>Ga0075019_10000770_pt1 | contig 18130 bp, 16 predicted proteins | sample ColStrG_CSR_2013_FD_71473 | JGI IMG/M metagenome (GOLD analysis project Ga0075019, IMG submission 71473) | Freshwater sediment microbial communities in response to fracking from Pennsylvania, USA - Cold Stream Run_MetaG_CSR_2013 | ecosystem: Environmental > Aquatic > Freshwater > Creek >...
AATGACGAAGGTGCCTGTATGGTTAGATCAATGGCGAACTAGCGGGCGAGCTATTGAATGATCTGGATAACCTTAATTACAATTACGCGATAAGGATTTTCCCAGTCCATCGCGAGCTCATAAAAGTAAACCATACTTTACATTTATTGATTGCCTCGCTAGACTGCCAAGCATGAATATTTCCACCATTGGCGCCATTATCAAAAAAGAGCGGGAGTCCTGCGGCTTGACCCAAGGGACTCTGGCTAAGATATCGCACGTCTCCAGAGTGACGATCGTCAACCTTGAGAACGGCAAGGTTGGCGACATTGGTGCCGTCAAGCTTTCCGAGATTGCGGAGAATGTCGGAATTTCATTGTTTGCAACGGGGAAGAAAGTGAATTTCATCAAGATGACGCTGGGTAATGTCAACACCAGCTACAAGAATGCCATGTCCGTATCCGACTTGGAAAAATTCATGCTCAGCGGCAATATCCAGCCGGGGCTGGAGGGCCAGGTGTTGCACCTGATTGATGAGACGCCTACCTCTCTGGTCGCCAGCACCGTCAAGCAGATTGCCGCGAAGAAGCACATCAAGGCCAAGTTGCTCTGGAAAAATCTGGCCAAGGTAGCCGCCGATATCAAATCACCCAACCCGTTCTGGAGCAGCATTGGTTAAGTCGTCGCTTAACTTTCCGCGGGGTCCATGGAAGAGTCTTCTGGAAAAGGCTTTCCGGCTCATGGATTCCATCCAGTCTGATGGATACACTCTGCCGCGCTGGAGCCTGGGCGGGGGCACGGTACTCATGTTTTACTACGCCCACCGCAGGAGCAAGGACATCGATATATTCGTACCTGATCCACAGTTTCTTGGCTATGTGAATCCACGCTTGGGCGGCAGGGGTGAGGAAGTCACTACTGATTACAAGGACGGTACCGAATTCGTGAAGCTGTTCCTGCCCGAGGGTGAAATCGATTTTGTCGCTTCACCGACTCTGACAAAAAATCCGTTCGAAGAGCATGAGGTGCTTGGCAGAAAAATCCTGCTTGAAACGCCGGTCGAGATTGTCGCCAAGAAATTATGGTATCGCGGAGACCGGGCTACGTCGCGTGATCTGCTTGATCTCGCTTTGGTAATTGAACATCACCACAGCGAAATTCTTGATCAGCGCGACGTATTTGCAAAGAACATCAAGGCATTCACTGAACAGTGCGGTTCACGCAGAGCGATCATGTTGCCAGCGTTCGACGGGATCGAGAAGATCAAATTCAAACTTGGCTTCGATGAATGTCTGGATCGTGCAAACAGCCTCAAGGCAGATCTGCTAAAAAAATCCAAACCATAGTGCTGGCTAATTAGCGGCACTTTCTTAATGACCATTCATTATTGGTATTGCACATCCAGAACCGGCATCGATGTTCCGGCATCGTTGCTCATGCAGGCGGCGTTGCGTGCCCTGGCCGATGCCATGCAGCGCACGCCGGCGGCGTCGCCGAACCTGACGGCCAGACGAGCACAGTCCATCGCATCGGTGCTGAAGGTGATCTGGCAAAAATTGTCCCTGCGCTGGTTGGGTGTCGGGTTGGCCGGCAGCGGCAACGGCGGCGGAACGGCATAGGCCGGTGGAACGACAGGAGGCGGGGCAGGCGCCGCGGTTGCCGCCAGCATCACATTGCCGTTGGTGCGATAAGTGAATTGCCAATCCGAATAATGTTTTTTTCCGGCGAGACTCTCAAAGCCCTTGCCGAAATTGTCCGTCTTGATCGGCGCGAGGCCGGACAGACTGTGTATACCGACGATGCCGCCGTCCGCGCCCTTGATGAGTCCCCATTGCGTGTCACCGGTCATCGGGTCGGCAAATATCTTGCGCAAATAACGGACGGTGTTGGGATAGCGTTTGTCCTGCAACAGGTCTTCCAGCTTCTTTGGAAATTGCGGCACGCCGCCCGGTGAGTTCTGGAAGTAGGCGTTGAGCGCCTGGCTGAACTGGCTGCCGATGAACAGCAACTGCTGCTCCCGCACACGCTGCTGCTTGGTGTGCCACATCGTGCCGATACCGGCCAGCGTCACACCCATGATCGCGACGATGATCAGCAAGCCGACATAGGTGAAACCGGCTTGGGAACGGCGCAAGCGCGTAGCCGTCATTCCCGCGCAGGCGGGAATCCAGTCGATTAGAAAAACACCGCGTAGCGGGACAAGCCAAGGTTTTGTCGCTACGCGATTGTTGACCGACTGGATTCCCGCCTGCGCGGGAATGACGGCTAGGCTGGTTCCGGCCTGCGCCGGAATGACGTGCTTTTTATCAAAGCGATTATATGGAATCAAGGTTGCGGCGTGGATTCATCCAGCATCTTGGCGATCAGTTCCTGCGGTTGATTGCCGAACAGCAATTTGCCGCTGCCGAAAACGATACCGGGTGTGCCGTTGATCCAATGCTTGCTGGCGATACCGGCGATCTCCTTGATCGGTGTCGCGCACTCGGTGTTGCTGCCTTCGGGTTCTTTCTGGCGCAGCAGCATGTCATCCCAGGCATGGGCCCGGTCCTTGGCACACCAGATCAATTCCGACTTGCGCATCGCGCCCGGATGCAGATCGACAAGCGGCAACAGGAAGGTATAGATGGTGACGTCGTTCACGCCCTCCAGTTGTTTTTCCAGTGCCTGGCAATACGGACATTCGGGATCGGAAAACAATGCGAGCTTGCGCGACCCGTTGCCTTTGACACGCACGATGGCCTTGTCCAGCGGCAGCGTCGTAAAATCGACGACGGTGATCTTGTCTTTCTCCAGTTGGGTCAGATTCTTTTTGTTCTTGAAATCGATCATGTTGCCGAAGAATCCGATTTCGCCTTTTTCATCGGTGTAAAAAATGTTGTAACCATCGGCGACGACCTGATACAACCCGCCGTAGGGTATCTTGGTGACGGAAACGATCTTGATCTGAGGCGCAACCGAGGTGATCGTCTTGCGGATCTCTTCCTCGCCCGCCTGGCTGCCATAAGCGATGGCCAGCAGCGCCAGCGCGCCGATGATTTGAATGAATCTAAACATTTTGTTCTCCTTGCGTTTCATGGTTGGACATTAACAGACCGAGCTTGAAGCCCCGGGTGACGGCATGACCGCGCGTTTTCACTTTCAATTTTTTCATGATGTTCTGCACATGGTTCTTGACGGTCAGCGGACTGAGGAACATTTCCTGTGCGATCGCCTGGTTGGTCTTTCCCGCCATCAGCAAATGCAGCACCTGGGTCTCGCGTTTGCTCAGGAGCATGGCACCGGGCAGATTCGACTGGGCCTTGATGCCCTGCTGCGACATCACACGCGAGAAGGTCGCTTCGAGGATCGGGGTCAGCACCTCGATCAGGTACACGACGCGCGGACTGAGTTCTTCGCAGATGCGGGCAAAACAGAAATAACTCTTCAACTGGCCGTCCGGGCCGCACTGCCCGAAGGCCGCCACGTTGCGCAATTCGCAACTGTCCAGCAAGGGCAGCCAGGCCTTGTCGCCACCGCCGATGGACACGCCGGGACCCAGCACACAGGGCCGTCCGGTCTTGCGCGTCAGTGCCATCATCCTGGTGAACAGGCCGTCCACCGGATCGCACACTTCATTGAAGTGCTCGACCCGAAAATACAGCGTGCTCGAATACCGGTAGCAGCGCATCTTGGCATCCGCGCCGGAGGCGATGCCGCAGATCAGGATCTCGTGCGACAACAGATATTGCAACTCGCACTGCACCCAGGAGAAGAACTGGTGCTCGTTCAACACGCGCAGGGAGCTGTCGATCACGGCAGCCAAACGTGCCGGGTCTTCTCCTTCAAGCGTCATTTCGTCGCGCATGAAATTCATGACCGATCCGGCTGGCCGCAGATTGAACGGTTGTGACTCATGGTCATCAATTCACGGCCCCCGCATTTTGCAGCAACGGCACGATGTCCGTTCTGCTCAGGACACGCGCCCAATGCAACAGCGTGTAGCCGTTGTTCAAACCATAGACCACGGTTCCCGCCCGGATCAACCGTTTCGCGACCTCATCGTTGCCTTCGAAGACCGCGTAATACAAGGCCGTGTTGCCATCGGGATCGCGCAGGCTGACCTGAGCGCCCTTGCCCAGCAGCGCCTCGACATAATCGAGCCGCCCCATTTCTGCCGCCGCCATCAACGGGGTTACACCTCTGCTGTCCGCCAGGTTCACGTCGGCATCCGCGTTCAGCAGCAGCGCCACGTTCTCATCGCGCTGGACACGCAAGGCATTCAACAGCGGCGTGCCGCCCGCGTAGTCGTGCACGTCCAGTCGCGCACCGGCTGCGATCAGCATTTTCAGTATCTCGACATCGCCGCGCAGTGCCGCCACGCCGACAGGGGTGTAGCCGATACTGCCCTTCACATTGACGTCGGCGTGCAGGTCGATCAACTGGCGCACCATGTCGCGCTGACTGTGATAGGCCGCCATCAGCACGGCGCTGTTCTGGCCCTTGTCCAGCCCGTTGGGATTGGCCCCCATCGCGAGCATCATCTTGAATATTCTCTGGTCGCCCCGCCCGGATGCCGAGATCAGATTCAGGTCATCGTCGGTCATCGCCAATACCGAAGCGCTTAAAATCAAGCCGCTCAACACCAGGCCGAGCGCACATATTTTTTTCTGGATACGCATAATTCCTTTGCAGGCTCGCTAATTTTTATCAATAAATTTTTCCGCGGCGTGCGATTCTATTTTCCTTGTGTGTCATTCAAATTAATTCTTTGTGACAAATGATAATCTGCACAAAATATTTTCAAGCGGTCGCGCAATGACACAAATTTTCCAGGGTCAATGCGACATGCCAAATTGAAAACACCGGAATCAAAATGTGCTGCGATGAAATGCTCTATGATGCGTGCCGATGCCATCCTGTTCTGAATCTGCTGTGGATATTCGTATAAAACCCGGACTCTGTTTCGCCCTGCTGGCGGCGTCGCTGAGCGTGTCGCAACCGGTTGCCGCCAAGCCTGAGATCATGCTCGCGCGCACCGGTCTGACCGCGAGCGATCTGGCCCTCATCATCAACGACGACGACCCGCTCTCGGTGCAGACCGGCGATTACTACCAGAAGGCGCGGCATATTCCGGCGGCCAATGTGATCCATGTACATTTCGCTGCCGGTCGCCACACGCTGCCCAAAGATGAGTTTCAAAAACTGAAAGCCGAGATCGACCGGCTCACGCCGGCGCATGTGCAGGCCTATGCGGTCGCCTGGACCAATCCTTACCGGGCAGGCTGCATGTCCATCACTTCGGCGCTGGCTTTCGGCTTTAACGAACAATACTGTTCGGCGAAATGCCGCCCCACCAAAGCCAGCGCCTATTTCAACTCCCCCAGTCTTTACCCGCAAAAGGATTTGAAGTTGCGCCCGGCGATGCTGCTGGCCGGAAACAGTTTCGAACAGATCAAGATGCTGATCGATCGCGGTGTGGCGTCGGACCAAACTTTCCCCACCGGCAAAGCCTACCTGCTCAATACACCGGACAAATTGCGCAGCGTGCGTTCGGTATATTTTGAGCAGACCGCGAAAGAACTCACCGGCGTGTTTCCGGTGGAAGTGCTGACCGCCAATGCCATCTCCAACCGCCAGGATGTGCTGTTCTATTTCACCGGATTGCCGCAAGTGCCGCAGCTGGAGACCCTGCGTTTCCTGCCGGGCGCGCTGGCGGACCACTTGACCTCGCTGGGCGGACAGCTCACCGACTCGACCCAGATGAGCAGTCTGCGCTGGCTGGAAGCCGGTGCCACCGCGAGTTACGGCACGGTGGTCGAGCCCTGCAATTTTGCGCAGAAATTCCCGTTCCCCGGCATCGCGATGTTTTATTACGCCAAGGGTGCCAGCGCGATCGAGGCGTACTGGAAGAGCGTGGCCTGGCCCGGCGAAGGCGTGTTTGTCGGCGAGCCGCTGGCCCGACCCTTTGCACCCAAACTGCGGGAATACGAACCGGGTCGGTTTGAGTTGACGATATTCTCGGCGCGCGACGGTCAGCTCCAGGTCGAGAATTCCGCAACCAGTCCCGGGCCGTTCAGTCCGGTCGCCCAGCAAGCGATACACCGGGGCATCAATGTGCTGCGCTTCGCGGCAGCGGAAAAGTCGGAAGGTTTTCTGCGCCTGCAGTGGTGACGGATGGATGTCGTCCTGCCAGCTGATTCACTAACCCAAAATCCAATAGACCGTCATTTCGGCGCAAGCCGGAATCCAGATCATTAAAGAAGTTCCCGCATAGCGGGACAACTCAAAGATTTTGTCGCTGCGCGATTTTTTGACTGACTGAATTCCTGCCTGCGCGAAATAAGCAATGACTTGCTCAGCGTCTTTTGCCGAGTTAGTCAGATGGCTAGTTTCTTCATCAATGACGTCTAGTTATTAATGGTGTGGTTCATCACAAAACAGCCAGTTGAAATTAACAACCCCGTTCCACAACCTCTCCGATTTGCCTGAATTCCGGGCACCTCCACAAATCCGTAACAATTCTCGTGGATGATGCCTGTCCCGGTTGTGTGCGACTGTCCATGCGCCCTATTGCCGGTATTGCCGCACCGGCGATTCGAGATGGTTAACTTGAGATTTTGGAAATGACCTCAGCAATAACGGGTAATCATGAATACGCAAACTAAAGCACCTCCGGCTTTTCGCAGCACCACCTCCATCACGATCGACCGCTCCAGTCTGTTGAGCCTGATCGGCGTCTTCATCGATCCCTTGACCGTCATCCTCACGCTGTTCATTCTGGTACTGATAGACGAGCCGAACATTTCCCCGCCCTACCTGATCCTTGCCCTGCTGATGTTCGCCATCAGCTTTCCGGGTAACGCGCAGTTGCACATGCCGTTATTGCGCAAGACCATCCACATCTGTTTCGACTGGGCGGTGAAGATATTGCTGCTGGTCTTCTTCGGCTATGCCAGCCACTATCTGGATTTCTTTGACCGCGACGTGCTCATCATGTGGCTGTGGTTTGCACCCGCCGGTCAGGTTGCGATGCATGTGCTGGTGCGCCAGCTCGCTCCGGCCATCCTGAAATTGCAGGGAGAAACCAAGTATGCCGTCGTCGTCGGCGTGAACGAACAAAGCCTGGAACTCGGGACGCGCCTGAAAGAAGATCCCTATTCCGACATCAAGATACTGGGATATTTCGATGACCGGATCACCAGCCGCATGGACCAGCCCTACGGGCGTTCGGTGCTCGGCAAACTCAGCGATCTGCCGCAGTTCGTCAACGAGAACAAAGTGCCGCTGATCTATCTGTCGTTGCCGATGTCCACCCAGCCGCGCATCATGTCCTTGCTGGACGGTTTGCGCGACACCACCGCATCGATCTATTTCGTGCCGGACATTTTCGTCACCGACCTGATCCAGGGCCGGCTGAGCACGGTTGCCGGGCTGCCGGTGGTGGCGGTTTGCGAATCGCCTTTCACCGGTTTCAACGGCATGGTCAAACGCCTGAGCGACATCGTGTTGTCGCTCCTCATCCTGATGCTGATCGCACCGATCATGCTGGTCATCTCGCTGCTGATCAAGCTCGGCTCTCCCGGTCCGGTCATTTTCAAGCAGCGCCGTTATGGCCTGGACGGACGCGAGATCGTGGTCTACAAGTTTCGCTCGATGACCGTTACCGAAGACGGCGACAACATCCAGCAGGCGCAGAAGAACGATTTGCGCATCACGCCTCTCGGCGCGTTCCTGCGCAAGACCTCTCTGGACGAGCTCCCCCAGTTCATCAATGTGTTGCAAGGCAAAATGAGTGTCGTCGGCCCCCGCCCCCACGCGGTTGCGCACAACGAGCAATACCGCAAGCTCATCGATGGCTACATGATCCGGCACAAGGTCAAACCGGGTATCACGGGTTGGGCACAGGTCAACGGCTACCGTGGCGAAACCGAAGTCCTCGACAAGATGAAAAAGCGCATCGACTTCGATCTGGATTACCTCAGGAACTGGTCGCTGCGACTCGATCTTTACATCGTACTCAAAACGGTACAGGTGCTGGTCAAGGATAGGCACGCTTATTAGTCCGCCTAAACATTTTCACTGTTCAATTTGATAAAGGTTAGATCATGCACTTGCTTCCGGTGATACTAAGTGGCGGTTCAGGCACACGCCTGTGGCCTTTGTCGCGGGAGGAATATCCGAAGCAGTTGTTGACGCTGAGCGGCGATACCACCATGCTGCAGGCTACCGCGCTGCGCCTGGATGATGCCGCAAACTGGCCGGACATCAAGGTGGAACAGCCACTGGTGGTATGCGACGAGGCATCGCGGTTCATCACCCTGGAACAGTTGCGGCAAGTCGGTGTGCAGCCGCAGGGCATCATCCTGGAACCCGTCGGCCGGAACACCGCTCCGGCATTGACCTTGGCAGCCTTGCACGCGCTCGACAATGGCGGCGACCCGATGCTGATCGTCATGCCTGCCGACCACATCATCACCCGGCTGGGCGCATTCCGTGAGGCAATGAATCTCGCCATTCTGTCCGCCCAACAGGGCAAGGTCGCCACTTTTGGCATCGTCCCCGCTACGCCGGAAACCGGCTACGGTTACATACGCTCTGCAGACAAGGTAAGCGAAGGTTTGTACTCGGTTGCCGAGTTCGTCGAGAAACCCGACCTGAACACGGCCGAAAGTTATGTGGCCAGCGGGAAATATTTCTGGAACAGCGGAATCTATCTGGTCAAGGCCACAACCTGGATCGAGCTGATCGGATTGCATCACCCGGATATTCTTCTAGCCTGCCAACGCTCATTGAGTGACGCGACTTACGATCACAGTTTCATACGCCTGCGTCGCGATGCGTTTGAAAAGTGCCCTGCCGATTCGATCGATTATGCCGTGATGGAAAAGATCACCCGCGAGGCCGCCCACGAATCGCGCGCCGTCGTGGTCCCGATGGATGCCGGATGGTCGGATGTCGGTGCGTGGAACGCGCTGCTGGATATCGGCGAAAAAGATGCGCAGGGCAATCTGTTCAGCGACAACGTGGTCTCGGTCAAAAGCAACAACAGTCTGGTCATGTCGAAAAGCCGGCTGGTGGCGTGTGTCGGACTGGACAACATGATCGTCGTCGAGACGCCGGATGCCGTGCTGGTCGCGAGTCGCGATCATATCGATCACATGAAAGAAATGGTGTCTGCCCTGAAGGCAGCGGGACGTCCCGAACCTGTCGTCCACCGTAAAGTTCACCGGCCCTGGGGCAACTACGACAGCATCGATAGCGGCGTGCGTTTTCAGGTGAAACGCATCGTGGTGAATCCGGGGGCGAGCCTTTCCCTGCAAATGCATTATCACCGCGCCGAACACTGGATCGTGGTCACCGGCACGGCGCAAGTGACACGCGGCGATGAGGTGTTGATCCTGGCAGAGAACCAGTCCACGTATATCCCGCTGGGCACTCCGCACCGTTTGAAAAATCCCGGCATCGTGCCCCTGGAGATCATCGAGGTCCAGTCGGGTTCTTATCTGGGCGAGGATGATATCGTCCGCTTTGAGGACCATTACGGACGCGAAGTGAAAGATCCCATCCAGCAGTAATCACCGGCCGCGCGCATCTCCCCAGCGCAATGGCGTGCGGTCATCGCCGATGTAATACGTCTCACCGCTGCGGTGTTCGACGCAATAACTCGGCGACACGATGGTTTCATCGAACGTCATGCCGACACTGATGCGGGTGTATTCCAGCAGCACGCTGCGGATGACACGGGCGTCCTTGCAGATATGCGATCCGCGCGTGATCCAGGTCGGGCCGATGATCTCGGCCCCGGCTTCGATGCACACGCCGGAATCGATGTACACCGGTCCTTGAATTTTCACATGATCCCAGTCGATGCGCGTATTGATGCCTACCCATACGCCGGGTTTGATCTCATTGCCTGGCATCTTCATTTGCGCGATCTCGCCGTTCAACACGCGCTGCAACACTTCCCAGTAGTCGTGCACATGACCGATGTCGATCCAGTTGAAGTGGCGTTTTTGCGCATAGAAAGGCATGCCTTTTTCCGCAAGCATCGGAAACAGCTGGCTGCCGATATCGAATACTTTGCCGGGCGGGATCAGGTTGATCACTTCCGGCTCAAAGATGTAAATACCGGTACTGGCGAAATTGGAACGGGCTTCTTCGGGTTTGGGTTTTTCCTGAAAGGAGACGATCCGGCCCTCGGCATCGGTCTCGACCACGCCGTAGTTGCTGACTTCCGATTTCGGCACTTCGAGCGTGATGACACTCGCCATCGCCCGCTTGGCTTTGTGTTCGAGCACGGCGGCTCCGATATCCAGATCGATCAGCGCATCGCCACAAAGCACGATGGTGGTGGTATCGAAGAAGCCGCCGAAATCCTGGATCTTGCGCATGCCGCCGGCGGAGCCCATCGCTTTCGGGGTGATCTCGCCGTGTTCGTACTTGCCCTCGTAGGAATAGCCGATGTCCACGCCCCAGCGGCTGCCGTTGCCAAAATAGTTTTCGATCTTGTGGTGTTTGTAGGCGACGTTGACCATGATCTCTTCGACGCCGTATCGCGCCAGTTGCTCGACCAGATATTCCATCACCGGCTTGCCCAGGATCGGAATCATCGGCTTGGGCAGATTCTGCGTGAGCGGTCTGACGCGTGTGCCTTGCCCGGCGGCAAGGATCATTCCTTTGATTTTTTGCATAGCGATCTCGTGGTATCCGGCAGGCCGCAATTTTACACCGAATGTCGCGCTCGTGACGCGGCAACTAGCTTCACGCAAAGCCTTAACTGCTATATGTCACAGTGCTTACAGGCACCACCGCGTTGATGCGAGATCGCACAAACCAATCCGGGTTCGAGTGTTCTGTATTACAAAAGTTACAACCGTGGTGTTCGGCATCCGCTTATGCCACCCAGTACAAATCTCCCATGAAGAAGCCGCAAATTTTGACAGGGAGCTCCCATAAAAAATGTTGCTTGATGCCATGTCACTAGCCGGCATGGAACGCTAGAATGCTGCTTGACGTTCAATTTGGCGGATATCTGTCAGGCTGTTCGGGACGATACAAAAATGTACGATTCGTTCAAGTCATGCTGTCGTCCGATAGTCCGAACGGCTCATATAGAACGCGAAAGACACTCGAACAATTGTAATATTTCGTGTTGAGAATACTGCCCCTTCAAGGTGAGGGCAGGTTGGTTGCGATTATTTTCTGCGCATGATCCGGCTTAGTGGTTTAATCTTGCACGACCTTTTGGAGGTAACCTTCATGCAACACCGCACACATCATGTTATTGCAATCGCTTTGGCGCTTGGTCTGGCTGTTGCCGGCGGCGATGCTGTGGCTTTAGATTTTTCCGCAGCGCCTGCGCAGAGCGGTGCGGTTTTCAACGATGTTGTCACTCCAACCCGCGATGGCAGTTCCCTGTTCACAAGCAACGGCGTCAACCCGGATAACCAGTCCGGCTTCGCGACACACCGCCACGCGGTCAATTTTGATGCGCAGCCCCGCGAATTCCATATGGATGAATTCGGCAAGGAAGACCGCTTCCATGAGGAAGGCATGACGATCAGTCCCGTTCCGGAACTTTCCGAATATGTGCTGCTGGTCTGCGGACTCGCGGTGCTGGGTCTGTATGCAAGTCGCAGCAAAGCCTATCGGGAATTTAACGCGGCTTGAAGTTGCGTTACCGGCTCTTCATCAGTTCCCGCACCATCAGCCAGACAAACTGACTATCCTTGAGGATGTAGCGCTTCCACATCCTTCCCGGCTCTTGCATCAAACGCCAGGACCATTCCATCCCAGAACGCTGCATCCATAACGGTGCGCGCTTGATCGTGCCCGCTGCAAAATCGAAAGATGCTCCGACACCCAGGATCGGACCGACATTGAGACGTGCCATGTATTGAGCCGCCCATTTTTCCTGCTTCGGCGCGCCGACTCCGACAAACAGAATGTCCGCGCCCGAGGCATTGATCATATCGACGATGCGCTCCGATTCTGTGCTGTCCTTGTCAAAACCGAACGGCGGCGAATAGGTGCCGACGACCCGCAACAATGGATAGCTGCGCTTGAGCTTGAGCGCTGCTTTTTCTGCGACACCCGGCATACCACCGAGGAAATATAGTGTTAACCCCTTGAGGGCCGCCAGCCGGGCGATTTCGGGGAGCAGATCGGCACCGGTCACACGTTCTGGCAAGCTATGGCCCCGCAAGATTTTACTGAACCAGACCAGCGGCATGCCGTCCGCAAAACGAAACATCGCCTGTTGATACAAGCCGAACATTTCAGCATCTTTCTGCATGCTGACGACGTGGTCCACATTGGGTGTCACGATCAGGCCTTTTGTCTTGCTCCTGGCCGCATGTACCACCATCTGCGCTGCCTCGGTCAACGTACAGGCGCAATAATCCAGCCCGAACATGTGGACCTGGGCGCAATCTTTCATTCGGTCAGCTTGATTCAATTTTTTCATTCACTTCTCCGATAACAATTCACGTTCAGTCGATCGCAGTAGAATGTGCAGCCTGTTTTTGCTCCCATGCCCATGCGTGAGCGATGATCAGTTCCAGTTCCGCATAGTGCGGTTTCCATCCCAGGATTTTTCTGGCCAATCTCGAATCCGCCACCAGTCTTGCCGGATCGCCTTCGCGGCGTGTGCCCTCCACGACAGGGACGTTGCCGCCGGTCACCCGCTCGACGGCAGCGATCACCGCGGCAACGGAGAATCCCCCGCCATTGCCCAGATTGAAAGCCGCGCTGGTACCCGATACCCGCAAATGATCCAGTGCCAGCAGATGGGCCTGGCATAGATCGACAATGTGGACGTAATCGCGGATGCAGGTTCCATCCGGGGTATCGTAATCTCGCCCGAACATCGTCAGACTTTCGCGCCGACCGGACAGAGTCTGAAGTGCCAGCGGGATCAAATGCGTCTCGGGCTGGTGACGCTCGCCCAACTCACCCTGCGGGTCGGCACCGCAGGCATTGAAGTAACGCAGACAGACAGATTTCAATCCATAGGCGCGGTCATAGTCGCGCAACACCTGCTCCACCATCGCTTTCGATACGCCGTAGGGATTGATCGGCGCGACTGTGTGTTTCTCGTCTATCGGCACATATTGCGGTTCGCCGAAAATGGCCGCCGTGGAAGAAAAGACAAAATCGCGCACCCCGTGACGCACCATTGCATTCAGCAGATTGAGCGTGTTGGCCACGTTATTGGCGTAATACTTGGCGGGCTGCGCAACCGATTCGCCCACCTGGATGAACGAGGCGAAATGCAATACCGCAGCGAAGCGATGCGACGTGAACACGCTGTCCAGCATGCGTTCGTCGGCCAGGCTGCCCCGGATAAATTCGCCGCCGACCACTGCATCCCGGTAACCTGTGGAAAGGTCGTCCAGGATCACGACATCGTGCCCGGCCTGCAACAAGGCCTTGACCATATGCGAGCCGATGTAACCGGCACCGCCTACCACCAAATATTTGGCACTCATGATATTTGCATCCTTATGAAATTAGACTTAGCGTTTGGTCTTGACCCAATTCTTTTCCCGGGAAAACACATAACTCACATACACAGAAAGTTTCGAGAAAATATAGAAAGGGATTTGCAGCGTATCTTTGATGCCGATCACATTTCTGGCATAGCGCGCCCTGGCAAGCATGAGTGCCGACACGAACAAACCGGTGCCGGCCAGCATCACTTCAAAGGGCAGCCCATAACCGAACCCCGCCGCCAGCCCCGTTATCCCCAGGCCGAGCAGCATGAGCATGGAATGCAATGCCAGCGGAGGCACCATCATGTCGATGGAAAAATATACGCCCTTGAGATCGCCACGCTGCAGCACAGCTTTTAACAGCTTGGGAGCATGGTTGCAGATCATGCTCAGGTGCCCGTGCTCCCAGCGTTGCCGTTGGGTACGGGTATCGCAGTCGGAAACGGGAAATTCGCTGGTCACACACGCAGCGGGACAAAACACCGGCGCATGACCCCTGACGACCAATTCTCCGCCGAGCAGCATGTCCTCCGCCAAGGCCCCGGTTGCGAGATCCATGCGACTGATGATCTGCCAGGGAAACGCCATGCCGGTGCCCATCAACGGGCACGGCATGCCCAAACGAGACATGCCGAGTGCCCTGACGTGATTCTTCACGATCCAGGCAAACGCCGCGATCTTCTGCCGTACCGGACTCTGTTTGCCGGCAAGCATCATGTCCAGGGCTTGTACTGGCGCGTTGAGCCTGTATGCGGTTTTGGCAAGCACGTCCAGCGATCCGGATTGCAGGTGGCAATCGGCATCGATGATGATGAGTACCTCCGGGGGAGACTCACGCAATGTCTCGACGCCAAAGGCCAGCGCATAACTCTTGCCGCGTAGCTCATCATCGAAACGCTTCAGCACCTGCGCACCCAGCGTCTCGGCGATCGCGGCGGTGTCATCGCTGCAATTATCCGCAACCAGCAGCAGCCGGTCGCCGTCCATGAGTTGGGGCATGATGGAATCGAGGGTCTTTGCAATCACCGCAGACTCGTTGTGCGCCGGCATCAACACCACCACGTGCGGACGAAACTCGTCCGTATGAGTCTGTTCGGCGCGCCACGGCATGCACGCGATCGAACATTCCAGCACCACCACAGCAGCCGGCAGCAGCAAAAATATCACGATCGCCCACAACAAGATTTCCATGTCAGCGGCCTGCCACGACTGACAGGAACAGGCTCTTCAGCCTGGCACATTCGGTGCGAATATCATGCTGCGCCGCGACCCGTTCATAGGCCCGGTTACCCATGTCATCGAGCGTTGCGGGCTGAGTGGTCAAAAGTTCACGCAGCGCATCGGCAAGTTGCGCGACCGAACCTGCAGCGACCAACCAGCCCGTTTTGCCGGGTTGTACCAGCTCCGGAATACCGGCGATATAAGTCGTCACGACAGGTCGCCGCAACGAGCAGGCTTCCATCAACACCACCGGCAGCCCCTCGGCAAAGCTGGGCAGCACCAATGCCCTGCTCGCAACGATCTCTTCGAGCACCTGCCGACCCGAGATCCAGCCGGTGATACGCACATGTGCCGACAAACCATAGCCGGCCACCAGTTTCTCGATGTCCGCACGCATCGGGCCATCACCCGCGAGCACCAGTTCGACCTGCTGTTTTTCTTGCACCAGCAAATGAATGGCCTCGATCAACAGCAACTGTCCCTTCTGCTCGCACAAGCGCCCCACGCACACCAACCTGCGATTGTCCGGTACGGCGACTGCCGGGGCCTGCAAGAATTCCGCATCCAACCCGCAGTGCACTTCCTTGATCTTGTGCCAGTCGGCCTGGTCACACCAGCGATAGAGCTGGCTGCGGCCGAACGAGCTGATCGCCACGACAAAGCTCGCGTGGTGGATCTTGTCTTTGAGCGAGATCGCTTCCGGTTTGTCGAACTCCTCCGGCCCGTGCACAGTAAAGCTATACGACACGCCGTTAAGCAAATGCGCCAGGAACACCACCGAGGCCGGGTTCGTTCCGAAATGCGCATGCACATGCCGGATGCCCTGACGCCTCAGCAAGGACACCAGCACACAGGCTTCTATCAGATAGAGGAGATGTTTGAGCAAGCCGCTTTGCGAACGCGACCCCATTTGCAGTGCACTGCGCAGTGCCCGCAGCCAGCTCAGCGGTGATGCCAGCGCGGCTTTCATGACCATCAGCAGAATCTGCAATTTCCCCACTTCGGCCAAGTAGGTGGTCCTGGCCAATTCGGCTTTGTCTCCGGCATCGACGATATCCGAGCCGTCGCGGCGTATGGAAAATCGCGCGACTGCGACTCCCTGCTTTTCCAGTTCGATGATCTCCCGACGGATGAAGCTGTGGCTGACCTTGGGATATTGATTGATGAAATAGGCGATACGCATCCGCATGTTCTCCGGTGATTCACGCATCTTGTCAGGCTTGATATCAGCCACAACCACTGACGCTATTGATAAATGATCTAGCGAGAGAAATCTCTTACCGCCGCAATGATGCCCTTGTTAACCAAGTCGTCCCGTGTACCGGCAGGTTTCCAACCGAGTATTGATTTGGTCTTTGAGGAATCGTAGCGGGCGCGATGGCTGCGCGAATCCCAATCGCGATAGCTGGGAACTTTGCGGTTGGGGTGTTTGATCAGGTGCTTGGCCGTTTCCTTCAACGCATCCGTGAGCAAATATTTCCAGATCGGTTTCGGTTCTGCACGCAACGTCGTGCCGCCCTCTCTGGAAACGACCTCGACATATTCCCGTGCACTCAGCAAAGGTTCATCGGTAAGGAGGAAGGTCTGACCTTCTATCCCTTCCTTATCCAGTCCGAGTACCAGTGCATTTACCACATCTTCGACCAGCACCAACGGCAGCTTGTTCTGGCCGTTGCCCCAGTAACTCAAACGCGTCGCGGACTGGAACATGCCCACACCCCAATGCGCCGGCGGACAGCCTTTGCCGATCACGATACCGGGCCGGAATATCACCACGGGGAATCCATTTTTCCGGTGCAGGTCGAGCAGCATGGCTTCACAAGCGGCTTTCGAACGGGCATACAGGTTGCGCCCGATTATCTTCGGATCCAGCGGAGAGTCCGAAGTGATCACCTCGTTCGCGTTGGCCGAGTAGTAGGAATCAATGGTGCCGGTATAAATGAAACGCTTGATGCCTTTTGCCAGTGCACGGTCGGCAATGTTCCTGGTCACCAGAACGTCCTGGGTATAGTAATCTTCCCATTTGCTGCCAGCCGCCTTTGCCAGGTGATATACCACGCTGATGCCTTCAAGCGCTTGGTCGACAAATGCAGGATCGGCAAGATCGCCCTGGGCAAGTTCCACCGACAATCCCTCAAGCGCGATCTGTCCCGAGCTCATGTCACGCGTGGCCACACGCACGCCATAGCCGCGTACCACCAGAGTCTGGACCAGATATTTTCCGATGAAACCTGTGCCACCGATGACCAGCACAGTAGGCGATTGTATCGGCACACTCGCCGTCAACGGATCGACCTTATTATCGGCAGATTCAAAGCCGGGCTGCTGGATGATCTGCTCGCAGGCCGTGATGACGTCGACACCGAACTGACCTGTCAGGCGGGGATCAGGCTTGGTGTCGTCGACGCTGTAAAAAGCCTTGATGCTGCGCTCGATGCACTCGCCATAAGGATTAGCGGCGGGCGCTTTCTTCAGCGTGTTCACGACCGCCTTGAAATAATTGCCCATGCCGTTTACGGCAAGTTGGGCCGCTACGCGCAGCGTGGTAACAAGATTATCCGTGACCAGACCATATCCGCTCGGCTCATCGCGAGTATAGATATTCCTGGCGAAATCGCACTTGACCGTCGCGCCGTGGCCATGCACCGTAACGCTGCGATCACCGTACCCCGGCAACACCGAAAGATTCAAGTCCACCACCGTGTTGCCCTTCGTTCCATACACATGCCAGCGCCGATACACTCGGCTGCCGCCGGGCAGATCGATCGGGCAGGAAACATCGGTCTGAATGTGATCCAGTGGACCGACCAGGTCGATCACGAACGCAAGCAAATGGGGGCCGAGTTCCAGAAACAGGTTCTCCGGCTTCCGCAATATCCAGTTGTTGAAAGGCCCGAATTGAATCAAGCCCAGCGGGAACAGCCAGTTGACCGTGATCTGGTCGATCTTCCCGAGCGTGCCATCGGTCGCCTGCCGGCGCAGATCTTCATACGCGGGCAGAAACAGAAAGTTGTGATTGACCGCCAGCCTGAGATTTTTCGCGGCGGCCAGTCCGGCAAGGTCTCTGCACTCGGCAGCCCCGAGTGCCATGGGCTTTTCCAGAAAGACGTGTCGGCCGGACTGGAGTATCTGCAAGCTGGCTTCAAAATGCAGATTCGGAGGCAACAGCACATGCACCACATCGATGTCGCTTCCCAGCATGTCGTCGAGCGAGGTATAGACTTCGGGGATGCCGAATTTTTTGGCAGCGATTTCCGCCTTGTCGCGCGCACGATCACAAACCGCCACAAGCTCCACTTCCGGAATACCCTTTAGTGCCTTGGCGTGTGATTCGCAGATATAGCCTGCACCAAGCAGGCCGACTTTCCAACGTCGTGTTGTCATAAAAAACTTCCAATAGAAAAAATTCTGTTAAATATTTTTAGGGTATGCAGCAGGATTTGCATGCAGTCCTGCGC
>Ga0075019_10000771_pt1 | contig 18110 bp, 13 predicted proteins | sample ColStrG_CSR_2013_FD_71473 | JGI IMG/M metagenome (GOLD analysis project Ga0075019, IMG submission 71473) | Freshwater sediment microbial communities in response to fracking from Pennsylvania, USA - Cold Stream Run_MetaG_CSR_2013 | ecosystem: Environmental > Aquatic > Freshwater > Creek >...
CACCGCCACCTCCCAGCCGTTCGGCAGCCGCTCTTGCTGGCGCACCCGGACGTAGAAGAGAAACGCGGCGAAAAAGAACAGGTAGCAGAGGACGTCGTAAATGTAGCCGGTGTCGAAATAGAGGAAGCCGAGGCGAGTGGTGTAGCTGCCGAGTAGCACCGCCACCGCGCCGATCTCGCCCGAGCCGCTCAGACGCCGCGCCACAGCATACGTCAGGAAGATGTTGACGAGCAAGATCGGCAGGTTCGCCGCATGAAACCAAAATGGGTTGAAGCCGGCGAAGTGAAAGACCGTGCGGTACCACGCCTCGCCCATTGGACGCCCGAAATCGGATGTCAGAAAGAACAGGAGATTGGCCTTGATCAATTGACCCGCCGGAAAGACCCATGCGCGGTAGAGGTTCATCAGGTCGTCCGGAGTAAAATAAACCCCCAGAGACGGGCTGGTCAGACTGAGAAAATAGACCCCGATCGACAGCGCTCCCGCCAGGAACAGAAATTGGCCGCTCCGCCCCGTGTCCAACCATTGCGAGAACGCCAGCCGCACCGGCTTCAGGCGGCCCGGCAGCGAGCGGATGCCTCTAGCTGCGACCAACCCCACCGCGCCCAGAATCCCCATCAGTGTCAGTAGCCCACCCCAGATCACCGTGGCTGGCCGGTACCGCATGGTCACAGTATGCAGCCCGCCCGGAACCATGACGCCGCGCATGGCGCCATTGACCTCATAGATCTGGGCCGCTTTCCCGTCGACTCGCGCCCGCCAGCCGGGGAAATACGTGTCGGAGAGAACCACCATACCCGGGCATGACAGGTTGGCCCGAATCAAAAGCCGGTCCGCGTCGTGTTCCAGAAGGTCCACAAAATCGCGATCGTTGCACGGGCCGAGCGCAGGAGGCTGGGCCAGCATCACCGCCTGGTTGTGCATTTCCGGCAGGTGCTGCATCATAGTCGCGTTGGCTTCGTCTGCATCGCGCGCCTGCACGAGGTGGTGCACTGCCCACGCCCGCGGAAACGCCGCGCTGTTCCGGTACACTTTCATGCCACTCTGACTGCTGAAAACCTGGTCGCCGCCTTCTGGTGGAGGCTGCGCCGCAATCGTGTAGGCCACGCCGTACAGCAGGCGCGCCTCCAGCCGGTGAAACTCGAAGCTCAGCAGGTTGCTGGTCACGCTGGCCAGCGACCCGCCCCACATTTCCACTTCGTGCACCGCCCCCCAATTGGCGTTGAACGTGTCAGCGGGGACATTAGCCCGCTGGAAGCCCGGCTGGCGGCGCAGGAAGTCGGCCACATCGGCGTTGGCCTTCATCTGCTCCGACCACCGTTCGCGCCCAGTATCCGTCTTCGGCGTGAACACCGGCACATAGTTGTTTCCGAGTTCGAGCAGCATCAGCCCGGCCATCAGAACACCCGCCTGGGTTGGGCCCAAAGCGCCGCGCAGCCGCGCAAATATGAGTGCGGCCAGCAGCAGCATGATGAATGCCGTGACCGCCACCCGGTCGTCGCCCGGAAAACTCATCTTATTGGCGAAGTACACGGCCTGAAACAGGGTGAACGTGACCACGCCGAGCCCCAGCACCGTCCACATCACGCGCTTAGGCCACGGACAATCCTCCGCCGAAGCCAATTGGTCCAGTCCGAACCCTGCCAGCACCGCCACGCCGAATTCAAATACCACGATGGCTGCCGAGGGCGACCGCGCCTTATCCAAAGACGGAATCACGGCATACAAAAAGCCTTGGAAAACGCTGTGCTGGCCCATCGCGTAGACGATTCCGCCTAGTGCCACGGCCCCCATGAGGCGTACCCGGTGATCGCGCCACCAGGCCGCCAACCCGATCCATGCCAGCGCCAGCGCCACAATGCCCACGAAGGGATCGAAATGGGCCTTGATGCTCGGAAACACCAGGCCCAGGAAGTTGGCCGGCTTGAAATCGTAGGTCTCCTGGACGGAGTAAGGCACCGGCTGATTCCACGACAGTGGTTCTGGCGTCCCCACCCAGCGCTTGGCCAAATGCCCGTATTCCGATGCCGGCAGGATCTGCAGCGCTCCGGTGAGGCCCGTGAACAAGAAGGCCACCACCGCCGCCGCGGCCATCCGGCGGTCCAACCGGCCCGACCGGAAAATGAAAAACAGCCATGCGCCGCCCGCCGCTAGAGTCACAAAAAACGGAAGCTGGTGATGGCCGCTGAGCCATGCCACTCCCAGAAACATTCCCGACAGAGCGGCGTTCCCGACGACGTTGTTTCCGCGCGCCGCACGCAACAGGAACAGAAACACCAGCGGCGCCCAGATGGCCCCATTCACCATCTGCGGCCATCCGGTGCTCCCCACCACCCCGCCCAGCCCGAACACGAACCCGGCGATGGCCGACGCCAGGCGCGACCGGCCCAGATCGCGGCACAGCAGGTAACAAAACGCCACCGCCAGAAACCGGATCGCCACGAAATACCATTGCAACGCCACGGCGGAAATCTGCCCGTGATCCAGCGGCAGTTTGAACAACAGCCAGTTCAGCGGATACGCCGCGCCCGGCTGCGCCTGTCCGAGAAGGGGCTGCCCCGCCCAGAGAAACGGATCCCAGAGGGGAAACGTCCCGTGGTGCCAACTGCGCGCTTGCACCGCAAACCACGGCATCACCTGGGTGGCCAGATCGGGTCCCCAGACCCAATCGAACTGCGAGGTAAGCGTGATCTTCCAATAGAAGCCGGCCACCACGGCGAACAATGCGATCGCCACGCGCAACCGGCCAAGTGAGAGCGGTGGTGTGAAATTCACTAAGGTTTTATTATCGCCTGTGGCGTAAAATGAAAGGGATGTCTGCCGCAACTACACAACCGCTCACTGTCGAAGAGTTCAATCGCCTTGACCTCGCTCAGGACCGGAACTGGGAGTTGCACGATGGAGAGGTGGTCGAGATGCCGTTTCCGCTATACGTCCACAGACTAATCCAAGTGCGGATGGTGGCGCTGTTGGGTCCGCTGTTTCCGCAAGCCCAAGTGGTTGTGGAGTGCCCTTTTCAAATCGGAGACAGCGATCAACGATCAGCGGACGTAGCGGTTGTGAGCAAGGATCGGTCAGAGGCGGCCAGTCAGAAAGGCATTCTCGAGGGGGCTCCCGAGATGGTGGTGGAAGTCTTATCGCCGTCAAACAGCGTGCTGGAACTGAAGCGATACCGGCGCCTCTGCCTGAGCAGTGGGACCGCGCTGTTCTTGGTGATCGACCCTGAAGACCATACCGTGGATGTCTTCACCCAAGGTGCCAAGGGCGAATCCTATACCGTTGGCGACAGCGTTCCCCTCGTGCTGCTGGATGTGAATTCGGCAATGCCCGTAGCCCAGATTTTTCAGGGCATCACTTAAACCCACACAGCCACGAATGGCTGTGCTGCGGCCAGCCAATGTGGTATGGTATGGACTGATGGATTTCACTCCAAAGCTGGACCATCAGGCCGAATCGCCGCTGTATCGCCAACTATTCGAGCAATTTGCGCAACAAATCCGCTCGGGTCAGCTCGCACGCGGCGAACGGCTGCCAGCCACTCGTGAATTGGCTGGCCTGCTTGGACTGAACCGCACCACCATTTCCGCCGCATACGAAATGCTGGAAACCGAAGGCCTGATCTCCGGCCAGGTGGGCCGCGGCAGCTTCGTAACCAGCGGGCCCCCTGCCACCGGACCTGGCGTCGACTGGGACGCTCTGTTGGAGCGCAGCGAAACCCCCGCCGCCGGACCCGGGCCCTCCGCCGGTTGGGGCAAGGAAGTGATCAGCTTCGCCGTCTCCCGGCCTTCGCGCGATCTCTTCCCTCTGGATGAATTCCGCGCCAGTTGTGCCGCTGTACTCCGCCGCCACGACTTGGCTGATATCCTGCAACTGGGCTCGCCCAGCGGCTACGAACCCCTGCGCCGTTACCTGATGGACGAAGCCCGCCGCCAGTTACTGGCCGGCCCCGGCGACGATCTCATCATTACTAACGGCTGCCAGCAGGCGCTCGACCTGATCGGCCGCGTGCTCCTGCGGCCCGGCGACACCGTGGCCGTGGAAGACCCCATTTACACCGGCCTGAAACACCTGTTGACCGGCATGGGCGCGCAACTCTGCGGCATTCCGGTGGGCAACGACGGCATGGAAGCGGCGCAACTGGAACGGGTTTTGGAACGGGAACGGCCGCGCTTCCTGGTGGTGACGTCCAATTTTCAGAACCCCACCGGCGTCACGCTTCCCTTGCCGGCACGCCTGGCATTGTTGGAAGCCGCGCGCAAAGCCGGCGTACCGGTGATCGAAAACGACGCCTATGGCGAACTGCGCTACCAGGGTGAAGCCCTGCCCTCGCTCAAGCAACTGGACTTGAGCGGCGGCACCGTGCTGCTGCGCAGTTTCTCCAAGGTGAGCTTTCCCGGCCTTCGCGTGGGCTGGGCGGTAGGGCCGAAGCCGCTGCTGGACCGCCTGCGCAGCGCCAAGGAAGCAGCCGACCTGCATACCGACCAGCTTTCGCAGGCCGTGCTGTTGGAGTTCGCCGAGTCGGGCCGCCTGGAAAAACACCGGGCGCACGTGCTGCGCGCCGGTTCGGAACGGTTGGCCGCCACCATGGAGGCTTGCCGCAAGTTTCTGCCTTCGGGCACCCGCTGGACGGAGCCGGAAGGCGGTATGAACGTTTGGGTGCGCCTGCCCGAGCCCCTGGACGCCGGCACCCTGCTGGCCAAGGCGCAGCGCGAAGGCGTGGCCTATCTGCCTGGACGGTATTTTGCGGTATCCCGGCTCGATCCAGGCGCATTGCGATTGAGTTTTGCGGGGCTCGCTCCGGACCAGATCCGGACCGGCCTCGCCATTTTAGGACGGATTATCGCCGGTGAACTCGAAGACGCAGCCAAGAGCTTCGAGCCTTCGCCCGCGATGGTATAGGAGAGCGACATGTACAAATTTTCAAGCGAACTGCACCGTGTCAACGTGGGACACGCCGAAATGTTGAAGGGTGGCGTGATCATGGACGTCACCAACGTGGAACAGGCCAAGATCGCGGAAGACGCGGGGGCGGTCGCCGTCATGGCCCTGGAGCGGGTGCCATCGGACATCCGCAAGGAGGGCGGCGTGGCCCGCATGGCCAACATCTCCATCATCGAAGAGATCATGCGGACGGTCAGCATCCCGGTGATGGCTAAGGCGCGCATCGGCCACTTCATGGAAGCCCGCATTCTGGAAGTGTTAGGCGTGGACTACATCGATGAGAGCGAAGTGCTGACGCCCGCCGACGAAGAGCACCACATCGATAAGACCGCCTTCAAGGTCCCGTTCGTGTGCGGCGCCCGCAACCTGGGAGAAGCCCTCAGGCGTATCGCCGAAGGAGCGACCATGGTGCGCACCAAGGGCGAAGCCGGCTCGGGCAATATCGTCGAAGCCGTGCGCCACATCCGAACCATCATTAAAGAGATGAAGCACCTCACCATCCTCGGCAAGGAGGAGTTGGTGCACGAAGCCAAGAACCTGGGCGCGCCGCTCGAACTGGTGGAGTGGGTGGCGCAGCACGGGAAACTGCCGGTGCCGAACTTCTCCGCCGGTGGCATTGCGACCCCTGCCGATGCGGCCCTGGTGATGCAACTGGGCGCCGAAGCCGTCTTCGTGGGTTCGGGCATCTTCAAGTCCTCCGACCCCGCGGCGCGCGCCAACGCTATCGTGAAGGCCGCCAAGAATTACGACAACCCCGCGAAGCTGCTGGAAGCCAGCCGCGAGTTGGGCGAGGCCATGCCAGGGCTGGACATTTCCAAGATGCCGGAATCGGAACTGCTCCAGACGCGAGGCTGGTAACAACTGCGAGGCTGGTGATGAAGAAGGTTGGCATCCTCTCGCTGCAAGGGGATTTCGCGGCGCACGGCCGGGCGGTGGAACGCGCCGGCGCCGAGCCGGTGTACGTCCGCGAACGCCCGCAATTCGGGGAGATCGATGGGCTGATCATCCCCGGCGGCGAGAGCACCGCCATGCTGAAGCTCCTACACTACGAAGGTCTTTTTGACGACCTGGCCGAGTTCGGCCGCCGCAAGCCCATGTTCGGAACCTGCGCCGGGGCCATTCTGATGGCCAAGCAGGTTTCCCATCCCTGCCAGGAGAGCCTGGGCCTGATCGATATCGCCGTCGAGCGCAACGCCTACGGCCGCCAGATCGACTCGCGGGTGGTGGAGATCGACACCGAGCCGGATTTCCAGCAGCGCACCGCGCCCGGTAAGCTGGAAGCGGTGTTCATCCGGGCGCCCATTATCCGGCACCTTAACGGGACAGTGAAGGTGTTGGCGCGCTACGAGGGCGACGCGGTGCTGATCGAGCAGGGGCCGCACCTGGTGGCCACCTTCCATCCGGAGCTGACGTCCGACCCTCGCGTGCACCAACTGTTTCTGGAGAAGTTATGAGCGAGAGGCCCAGGAAGCGGGTGCTGTTCGTTTGTTTCGGCAACGCCTGCCGCAGCCAGATGGCCGAGGGATTCGCGCGCGTTCTTGGTTCGGATTGCATGGTTCCGGCCAGCGCTGGCGTGTTTCCGGCCTACGCCGTGGCTCCCGATACGATCCGCGCCATGGACGAAAAAGACATCGACCTGCGCGAGCATTTCCCCAAGGCCATTCGCCACCTGGGCCGCGCGAAGTTCGACGTGGTGGTGAACATGAGCGAGACCTTTCTGCCCGAAGAACCGGGCGTTCGCCTGTTGGAGTGGGAAGTGCCCGACCCGATCTACATGGAGTACGATGACCACTGCAAGGTGCGCGACCTGATCGAGCGCAGAGTGATGGAACTGGTTCTGGAGATGCGGAAGGAACGGGAGGTGACGCAGTTCAAGGGGCAAGGGTCGGGGCGGCGGGAAATCTGAGCGGGCAGGAACGTCTATGGAAGACGGCCTCGCAAGACGTTCTTCAGATTCCGTTTGCCGCGAAGGACAGCGACGATCTCGATGGGACGCGTTTCTGGCCGATAGATGATCTCAAACGAGCAAACCGGCCAGAACAGCACTCCTTTCGAAGTGATCTCCGGCCGTCTGTGCCCAATCCGGGGCATGCTAGCCAATTGTCTCATCGCCTCAAGCAGCGCCTCCCGAACTCGCTCGGCAGCGTTTACGCTGTCTCGTTCAGCGATGTAGTCGAAGATCTCGGAGAGGTCCTCGGCTGCCTCCCGAACAAGCCGGAATCGGCTCATTCGCCTCGGTTCAACTGTTCACCGCGAAGCCGCAGTTTCTCGAAGAACTCTTCGCCGTCTACAGTGTCCCCGCGATCGGATTGCGCCAGGCCGCGGGCGATCTTTTCGTCGATCTCCTCGCGGGTGTACTCCTCGCCAAGTTCTCGGGCGATGAGGTAGTGGTAGACCGCCTTGTCCAGGAACTCGTTGGAATCGGTCGAGCGGCCGGAATCCAACTCTGCCGCGATCAGCCTCTCCAATTCGGGTCTCAGGATCACGTCCATAGTGTCCTCGGTTTTCATGATACCAGTCGGAACGGCGGCGCGTTGCCGCGAGGCGAGGCTTCGCCTGAACCCAAAGAGCACAGCATGAAGAGTGCAAAGGGTAAAAGGAAAAAGGATAGGGTGTAAGACTATGTCCTGGCGCAACGAAACCCCGCAAGGTAGTAGCGGCCCCGCGGGCGATTGCTGAGGCGGTACGAGCAGGCGGCGTAGTCACGATTGAGGTTCCAAGAGCCGCCCCGAAGCACACGACTTTTTGTGCCTTCAGACCAGGGGCTCTCCGTCCACTCCAAGACATTTCCTGCCAGGTCCTGTATCCCGTCTGGAGTGGCCCCTCGCGGGTACAGTCCCACCGGCGTCGGATGTCCTATGTTGGCTTCACTGTAATTCGCCCGCGTGGGGTCCGGCTTTTCATTTCCCCAGGGATATTCTCTGCCCTCCGCGCCGCACGCTGCCCGTTCCCACTCTGCCTCGGTTGGCAGCCGCACCCCCTTCCAGGCGCAATAGGCCTTAGCTTCATACCAGCTTACCCCCGTCACGGGCCAGTTGGGATGTCGATGTTGCTCCTCCCAACTGTCCGGTTGACTCCACTGCTTGAAGCCGCCGGCGCTCCACCAGCCTTCGGTCTGGTATCCATCCAAACATAATGCCGGCCTTTGGCAATGGGCGTAAACAGAACCAGGAGTTCGCTGCACTGCTGCGCCGCACCCACGATTTTCTCTTCGAAATCGTCGCCGTGCTCGATCTGCTGGCAATCGAGGAAGGTTTCGGCGCCGCGGGCGCGAATCTCTTTTTCGAGCTGGCGGGCCACCCAGACATCGGCTGATGCGTGCGAGATGAAGACTCTCGGTGACCGGATTTGAAATGCCGCCGGAGGGGCGGTGCTCGCCATCACAAGGCATTATCGCGCGCCGGGTTACTTACGGGAAGCGAATCGGGGTGGCTTCCCGGCAATAATGTCCTGGCTGCATTCCTATCTTGTTGTTAATAAAGGAGACTGGTTGGTTCGCCCGGACAATGTGTCCGAAAGTCTCGCGGTCTTGCGGGCCCTGACTACGCTAAACTAAATAGGTTTGGGCAAAATGGGAAATGTAATCATCCTGGGCTCCCAGTGGGGAGACGAGGGCAAAGGCAAAATTGTCGATCTGTTTGCCGAGCGGTTCGACATCGTCGCGCGCTATCAGGGCGGACACAACGCGGGCCATACGGTCTTTATCGGGGAAAAAAAGTTCGTTCTGAAGCTGATCCCCAGCGGGATTCTGCGTCCGGGGAAGAAAGCCGTCATCGGCAACGGGCTGGTGATCGATCCGGCCGCGCTGTTGGCGGAGATCGCCGCGCTGGAATCGGCCGGCGTAGCGGTCAAGGGCAACCTCTTTATCAGCAACCGCGCGCACGTGCTGTTTCCGGCGCATCGCCTGATGGAGAAGATGTCGGAAGGACGGCCGGGCCGCATCTCCATCGGCACCACTTCGCGCGGCATCGGTCCCTGCTATGAGGACAAGACCGGCCGCCGTGGCATTCGGGTGGCCGATCTGCTCCATGCCGAGTTCTTCCGCGCGCAGTACGATTCCGTGATGGAGGAGAAGATCACCATCGCCAGGGCGCTGGGCATCTACACCGAAGAACTCGATCTGCGACAGATCCGCGACGAGTACGAAATTTTCGCGGAACGCATCCGGCCCATGGTTTGCGACACCGCGGCGCTGCTGAACACGGCCATCGCCGGCGGCAAAACCGTGATGTTCGAGGGCGCGCAGGGCACGATGCTCGATATCGATCACGGCACGTATCCGTTCGTCACTTCGTCCAGTGCCAGCGCCGGCGGCGCGTGCACGGGCACCGGTGTAGCCCCAACGCGTATCCACGGTGTGATCGGCGTCTCCAAGGCGTACATCACGCGCGTGGGCGGCGGGCCGTTTCCCACCGAGGCATTCGATGGCGCGGGCGACCAGATCCGCAGCCGAGGCAAAGAGTTCGGCGCCGTCACCGGACGGCCCCGCCGTTGCGGCTGGTTTGACGTTCCGTTGATGCGCTACACCACCGCCATCAACGGTTTCGACAGCTTGGTGGTGACCAAACTCGATGTGCTCGACGCCTTCGACCAGATTCCCGTCTGCGTAGGCTACCGCCGCGGCCAGCAGGTAGTTTCCGAGATGCCGCCCACCGTCGCCGAAATCGAAAAAATCGAGGCCGTCTACGAGTGTGTTCCCGGATGGGCCAGCGACACGTTCGGGATTTCGTCGTACGACGATTTGCCCGCCAAGGCCAAGGATTACATTGCGTTCCTGGAGCACCGCGCGGGTGTGGAAATCGGCTGCATCTCCACCGGACCGGAGCGCAACCAGACCATTGTACGCGCGGGTTCGCGCTTTGAGAAGCTGGTCGCCGCCTGAAACCCGGGGTGGACGGGCGGCGTAGGAATAGATAGTGCGGCTGATTTTCCTCCTGCTTTTCTTTCCCGCAATCCTGCCCGCTCAGGACCCACGCGAGATTGTCCGCCGTGCGACCGAGGTAGACCGGCGGAACGCCGAAATCGCGCGTAATTACACCTTTCTCCAGCGCCAGGAACAGCGCCAGACGGATTCCTCCGGCAAAGTGAAGAGCGTGGAAAGCGAGACTTGGGACGTCACCCTGCAGGAAGGCTCCCCGTACCGGCGCTTAGTTGCCCGCAATGACCAGCCACTCTCCGCCAAGGAGCAGAAGAGGGAAGAGGAGAAACTCCGGGCCAGCATCGAGCAGCGCAGCAAGGAGACCAAAGAGCAGCGCGACTATCGAATCGCCGAATGGGATCGCCGCCAACAGCAGCGCCGCGAACCGATGAAAGAACTGCCGGACGCCTTTAACTTCACGCTGGTGAAAGAGGAGGCGCTCAATGGCGGGCAGGCGTACGTAATCGACGCCACACCCAAACCCGGCTACCGGCCGAGGCTGGCGTCGGCTTTCTATTTCCCAAAAGTGAAGGCCCGGCTTTGGATCGACAAGAATGACCACCAGTGGATCAAAGTGGAGGTCGAAAGCCTGGAAACCGTCTCGTTCGGCGGTGTGGTGGTGCGTATGGCGAAAGGCAGCAAACTGGTCATCGAGCAGGAGCGGGTCAATGGCGAGGTTTGGCTGCCGAAGCTGGTATCGTTCCGGGGCGCGTTCCGGATCCTCCTGGTGAAAGGCTATCGCGGGGAATACAACATCACCTTCCGCGACTACCGGAAATTCCAGGCCGAATCACGGGTGGTCACGGTGCAGTAAGCGGCATCGTGGTACGGATGGGAACGTCGCGGACCGTCAGCGGGGTCGCATTGGAGTACCGCCTGGCCCGCGGCCACGTGCGAACCAGAGATGCAGGCCAACGAAATCGCGGGTGCGCCTCCAAGTGCGAGTACCCCGGACGTCCAGCGATGACCGAATGGGCTCTTCGGCCGTAACCGCCGAAAGGCGGCAGCTACTCCAGCGTGTTCGTGCCGGCCGGCCGGGCTCAAGCCGCGAGACTCATTGTTACTGGCAAATGCTCACCTTTGCTTTCACTCCCCGCGAAGCCATCTGCCCGCTGACAGGCAGTGAGGTTGCGACGAGCGCGCCCAGGAGATCCCTTCGAGTCATTGGGTGAATCCCTTCGATTGTAGCCGGCAGTGCCGGCCACAATCCCGCTAATCTCAAGTCTATGCCGTCTGACAGGCTTGGCTCATCACCCATTCCGTCGCCAGCGCGCTAGCTCCGGTGGAGCGGGGCGTGCCTCCTTGCAGTACCGCAGTTACGAAATCCTCGATGCAGGGGTAATGCAGATTGGCGGGAGCTGGAATCAGTTCGCTGCCGCCGGGATGCGCCAGCACCGGCGCGTTGAGAGGCGAGAGGTCGAGTTCGCCTTCGGTGCCGCGGATGCGGAATTCATCGCGGGCGACGCGCGAGTGCCAGCGGACATCCACCAGGCCGCGAACCCCGCTGCCGTATTCGATCAGCACCGTGGCGTTGTCCTCCACCTGGATTGGATGGACCAGTGTGGAGAGGTGGCCTGTGGCGCGCACCGGCTTGCCGAAGAGGTAATTCATCAGGTCGATCCGGTGCGAGGCGATGTCACGCAGCGGTCCGCCGCCGGCTTTTTGGGGATCGGTGAGCCAGCCGCGCGAACCGTCCGTGGGAAGAAACCAAGCGTGGGAGGTGGCCTCGGCGAAAACCGGGCGGCCGATGGCTCCGGCGTCGATGAGGCACTGGGCGCGCGCCACCTTCGGGTAGAGGCGGCGGTAATAGGCAATGCCTAACGTCTGGCCCGTCTCGCCGGCGGCCTGCTGCATGGATTGAGCCTCGGCGAAGGTGAGCGCCATCGGCTTTTCGCAGAGCACATGCTTGCCTGCCCGCAGGGCTTGGATAGTCTGCGGAGCGTGGAGGAAGACCGGTGTGGCGACGTAGACCGCATCGGCCCCGGATTCGGCGAGAGCGGTGGTAAGGTCCTGCCAGGCAGCGACGGCGTAGGGCACAGCCTTGGCCGGATCGCGCGTGACGATTCCGGCGAGTTGACTCCGCGGTTCGGAGAGGATGGCGGGAAGAACGCGTTTGGTGGTGATGTCGCCGATGCCGACGACCAGCCAGCGGAGCATAGGAGTATGGTAGCGCGGGGAGTGGCCTCGCCCCCCACTCAGCGCTTTCTATGTTGCGCGTTCTCCTCCCGTGCCTCTGCTTGCGGCCTTGCCCGCAAGTTTGAGGTCAGCCGGCTCGGACTGCGTTCCCCCCAACGGTTACACGATCCCCAGCTTCTTCCCCACCTTGCGGAAGGCTTCCAGCGCCCGGTCCAACTCATCCCGGGTGTGCGTCGCCGAAACGATCGTCCGTACCCGCGCCTTGCCCTTGGCCACGGTTGGAAAACCGATCCCGGTGGCCAGCACGCCTTCTTCGAACAACTCGCGGGAGAGTTGATGGGCCAGCGCGGCCTCGCCCACGATCACTGGGGTGATCGGCGTCTCGCTGACTCCGGTCTGGAAGCCGGCATCATTCAAACCTTGCTTGAAGTATTTGGTGTTACCCCAAAGCTGTTCGATGCGTTCCGGTTCCTGCTCCAGCACATCGAAGGCCGCCAGGCAGGCGGCTGCCACGGCTGGAGGGTGGGACGTGGAAAACAGGAATGGGCGCGCCCGGTGATAGAGGAACTCGATCAGGTCGCGGCTGCCGCACACGTAACCGCCCAGCACGCCAATGGCTTTAGACAGGGTACCGACCTGTACGTCGACCCGTCCGTGCAGGCCGAAGTGGTCGATGGTTCCGCGCCCGGCGCGGCCGAGTACGCCGGAGGCGTGGGCGTCATCCACCATCATGATGGCGCCGTGCCGTTCGGCAGCCTCTACCAGCCCGGGCAGCGGCCCGATATCGCCATCCATCGAGAAGACGCCATCGCTGATCAAAAGCTTGCGACCAGGCAGGTTATCCAATTCAGACAGGAGCGCTTCCGCCGCGGCCACATCCTTGTGCGGGAAAACGTGAATCTTGGCCCGGGAGAGGCGGCAACCGTCGATGATGCTGGCGTGGTTCAACTCGTCCGAGACGATGTGGTCCTCCGGCGTGAGGATGGCCGAAACCGTGCCCGCATTGGCCGCGAAACCCGACTGAAACACCACGCACGCCTCCACGTTCTTGAACGCCGCGATGCGCTCCTCGAGTCGAATGTGGATACTCATGGTTCCGGAGATGGTCCGCACGGCTCCGGACCCGGCACCGTACTGTTTGACCGCCTCGACGGCCGCCTCGCGCAGTTTGGGATGGGTCGTCAGCCCCAGGTAGTTGTTGGACGCCAGGTTGATCACCGGCTTGCCGTCGAAGCGCGACTCGGCGGCGCATTCCGATTCCAGGATGCGCAGGCGCTGGTAAGTGCCTTCCGCGCGCCACTGTTGGAGCTGATCGTGAAGGTAGAAGAGTGGGTTGCTCATCAGCATTCAGAATAGCGCCGTTAACCTTGGGCTAATCGCACTGCTTACGCTTGATGAGTTGACCTCCGCCCCTGGCTGCATACTATCCTCGGAGTGATGACTGCCCCTTGCCAGCCCGCGGGCCAAGACGCTCCGCAGGGGCCGGCTTCATCCAGGTCTCATCCCAAGCTGGCGCGCTTCATAGCCTCGTGGAGCGCACCCCTGCTCGACCGCCCGGCGGTAGTCGGCGGACTTCTCATCGTCATCGTTTCCCTCTGCCTGGTGCGTGCCTACACCGGCCTTTCCGGAATCCAGGTCTATTCCCACGACGCTTTTGGCGCACTGGACGGGGCCTGGCGCATCCTTCAGGGGCAGAAGCCGCACGCCGATTTCTATACGCCGCTTGGACCGCTGATCTACCTGGTGACCGCGTTCGGTCTCCTGATTTCCCACGGCGGCGCCGAGGGATTCGGATACTCCCAGGCGCTCTGCGGCTTCTTGCTGGGTGTGTGGACCTACCGGCTAAGCCGCCGCCGGTTAGGTCATTTGCCCACGATCCTGATGTGCCTCACGGTGGTTCTGCTTGCCATCAATCCGAGTTCCGTCGGAGAACCGCCGCCCAACACGTCCTGCATGGCTTACAACCGGTACGGTTACGCGCTCGTCGCCCTGCTGCTGGTGGAATCCGCGGCCTCGAGCGTATCCGCCCGGCGCCGCACGGAACTCTGGGGAGGTATGTCGACCGGCGTAGTCCTGGCTCTCTTGCTGTTCCTCAAGATCAGCTACTTCGTCGGCGGACTCGCTCTGGCCTCGATGCTGATTCCTTGCCGCACCCAAGTCAAAGAACGCTGGGTGGGTATGGCCTGCGGATTCCTGCCCGTTTTTCTGGCCTTCTGGGCCTACCTGGGTTTCGACCTTTTGCCAATGTGGAACGATTTGCGGATGGTGGCCGGCTCGAAAACCCCCAGGATGACCTGGTTCATCGTGGACAACCTCTATTTGAGTGTGGCCTTTTTTCTGGCATTCATTTTCACGGCGGCCGGCTTTCTCTCCTCCACCGGCGCCAAGGCCGCCGGCCGCGGCGTCCGAATCGCCGGGGTAGCCGTTTGCCTGGCGGGGATATTTCTCCTCTCCACCAACTTCCAGTTTCTCGGCCTGCCGCTGAGCGCCATAATGGCCATCCTAGTGCTCAAGCAGATCGGCTCCCAGCCCGTAGCCGGGAATTCGAAAACGGTCCGGCACGCGGTGCTGCTGGTGTGGGGCAGCCTGATTGTGGCGGGCAGCCTGAACTACGAGGCGATGGGCCTGGGCTTCGGCGCCTCGCAGAAGCGATCATGGGAGGCGACTCCCCACGCTTCCTTCAACGCCGGCGTGCTGGCCGGTTTCCGCACCTTTGAGAAGAGCTACGTTGAACTGGTCAACGATGGCTTGTCGTTGGTCAAACGGCATCGCCGCCCGGACGACACTGTCATGTCGCTCGATTTCTCCAACCCGTTTTCGTATGCTCTGGGTATGCGGCCAGCCCCCGGCGGCGCCACCACCTTGCACTATCGCGGCAACTTCAGCGAAGCGCGCCACCCTGCCCCGGAGCGCCTGTTCGGGCAAGCCAGCCTGGTTATGGCGCCAGTCGTGCCCAGTGACAAGGGGCTCATCTTCAGCATTCCACGTATTTACGGACCGTACCTTTCGGCGCACTTTCACCTGATCGGAGAATCCCCGGGGTGGCGGCTCTACCGGCACAACCCGGAGCCGGCCACAGACCATGCATTTTGAGCGTGCTGCTCGCGGCCGACTGCCGGGCCTCGTGTTCGTGGCGGTCACCTCCATCCACTTCGCCACTGCGTGGGTGAGCGGCCCCGCACGGAACTGGCACGGTCAGACATCGGAGTATTACCCGCTGCTCACGGACGCTTTCCTGGCTGGCCAAACCAGTCTCCTGGTGCGGCCTTCCGCTGAATTGCTAGCGTTGCCGGACCCCTACGATCCGGCCGCCAACGCGCAATTGCGCTTGCACGACGCGTCCTTGTACAACGGAAAATATTACCTGTATTTTGGCGCTGCGCCGGCAATCGTTTTGTTTCTGCCCTACAAGGTTCTGACGGGATCGCATCTCCCCACGCGCGGCGCCGTGGCACTGTTCTGTACGGGCGGCTTCGCCTGTTCGTGTCTATTGTTCTTTCTGCTGGCGAAACGCGAGAAATGGGATTGCCCGCAGTGGCTCGGGTCAGCCGCCGTGCTGTCCCTGGGGACCGTGCCGGCGGTTTCCTTTCTGTTGACCCGCCCCTCGTTTTACGAGGTAGCCATCGGTGCCGGCTACTGTTTCGCGATGGCGGGTTTTCTGCTCACCGCACACGCTCTGGGACGGGATGCGCCCCGAACAGAGTCACTGCTGGGAGCGGGGCTCTGCTTTGGACTGGCGGCCGGCTGCCGGCCCAACTTTGCTCTGCTCGCCATTCTCATGGCGGCCCTGGTGGCGTTTCGAATCCGTGCGCACAAAACGCGCGTGCTTGCATTCGTGGGCCCGGTTGTTCTATGCGGAATCCTCCTGGCGGCGTACAACTACGCCAGGTTTCAGAATCCCTTCGAATTTGGGGTTCGGTATCAATTGCTTGACCACAGGACCGACCTCGAAGAGCATTTCGGCCACAGCCTTAGCAATCTCCTGCCGAGCCTTTCGGTTCTCGTCTTTTCTCCGGTCCAGCCGCCTTCGTCAGAATTGGCAACGGGTCTGTTGTGTGGGTCCCCGGTTTCCTTTCTCGGGCTCCTGACGCCCTGCGTCCTCCTGTTTGGGCGCGTCAGAGACCATCTCAAGCTGGGCTCCACGCGTTTCACAATCTACTGCGTCTACCTTTCGGCGCTCGGCATCCTGATCCTGCTGGCGCTCCTCGGTTTTGTGGTCAGGCGCTACACGGTGGACTTCGGGCCCGAATTTGTGCTGCTCTCCTGGTGCCTGTTGGCCGCCATGTGGCAGGCGGTCCAGGGATTCGCCAAGGGCATGCAGATTCCGTTCGGAACCGTCGTGGTGGCCGCCGCAGTCTACTCCGCGGTTCTCGACTTCTCGATTTGCGTGTCGCGAGTTCCGCGGTAGTCTCCTCCGCCGTTAACGCTGGAGCAACCCGTGGGGAAGGGCGGGAGCGTAGACCAACGATAACGTTGCATCTCCCTGTCCAGCAGCCTAGTTTGATGGTAGGGCGCACTGGGCGCGCCGCTCGCTGTTCTGTGTTCACCGACCTATGACAACCGCGGCCGCAACTTGTCCAATCTGTTCGGGCAAGAAGATGTACTACGCCTTCTCAATCCAGCAGTCGCGATTGGTGGAGTGCCGCGACTGCGGGCATATGATGCTGCACCCCCAACCCAGCGACGAGGAATTGAGCCGGATCTACGACGCCAACTACTGGCTCCTGGACGGCAGCGACGAGGAGCGCGGCCATTTTACGCAACTGAAACAGGCCACCGCCCGGCTGTATCTGAACCTGGTGGAGCGCTGTCTGGGCCGGCATGGAGGCCGGTTGCTGGAAATCGGGTGCGGGGCCGGCGATCTCCTGGCGGCCGCCGCCGAACTCGGTTACGATGCGACCGGCGTGGAGTATTCCGAACACGCGTGCGCCCGGGCTCGCGAGAAGCTCGGAAGCGGCGGCCGCATCGTGTGCGGAGATATCGATCGCATCACCGAAAAGAACTATTACGACGTCTGCGTCATGGCCGATTTGGTCGAGCACGTCAAGGACCCACGCGCGTTTCTGAACCAAGTCTACGAAGTGCTCCGGCCCGGCGGCATCGCGATAGTGGCGACTCCCAGCCTGGATTCCTGGTCGGCGCGGCTCATGCGAAATAAATGGATGGAGTTCAAGACCGAGCACCTTCATTACTTCACGCAGGAGACGCTGCACAGCCTCTTGTTCCAGACCGGCCTGGAGCCGATTGCCGCTCTTCCTGGCCTTAAGTGTCTGAGCCTGGACTACATTGCCGGTCATTTTCAGAAATACCGGGTTCCCGGGGTGTCGTTTGCCCTCGACCGCATGTCTCGTCTGGTGCCGGCAACTCTGCGCAAAGCGCCCTTCGAGGTGGTGGCGAGCGGGATCGTCAGCGTCGCCGTCAAGTTGCCCAGGACAGCCCGGCGCAAGCTTTCAATCATCGTGCCCGCATACAACGAGGCGGCCACCCTGGAACCGGTGCTGCGGAGCGTCCTGGAGAAGCAGTTGGAGGGACTCGACAAGGAGGTCGTCATCGTCGAGAGCAACTCCACCGACGGAACGCGCGACATCGTACTGGGGTTCCAGGCGCATCCCGATGTGAAGGTCGTGCTGGAAGACGGGCCGCGCGGCAAGGGTCACGCCGTGCGGGCAGGGCTGGCTCACGCGACCGGAGATTACATCCTCATTCAGGACGGCGACCAGGAATACGACATCGAAGATTATGACGTCCTGATCGAGCCGCTGACATCCGGGAAAAGAGCGTTCATCCTGGGTTCGCGGCATGGCGGACGAACCTGGAAGGTCCGCCAGTTTAAGGGGAAGCCGCTCACGGCGATGCTGTTGAACTTCGGACACTGGCTGTTCAAGTTCATGGTGAACTCAGCCCTCGGGCTGAAAATGGACGATCCGTTCACCATGTACAAGGTGTTCCGCCGGGACTGCGTGGCGGGTGTGACCTTCGAGGCAAACCGGTTCGACTTTGACTTTGAGTTGTTGATCAAAATCGTGCGCAAAGGCTATCGTCCTATCGAGATCCCCGTCAACTACCGCTCGCGCACCTTCAGCGAAGGGAAAAAGGTATCGCTGACGCGCGACCC
>Ga0075019_10000772_pt1 | contig 18099 bp, 16 predicted proteins | sample ColStrG_CSR_2013_FD_71473 | JGI IMG/M metagenome (GOLD analysis project Ga0075019, IMG submission 71473) | Freshwater sediment microbial communities in response to fracking from Pennsylvania, USA - Cold Stream Run_MetaG_CSR_2013 | ecosystem: Environmental > Aquatic > Freshwater > Creek >...
GGCACATCTGGTCAATGGAAGGCGTCGAAGAAAGCGTACAATCCTACGACTTCACCAGAAGAAAGGACCGCTCCTCCCCACGGCCTATAGCTCCTTGAACTGCTACCAAACGCCATCTTTCAACGTGCGAGAACTGGCGGATCGCGAACGGGCCAGCTCTTGAGGTTCACACCCGCTCTCTGGAAGTCGGGAAAAGGCGCGCGGAGGCGCGCCTTTTGGCGTTTGTGTTGGTGATGTGTCCTCCTGCTATCGGGCTTACGCTGCGACAGCAAGCGGTTGGATGTGGCCGAGCTGAGTTAAGAGTGTGTATTGATCGTAGTAGCAACCGCCCGATACCACCCGCCCTTGCTTGTCGAAGTGGCAGATTTCGCAGAAGGGCAGAGACATTTTGCGACCGGTCGGCTTCATTGAACCGAGTGGCCCGTCGTTGGTGCCTTCGACGGTGAACTGGGCGACGACAATGTTTCCCGCGTCAGTGTATTGGGGATTAGTGATGCGGCCGTCCGAGAAGGCCTTGGCCCAGCCTTCGGTCCATTCTCTGAACTTCTCCCGCGTGTTTAGCGTGATAACACGAGCGTGATCGGTGTAGGTGAGGTTCTCGGCGGCGTTGTCGATGACGCCTGCGAAGTCGCGCTTGTTCCAGCTCTCGTGCGCGGCGCGGAGCGTTTTCACGTTTTTCGCACTCATCCTGGGTGCCTCCTTTCTCAAAGAGCGCAAGGTCGGGCGGGCCACAGGTGGGCCCGCCCTTGTGCGACGTGGGTTGCTAAGCAGCTTTCTCGGCGGCGATTTTGTGGGCGGTGGAGGTGTGGACATCAAACGTCCGAACCACGGGCGCAGTCTCGAGCAGGTTCTGTACGGTTTTCTGCACCGCGTCGAACTGTTCACGCTCGTAGCGTTGCGCATCCTCTCGCGTATGCCAGAAGCTCAGCGCGAGGACGCGATTCGGCTCCGTGTCGGAGACGATGACCGTCTCGTCCACGAATCCGGCCTGCTTATTCAGAATGGGCAGGACCTTCTCATCGATGGTATTGCACAGCTCGCGTGCCTTTCCGGACTTGCTGGTTAATTCAACAACTCTCGTATACATGGGAAGCGCTCCTTTCGGTTGGTGAAAAGGGTGAAAGGAACGTCGCGCAGCCTGCGCGCGGCGATGGCTATCTTTTTGGAAATGCCACCAACCTACGCCGGTTCGCGGGGAGTGTCAATTGCCCAGGATTGGTGCAATGACCGCAGATGCCATTATCAGGCGCTCTTCTTCGACGTGATGTCGTTGAAGGCGGACCAGCACTGCTCGATGTTCTTGCTGCCGCAGTGCGGACAGAGGATGTCCCCTTCTTCGTAGTCGACGAGGGACAAGATCCTGGAGAAGAGTTTCTTGCAATTGTGGCAGAAGAATTCGTAACGGGGCATACGCAACCTCCTCGGGGAAGGAGTGGCGAGGGAAATTCTAGAACCGGAAACGGACGAAAACAACTTAGTTACGGCACGGAACTTCTGGTTCCACTTAGTGCTCTCGGACGTACAATCACTGGCATCGGGAGGAGGTCGTTATGCCCGAACCACCGCATCGCGCTCTGCGCATTTTCCTGCGCGTGTTCTCACTGTTGGCTGCACTCGGAGGTCTGCTGATGATCTTGGCTGAGAAGCCCCGTTTGCAGGGGCGCAACGAGCTCTCACACGAAAGCTAGCAATTGGCGGAATCACATTCTCGGGTGGTGCTGGGTCACGGATTCTGATTGGCAATCGTAAATTGAAAATCTTCCGCGTCTCTCTGTTTCGGTGGTGAATTTGGCTTCGGAGGTTTATTCTTGAGCCACACTGGTGGAGGCATTGCCATGAAACGCGCTATTGCCTTTACACTCTTTGCTTCGGCTGCGGTTGGCTTCGCACAGCAGAACAAAGATCCGGTCTCGAGCGTAGTGAAGGACATCCTTCCCCACCAGAAAACAAACCTGGTCGCTGCCGTCGAGGAGATGCCTGCGGACAAATTCGGTTACAAACCCACGCCGCAGCAGATGAGCTTTGCCAACCTCGTCCTGCACATAACGGAATCGAACAACTACCTCTGCGCCAAGGCTGGCGACGTCCCGGAGCCCAAGGCTCAAGAACTAAAAGAAACCGACGGCAAAGACAAACTTGTTGCGGCACTCAAGGCTTCATTCGACTTCTGCAATACTTCGATGCGGAAAGTAACGGACGCTACGCTGGGCGATACGATTGAGGTCTGGGGCTACAACGCACCGCGGGCTTTCGCTTTGATCGCCCTTACCAACGACTGGGCCGACCATTATAGCGCCGCCGCCATGTACCTCCGCCTCAACGGCCTGCTGCCGCCAACCGCGAAGAAATAAGCGAAGATTGTTTAGGGTCTCTGAGTGGAGTCGTACGCATTGGAGTAGAATCAACCAGTCCACCTTCGCCAGTCCGTGTAGTTTCACCTTCTTCAGGGACCCAATCTGCTTCAACCATCCGAAGGGTTTCTCCACCAACCAGCGTTTACTCAAACTGATCGCGTAACCCGGATGCCGGCTCGTACGTTCGTCGATCGCACCGTTCTGCCGGCGGGCGACGTGCGGCGTCACACCCAACTCGCGCACCGTGTTGACGAAGTCGCGCGTGTCATAGGCTTTGTCCGTAGGTGTCAGAGCAAACACACGGTTGACAGATTGAATCCGCAGCCAGCCTGACTTCGCCGACGCTTGACCGGCAAATTCTCAGGCGGTCAGTCTTCGTTCCTTCGTCCAGGGCGGATTACTGCTGGTTAGCCGTGATCCATCCGTAACTGCTATTACGCGATTCGTCTTCTCTGCGAATCGAAACGGATTCATGCATAGCGTTTTGTTCACAGTGCTGGTGTACATTGCGGCCGCGGACAACGATTGAAGCCACTCCCTCACGCCCGCCTGAGACGATGACGGCCGCTGGTCGCAGCGACGCGCTGGCTGATACCCCTCTCATTGTCCGGAAGGCCTGGCCAAAAGAGCCGCCACAAGACCACATGCTGCAGCGAAGGACAGCCACATACCGGGAACCGCGCGGTTTTCGGTAACGTGAATCAGGTACGTGCTGATGGCGGGCGTGAAGCCCCCGAAGATGGCCGTGGCGAGGCTGTAGGCGAGCGCAAAACCCGAGGTCCGCACGCTGACCGGCATGATCTCGGTGAGAAAAACGACCATGGCGCCGTTATAGCTGCCGTAGATGAAAGACAGCCAGAGTTCGACCGCGAGCAACCTTGAGAAAGATGGTTCCCGAACCAGCCACAACATCACCGGATAGGCGGTGACCGACATCAGCGTTGTGAAAACGAGGAGCAGCGGCTGGCGGCCCACTCTGTCGGAAAGCGTTCCCATGACGGGGAGCCAGAAGAGATTGGAGGCGCCCACGCAGAGGGTGACGATCAGGCTGTCAATGCTGGCCAGGTGGAGCACGGAGTTGCCGAAAGTCGGCGTATAAGCCGTGATCATGTAGAAAGACACCGTGGTCATCGTTGCCAACATGGTTCCAATAATCACGATCCGCCAGCTGGCCCTAAGCGAGTGCAGAATTTCCGAGATGTTCGGCTTGTGCTTGCGGGCGGTGAACTCGTCGGTCTCCTGAAGGGAGCGTCTCAGCCTGAAGAGGAACGGAATGATCGCGCAACCAAGAAGCAGTGGGACACGCCATCCCCACCTCGTCATTTCCTGCGGTGGCAGAATGGAACTTAAAACGACTCCAAGCGCCGCAGCGAACATGACGGCTACTTGCTGACTCGCCGATTGCCAACTGACGTAGAAGCCCTTGTGCCCCGGACTGGCGATCTCGGACAAGTAAACCGAAACGCCGCCCAATTCCATGCCGGCGGAAAATCCCTGAAGCAGACGGCCGACCAGCACAAGCAGCGGAGCGATCAGGCCTATGGACGCATATCCAGGCATGCACGCGATCGAAATGATCCCCACCGACATCAGACTTAACGTCAGAATGAGGCCGGCGCGGCGTCCGTGGAGGTCGGTGTACGCCCCAAGCACGATGGCGCCCAGGGGACGCATCAGAAAACCCGCCCCAAAGGTCATCAGTGACAACATTAAGGATACGAATGGGTTCCCGCTCGGGAAGAATGCATTGCCGATCGCGGCGGCATAATAACCAAAGACCATGAAGTCGTACATCTCCAGAAAATTTCCACTGGAGACGCGGATCACGGACCAGATCTTTGATTTCCGATCCTGCGGCGTAATGATCGGTATTGATTCGCTCGAGATGGCAGGGCCGTTTGTGGGTGGGAGTTCGCCCATAAGATTTTCTTGAAGTGCTCTCTTACGATTGCCGCGTCGCGCTCAGACTCAGATCTGCTGAACCACAGCGGGGGCTCCATCGCCTGCCGGACCTGTGAGCACCGGAAGTTCCACGCGGAAACAGCTGCCCCGCCCTTCCTGACTGGAGACTTTGACTTCCGCGTTATGTGCGGCGCAGATCGCCTTGACGATGGAGAGACCCAGCCCCGCTCCGCCGCTGGCGCGTGAGCGGGCTTTGTCAGCGCGGTAGAATCGCTCGAACACATGAGGAAGAGCGTGAGCTGGAATGCCGGGGCCATCGTCAGAGACTTCGAGGACCGCGGTGTTTCCCCCTTGGCCGACACGGATTTCTACCGTGCCGCCTTCCTGGGTGTACTTGATGGCGTTGTCGATGAGGTTCACGATCACTTGCTGAAGGCGGGTCCGGTCTCCTTCCACCTGAACGCTGACTGCAACATGAGTACGCAGCCTGATCGATTTCTCTTCTGCCAGCATCCTCATTTCGTCCGCAGTGGACACCGCCAGGTCTCCCAAATCCAGGCGCGTCTTGTCCATCTTCACTTCGCCGGCATCGAGCCGCGAGATTGTGAGCAGACTTTCGACGATTCTCGACATTCGGTGGGTTTCTTCCAGAGCGCTGCCGATCTGGTCTCCCAAAGCGGCATCCCGGCGGTGATCCTGCGCGATGCCTTCCAACTCTAGCTGTAAGATCGTCAAAGGCGTGCGCAACTCGTGAGAAGCATCGGCGGAGAAGCGGTTGATGTGCTGGAAAGCCGCATCGAGTCTTTCGATCATGCGGTTCAGCGAAATCGACAGCCGCTCTAGTTCATCGCCCGTTCGGATTACCGGCAGGCGCTCGCTCAGGTTTGTAGAGGTGATACCTTCTGCCCTTTTTGTGATCTCGTCCACCGGTGCAAGTGATCGCCTCATCAGCCAGTAACCGCCGACTACCGCCAGAAAAACAACGAATGGCATATAGATCGCGAACGTCAGCAAGAGACCATGCAGGACAACTTCGATCTGATGGTAAGGAGCCCCGCTTTCAACCAGGAAACGGTTCCCATCGGTCGTTGTGAGAGTCATCGAAGCGATGAGCAAACGATTCCCGGACTCGAAGCGAAGCTTTCGCGCGCCGTCTCTCTCGTTATCGCTCGGAGGCGGAATTCGCGAGGGGTCGAAGGTTCCATCCTTGGGTGCGCCAGAGATGTAAGCCACACCCACGCCCTCGTGGACGACACGAATGAAGCGGCCATTTACCTCGGGGGCGTACGCCTCGTTGATCTCAGTCGCCAGCCACGAATTGTTCTTGGCGGACATCTGAGAAAGTAGTTCTGTTCCTATGGTCCGGCACTCGGAAGCCAGCGTTCTCTGAAGAGTCCAATCAAGATATCGCTCGAGCCCCAGATAAACAGAGACGCCGAAGACCATCAGCGCCCCTGCCAGAAGTCCGGCATACCACGCTGTAATGCGAAAGCGGAGAGAGCGTGTATTCATGTCTGGGCTCCGTGGCCGATGGTGTAGCCTACGCCGCGCACCGTTCGAATCAGTTTCTGCTCAAAAGGATCGTCCACCTTGTTGCGGAGATGCCGAACGTAAACGTCCACGATGTTGGTGATTCCGTCGAAACTCTGGTCCCAAACGTGTTCGATGATCATGGTTCGCGAGAGAACCCGTCCGGCATTCGACATCAGATACTCCAGCAAGGAATATTCTTTTGCCGTCAAGTCGATGCGTTTCCCCGCACGCTTGACCTGCTGCGACAGACGGTCGAGTTCGAGATCGCCTACGCGCACCACGCTGCTGCGTGTCACAGGCCCCCGCCGGAGCAAGGCTTTGATTCGAACTAGCAATTCAGCGAAGGCAAATGGCTTGGTCAGGTAGTCGTCGGCCCCGGCCTCAAAATTACCGACTTTGTCAGCAACGGCGTCTCGAGCTGTCAGGATCAGGACTGGGACTTCCACATTCTCTTTACGAATGCGGCGCAGAACCTGGCTGCCGTCCAGCGTCGGCAACATGAGATCGAGAATCACAAGATCGTAGTGGTAGGTTGTGGCGAGATCGAGTCCTGCCTTGCCATCGGCGGCAACATCGACCGCAAATCTTTCCTCGGTCAATCCGCGAGCGACAAACGTGGATACTTTGGCCTCGTCCTCGACTAGCAAGATGCGCATGGTGTCTCCGGCCCAGCAAGTATATTGCGGTTCGCCTGAAACCGTTCAGGAAGTCAGATGAAATCTTGTTCAGAAAGCCAGAGAGTAGGCCAACCTATTTTTCGTTTCCTAGCCGGCGATCCTGAATAACGTTTCATCTGGCCTTCATTCGATGTTAATGTGGACCCGCCACGATTGAGATCCCGCCATGCTGAAGAAACAAAGTGCCGGTTTCCTTCTACTGGTCTGCACACTCGCTTTCTCTCAATCCACGCCACCTGCCGATCACTGGATAGTCGTGCGTGCTGGCCGCCTGTTTGACGGGACTGAAAAGCTCGCGGCGAATCAGGTGATCTTGATCAAGGGAGATCGCATCGTTAAAGTCGGCCCAGCGGAGAAGGTACAAGTGCCCGCGGACGCTGAAGTGGTCGATCTGACTCACGCCACCGTCCTTCCCGGGTTGATCGACGCCCACACTCACGTTTTCGGCAACGGACCCGACTTTGATAACCAGATTCTGCGCGATTCCTATCAATACCGCACGCTGACTGCGCTCGCCAACGCTCAGAAAGACCTGATGGTCGGCTTTACGACCCTGCGTGACCTCAAGACGCTGGGCGCGATGTATAGCGACGTGGACCTGCGCAACGCGATCGACCGCGGCATCGTCCCGGGCCCTCGCATGCAGGTGGCGACCAGGGGTATTCAGGCCACGGGTGGATTCGTGATGCGTGGCTATTCCCCCGAGGTTCCGTTGCCGAGCGCGTTGCAGGTGGTCGACTCGCCGTGGGCTGGCCGTGAGGCGGTACGGGATCAGGTCGCACACGACGCTGACCTGATCAAGGTGTACGCGGCCTACGATTTTCACTTCACCAGTGACGGTAAAATTGTGAGTCCGCCGACCTTCACCGCGGAAGAAGTCAACGCAATTGTGGACGAGGCTCACAAGAAGGGGCGCAAGGTCTCCTGCCACGCGTTTGCTGGAGAAGGACTCCGCAACTGCCTGAACGCCGGAGTCGAGTCCATTGAACATGGAGTCGATCTCCAAGACAGTGACATCGAGCTGATGCTGCAAAAGGGAATCTATCTGGTGCCGACTCTCTACCACTACCAACTTGATCGTGAACATGACATGAAGAAGTACGGCGGGCACAACGTTGCGGAAGTTTCGGAGCGCACCTTCCGGAAAGCCCTTGCTGCGGGCGTCAAAGTTGCGTTTGGCTCTGGCGTTGGTCCTTTCCCCCATGGCACGCAGACCAAGGAATTCGCGTACATGGTGAAGTTCGGCATGAGCCCGCCGCAGACGATACGAGCCGCAACTTCGGAAGCCGCTCAGCTTATGGGATGGCAGGATCGGGTCGGCTCACTGGAAGCGGGAAAGTTTGCGGATCTGATCGCGGTCGCTGGTGATCCGGTCACCGATATTACCGAGCTTGAGAGGGTGAAGTTTGTTATGAAAGGTGGCCATGTATTCAGGGACGAACTGAAATGAGAAGAGTGGTGAACATCCAATGAGCATCGACATGAGAAGGCGTGATTTCCTAAGAAACGCCGCTGGGGTATTGGGCGCTTTGGGGGCCTCAAGGCCAACGCTGGCCACCGCTGACGTGCCTCAGGCGTGCGCTGAAGCAGCCTTCCCGCAAATTCAAAAGGTGACCGCGCACGTGTCCGAGTTCATAGTCCATCTGAAGTTCGCGGACATCCCCGCGGAATCGCTTGAACTCGGCAAGAAGTCAATCCTGGATGGTCTGGGATTGGCGCTCAGCGGGTCCAAAGCTGAAACCTGGGCATTGATCCAGGAGTACATGAAACCTTTCGGTTTCTCCCCCAGCGAAGGCGCAGCGGTGTTGGGATCCGGGGTTCGGCTTCCCGCCCGCTTTGCCGCCTTCGCCAACGGCGTCGCCATCCACGTCGACGATTTTGACGACACTCAACTTGCAGTCGCCAAAGACCGTGTGTACGGGTTACTGGTGCATCCGACGGTCTGTGTACTTCCCGCGGCTCTGGCGACAGCCGAGATCGCGGGAAGGAGCGGCCGAGATCTTCTGGTCGCCTACGAAGCGGGGGTAGAAGTTGAGTGCAAGATCGCTGAGGCGATCTCGCCGCGCCATTATGAAGACGGATTCCATTCCACTGGCACTTGCGGAGTCTTCGGGGCGGCTGCCGCTTGCGCAAGGCTTAAAGGGTTGGATGCGACCCACACTTCCCGTGCAGTCGGAGTCGCCGCCAGCCAGGCCGCCGGTCTCCGTGAGAACTTCGGCACGATGATGAAGCCCTTTCAGGCGGGCCATGCCACCGAAGCGGGCGTGGTTGCCGCAGACTTCGCAGCGACTGGTTGGACAGCCGCGGAACAGATTCTGGAGGCGCAGCGGGGTTTCTTCCATGCCTATGGCGGCACGTACGATCCGAAGGTGATTCTCGATCGGTTGGGAAACCCATGGACCTTCCAGAATCCGGGAGTCTCCATCAAGCCATTTCCCTCGGGTTCTCTGACTCATCCCGGCATGACCGAACTCTTGCGCCTGATTCATGAAAACTCGATTCGTGCCAGCGATGTGGAACGGGTAGAGGTTGGCGCAAATCGGAACATGGAGAGCACTCTGCTGCATCACCATCCGAAAAACGGGTTGCAGGCGAAGTTCAGCATGGAGTTCTGCATGGCGATCCTGCTGCTGGACGGAAAAGCTGATCAGACTAAATACACCGACGCTGTGGTGAACCGTGACGATGTGCAGAAGATGATCGACCGAGTTCGCTTCTACGTCGATCCCGATGCAGAAAAAGCCGGGTACGATAAGATGACGACCATTCTCAAGATCACTCTGAAGGATGGCCGCACAATTTCGGGCCGTGCGGATTTTGGCAAGGGCAGTCCGATCAACCCCATGAGCTACGACGAGGTTGCGGACAAATTCCGCGGCTGCGCTGCGTTCGCAGAATGGCCCACCGCAAAGGCGAACCAGGCCGTTGAGATGGTGCGCAAGCTCGAGGACGTAGCGGACGTCCGCACGCTAACAGCTCTTCTAAGCAAGTAGCTGCCGGTCGAAAGGCCAGCAAGAACATCGGTCACTGCGAGGAAATTTGAAAAGCTACCGGATAGCGGTAATCGAAGGCGACGGGATCGGACGCGAGGTCGTGCCTGAAGGCATTCGAGTGCTCGAGGCCGCGGCTCGCGGGTTTGGTTTGTCGTTCTCCTGTCAGCATTTCGATTGGAGCTGCCAGACTTATCTCAATACTGGGCGCATGATGCCGGACGACGGCCTGGAACAACTGCGTCCGTTTGATGCCATCTACCTGGGCGCAATCGGTTATCCGGGAGTGCCCGACCACATCTCCCTATGGGGGTTGCTGATTCCTATTCGCCGGGGATTCCAGCAGTACGTCAACCGGCGCCCGGCGCGATTGCTCGAAGGGATCACAAGTCCGCTCAGCGGCCGCAAAGGGGGAGACATCGACTTCATCATCGTCCGAGAGAATAGTGAAGGCGAATATTCGGAGGTTGGTGGACGGGTCAATCGCAACACCGAGGCGGAGATGGTGATCCAGGAGAACATCTTCACCCGTCGCGCCTCCGATCGCATCATCACATACGCTTTTGAGTTGGCTCGCACCCGCAAGAAGCACGTGACCTCGGCCACAAAATCCAACGGTATCGTTTACGCTATGCCTTTCTGGGACGAACGCTTCGCCGCGATTTCAAAGAAATATCCCGACGTCAAGGCAGACCAGTACCACATCGACATTTTGACCGCACATTTTGTGCAGCACCCTGATTGGTTCGATGTCGTCGTCGGATCGAATCTCTTCGGTGATATCCTTTCCGATCTTGGTGCAGCGGTTGTGGGATCGATGGGGCTTGCGCCATCTGCCAACTTGAACCCTGAGCGGGAATATCCTTCTCTGTTCGAGCCGGTACACGGCTCCGCCCCGGACATCGCGGGAAAAGGAATCGCAAACCCGGTGGCGCAAATCTGGTCAGGGGCGATGATGCTGGAACACCTCGGCGAAAAAGACGCTGCTCACGCCGTCGAACAAGCAATCTTCAGAGTTCTGGCGCACTCCGATGTTCGCACCCGCGATATCGGGGGCAAAGCCAGCACGCGGGACATGGGCGAGGTCATCGCTGCCGAAATTTCCGGCGTGGCAGCGCTTCGCTGAATCTTCTTCTCTTCTTCGCCTTGTTGCTTGACGCCTCACAACTCTTTGCTACGGCAGTACCTCGTACACCCGCAATTCCGCCGTCTGTTTCTCGTGATGCGGAACGGCCAGGTAATAGCGGTTCAATTCGGGGATCAAGACACCCGTCTTTGCCCGAAACGACGTTGGAACGTGTCCGATGCGATGGTACCGATCCGCATCTTCTTGATGGAACACATCGAGGAATTCCGTTCCCGCAAAGTAGATGCGCTTGCTGCCGCTGTCGTATGCCATATCGTCGACCATCGCCGCAGCGGGATAGCTTGTCACAATTTTGCCCGAATCAGAATTCACAACAACCAGTTTCCCGGGAACGCGAGTGCCCAAGAAGAGACGGTGTGCATTCTCGTCGAAGGCCATCGAGGTGGGATTTTTGCCCTCCTGCGCGATTGACCAAGTCGCGACCAAAGCACGGGTATTCCGGTCATACACCTCCACGGCATTCTTTCCGCGAACGTTAACGAACATCCGCGACCCCGATTTCTCAAAGGCCACGCCCTCCACGTCATTGGAGTCGATCTTGATGTCGGCTTCAGTCTTGCCGGAGTCCACATCAATGACGCTGATGTAGGCGTTGGGCAGCTTGGCATCTTTGCCGCCATTCACGACATAGAAAAGTTTCGTGGAAGGATCGTAGGCGCTGGCATCGGCACCCTCGCGAACCTTGATGCTTCCGGCTGGCTTGTAGGAATCAGTCTCGTAGATCTTGACCTCTCCGAGATCGCTGTCGACGACGAAAAGCTTCTTCAGGTCAGCACGATAAAGCAGTGAGTGCGGTGCCTTGACATCGTCAATCGTGTGAATGAGCTTGTTGGTCTTCAGGTCAAAAATCAGAACTTTGGAGTTTTCCTCGGCGGTGACGAAGAGGCGATTGCCTTCGACGTCCGGAGTGAGGTGGTCAAAGTCCCCGTCGTGCAATTCGGGCAACGGCGTTGCGTGCAATAGCTTTAGCGGAGCCTTTTCCTGCGCTGAAACGCAGATTACAAATGCAAAAAACACCGCCGATACGATCGTCGCTTTCGATAGCTTCAAGTGATCCTCCAGTTGTTACGATTACAGACAAATCTGAAACCGGCATTAACCGTAGATTAAATCCTGTTCAGCGGGCGCTTGCGGCTATGGGGGCACCTGCCACTGCCAACCGCTTGGGAACTTTTCCAACCTTCACCCGTGTCACCTCGCGCCGGCTTTTGGCGTCGATGATGGAGACATCGTCCGTCTCCGCATTGCTGATGCACGCGTATTTGCCGTCGGGAGTAAAAACAATCCAGTTCGGCCCTTCGCCGGTGCTGACCCGTCCAGTGATCTTCTTCGCCCTAACGTCATAAATGTACATGGCGTTGTCCTTCAGACTCGAGACCCACAACTCGCTTCCATCAGGAGTGAGTGCCAGTCCGTGGGTAAGCGTATCCTGGGTCTCGTACTGTAGTTTTTTCAGGGTCGCGTGTTGGGCAGGGATCTCAACGGTCTCCATCACCTTCTGACCGGGGATATCCACAATGACGAATCCATGGAGATCGGCGACTGCCACGTACATCGTCTTTCCATCCGAGGACACCGTGTAAGGCCGGGGCCGGCCACCGGCGGGAATGTGAGATGCGAAATCCATCTTGTCCAAATCGATCAAGTCGATCTCGTGCGAACCCATTGAACTCACGTAGATATACCGGTTGCTGCCCGTGTTCAGAGCATTGTGCGGCTCTTTGATTGGTAGCGTCTTCACGATCTTCCGTTGCGAAACATCAACCAGATCCACGCTATCGCCATCGCGGATCGGGACTGCGACGTATTTTCCGTCCGGCGTCACAGCGCACTGGTTGGGACGCCCCGACACTTTGACGGTCCCAATGGTTCGCTGGGTCGCAGTGTCGATGATCCTCAGTGTATGGTCGGTCTCAACGGTCACGAATAGCCGCTTGCCGTCAGCTTGAACGCACACACCGTGCACACGCTCTCCTGCTTTGATGTTGCCAGTGACCTTCAATGAGGCCATATCGATAACGCTGATGTCATCGCCTCGGCTGTTTCCAACGTACAACTTGAAGTCCGCCACCGTGAAAGCATCCACGCTCCAAGCGAGGGCAGAAACTAACAACGCTCCGAGTACGCTCCACCCAAGAAATCTATTCATAAAACACTCCCAATTCAGCATCACTTCACACTACACGGCGCCCGGAGTGTTCATCGGGGGCTTGCACTCGTCAGCTTCCTTCCCACCGCGAGCATCAATAAGCCTGAGGCAAGCAGACTCGCCACGAGGTACAACAAGCCCGGTGAGAAGGAGTGTGTACGGCTGGCGAGATAGCCGATCACCATGGGCCCAACAAAGCCTCCGAGATTACCTATGGCGTTGATCAGCCCAATGGATGCAGCGGCCGCCGATTCACTGAGAAACTTCGTGGGAACCGCCCAGAACACAGGCTGAAAACCATAAAAGGAACCACCAGCCACAATGAAACATCCCAGTGAAACTGCCAGGTTCGAACGGTAAAGAACCGCAAATGCAAGAGCGAGTCCACACACGAAGACAGGAATCGCTGCGTGCCACTTGCGCTCACGTGTTCGGTCGGAGTGCCAACCATTCACCTGCTGCGTCACGAAAGCCGCGATGTAGGGGAGAGCCGCGAGCAGCGTAACTTTGAGATCGCTCTTGCCCGAGAGCCGTTTCAGAATCGTCGGCAGCCAGAACGCAATGCCATAACTGCCAGTCATGGCGCAGAAGTAGCAACCCGTCAACAGGAGTACATCACGATGGCGCAATGCTTCCCATATACCAATGGAGTGACGGCGGTTCTTGGCTTCCTTCTCCCGCTGCAGTTCGGTCGTGATCCACGACTTCTCGTCGGCGGGAAGCCACCCAGCCTGATGCGGCCAATCGGTGAGATACCAGATTGTGACAACGCCAAACACCACCGCCGGAATTCCTTCGATGATGAATAACCAGCGCCAGCCTCTCATTCCGAGCCACGAGAGGCCCAGCAGCAAGCCCGCGAGCGGCGAGCCGATCACATAAGAAAGAGGATTAGCCGCGTAGAAAAATGCGACTGCTTTTGCCCGATCTTCGTATCGGAACCAATGAGTGAGGTAGACGATGACGCCCGGCAAAAAGCCGGCTTCCGCAGCACCGACCAGGAATCGGACGACATAGAACTGCCCGGGGGTGCGAATGAAGGCCATTAATCCTGTGACTATCCCCCAGGAGATCATGATGCGAGCAATCCAGCGCCGAGCGCTCCACCGTTCTACGATCAGCGCCCCGGGAATTTCCAGCAGCAAATAACCGAGAAAGAAAACTCCCGCCCCCATACCAATCACACCCTCGCTAAAACCGAGGTCGTGTGGCATTTGCAGCGCTGCTGCGCCAACGTTCATGCGATCGAGAAAAGCGATCACATAGAGCAGGAACAGGAAAGGCAGAAGCCGCCGAGCGATACGATGCCGCGCACGCTGGGCAACTTCAAGCTCAGGTCCGGAAGGCTCGATTGTCTTCGTATCGTCAGCGGTCGTCATGGATGAGTGCGCAGCAAGCTTCCGGTGCAAATAGTGAAGGTAACAAGAGAGCCGCGGTTTGATGCAGTTGCGGCCGGCTCAAGGTCACGAGCCGGCCGCATCGGAAAACAACAGAAACTAGAAGATCACTTTCACCGCAAACTGAATTTCTCGCGCGGTCGTGGTTGTCTTGGTGATCAAGCCCGCTTGAGGGTTCAGCGTTCCCGTTCCATCGAAAATGTCGGTGTTCGTTGGGGTAGCGGGCGGAGCAAAGTTCGGGTGGTTGAGAATATTGAAGATCTCCGCGCGGAACTGAATGTTGAACCTCTCGGAGACTCGCTTGATGTAGTTGTTTTTGAAAAGGGAAAAGTCCAGCGAAGTAACTCCCGGCCCGATTAGTATGTTGCGGCCCGCGTTGCCGCGAAGATTGAAGCATCTCATATCCCCGGTCGCGAGCGGAGCCCCCAAACTCGGGGGCGCTGGGTCGCAGTTCGTGCCCCAAAACGCGGGACTTGGCGCTGTGGGAACCGCGAAACACTGGGTCTTGATGTAATTGTTTGGATTGCCTGGATTCGTAAGGGTACCGCATCCCGAGCCACCCAGTCGGTTCGGAAAGGCCCAATCGTCGCTGCTGAGCGTGTACTGCGGGTCGGAACCCGTTCCCCAGGTCGCAGAGAACGGCACACCGTCACTCGCGGTGAAGATCAGTCCCAGTTGCCATCCGCCTAATGCCCACTGCGCTGGTGCAGAAAAGGAATTGGGAGTAGGTAGTTCCCAACTTCCGTTTACAACCAGCGTGTGTCCAACGTTGAAGTCCGAGAGGCCACGGCTCAGCCTCATGTCGAACCAGTGCAGGCTGGAGATGGAGTTGCCGAAGGTGTCGCCTGCCACAGAAGCCGAACTGGTGTCCATGCTCTTGCCCCATGTATACGTCCCCTGCACTTGGAGACCATGGCTCATGCGCTTGGCCAATTGCGCCTCGAAGGCGTTGAAATAAGAGTGCCCCTCATAGAAGATTCCGCGAACTGATCCGTAGTTCGGGTTGATGGGATTGGGCTGGTTTCCTGCGTTCGGGCCGGAAGTGAGATTGCCGTTTCCATCGACTTGCGGCCAAAGATATCCGTAGGGAGTCTTGGTTGGAATCACAAGGTCTGCTTCGTCCACCTTGAAGGGCTGGTGAATACCCCGCGAACCTACGTACGCTACCATCGCGGACAGTGAAGGCGTGATCTGCTGCTGAACGTTTAGATTCCACTGCATGATGTAATTGCGTTTGTTGTGGGAGTCAACATAAGTGGAACGCAGTGTATTTGCCGGGAAACTGGTCAGCCCGGAGAAGAACGTGCCCTGCCCCGGACTGTTGATCGCGGTGTAGGAAAAGAAAGGGGCCGACTGCGTCGTCATGAGAACGAATTGGTAGGGGAGCGGCAGCACATCAAACAATCCAATCCCTCCGCGCACTGCGGTCTTGCCGTTCCGGAACACGTCCCAGGCGAAACCCACCCGCGGCTCAAAGTTCTTCAGCGTTGGATTCGAGAAGAAAGCACCAGCCGCCGAGCACTGACCTTGGACCAACTTGCCGCAAATTGGCAGCGGGTCGGAAAGATTGCGCAGATTGGCAGTCTTGCCGTCAGTCTCCTTCAAAACCGTTGACGTCTCATAACGCAGGCCCAGATTGAGCGTAACGTTTGGTTTCCAACGCCAATCGTCTTGAATATACAGGCCGAAGATGTTCTGCCGCAGGTTGCGCGGCGACAGCGTGCTGGCTATTCCTCCCTGGAACTTTGTGGGATTGTTGGTGAGAAAACCCGCCCAGTCAGTGAAGCGCCAAATTCCGTTCGGGTCGGTGTCAGCGATTACGTTGAGCATCATGTGCTCGAACCCGCCACCAAATTTCAGAGAGTGAGTGCCTTTGGTCAAAAAGGCATCGTCATAAGCCTGCAGCGAATTCCAGTGGTAGTAATAAGTTGGGCTACCTCCGACTCCGCCAGTGAAGTCGGAAACACCACCACCGATAAGAACCTGGGACGCAGCCCGCCCCGCGAACGCGGCGCCTCCGACGCCCAGGGTCGTAAGGGCGGCGGCGGGATTGATCGCTTTCGCGCTTTGATTGTTGTTTACCGCCTCGTGATTGCCACCTATCCGAATGGAGTTCGCAAATCTGGGCGTGAAGATGTGAGTTTCTTCGATTGCCACAAATTGTCTCGCCGTCAGAGTTTGGAACTCGACGTTGTTCAATCCGTCGGGAGAGGAATAGGGCGTCTTGTCGTACATATAAGTGCCGAAAAGACTGTCACGGTCAGAGAAATTGTGGTCAATGCGGGTGGTGAAGAAATTCTCGTTCACAATCTGCTGGCCTGCAAAGGTATATGTCCCAAGATCGCCAGACACGGTCGCCGGGTCGGGCAGGGGATAAAAGGCCAAGTACTGGGCCGCTGACGGATCGACTGCCACTGTGCCGGTAGTGAGCACACCAGTGCGGGCTAACGCTGAGGGCACAGTCGCAACCGTCGTGACACCCAACCCCTGTCGGATGCCTTCGTAATCTGCGAAGAAAAATGTTCTGTCCTTTTGAATCGGACCGCCGATGGTCCCGCCAAACTGATTCCTCTTAAACGGAGGAATATTGCCCACGTCGAAATAGTTCTTGGCATCCAGCTTGCTGTTGCGCAGAAATTCATACGCGCTGCCGTGAAGCTGATTCGTTCCCGATCTCGTAATCGCGTTGACTACTCCTCCTGAAGTCTTGCCGTACTCCGCTGAGTAGTTGCTGGTAATGACCGAGAATTCCTCAATCGCGTCGACACCCAGGCTTCCGCCCAGGACGCTGCCCGGGGCTCCATTTGCGTAGTCGTTGAGACTGACTCCGTCCAAACGATAGTTGTTCTGCTGGGGCCGCGCACCGGAGATTGTCAGTTGCTGGCCGAAGCCACGATTACCGCGGTCGGTACCCGCCGAAAAATCGGGCTGAGTGTGAATCGCACTCACGCCGGGCTGTAGTTGTGCAAGATCCGTCCAACTGCGGCCGTTGAGAGGGAGTTCACGCACCGTGGTCGCATTCACGACGGCGCTGATGTCCGAGGTGGAAATCTGCACGGCGGGCACTTCGCTCTGAACCACAACAGACTCGTGGATCGCGCCGATGCTCAAAGTCAGATCCAAGACCATCGCCGCGCCTACTGTCAATTGGAGGCCGCTGCGCTTTTCTATTTTGAAGCCTTGAGCAGAAAACTCCGCCTCGTAGGTCCCGGGCTGCAAGTTCGGCGCGGAGTAAACGCCTTCTTCGTTGGTCGTGACTAAACGAGAGACGCCAGTCGCAACATTCGAAATCTTTATCTGGACTCCCCTGACGACTCGCGCACCGCTTTCAGTGACAGTTCCTGAGATGCTCCCGCCTGCAACTTGGGCGTGGACGTTTGCAGTGGCGCCGCAGATCAACACCAAAATCAGAAGCTCGACACAGAGCGTTCTCAGGTTCGAAGTCCACATCATGGGGGGCTCCCTTCTGTGCGCAGAGAGCTTAACCCATGGGCAAGTATTCAAAACACATTAATTTACGTTCATCTAGCGCGAGCCTTAGCAAATGCTGACGGGTGCTCGCAAATCTGCTGAATTAACATTCGCTACTCGGCGACTTCGTGGGTCGCGAGGCTATGTCTTTGTCTCGGGAGATTCGGACGCCGGCGGGAACGACTGGTTGAAGGTGAACGTCTGTTTTGTCGGCCCATTCTTCGTCAGCACTCAATGCGTTCTCGTCCGTCCGCGATACTCGGAAGAACGCTGGCGGGCACCCACCAGATCGCGATAGTGGGCGAAGTTAACGGCTCAAACCACTTCCGACGGTCCCGAAATGCGACACCGTGCCCGCTTCGACTTGTGTGTGGGAATTAGGAATGCAGTTGTTCCCGATCGGTCGGCAAACAGGAAACTATGGGGTTGTGGTCGCAAAATCACTTCAGGCTAATACCTCGGTCGCTTGAGTCTATGAA
>Ga0075019_10000776_pt1 | contig 18080 bp, 5 predicted proteins | sample ColStrG_CSR_2013_FD_71473 | JGI IMG/M metagenome (GOLD analysis project Ga0075019, IMG submission 71473) | Freshwater sediment microbial communities in response to fracking from Pennsylvania, USA - Cold Stream Run_MetaG_CSR_2013 | ecosystem: Environmental > Aquatic > Freshwater > Creek >...
TTCTTAATAGATTCTAATACTGCATCTAATGAATAAAACTCATTAGGTCTCAATATTAGTTTATTAGATAATACCCTTAGTTTATGTTCCAACATAGTGTTGATAAAACCATCATTAGTGTTTTTCATTTTCTCATAAACAATCTGTATTTCTTTACGAATTGCATCTTGTTCATCACTAATATATAGATCCATAGGAGATACATCTTTCTTAACTTCTTCCGTTGCAGCATAGACTTTCATTCTATCTACGCCATAATGTTGTAAGTTAGTACTCAATGATAAGAACCAATGTGCTAATAACCATGCGATTACACAGTCATCATGACTACCAGCAGCATGATCCATACGACCATTCTTAATAACTAATCCATTAATCTGATCAATTAACCTACCATCATGTATTCTATTGTGCAGCATATTCATCGTATTAACCAATACGTTAGAATACAATAGATCACGACTTTGACGACCGCTACCAGTAGTAGCATAACCAAATTTATCTTTTAATTTTTCGTAGATATCTTTGTTTCTTCTATTAACTGGTTTCTTTAATTCCTCAATATAATCTCTACATTGAGGGGTATATAAGTCAGCAGTAATCCAGTTAAACAATCTAGTAAATGGATCAATTTCTCTAGCTGGTAACATTAATAATAGATAGTCAAGAATATAAACACCACTGCTCTTTCTTTCAATAACGAAAGTAGTATTTTCTAACCATGCAATAATCTCAGTTAACCATTGTGAAAATGTTACTAAGTTAGTTTCATTAAACACACTACTACTAATAACTGCACCAGTCTCAACATCGATAATAACTAATGCAATATCATCTTTACCAGTACCTTCACTAGTGTCAAGACCAGCAATGAATTTTCTATTCTGAATACCCTCTAGTACTTCTTTTTCGGATATATACCAATTCATGATATACTTATATCCTCTAAACGATTTACTATAGACAATATCTTTCTTAGAAGAAATCATTGACTCTAATTGCCATGTAGGTAATGGGTTAGCAGTACTACCACGAGTCCATATGTTTAAGAAGTCTCGGTTAGCTGCATCTTCATCTTGACCAGATTCTTGAATCTGAATCTTTAACCATTCGTCACTCTTACCTAATTGTCTATGATTGAATGCACCATATATTCTACAATGTCCACTTGGTGAGTTGGCTTTAATACGATCCTCTAGATCTTTTTGATTAATAGAGTCATAATAAACCTCATTCCATATAGCACACTTCATAATGATGGATTCATAAATGTACTTACCAGATGGGTCATCAAGTCTACCAGCAGTACTGGTAAACAACTGACCATATGGTTCACCCATAGCCTTAGCTTGATCTCTAGCAGCACCTAGACCAGCCGCAGCAGCCTTATAAGAGATATCTATGTTAGGTTGGAAAGGTGATTCATCCACGTGCAAGATTGGTGATGTCAAACCACGACCAGTGTTGTTAGCTGCCTTAGGACTTTGTTGTGGTAAGTGTGTCTTATACCAATTCTTAAATTTCTTAATAGAGAGTTCTTCTGTATTGTTAGCATCTAGTCTAGTTTTGAAATTAAGATAAGGTGGCAACAATTCATAAATATTCTTTAACCGCTGAATGTTACCAGCACGAGTTTTCTCACCATTAGTTAATAAGTTAATAGTAGTATTTTGAGTACCAAAGTTCATTAACCATGTCATTAACAAATCCACATTAAATGACTTACCAGTTTGACGTGGCTGAGTTAAAAAGTAAAAAACATGGTTAAAGAAACACCACCATACTGAAATATTAGCACGGTTAGCTTCAACAATAAATGGTTCACCACCAGCATTACTAGGTGCCCTAGCAATTTCTCTTAGATAGTACCATGGATTAACTTTGCATTCTAAACCAATAGCCATCTTTTGTTTTTGTGTTAGCTTTGATGAGAATGGATCTACTCCTTGTAATTCTGGGTTATGCAATGCTAAGAAGAAACAGTTATTCTCAATATTCATGTAGTGTAGTTTATGTGCTAACTCTACCCATGATTTATTAGTCGTATGCTCATCAGCAATTGCATTAGGATAACGATTCCAATCATCTTTGTATAAGATCATTATTATTCCTTTAAAGCAATGTATTAAACACAGCATTTATTAAAACAACAAACATACTCCCAGCCTAGGCTGGGAGTATGAATTACTTCTTTGTTACATTATTACAGCATCTACTAAAACATATAGATACGATACTAAGTATTATCTATATTTAAGATGCTGATGCGGCTGCAAATAAGTAGCCACCAGTAGATCCAGGAGCAACTACAATGGTTGTAGAAGCACTGGTAGGATCAGTAATTGTGATACCAGTACCACTAGTTAAACTCCAACCTGTAAAGGTATAACCTTGATTAGGTACGAAGTTAATTGGATATGTTCCACCAGTTGATTGAACAACTGATAAACTATCTGTTGAACCAGTAGCACTGTCACCATTGATACTTACTAAACCACTAGCATTAGTCGATTGAACTAATACGTTTACTGTTGGTATTGCTCCACCGTTTGCGAACAATACTGAGTTTGTTGCATTAGCTGCAATAGTAATAGTAGTATTTGCTTTAGTAAGATCGCCAAATGTAATACCTGTACCTGAAGATACTTGCCATCCATTAAACTGATTGCCACTAGATGGTGTAAATGAGATAGGGTATGTACCTCCTGCAACTAAAGTTTGTGAATCATTAGGAGAACTATTGCTATCTCCATTTAGACTCACTGTACCAGTACTATTAGCGCACTGTACGAGTACACTAACTGTTGGTAATGCAGCTACATTAGCCAGGATAGAACAGTTTCCATTAATGGTTACTGTTGTATTTGGATTAGTAGGATCAGCAATAGTTGCGGAACCACTAGTTACTGTCCAGCCATTAAACCCATACCCAGCAGTAGGTATTGCCGTTAAGGAATAAGTACCACTAGCTAAACTACCACCAGATGAGTAATTATTTCCATTAATAGCTACAGTAGCATTTCCATTAGTAGCACCAGTTGTTACATTCCAGATACTATTAGGATTAGTTAAAGCAAACTGTCCAGCATCAGTTCCAATTACAAACGTATTGTTAGCATTGCCAACAATATTGGATTGAGCATAGTAGACAGATGTTCCACTAAACACTGCATCACCTTCACTGTAAGATACAGTTGGGTCATAGGCATAAATAGGTTTCAATGGAGTAGAGATATTAGGTGCAAAGTTAGTAGTATAAACAGCAGCACCATGAACGATACGTACATCATCGATCATACCTACAAAATTATAGGTATTATTGACACCACCATTTAACTGACAACCAATAGCTACGTACAGGCCAGTTCCATTAGTACCACCTAATGCTACTGCTGTTGATCCAACTTTAGTACCATCCACAAATAACATTACGTTAGTACCATCACTTACTAATGCTGCATGATGGCTATTTCCGTCGTTATATTGTTTTGTTGTAGTTACAAAGTTAGAACCATTGTACCAGGCTTTAACATAACCATTCACAAATTCAATTTGTGAACCATTAGTTCCCCAGTTATCTACCAACATACCGTCTACATTTGATGTACTATTAAACTTACATTCAACTGTAAATGGAGTATTGTAGTCATCACTAGAACCTTTATCATTCCATGTATTAAGGCTAGTTACACCGATATACTCAGTACCAGTAAATACCGCAGAGCCAGTTCCTACAATTGGATTAGTGGTATTAATTGCTGGTAACTTAGTTCTAGAACCATCGATTGTATTACCCATTGCATCTGTTAATGGTGTTGTATCCATATTCATCATTAACAATGTTTTAGGTACCTTAGATACTGGAGCTAAAGCAAATGTAGCGTTAATGGAATATGAAGCTCCTACAGCGCCATTAATAGTAATGGTTGGATTACTTAATGTGTTTACACCTGGGGCGAATGCAAAGCCGTCGGAGTTACTTACACCAGTATTAGTTGCTGAGCCAGCTAAATTCCATCCAGTAAATACATAGCCAGCGGCTGGGATAGCTGTAACAGTATGTGTACCACCTGTTAAGTTTACACCATTTGTTGTTAATGTAGTACCATCTACACTAATACTACCGTTGCTAGGTGGGTATCCTGCAAACCCAACAGAGAAGCTAGTATTTACAAACTGAGCGTTCAGTCCATAACTTTCACTATCTGTTACATTTAATGTAAGTGTAGCAGTTGTATTACTTGCTGGATTACCAGCAGTAGGAACTACTCCATTTGAGTTAGTGATACCATTTACATTATTCAGTACCCATGTGCTAAATCCATATCCAGCAGCAGGAACTGCTACGAGAGTATGTTGCCCAACTGGTAATGAGGCACTACCATTGAATGGTTGCCCATCAATAGTAATAGAACCATTTTCAGGTGGATAACCCATAAAGCCTAATGTGGCAGTAGGCAATTGGTTCCAAATTGCATTAACTGTAATGTAGTCACCACCATTACCATTAATGATAATAGAAGGGTTACTGGAGTTAAATGCAGTACCATCTGAGTTGGTTGCTTTTGATGTATCGTTTATCTGCCATCCACCGAAAGTATAACCTACTCCAGGTGTGGCAAGAACATTGTGTTTACCATCTGCAACCTGTTGAACAGCACTACCCAATTGAACACCATCAATAGTGATGGTACCAGCAGGAGTTGGTGATGTTGTTGGTGCGATAGTGAACGTTGTGCTAGTCCACAGGGCATTTACATACCTAGTTTCACCATTAGCAAGAGTTAATGTAACATTAGGATTCAGTGAGTTATACACTGTTCCATCTGTATCAACTAAGCCGTTAGTATCTACATCTGATGCATTTGGACTAGATGTGAATAACCATCCAGCAAATGTATAGCCACTAGCTGGTGTAGCTACCAAGTTATGTACTGCCCCAACTACTGGCATCTGTGATGCACCTAATGTATTTCCATCTACAGTAATAATACCATTAGAAGATGGTGCTGTTGGCATAGCAACGACTGCGTTAACAACAGGGTTGAAAATAGCATTAACATAACGAATTGTACCGCCACTACCATTCATAGTGATAGCTGGATTCATTGCATTTGGATAAGTAAATGCACTGCCATCGGTATTTGTAACACCGCTAGTATCGCCACTGCCAAATGTCCAACCTCCAAATGTGTATCCGGCAGCTGGTGTAGCAACTAAATTATGACTACCATTAGTTAATGTAACGGAATCAGTCAATGGTTGTCCATCAACAGAAATTGTACCGTTACTGATAGTGTCGCCATTTAAGACAACTTCAAATGTATTACTATTCCATACTGCACCGATAATATATGTCGATCCAGCATAATTAGTTGTATCAATTGTGATATTTGGATTAGTAGGATCAAATGCACTGCCATCTGTGTTAATAGCGCCTGAATTAAATCCATTTCCAAATAACCAGTTTGCAAAACTATATCCAGCAGCTGGTGTAGCTACAAGAGTATGTTTTCCAACTGGTAATTCTACTGTGTTAGTAAGTGCTTGACCATCTAGATTGATTGAACCTTCTGTAGAAACAGATCCATTCAATTGAAAGGTGGTTACTAGTGGTATTGATTTCATGATAGCTTGAATGCTACCATCACCGCTAATAGTTACATTTGCATTTTGACTATTTATATTATCTACACTTAAACCACCAGTTACTGCCCAGTGATCAAAAGCATATCCTGGTGGAACAGTAGATGGTGTAACTGGGTAAGTACCTTCTGCTACGCCAGTGACTACATTTTGCCCAACACTACCGCTGTATGTCCAGCTACCAAAACTAGCTGGGGCATTACCGAACGTAACACCATTTGCATTAGTACCAATAGAAGGATACACTGCATCAACATTATTGTCGATCAGTGTTACCGTTGCGGTTGGAATAGGCAAGATTACTGGTGTCAACGTACAATTAGTGTTTGCACTATATGTGATACTTGGGCCAATATTACCGCCATTGGTATATTCAATAGCAGATATTGGATTAGATGCCCAGTGATCAACATAGTAGCCTGTGCTACTTGCCACTTGTGCAGTTAATGTATGCGTTGCCCCAACTACTAAATTAAGAGTTTCTGCTGCTCCAGATGCATTTGTATTATCAACTACATATGTACCTTGAATTTCAGGTATAGAAACAGTTACAGTAGTGACAGCTTTACAGATAGGTTGGATTGTACCATCATCAATAATAGTCACAGTTGCATTAGGACTATTAGGATTATCTATCGTAATGCCGCCAGTTACTACCCAATGGTCGAATACGAACCCAGCAGTTGGTGGAGATAATGTAATTGGGTAGATACCAACTTGAATACCCTCGTATACATCTTGTCCAACATTGCCGTTATATGTCCAACCAGTACTAGTAGCTGAACCACTGCCAAATACATAACCATTTGTATTTGTAGTAATACCAGTATTTGGAGACCCTAAACTAGTATCAGTTAACAATGTTACATTTGCAGTAGTCTTAGCAACAACTAATGGTGTTATAGTGCAATTTGCAGTTGCTACATATTGAACTGTGCTACCAGTTGTACCATTGGTGAATGTTACTGCTGATGCAGGATTAGCTGTCCACCCAGCAACAGTGTATCCTTCTGCTGTTAATTCAGCTTGAATGGAATGTGTACTTCCTGCAATAACAGTTGCAACATTAGTAGCGTTGTTATTACCAGTTGCATTATCAACTACCCATGTGACATTTGGCGTCGCTGGGAATGTAACTGTGAGTTCAGGACTAAATAAAGCATTAATAGCATACATAGCGCCAGCTGCACCATTAATAGTGATAGTTGGGTTACTTGTATTATTAACGCCTGCTGTAAATCCTAATCCATCTGAATTAGTAACACCTGCATTTGTAGAAGGGCCAGCTAACTTCCATCCAACAAATACATAGCCAGCGGCAGGTACAGCAGTTACTGTATGACTACCAATAGATAGATTTACACCGCCAGATAATGTTTGACCATCAACAGTAATACTTCCGTTATCAGGTGCATAACCAGCAAAATTAAGATTAAATGAGTTAATTACGAAATTAGCATTAATACCGTAATCACCACCATTTGTAACATTAAGATTCAATGTAGCTAAAGAATTACCTGCTGGATTGCCAGCGGTAGGTACAGTGCCATCTGAATTAGTAATGCCGTTTACATTAAGAAGCGTCCACGATTGGAATTTATATCCATCTGCTGGATTAGCTTTCAATACATGATTACCTGGTTGAACAGTCTCTGGGCCTGTCATTACTGTACTGTCAATAGTGATGGTACCATTAGTAGGTGCATACCCAGTAATGTGTAATGTGGCTGGAGAAAGTACAGGTTGGCTAAATGTACCAATGATAGAAATAGCATTACCATTAGTTGTAGGTTGTGATACAGTCAATGTAGTCAACGGTGTTGATGTACTAGACAATGTAGCATTCTGACCATTCAGTATCCAATTATTAAATACTTCACTACTCATATCACCTTGATAAGATTGATATGGTTGAACTGCATTAATAGTATATGTACCTGGTGTTACAGGAATACACATAGGAGCATTAGTTAAGCCACCAAACTGAGCATAACCAGTTCCTTCTGACCATTCTTGACCAGTGACCAATGGTGATAACCATGTGAAGTCGTCTATTGCACCATTTGGAATAGTTTTAGAAACTGTAGTCCAGATCTGTTGTGCATTAGATAATTGCAACATACTATAGTTTTGACTATAGATAGCATAAATAACGATATCTCTAAAGTTATAGCTATTATCATTAAATGTAATTGTTGCATTAGCTGGGTCGTTCTTATTACTGATTGTAACTGCACCAGTTGTATCACTTGTTTCAAATGCTACAAAATTCATGTGTGCTTCATGCGCAACATCTGTAATATATGCAGCGGCACTAATCCCGTAACTTTGGCCAATTGCTAACTTAGTGTTACTCATAAAGCCACCAGCTAATTTATTAGCACCAGTTGCTACTGGGTTAGCTGAACCATCTTGGTTGAGTAATGTGAAAGTAATGTCCGATTTACTTTCAGTACTAAATGTACAAATGTTAACAGTAGTACTATAAGAGATATCTAAAGTACAACCATCGGTAAAGTTCAATGTTGCACCAGCGTATTCACTTACTTGTACACTATTAGGATTACTTGGATCAATTTGATTAGTAATACTAAATGCTGGGGAACCAGATACCGGATTACCATTTGTATCAGTAATAGTAATTGGATATGCACCTGGGGACAACTGTTGGTTACTTCCATTTTGCATTGCTTGACCATTAATCGTTACGATATATGGTAAGTTAATATTCAGTGAAAGATTAGTTGAATATGGTACAAATTCTGGAGTAATGACAGTATCGCCATTAATTGCCACTTGGCAATTTGGATTAGTTACATCACCAACGTATGTCGCTGTACCAGTCCAGATACTAAACTGATTAAGTGGCAGTGTACCTGCGAAGATAGGATACGTTCCAGCTGGAACAGTAAACGAACTATTTGCAGTTACAGGTTGGCCATTAAATGTCATTCCTGTGCTAAAGTCAAATCCAGGCAATGTAGCAAATGTTACTTTATAACCTTTTGTTTTAACAATAGCATTAATTGTAACTGGGCCACTGATACTTACTTGTGTATTCTGACTATTTGGATTTACGATAACTGCTTTACCAGCTTCTACTACCCAGTTAACAAATGTATAACTTGGATCAAGATTAGCAATAGATAAAGTGTAGTTAGCATAATTGGTTGTAGTCTGAATGCTAGAACCAGTTACTGTAGAATTAAGCGTAGTCGATTTATCACCAGTTAACGATACCGTTGTTGCTGTATCTGTACCACCAGTGTCAGTCTGTACACCAATATTTACTAATACATTCGTAGAAGAATAATTGGCTGTTACTGTACATGGGCCGTAAATAGCTAATGTTTCTGTACCAGTATTATGACTATAGTTACCAGGAACAATAGAGCCATCAGGATTATTTACTACAGGTACTGCATTACCTGCTAAATCAATAATAGCACAATTACCAGTAAATGTCCAATTAACAAATTGGAATCCTGTCTCAGCAGTAGCTGTAATTGGATATTGACCAATAGGCAGCGTTAAAACAGCTCCAGAGCCATTTGTATTTACTGTTGTCTCTAATCCACCAGCTCCATTAATTGCTTGAACTGTGGCTGTCTTAGTGGTATAGTTAGCCTGTAATACAACATTACCATCAATAAACACAGTGGCATTAGGATTATTAAAATCACTAATCTGACAGCTACCTGCACCAGATACAATACTCCAGTTAGCAAAAGCATATCCTAAGATAGGAATAGCTTGTAACAGATAAGTGCCCATAACTAAGTTTTGAGCATTACCAGAAGAATCGTTATTCAATGTAGTAACACCACCAACTGTCTCTAAACATTGAATAGAGAAAGCAGTCGCAGCTGGTTGAGGAATAACAACTCCATTTCCACCAATTACAGTGTTATTGTTATTTAAGTTATTAACAACTAAACCTGTATCAATAACTGGCATTGCTGCTACGGATAACTGTAAATCACCAGTATTAGTTTCCATTACAAACTCAATAATGATATTTGTAAATTCTGGCATTCCATTACCCATTGCAATTTTACTATTCCACGCACTCACTGGGAAACGTGTAGTAACACCATTTGAGATAACATTGAAGTGTGTAGGAGCAGGTGGTGCTTTCTCTACATTACTATCAAACAGAGGAACGGTTGGGTAATAGACTGTTTTTAACCATGTATCCAACGTAGTAACATTGTTACTAATATCTAATTCCCAATTCAGGGTATTATTTAATTGATGGGTACCTAATGCAAAAGCACTATATCTTGGGTTTTGACCAGGTGTGAATGCTACTGACCATGGATAATAACCAGACTCATCACCAATACCATTCAGTACAATTTGTGCAGTTTCTGCATGAACATAAGACTTAAATGATGGGTCTGCTAAAGATACATCAATGCTTACATTCAGTGTTTGTAAGATACCATATGCTTTTGGTTGCCATGGTTCAAAGTTAGTATTAATAACTACTTTATCGCTTACATCGTAATTGATATTACGATTCATGTCATATAAGAACCACTGTAAGCCATACCCTAATGCTTGGCTTTGCCATTGTGGGAATCCATACAACTTAAATGAATATGCATTATCTACTGCCAATGTTGCAGCTTGATATACTTTAGAAATTTGACCATTGTTACCTACTTGCAGTACCATTGATGATTCATTTGGCCCAAGTGTATATTTCAAAACAATATCAAACTCTTGTCCAGCTTGGCTACTCATGTATCCTTCTAAGCCATAAATACTAAATTTAGTATTATTAACTGGAATCTTATCACTACTACCATCACTATAGGTAACAACACCAACTAGATCTAAACCAGAGATTGGTAAGTTCAGTGGGAATTGTAATAGATTACCATTACTTGGAGAAATAAATGGTGACTCAAGATCAATGCTAGTGATGTATTTATGCGAAGCATTAGGTTGGATAATCCATGATGTATGTTCTACGATCATCTGTTGTTTAGAAACAACAGAGCCATTTGCATCGTAAAATACAGCAGTCAGTAATTCACCCTCTACTAACTGAGCATTTGTATATGCTGGTGGCACTGACTTGATAGCTACATTGTTCAGTGTTTCCATCGCCACTAATTGTAATGGGATTGCTTCACCTACAATGTTACCACCTGCATCTAAAATTAATGACACAACATCAGTACTAGAAGATAAATAATTACCTCTAAAGATCTTACATGTTTGACACATAGATCCATTAACAGTGTATCTTGCATCTACTGCTAAACCATAAGGTACAGTAGAGTCATCAAAATAAACTGAAAATGTAGATGGCTGTGTCGTTGTACCAGTACCTAATAGCACATCAGCAGGTGTAATGTCTCCAGTGCCATTACCCGCATTACTATCAGTTACTTGTGTTAGGGTTGCTATCAATGTGAGAGGATCAATTGCAGTAACGATATAAATATCAATCGTTGTGCCTACTGGATTATGAACCTCATCACCAACTAGTGGAACGACTTTTCCAGCACCTTGCTGACCAGTGTAAATGTCATTAAAGTTATGGATTTGCCATCCGCCATTTGGGTTATAGACAGGTGCTACATTGTCTGTTCCCACAATACCAGTTGCATCAATCGGTGGATTAGTTGCCATTTGGAATTACCTCTACGAAACTAGATAAGGTTAATTTGGGAGTGTATAATTTCATTACTTTCATCAGAAATGAATACTGATTAGCAGTAATGGTCATTTGATTCTTACTTTGATGCGGTGCGCAATATACATACCGATCATCATATCCATTATTAGGATTACATGGGTCAAAGGCATATATGTAAAGATATGGTGCAACAAGTGTACGAATATCATTATCGCCAGTGATTGTAAGCATACTAGGAATAATCAAATCCCCAGCAACTAACATGGATATTAATTTTGAAATGAATGGGCTGTAGATCTGGTATAGACCCACAATAGGGTTAATGGTAGTTGGGTCTGTTACTGGTTTATACATAGTCATATAGTCGTCAATAGTTTTTTCTATTGACTTACTATCGTTTCTGAATAAATAAGTATCGACGTTGTAATATTTTCTAATTGGTACAATTGCATCCTGAATTTGATATGGATAACCATTTAAAGGATTAAGCATCGTGTAACTATTTTGTTCTTCAGTTACAACATTACTAATTAATACTCTTTTACCAGCAGCAGTAACAATAACTGATTTACTATCTCTGATATTGTACTCTCCATCAACTGATAGAGCACCATCATTAATGAAACCTTTTTCATTAATAGGCCATCTACTTAAATCAGTATTTGGTAATGAATAGTTTCTATAGCGAATATCATTTAATCCATCAATAGCATATTGCTTATTATAAATGACAACACTATTACCTATTACTTTATAATCAATATCCTCTACTAATTGATGTCCATTCAAGAATACATCTAATACACCTAATGGAAAGAATACTTCTGTTTCCACGTATGTATTTGGTGTGGCAGGGTTATTGATATTTGTCATTCTTGAAATATTAAATGGCAAGATACCAAACTCAAAGGTAATGGATATTTTACGATACAGATACTTGCTATTACTTAATACATAAGTATTGTACATGGTTGGATCAACATTCCATGTTAATACATTATTACTAATCGTGTAATAGGTATTAGGTGTTACATTGGTAATATCTGTCCATTGTCCAGCATTAGACTCAGTACCATTCGGAGTAATATACATCCGATAGTCATACAACGGGTTTAAAGTAACCGTAGTTGCATTAAAATATTCGTCTAATACATCTGCACCACTTCCTAAGAAAGGCTCTGCAATGGCGCAATTACTATTGGTACAGTTATATATCAGATTAGGTGCTTTAACATATTTATCTAGTAATAATCCATTAACGTCGTATTCATAGACATCACAAGAATCACTATATGCATCACCAACACTCGCTAGTGTAGTGCCATCTAATTTTATTACAGGTACTGGTGTATCTGCTACTGTTTTAATTGTAGCGTCATATCCAAAACAGGATTGCGTATTAAGGATATTAATTTGAGAAATATCTGCACCCATGATAAATGGATATGCTGAATTCTCTAAGTAATCTGCTCTCCAGTTTTTTACTGTACTATTAATACCTAGTAATGCTTGTTGCACTTGTGCATCATTAAGTTTATACAATTCCCTTAACTGATTAGCTTCATTTACTAGAGGTCTTGCATAAGCCCCTCTACGAATGACTAAACGAAGGATAGCAGTGCTAGGATTGATTAATCCTAATGGGTCTTGAATTAATGATGACACACTAGGTACACATACTGAATAATCCTTATGTGTTACATTCCTTAAATTCATAACTGAATTTTTATGGAAATAAATACCAATCTTAGTGGTACCATCTAGCAGATACATATCTATATCGCCAGAGAAGTCAATTTGATTGTCATATCGACTATCATTATAATGCAATAAGTATTTACCTATCTTATCTAATAAGCTAGTAAACGTAGGTAAATTAGCAATCGAGAAATCTCTAGTCATATAAATACTAGGATCATAAACAATCTCTGCTGTATCACCAGGGAAAGTATTACTTGCATTAATTGATGGCACTACGTATCCATTTAAATAACATACATATTTATTTAAATTAACCGGGTCGTTTGCTTTTAATGTATTTAATTGCGTTTGTATAGCAGCAACATCATCTACTGAATTAACTAAACCACCAAACATGACAATTTTATTAGCCTCTGTATTAGGTGATGCATTTAATCCAAAACTAGGCGTACCAAAATAAGCATTTTGGTATGTTCTCAAAAAGACCATACCTCCAAACGTAGTTGGTAACTTTTTATTATATGGAACAGCAAGTAAAATATTTCTACTTTTTGTTACCATGTAATAAACATTACTCAATGGTATACAGATACCATTATCATCATATACCGTGACGATTGTATTTTCCCAATTATCAATATCGCTTAACTTAATCCATTGATACTGAATGGCTTTTAAATTTAGCAATAATGGAAATCTACCACCTAGGTCATAGATATGAGTAGGAGTACTGAGCACTGGTAAATCATAGGCTTTATTAAATAAAAAAAACTGGTTAATAGCGCCTTCATTATTAGTGAGTCTAGCTGGTGCCAATATAGAAGGGTTATCTATATTAGGGCTACACCAGACTTTCTCAATTGCATGTTCTAATATAGCGTTCATTTTATCTTTCTGTTGTTTTTATTCCAAGTAAAGAATTAAAACCAAATACAAATGCTTTTGCATCTGAAATTTTGGAAATTCTTTCCGCTGTTTTACCTAATGGAGTACGCTTAAAAGAAGCTTCACTTAAAGCCTCATAACAAAGTACAGTCCACATAGGTGGATACTCAACTGCCACTGCAATACGTTGTTTAGATGCAGATCCAAACCAAATATTACCAATTGATGTTAATAAAACTGGTGCTGTTAATCTACCTAATTTAAGATGATTAACGCTAACGAAGGCTTTACACAAAGATTCAATATTTTCAATTGGATGCTCTTTATCCAATTCATTCAATATTTCCAATATTGTATTAGGTGGAACCTTAGTCGACTTATTAATGCTCATGGCGACTCTAGCCATATTGGTATTCTCATTATTACCATCTTTGAATAACACTTCATTGTAGTAATAACTTGCAATTACTTTTACTTTCATTTGTTCAGATGGGTCAAGCATATAGAGTCTATTTAAAATTTCAAAAATAGTTTCTACAAAAGCTTGAGCTGGAAATGAGCCAGTTGCTTTTAATCTATTAACCTCATTAGCATCAAAATTCCAATAGCTAGAAAGGATAGCGTAGTTCTCAAATAAACTAACTTCTGAACCTACTCTAATTCTGTACTTATGACCTTCTTTAGTAGTTAATGATCTAAGGTCAATAAAGGTAACTAACTCTCCATCTTTATTACCAATCATAATTGGATGAAAGAATGCATCTACTTGCTTAATAATTGGATTAGTATTAGCTTCAGTAATACCAATAATAGTTACGTTGCAGTCACCAGTGCTTGCTTTTACAATACGAGTATAGTCTGGATCTTTTAATTCATGATCAGTAATATACTGCTCTTCTAGTGTTTTTTTAATATCATTATAATTCCTTAAAAAAGGAATCATGACCGTTGTTTCTAAAGGTGATTTTTTAAGCATCTTATTATTCCTGATGTAAAATTAAAAAACATGCATATAATGATCTTAATCATTTGAGTTGTTACCAGTATCGTAACGATATGGAGTTATATATCTGAATACAAATTAACAAAAACTCAATTCTTTGCAAAGAATTAAATTTTTAAGGAAAACCCTATGTCAATCAGTAACTTCGTAAATGCGGCTCCTTTGACGCTGTTTAGAGGTATCCAAGATAACTCTACTCAGGCATTGCCTATTGAGTCTTCAGCATTACCAACCCACTTAGTAAAAGGATATATCTTTGCACAACGTGGTACAACAGCATCACAATTAGTGGTAGGCAGTACACGTACACAAACCTATGGCGCTGCTTCTTTTGATGAAGATGGCCCTTTCTATAATCATCAAACTGGCTTGCTAAATATCGTTGATGGCAATGGAAATGCCCAGATGATTGAACGTGTAATTCCGCCAGATGCAGGCCCTAAATCAACTATCCAGTTGTTCCTAGATGTGTTGCCAGTGCAAGTTCCAGTTTACCAACGTAACCCAGATGGTTCGTATGTACTGGATGCTAATCTTGGTACACCAGTGCCAGCAGTACCAGCAACTACAGTAGCTGGTTACAAATGTAAATGGGTATTGAAAAATATCACCACATTGGCTGGTGAATCTACATTTGGTCAATTAACACAAGGTGTTGGTACACTGACAGATCCTAGTTCTACTGGTTCTAGTACACTGTATCCAATTCTTGAATTACAAGCTAGTAGCTATGGTTCTGTATTCAATAATAGCGGCATTCGCCTCTATGCACCTACTACTTCCAATGGCTTAGATACAAGTATCGTTAACGGTCTTGGAATGTATCCATTGCGTATGTCGTTGATTACACGTCCAGATGCAATGAGCACTGCAACCATTACTCCTACATTGACTAATGATTCATATGTAGATTTTGTATTAGCACCAAAAGCTGCTCATCCTGTTTATAAAAATAGACTTGATTTAGCTTCTGTTCTTGGTCAATATCAGAATTTGAAAAACAATGGTACACAAATTCAGTTCTGTGACTTTGGTGCGTCTACTGTTTATTACAGTAATATTGCAGCTATTCAAAAGCTATTTGCAACATCTGAATTAGCAGCTAATCCTGCATTCACTGACTTCACAACAGTAGCTTCTAGCTATCAATTGGCTAACATTGTCAATGGTAAAACTACTGCTGGCGTACCATACGTATCTGTTGTTTATAACTATACAGATGCTAATGCAATTAACCTGAATCAAAATACAAATATTTTTGCAGCAGGTGGCAGTGACGGTACAATGACTGATGAAGTGTTTGCACAGCTTGTATCTGAACGCGTAAAAGATTACGCAAATGAATCTAGTCCATTGCAAGATGATGCGATGTATCCAGAAGCTGTTATGTATGATTCTGGTTTCCCATTGCAGACTAAAGAAGATATGATGAGCTTTATCTCTGTACGTAAAGATACTGCATTAATTCTATCTACTTACATCAGTGGTTCTGCTCCAATGACTGAGATTCAAGAGCAATCAATGGCGGTTACATTGAAGGCATTTGCTCAGAATTATCCAGAGTCTTCTTACTTTGGTACACCAGTTTGCCGTATTGCGATCATTGGTCGTAGCGGTACAAATGTTAATTCTACTTCTGGTGTTAGTGTTCCACTGACATATGACGTAGCAAACCTCTTATCTAAGATGATGGGTGCATCTAACGGTGTATGGAAAGCAGAATACCTGTTTGATAAATGGCCTGGTAATAAAGTTGAAACTGTTGAAAACATTAACATTACTTCTGTTTCTGTTACTACACGTATCAATGATTGGGCAGCAGGCATTAACTGGGTTCAAGCATACGACCGTGAACAATTCCAATTCCCAGCGCTGCATACATTGTATCCAGATGATACTTCTGTACTGGTATCTATCATCACAATGTTGGGTTGCGTTGAGTTGCAGAAAGTAGGCGCACGTGCACAACGTACATTTACTGGTTCAGTATCGTTGACAGATCAGCAATTGATTACTGGTGTAAATAAATTTGTAGAGACTAACACAACTGGTCGCTTCTGCAATTTGTTTAAAATTACACCACAGTGTACAATCACTGGTGCAGATGAGACACGTGGTTACTCATGGACATTGCCAATCAACATTTATGCAAATAATGAGAAGACAGCAATGACCTTATCAGTAGTAGCTAACCGCATGTCTAACTATCCAGCTACGACTAATTAAAAAGCGTACAAAGTACTCAGTGGTATTACACCACTGAGTATCAGTAAACATAAATTCATAAAGAGGTAATAAATATGTCAACAAGAATGGCTGATGCTATTTTACAAGGCGCATACTCTACTGGTCGTAATCAACCGATGGTCGATATTAAGTACGGTGGTAGTAATGGCTATGCACCGGACTTCTCTCAATGGGTTAGCTCTACTCATTACGTTCGTCGTAATGTGATTGCTCTGTTGATCGAAGCTCCAGCATTGTTTTCTCTGCTTCCTAATCCTACTGCATGGATTCTGGCATTGAAATCACTTGTAGAAACGCAAGTAAAAACAATCGAAGGTTTGGATCAAGGTATTGAAGCTACATTTGCTGAGACAGCATTTGGTGGCTCTGGTGAAATGTTCCATGATATCACTAACGTTAAACTGAAAACATCCAATGTTACCATGGGTGCTACAGATTTGTATGGTCGTCCAATTCAGAACTTTATTGCTGACTGGATTACTTTACTTGGTATGGACCCATACAGTAAGTTTCCACAAATTTTGACATTAGGCGGTCCAGTTCCTACTGACTTGCTGAATGATCAAACAATGGCAACAATCTTGTTCCTTGAACCAGACCCTACTCATACTAAAGTTGCTAAAGCTTGGTTGGGTACTAACATGATGCCTAAAGGCACTGGTGACATTCAAGGTAAACGTGACTTGAACTCTGATGGTGAGTTAGCTGAACTTAACATTGAGTGGACAGGTTTGTATCAAGTTGGTTATGGTGTTACACAATTCGCACAGGCATTGTTAACACGCATGAGTCTGCTTAATGCTAACCCAATGCAACGTCAAGCATTCATTCAAGAAATTGATGCTGATGTGGAAGCAGTTGGTATGGGATATGCTTCAACTATCTCTACACTCGCAGCTGAGTCTTCTGTTAATTTTTAATAAATAAAAAAATTAATTAATATAC
>Ga0075019_10000777_pt1 | contig 18073 bp, 44 predicted proteins | sample ColStrG_CSR_2013_FD_71473 | JGI IMG/M metagenome (GOLD analysis project Ga0075019, IMG submission 71473) | Freshwater sediment microbial communities in response to fracking from Pennsylvania, USA - Cold Stream Run_MetaG_CSR_2013 | ecosystem: Environmental > Aquatic > Freshwater > Creek >...
TTGATAGCCTTTGTTTCCAGGCGGAAACCGTGCTAGGCGGCAACGGCGGGCTAACCAATCGCGCTATGTGCGCCGATCCGCCAAGCTCTTCGATGATTTCGGGAATTGTTTTCATGTCGCTAACCTATGCCGATTGCGTCGGGTATGTCAACGCGAAAATCGACGGCTTGCGAAAATATTTTCATTTCCCCTTACGCGCACATGCACGCGCGCGAGGGAAAATAATTTCGTTTGGCGACGCTTTTTGTGTTGACGCGCGACGCGAAAGGCGTATTCTAGCCTCACGAACGAAGCGAGGCTGTCATGCTCACTCAAGCGCAAATCACCAAGGCCACTCACGTTATCGAGACTAGCTCGAATTCGTTTTGGGCGGTCTGGCCGACGAACGACGCCAACCTAGACCACGTTTTCTACGGCTACGAGGTCAAGCGCTCCAAGGGCGGCTTTGTTCCCAAGGCGAACGCCCGCGAACTCCTCGTCCGCAAGGCGTGCACCCGCGTTATCGCGAAGCTCAACTAAGGAGCCGCCGTCATGTCTATCCCCCTTCAAGTCACAAACCCGGACGAATACGGCGTCTCGCATTACGCCATCGAATCCGAGGAATACGGGAACCATGGTTTGCAGTGGGCGGTTCGCTGCTGGGATGAGCGCGGGCTCCCCGAAATTGAAGGCCCGTTCGCTTCCTACGAAGAAGCCGCCCGCGCCCTTCGCGAACATTCCGAATATCTCGCTTGGCGGGGTTACTCGGTCGTGTCGTCCAAAGTGAAGGCTTGAAACATGTCCCCCAAAACCGCGTCCCTCAAAATCCACAACCGTTTCCGCTTCACCTTCGAGGAGCTATCCCTAGCGGTGGTTTCCGATGACGACGGGCGGCGTTTCGAGCTTGATTGCTTCGCGTATGGCGAGGCGGAAATCGGCTATGACCGTCACGGCGAATGGCAAATTGAGGCCATCTACATCGACGGGCGCCCGACGAATGACAGCCGAAGCCGTGGCGGGAAACTCATCAAGCTGAACGCTCAACCACTTTGGGATTTGGTCAAGTCCGCGCTGATCCGCGAAAAATCCAATTCGATCACCGCCGACGTGTTTGATCGTCTTGACCGCGAGTTTCTGCGCTTCGATCCCGACGCCGAACATTCGACGCTCAATCATCAACAGCAGGGAATTGCAGTATGAGCACTGCAATTTATCTGAAAGAGGGCGAGCGCATACCAAGCAGCCGACTTTGTTATTTAAAGGATGTCGATAGGGTCAGCCCAAAGCGCCGCCGGGCGTTGTTTAGCTGCGATTGCGGACAAACAATTGAAAGGGATTTGCACTGGGTTAGGTTTGGCAACATCTCATCGTGTGGGTGTTTTAAATCAGAAGTCATTGCTAGCGAAAACACAAAGCACTCAAACGCCATTAGAGGGTCGGCGTCCGGAGCATATCGGTCATGGGCGGCACTACACCAGCGCGTGAAAGTAAACCCGCTATACAAGCACGTTTCTGTTTGCGAACGGTGGTCGGGGGATAGCGGATTTTCTAATTTTCTTTCTGACATGGGCGATAGGCCCGAAGGATATTCCATAGAGAGGCTAGATAATTTGAAAGGTTATGAACCTTCGAATTGTATTTGGGCCGACGTTAAAACACAGGCTCGCAATCGGTCAACCACGGCGCGCGTGACAATTGTCGGCATTACTCACCCAATAGTTAAGTGGTGCGAATTAATTGGTATCGCGTATTCGGCCGTAAAGCAGCGGCGGAAGCGCGGAATGTCAATAGAAGACGCGATCATGACGCCGTTGAATGTTGCGAAACAGAGGTTACGCAAATGAGCGAGATTATGGTGTTTGGTAGCAATTTGCGCGGAATTCATGGCGGCGGCGCGGCTCGCGTTGCTTATGAACATCACGGCGCCGAAATGGGCGTAGGCGAGGGCCGAACGGGTCTTTCCTACGCGCTCCCCACAAAAGCGGATTTCAGCCGGACGTTATCTGTTGAGGAAATCGCCGAGCACGCCGCGAAGTTCATCGAATACGCCCGTGCAAACCCTCGCGATACGTTCCAACTTACGCAAGTCGGTTGCGGTCTCGCGGGCCTGACGAAAGAGCAAATCGCCCCGCTATTCCGAGACATTCCCGGCAATGTGAACGCCCCGCTTGCGTGGCACGAAATCATTTTCGGCGAAGTCATCCCCGCTCGCGTTTCATTCAACTTCTGAGGATCAATCATGGCCCCGCGCAAGAAAAAGACCGCCGAAACCGTCGAGACGCCCGCGCCTGTCGCCGCGCCCGAACAGTTCATAACGTCGATTAAGGGCTTTAATTCCGCTTGGACCTGTCGCGGAATGAAATTCGAGATTGGCAAAACCTACGAAGTCGGCGGCGCGATCAAGGCTTGCGCGAACGGCTTTCACGCCTGTCCGATTGACGAACACCCGCTGTCGGTTTTCGAGTTTTACGCCCCCGCTGGCGCTCGCTTTGCCGAGGTCATGCAATCCGGCGCCACCGACAAAGACGGCACAAAACTCGCTAGCGCCAAGATCACGATAGGCGTTGAAATTTCGATCAGCGATTTGGTCGCGCGCGCCGTCAAATGGGTTTGGGACCGCGCGACGTTGGTTGATGGATCGACGGCTACGGGCGAGAGCGGCGCGGCCTCGGCTACGGGCGAGAGCGGCGCGGCCTCGGCTACGGGCGAGAGCTGCGCGGCCTCGGCTACGGGCAATCGCGGCGCGGCCTCGGCTACGGGCTATAGCGGCGCGGCCTCGGCTACGGGCAATCGCGGCGCGGCCTCGGCTACGGGCAATCGCGGCGCGGCCTCGGCTACGGGCTATCGCGGCGCGGCCTCGGCTACGGGCGAGAGCTGCGCGGCCTCGGCTACGGGCAATCGCGGCGCGGCCTCGGCTACGGGCAATCGCGGCGCGGCCTCGGCTACGGGCTATAGCGGCGCGGCCTCGGCTACGGGCGAGAGCGGCGCGGCCTCGGCTACGGGCGAGAGCGGCGCGGCCTCGGCTACGGGCAAGAGCGGCGCGGCCTCGGCTACGGGCTATAGCGGCGCGGCCTCGGCTACGGGCGAGCATTCCGTCGCTATGTCTATCGGCTTTGACGCCCGTGCGATGGCGACGGAAACAAACGCGATTTGTCTCGTCTATCGCGACCCGCGCGACGGATCAATCAAGCATATTCGCGCGAGCAAAGTTGGCGAGAACGGCGTGAAGCCGGGCGTTTGGTACTTGCTCAATAGCGACGGCGATTTTGTCGAGGTAACGCCATGACCCGCATTCTCTCCACCCTCGCCGAGCTAGCCTGTATCGGCGTGTTCCTGTGGCCGTTTTGGGAGTTGGCGCGATGACCTCCGAGCTTGAACACGCCATCGCCGCGTTTGTCATCATCAACCTGGCCATCACGCTATGGGTGTTTCCTTGGAGGATTCGATGAGCGCCGCGTTTCCCTACCTCCGCGACGGGCTGGCGATCTTTGGCGCCATATGCGCTGTGTCTCTCGCGGGTCTGTTATTCGCCGCCTACCGCGATGATCTTTACGCTTGGATCGTCCGAACGTCTCGCAAGATCGGCGACCATTTCCAACCTGATTATGATCCGTTCACATAGGAGATTTGCCATGCAACGCAAGCTGAAAGAAGCGTGGGCTATGTTTCTGCAATCATGGACAACGCCAGCGCCTCGCCCTCAACCGCGCCCATGCCCGACGCAAGCCGAAGCGCTCGCCAGACTTCGCGACGCCGAACAACGCGACGACACCCGAGGCATTCACGCGGCTAGGGCCGACGTTAGCACGGCGGTTCATTACGACATGCGGAAGGCCCGCGAGGCGGGGTTGTTTGACCAGGGAGTACACGCATGAACGCCGTCGTCAAATCCGAACCGATCGACAATCAGCCCGTGTCTCAGCCTATCACGGCTGGGGAGTCCGGCGCTATCCTTTCGATGATCGAACGCGCCGCGCGTGATCCGAGCGTCGATATGGAGAAATTCGAGCGCTTGATGGCAATGCGCGAGCGTTTGGAAATGCGCTCCGCTCAGGTCGCGTTCGCGGCGGCTATTTCTGGCGCCAAGTCGGAAATCGAGCCCGCGACGCGCAACGCGACAGGCCACAACGCCAAGAAGTACGCGGACTTTTCCGCATATGCGAAAGTCGTTGACCCGGTGCTTGCGAAGCATGGGCTTTCCTACCGTTTCCGGTCAAGCCAGACGGGCGGGATTTCCGTGACGTGCATCATTTCGCATTCAGGCGGGCACAGCGAGGAAACGACGCTTTCAGCCGGACCCGACAAAACCGGCAACAAGAATGATATTCAGGCCATAGGATCGGCGTTGACCTACCTACAGCGCTACACGCTTGTCCTTTCGTTGGGGCTCGCCGCGTCCAATGATGACGACGGGAAAGCCGCCGCTGGCGTTCCCAAGATTACCGATGACCAGATCGGCGAGCTTGTCGAATTGCTGGAAAGCGTGGACGCGGATCAAGCGAAGTTCCTGGCTTATCTCAAATTGGAAAAGCTAGCCGACATTCCCGCCGCGCGCTTTGACGAAGCCGTCAGGCTCTTAGAGCGGAAGGCGAGCAAATGAGCATCGAGATTTTTGACTTTGAACAAAACTCGCCCGAATGGCTCGCGGCTCGCGCTGGCATCCCTACGGCGTCGTCATTCGCCGACGTTCTCGCCAAGGGAGAGGGAAAGACGCGCGCCGCCTACCGGAACAAGCTCGCGGCGGAAATCCTTACGGGCGAACCGCTCGAATCCTATTCAAACGGGTTCATGGAGCGAGGCCATGTTCAGGAAGATGACGCTCGCCAGCTTTACGCTTTCATGACCGACGCGGACCCTATTCGAGTTGGGTTTGTTCGCAACGGCAACAAGGGATGCTCGCCGGATTCGTTGATCGGGGAAAAGGGCGTTTTGGAGATTAAGACCCAGCGCGCCGATTTGCTGATTGAGACGATCCGCAAAGACGTGTTCCCCGCCGTACACATCGCGCAATGCCAGGGCGCGCTTTGGGTGACGGAGCGCGAATGGATCGATATCGTTTGCTATGCGCCGAAAATGCCGCTTTTCGTCAAACGCGCATATCGGGATGAAGCCTATATCGAAGCCCTCGCGGGCGCGGTTGATTTGTTCACTCAGGAAGTCGCGGCAACTGTCCGGGCTATCCAGGCTTATGGGGCGCCGACACAATCGAGGGCGGCTTAACTTCGCGCCGAATAAGCCGACGACAACTCCTTTTGAGGATCAGCCAAAATGTACGAGAAGCCCAATTTTTCGATCAAAATAATGACCGATTCCGACGTTCCGGCCATCGCCGCTAGATGGGAAGCCCAATACAAAGATAAGAACTCTGGCGAATGGAAATATGGGAGGAAGCCTCTCTCATCATCAACGCTTGATGCAGTTGAAATAGAGATAGGGAACTCATCGTGGACAACCATTACATGCGATGCGTGCGGATCGTATGTCAGAAAGGCCGTTCAATTTTCCGATTATGACACCGTCCAATCAATCTGCGCGAACTGTGCGTCGATCATCGGGGCGTTGGGGAAAGCTATCAACAAATGACCCGCGCCCTCATCATCCTCGCCGGTAAATCCGACCGCGACAAATGCCATCGCTGGATTGACCAAGCGCCGGTTAACACGCGGCTGGAATTCAAGGCCCCGCGACGGAGCTTGGACCAAAATTCTCTTTTGTGGGCGCGCTTAACGGAAATCGCCGAGCAAGTCGAATGGTACGGGGCCAAATTGTCGGCGGAAGATTGGAAAGACGTAATGAGCGCGTCGCTTCGCAAGGCTCGCGTGGTTCCCGGCATTGATCCGGGAACCTACGTTCCCCTCGGTATGCGAACAAGCGACATGACCAAGGAAGAGATGGGCGCGCTTTTGGATTTGATTGAAGCGTTCGGCGCTCAACACAGCGTCACGTTTCACGATGGCGTTTCGACTGACAAGCTGACGGACAATGCGGGGAGAGCGGCGTAATGGGCTTATCTTGCGATTACGATTGCGAATTTGAACCGGGAATGGTCGCCTGGAATTGGCCGAGAAATCTCGCGCCACTCGCCACAAAACGAGCACGCAAATGCGTATCGTGTGGGAAGCGTTTAGCCCCCGGAGACCTCGCCGCCGAATGGACGCGATACAAGGTTCCCGAACATGACATTGAGATTTCTATATATGGCGACTGCGGCGAAAATGGGCCGCGTCGCGCATCTCACTATCATTGCGTTGATTGCAGCATGATCGCGGATTTCCTGCACGGGTTCAATTACGCATTTCAACCGACAGATGACATGCGTGCACTCGCGAGAGAACACGCCGAAGAAGCGGCTTATGGCCGTGCGGGGTGTTTATAATGGCTAGACGCGAGTTTCCCCGATCAATCAAGGTAGAGGTAATCCGCCGCGCCACCCGCGACGGGATAACCTACTGTGAGAAATGCGGAGGGCTCGCCAAGCGTTTCCAGATTGACCACGTTATCGCAGACGCGCACGGCGGCGAGCCTGTCATAGGCAATGCGGAGTTGATTTGCGAGGCGTGCTACGCGGTCAAAAACCCGAAAGACACAACGATAGCGGCGAAGATCAAGCGCGTTGAGGCAAAAGCACTCGGGATCAAACGCCCAACAGTCAAGATCGCATCCGCCCCGTTTCCGCGTTCCGATAAACCCAAGCACGAACGGCCCATGTTGCCGCCGCGCAAACTGTATGAGGCGATAGGATGACCCACCCCACCCCCGAGGCCGTGGCGGCGATGATCGCGGAGTTGCGAGAAACCGCCGCGCCAGGATGGACCTGGGAAGAAGAGCGCCACAAAGCCGCCGATCTCCTCGCCGCCCTGTCCGCCGAACGGGACGGGCTCACGGAACGGTGCGAGCGGGCGGAAAGGGAACGGGACGAGGCGCGAAATTTGGTAGCGGGACAAGCTATCGAAATGGATTACATTCGCGGCAAATTTACCATAGCCGAATCCGACCTCGCCGCCGCCCGCGCGACCATCGCGGAGAGGGAGGCAACATTGGACAGTTTGCAATCCGAGCGCGAAGAATCTTTCGAGATCATTGCCGAACATCGCGCGACCATCGCCCGCCTTGAGCGCGAGAAAGCCGAGGCGGTGGAGGCCGAGAGGGAAGCGTGTGCGAGGAAACTCGAAAGCCGCGCCAAGCGGTTGCATATCGAAGACCCGTGCAGACGTGAACTTGGCCGCATGACCGCCGCCATCCGCGCCCGCGCCAGCAAAGGAACCGAGACATGAGCGAAAAACTGAGCGAGAGGTTCGCGGCGCGATATGCCGAAGGCGGCATGGGCGCTCTTTATTCCTTAGTCGAGCAGAATATCGACGCCATCCTGTCCGCCCTCCGGCTCGCCGAACAGCCGCCGACCGACGCGGCGGGGATGCGGGAGAGGGCGGCGGCAAAAGCAAACATTTTGCATCCCGAAGCTGTTTTCAAATGGCAAGAGAAAAACGACATCGCTCGCGGGTACGATGCCGGGGCAAGAAAACAAGCCACATTTGCGCGTGATGCAATTCTCGCCCTCCCACCCTCCCCCACGACGGATGCGCTGAGGGTGGCGGAATTGGAGCACGCCCGCATTTGCGAACTTGAAGAAACGGCGGACGGCGCCAACGGCGACGGGCCGTTCACCCGAGGCGCTGCCCGTGACGCGCTCGCCGCGATCCGCAAGACGAAGGAGGGGTAGAAATGGAAATGTCAACTGACCAATTCAAACTTGAAATGGCTAAATTCGTGCGAAACCATATTCACGACCCTCGCGACGATGAGCTAGCCTCCCTCCGCTCTCAACTCAACGCCCTCCAAGCCGAGGCGGCGAGGGTGGTGGGGCCGTTCGCGGCGCTCGCTGGACCGCTGGTCGATCAAGGCGCGTCAACGGCTATTGGGCTGACTGACGATCACTTCCTAGCCGCCCGTGCCTTCCTGTCCTCGCTCCCATCCCCCGCCGTCGTGGGGACATTCCAGGCCCGCGTTCACGATTGGATCATCGCTTGTTTCGGAGAGGAAATCGGGCGGGATCAGGTCGAACGGAATCATCGGTTTCTCGAAGAAAGTCTTGAACTCGTTCAATCGCTTGGATGCACAGTGAGCGAAGCGCATCAGCTTGTCGATTACGTTTATGGGCGAGAAATCGGTGAACCGAACCAGGAAGTAGGCGGCGTGATGAATACGCTTGCAGCGCTCTGCACGGCGGCGGGGTTGGACATGGCTGGCGCCGGTGAAACCGAACTGGCACGGGTCTGGACCAAGGTCGAGAAAATCCGCGCCAAGCAAGCCGCGAAACCGAAACACTCACCTTTGCCGATGGCTGTCGCTCCCGCCGTCGTGGCGGTGCCGGTGGCGCCGGGGGAGGGGGACGTGGAAGCGTTGGAGGATATCAGAACACACGCGCATCTTTGGCTGAAATTGCTTGCACAGGCTAGAGATTCCGCGCCTTCATCGACAGAAGATTTCGACGATAAAGGGTACTATCAGCACGAGATTGACGTGCTCAACGCAATTGTCGCCCGCGCCGCCTACCGCGCGTTGGTGAAGAGACATGGATGGTGACGACATGGTTCGCTACGGATGGGTTCTTCAAGTAATTGCTTCGGCGATCATGGTTACTGTCTGCATTGTCGTCAGATCGCCCCTTGTGTTTATAAACTTGGCGCTTCTCATATTCGGCGTGCTTATGCTGGCGAGCCACAAGGAGCCAACCCCATGACCCTCACCCCCGAAGAGGCGTTGCGCGAGGCGCTTGAACCTTGGCCCACGGCTGCGTTGGACGCGGATCGCATTATTTCTCGGCTTGAACCACGCGGCTACCGCCTCACGCCAATCGAGATCAACGAGGCGGCGGTCGAGAGGGCGATTGACGCTTACGCCAAAGCGATGCTTGGGCCTGGATATGCACCGGCCATGAGCTTCGACAATTTCAAAAAACGCCAGAACGAATTTGATGTCCAACAGGCAAGGGACCACATGCGCGCGGCCATTGTCGCGTATCTCGAAGGAGCGAAGTGATGTCGATCCTAACCGAATTGCTCGCGCGCGTCCAAGCGGCGGAGGGGCCGAGCCGCGACATTGATTTTGAAATCAGAAATTCGATTGACCAAACAAACCCAATGGTCGGGGTCTGGCGATATTCGACCTCCCTCGACGCTCTCGCCGCCCTCGCGGAACGCGTGCTGCCGGGGTGGCGGGTTACGGTTCTGGATATGGGGGATTGCTGGGTTTCGTTTTACATTATGGAATTGCCTGGAGAGCCGTTTGAGAAAGCTATTGGCAAAGGACCAACCGAACCACTAGCCCGCCTCGCCGCGATCCTGGCCGCGAAGATCGCGATGGAGGGGACGTGATGGGCGATTTTCCCGTTGTCCTAGAACTCGCCGCGATTGCTTGGATTCTCATCCTCGGGTTTCAGGATGTCGTCGCGCAACTTCGCCGCATCGTGGACGCGATCAACAAGGGAGACGGAGAATGAGCGAGACGAAGACAGCAAAAGTGCCGGCTAGGGATAAGGCGCCATCGTATTGCGAGCCGCACGAATGGCTGTTGCTGGCCTCCTACTGCGGGAGCGAAAACCCCAACTGCTCGCCGCGTCGCCCGTGTTTCGAGTGCATAAAAATGAGCAACGTATTCGGCGAGGACGGCACGTATCTGCGGGAGTTTCATCAGGCCCGCGCTCGCGGCGAACAGAAGGACGGCGGACGATGAGCGATCGTCGCACTTTGAGTTGGTTTTCGTGCGGGGCCGCGTCGGCAGTCGCAACGAAACTTGTCTCCGAATCCATCCCTGTTTATTGCGAGACAGGCGCCGAGCATCCTGACAACGTGCGCTTCATGGCCGATTGCGAGACATGGTTTGGACGCGCCGTGACGCGAATCAAGTCCGACGAATACGCGGACACTTGGGACGTTTGGGAAAAGCGCCGCTATCTCGCTGGCATTAACGGAGCACCTTGCACCGTCGAATTGAAAGTGTCGCCTCGCCTTGGGTTTCAAAAGCCGTCCGACATTCACGTTTTCGGCTATACGGCGGACGGACCCGACATCGCCAGGGCGAAGCGCCTACGGGACAACTACCCCGAATTGACGATCTTGACGCCGCTGATCGACAAGGGGCTGAACAAGGCCGCGTGCGTCGCCATGGTAGAGCGTGCGGGGATCAAGCCGCCGCCGATGTACGCGCTCGGCTTTGCGAACAACAATTGCATCCCATGTGTGAAAGCGACAAGCCCGGATTATTGGTCACTGGTCCGAAAGGAATTTCCAGCCCAATTCGCCCGCATGTCGGCGTTGAGCCGAGAGTTAGGGGTCACACTTTGTCGCGTCAATGGCGAGCGTGCCTACATCGACGAAATTCCCGCCGACTGGCCGACGACAAACGCCGTCGCGCCGTCCTGTGATTTCCTGTGTCATTTGGCGGAAATGGACATTCAAAGAGGCGGACGATGAGCGAGACTTGCGAGACGAGATACGTGATGACGCCAAAACAGCGCGAACTTGCCCGTCACGCGCTTGGACTTTCGGCGAGGGAGAAGCGCGCGTATCGAAATTCATACGTGGTTGACCCTGCCTGCGAAGATCACGACGAATGGACCGCAATGGTGGAGCACGGCGCGGCACGCGTAACGACAATCCGCCGTAACATTTACGGCGGGATGGATGTGTTTTGGTTGACGCATGAAGGGGCTACTTTGGCGTTAGGCCCACGGGAAACGCTTGGCGATTTGCGCTTTCCCGAACACGCGCCCGCCAAGCGTGGGGAGGGGGAGTGATGAAGAATATCTGGGTGCTTCAAATTATTGCGGCGTCGATAATGGCCGTTGTCAGTATCGCGAACGGGAACCTCTTTCTGGCGCTTATAAATGTTGCGATGCTCGGGTTCGGAATTTTTGTGCTTTCCGATCTTGAAAAGCGAAACCGCCCATGACCCGCCGCCCGCTCGACACGCTGCCAGCCGCGTAGGCATGGCCCATGCAAGCGCGGGGCGTGGCGCGTGTCAAGGGCGCGAATATAATTGCACGAAATGCACAAAAACCGCTTGCGCCGATTTGCACGATATGCAATAACAAATTATCGAAGCAAACGGAGAAACGGCAATGTCTCACCAAGAACATTTCATGATTTGGTGGCGCGAACTCAACGCCGAATTGGCGAAGATCGGCGAAGCCGAGTGTTTGTTCGCCGACGCCCGATATTGGCATGAACACGGGACATCGCCCGACACGACGGCACAGCTTATCGTCGAAGATCGCAAGACGCCAGCTGTCGCCTAATGACCGCCGACGAACTCCGCGCCATCAAAGAGCGGCGACAACTCAAAGTCGCCGAACTCGCCGCCAAGCTCGGCGTGAAACAGCGCGCCCTCTATTACTATCTCGACGGAACGAACCCTATCCCCGAGTCCGTCGCTCTCCTAGCTCTCGCAATGGATAGGAAAGGGAAGAGGAAATGAACGAACGTTTTATAGATCGCCATCACAAGATCGCCGAAGAAATGCGGGCCGAGGAAACACCCGAGCAGATCGCGGCGATGATTTCGCGGCTAAAGGCCGAAAAGGACGAGATTGAACAACGGAGGAAAAATCGGCCGGAAAATACGATAGCCGACCTTTCCGCCGAACTCTCCCGCCTTCGCGCTGAAAACGAGAGGCTTAAGGGAGTTGCGGACGATCTTTTGCCATTCCTAGCGGTATGGGCGAACCAGTTTTCGCTAGATCGCGGGATGGATGGCCTTCACCCCACGCACTACGATTTGATGGAGAAATACGGCGCACGGATGACAGATTTCAAACGCGCCGCTCTTACAGAGGGAGAGACGAAGTGAGCGCCGTTCACGCCAATTATGACGACCAAGGGTTCGCCGGTAGCTGCCCTACGTGCGGACAGTCCTACCTAGTCGCCGAGGTCATGCGCTTGCGCTCGCAAAATGAACGGCTCCGCAACATCATTTCAAATTGCGCGGCGGCGGTTGGAGCTTTCGTATCGCCAGAATGTTCGCTGGCGTTCATGGAAAATCTGCCGAACGAAATCAGAATGAAAGTGGCGCGTGTCAACCCCGCACTAGGAGAGACGAAGTGAGCCGCACGCTTGCCGTCCTGGCCATCCTACTTGCGGCGCCCGCGTACAGTCAAACGCCAGACGACGCGCCTACGTGGCATTTGCTCACGCAATCCGAGGGCGGAACGGTTTCGCTCGTCAAGGGATTGACCAAGCATGAATGCGAGTTTGCGCGGGCGCGGACCTTGGGTCTCCCGGCTACGCCAGCGGAGGAGGAAGCGGCATACCCCATTTGTCCGCCGCTCAACACTGTCGATAGCGAAATTGTTTGGGCCACTTGGCACAGAGTACACCCCGCCGCCAGGGGATGCAACACGGCGGATGGAAACAGAACAATGTCTTGGACCTGGGGCTTGGAACCCTCTTTCGGTTATTCCAATCCTGGCAATATCAAATCAGCGGAATGCTTCCAATGACCCTTCCCATCCGTTTTTCCATCCATCGTCGCCGGATATAGCCGGACATTCCCGGACACTTTCGGAATGAGACGGGCGCCGGTGATCGTCCAAGGAACTGACCCGCAAAGGATTTTAGCCGTGAAACGCGAAATTCTGGACACTGTAGGAAATGAGTTAGGCGGACACCGCTTCCGCCCTAACTCGTATTCCCAAATCATTGATAATGCATGACATCGCAAAACCGCGATTCGGCGTTCCCATCCCAAAAACCATCCTTTGCACAAGTGAGGCTTAAATGACCAGCTTACCCTTGACTCTAAAAATTGAGATTTCCACCCGAGCAAAGTCTTTTGCGAAAACTGGCGCGGATAGTCTTGTGGGGAAAATGCTTGAAGGGTTCCGAACGGTTTTTGATCCAGACGGAGACCCTGTAACCGACGAAGATTTGCGTAATTTGGTTTTTCATACTGAGGAAATAGATGGACACGAGTACATTATGACGGGGGGTGACAACCCTTTAATAGACATATGCACGCGAACAGACATGGACCCACTTACAGAAGGGCCGTTTGCTGGAAAAACAATTTCCATGCCCGATCTATAACCCCCACCCCCGCATATAGACAACTTGGAGAGACGAGGATGCGTATGACCCACGGTTACGAATGCAGCTTTCGTCATCGCAACGGATCAATCACGACTATATCGGCGTATGGATTCGAGACGGCGGACGCCGCTGCAAATGACGCGCGCACAACGGCGCGAAACTTGGGTTATGTTGAGCCAAAATGGTGGGAATTTCAACGATGGGGCGAAACAAAATTGTTGCGCCCAACCCCTACCCCAAAATGAGAGGCGATAATGAGCGAGTGGAAACCTATTGAGACGGCGCCGAGGAATGGGAAGCGGATTTTGGCGTTCGGCGGGGGCTTGGATCGCGTCGAAATAGTCTCATACAACAAGAAAATTGGCTGTTGGGACGCGGAATGTTTCACGCTCGATGACCAAGACAATGATCCATTGGGCTATTCGCGCCCCACTTTCTGGCAACCCCTCCCGGAGCCTCCAAAATGAGCGACCATGAAAAGCTAGTCGAGGAAGTGGCGAAGGCGATCCGAGGCAATTTCCATGGTTTAGTAAAAGCTGGGCTGTCCGACGAAACGTGGAATGACATCGCCCGCGCCGCCCTCGCCACGGTCGCGAAGGCATTGGAGAACGTGACGCCGGGGATGGTTGCGAATGGTGAAAGCGCCGCGTCTATCGGTATAGGGAAGCCTGTAGACGACGAAGCTATCCCGCGCATTTGGTCCGCCATGCTCGCCGCCTCCCCGCTCGTCAAAGAACAGGAGCAAGCCAAATGAGCGACTGGAAACTTCCCGGCGAAGGCTGGCGATCATGGATGCGCCGATCTCCCGACATGGACGGCTATCGTTATGTCCGCGTCGAAATCATCCGTGATGGAGACGATAAAGTCGAAACCGTCATTCCATCAGCAATACACCCGGAATGGAATGTTTTCGGCGTGTATTGGCGACCTATTCAAACGCAAAACCCGCCCGCCTCCGATAAGGAAGCGGGCTAGGGATGGGAGAGAGTGATATGCCAGACATCACAATGTGCGCGCACGATGATTGTTCGCTTGCCAAATCGTGTTATCGAAGCCCGTTAAGCGGAACGAAGCCGAGCGAAGATCGTCAATCGTGGGGCGTATTCGAGCCGTCCACGGACGCGGACTTTACGGCCCATTGCACGCATTACATTGATGCATTTATGCGAAGGGCTAATTCGTCAGCCGATGACAAGCCCCGGCTTCGCACTTGAGCCGAGCATAGATCACATGGCTTAGGTTCCACGCCACCGCAGCGAGCCCCTCACGCGCCGCCGCGATAATATCCGCGTCGCCAGTACCTAGCGCGGCGTCATACGCCTTCCATGCGGCCCGGAAGCGTTCTGCGGGGCTCAATTGGTTTCGGTCTCGTATCATGCCCTATCCCTCGGATTTCGTAGGCGAGCAAAAAGAGAATGCAGCAACCGGCATGAGCTAAATGAGAGAACCCCGTTTCCGCATCTTTGGGCTCGCCATCGTACCATGCCGTCAGATGGCGAAGGCAAGCGGAAAACGGACGGTCCCAATCCATACCCCGTTCCCAATTGCGAGGCTCATATTTGGCAGCGCCGAACTTAAGCACCGCGATAATGGAGCGAACGGCGTCAAAGGGGAGTAACTGCCAAGGGTCTTTGCCCGTATCGTCTTTTCGCCCGGCATTATCGGCAACCATAGTTAAAGCTCCAATACCGACAATCCGAGCGCGATAGCGGCGGCGCGTTCGGCGGTTGCTCCTTTGCTGTTCTGCCAGCCGGGGAGCAACGCGATTCCGTCCGCGTGCTCACAAATCCAAGCCAAGTCCTCGCCTAAAGCGACCCTCAGATTGAACCCATGTTCTTTCGCCGCATGTGCTTCGTCGCCGTTGACGTTCCCCTTGGAAATGTCCACGCCGTGGCGTTCATTGTCGCGTTCAGCGGGATTGAACACATAATGCCCCTCCGCTCGCAATTTACTCGCCGCTGCATGAAACGCGGGGAAATTGAATTCGGGAATGCCGCGCATCGGACCAGCAACATACAGTTTCATTTGCTTGTTCTCCGTTTGATAACACGAACACGGGGCTTTCTCTCGGCATAAAGCTCTAGCGTCCCGTTGCGAAATTCTTCCGGCCCCATGCGGTTTCCAACGTCATCGAACCATGTGCAGTAAGACCATTCAGGGCCGGGCTTTTGCACACATAGGAACGGCCCCCCGGACTTTAGCCGGACCTTGGCGCCTATGGGGAACGGACCCGTTTCAGCTTCCGTCTTTTTGCCGGGAACGAGCTTCAAAACCTTGCGCGGTTCAATCATGATAGCTCTCCGGTTCAAATGTTGACCGTATGCCTCATTATCTCGCCGCGTTCGTCATGATGCGTGATTGACACCATGGATCGACCTGACGAGTAACCGTGAGAATGAGCGTAAGCATCCTTGCCCGAAACGGTGCGGAAAATCTCCCATTTCGCGCCATGCTTTTCGCCGCTTCGATCATGGTGAAGATGGCCGCTGTAGCAATAACGGTGTTTGGTCAATCCCCAATCTTCGGATCGGTAAGCAGCCATGACGCCGGGCAAATCAGAGGCTTTTGTTTTATGCCCGTGATTGGCTCCAATCAAGACTTTCCCGTGTCTGTACCAGAAAAATTCGCTAGGGTCTGAATCGACTTTAACGCGGGGATTGTTGGCAAAGAACAATTCCAACGCCGCCGCGATGACATGCGACACGTCAGGGTCATGATTTCCGCTCAGATACTCGACAACGACGGATTCGTGTTTTTCCAGAGCCTTTTCAATCAATGAAATGTGAATGCGAATGGCTATCCTGGCGATCTTGCGCCAACGTCCGTCAACGTCTAGCTTGTGACCAGACGCCGGGGTCGCATTCGTCGCGTCGTTTATATGCAAGAAATCGCCAAGGTTGAGGATGATTGCGGTTTTGGACTTCGGAGCCGAGGATACGAGCTTATCAACACAATCGAATATCGTCCGCTCGGCTATTTCCAAATCCCAACTCGCGCCGACTTCCGCGCCCCAGGCTTGCATGGCAAGGTGAACGTCGGCAATCGGATAGACCGTAAGCAATCTCTCATCGCACAAGTTTGGAAGCGGAGGGAGTTCAGACCGGCCCTCATATTCCTTGAAAACGTCTAGGAGCGCGTCCCGCAGTTCATGGGCGGGTTCGGCTTTCGTCTTGATCCATTGTTGAATTGTCGCGCCGGTCGCGTCCACGAGCGCGGAAATGCCTTGAACCGAATGCCCCTCGGGAACCTCGAAAGGATCGCCCATCGGGACTTGCTGAACCCACGACCGCTCAACATTTCCAAACGGGTCGCGTTGCTCGGAAGTTTGACGGATACCGAAGCCGGGGAGAACGGCGCGCGTTCCCAATTTTCCAGAGCGCGCCAACCTCTTCACAACGCCTTGGACCGTTGACCGTCCTATGTTGAGGCGTTGCGCGATGGCGTTTAGGTTAGGTTCCCCGTTGTGATGCTTCAATTCGGAGCATAGGGCGAGAACAGCTTCGTCATATAATGGCGGAACTGGCATTATATGCCCTTTCTGAGTTGACGGGATCGAGCGGAAATGCTAGGGATTGCGAGGATGCGCGGCGGCGTGGATGGACACGCACCGACATAGGGTTCAATCGGGTTGCTCCGCGCGTAATGGTGCGAATCCCTTGCCTAGCCTTAGTTGCTAGGACCGTGAATTGTAGCCGGTACTCAAGCCCGGCCCGCGCATCCACTAACTTCTTTGTTGCCTTTCCCCCCTCGCCAAATCCACGATCAACCCGACAAGCTGAGCGTGGTTTCGATCTATCTTCCCCTCTAGCCCCGCGATATTCGCCGGGCCATCAGCTTCCAGCTTTTCAATGCGCCTAGCGTGGTCATTCACCGTTGTTCGCGTTGCCCCCCATCCTAACCCCGCGCCGAAGATCGCGCTTACCGCCGTTTCCCAATGCGCTGATAGCCAATCGAGGAAAGACGCATCGGGAGGTTGAACAGGGGCAGCATTCATTGTTACGATCCCGATGCGTTGAGGTTAGCGGTCTTTGAAGTTCGGCGAGTCCTCATAAGACAAGTCACCCTGTCCGGGAGAGATCGTGACGCCGTGCGCGATGGCAAAATCAACGCCGACGTTGCCGACCTTTAGCAGCATTTCGATAAGCGCGGCTTGGGGAATTGCCACAGGGAACGCTGAGGAAATCGAGGCGATGACCTTTTCCGTGACATCGAAAGTTTCATCAATCTTGGTTCCTGTGGGGCTTGTCCCAAAAATGATGTCTTGCAACTCAGAAACCGGGATTGCCTTCGCAACGAAAATAATCCCGCGCGCGTCGCCTACGGTAATTTTCCCCGCGAGCGTCGCAGCCGATTCCGTCGCCGTGGGAGCTGTCGCGCCGAACACGTCGATTACCTTCCCCACGTCGTCAAGAATGGTCTGGACGATGCTCATAGCGTCACCGCAACCGTTCCGCCGAACTTGAGGCAAAGCGCCGAGGTCGAGACATAGACCTTTTGCGAGCCCTTGGCCGCTTGAGCAGCGACGGCGCCGCCCGCGCTGGACGCCACCATATTGACGAGGACGGAACCATCGCTCGCGTAGCAGATCGCGGCGGTTCCGAAAGCGCGAACGCTCGCCGCCGCCGCCTGGACGCCAGGATCATTCGCGAGAGCCGCAAGCGCGTTAATATCGGCGGCGGCGGATTTGGTCGAAGTCGCGATGCTGTTGGTCAAATTCTGACCAGCGGCGCAACCGGAAAGCGCGAGCGCCAGCGCGCATACGGCGGCGAACGCTTTACCATAACCAGGGTCGATTTCCTTGAACATGTAAGTTCTCCTTACGACTTGGACGGCGCGGAGCCGATGGCTTCATTGAAGATCGAGGTAGCCGTAGCCGCGAGCATTTGAACCAGCGGGGCATAGACGCCAAGCGACGAATAATCCGCCTTGGAGAGATAGGCCAAGACAGCGACGGCGGCTCCGGTCGCGAGTTGGACGCCTAAATGGCGAAGGACGTTGCCAGTGATGAGC
>Ga0075019_10000782_pt1 | contig 18018 bp, 16 predicted proteins | sample ColStrG_CSR_2013_FD_71473 | JGI IMG/M metagenome (GOLD analysis project Ga0075019, IMG submission 71473) | Freshwater sediment microbial communities in response to fracking from Pennsylvania, USA - Cold Stream Run_MetaG_CSR_2013 | ecosystem: Environmental > Aquatic > Freshwater > Creek >...
TGCACCGGCCGCACGCTGACCCCGGAGAGCACGGTGCGGATCGCTTCGATCTGCTCATCCGACAGCGCGGAGAGATTAGCCAGCGTGCGTTTGCACACCTTCTTGCCCTCGCGGTACGACTCGCGCAGCAGGTAGGTGGGGCGGGAGGTCCGGTTGGGCACAGCATCGATGTGCATGACTACATGATGCCAAACTCGCCCCGCCAATGCAAGCCTTCATGCCCTTATTACATGGGTACACAATGCACCCATAAAAGCCAGCCGAATACCTCCACATCCCTGTAAATCCAGGGACTGTAGCTATCAAAAAGAGGAAGAACCGGCGGGGAACTTCAGGCTAATCCTGCTGCTCAGATCGGCTCCAGCACCACGATTGGAATTTGCCGGCCGGTCCTGGTCTGGTATTGCGTGTAGGGTTCGTAGATTTCCACCATCTTCGACCACAGCTCCGAACGCTCCGCTCCGCTTGCCGTGCGTGCACGAGCCCTGAACTTCTCCGCCTTGACCTGCACCTCGACCTCGGGGTTGGCCTGCAGATTCAAATACCAGGCCGGATGTGCTGGCGCTCCGCCTTTGGAGGCGACTACGACGTAATTGCGGCCAGACTGGCCGAAGATCAATGGCAGCGTCAGGACTTTTCCGGACTTGCGGCCAACCGTCGTCAACAGCAGGGTGGGCACGAGGCCCTTGCCTCCGCCGAGGCTGGCGTCCCAAAGATACCCATCCGCGCCGCCGGTGGCGAGATAGCGCGCGAGATGATTCCTGATCCAATCGGGCAGGTCCGACGATTTGTTCGTTTCAACCATGGTGACCCCTGAGCAAGGTGCTGCTGCCGGTGGACACTCAACTTACCCGCGTGCTTGGAAATGTCAAATCCCGACATCGGCGGACCCACAGTGGCACGGGCAAGGCACCTCATGCGCTCAAGAGAGCGTCGGTTCGTCACCGCGCAATGAGCGATGACGCCGCGGTCGGCAGCGCGCGCTGCGCGCCGCGCGAGTGGTCGTGAATGAGCCGCCATCGACTGTCGGACCGGCCGGTTTCCGGCGCTGAATTTCCAGCGGTTCAGGTATCGCAGGATATTTGAAGAGCGGCAGTTGCTGAATTACAATCGCGGCGTTGCCCGCTTGGCTTTCAGCCGATTGTGCAAAGTGGGCATGTCGGCGGCGCCCATCCCGTGCCCGCGGAACCATCCCACGCCAGACCGGCTATTGGTGGCAATCGCTTCCGCCGCCGGCAGAAGCTCGACAGGGGGAGCAGCCATGAACGATAAGCGCCGCGAGTTTGAACAGTACGATTTCTTCCGCAGTGACCGGTTCGTGAACGATCCGTACTCCTATTTCGATTACCTGAGAGCGCAGTCTCCGGTACTGCGTGAGCCGCATCAGGGCATCGTCATGGTAACGGGCTACGCCGAAGCCATCGAGGTCTACAACGATCCCGATCGCTTCTCCTCCTGCATGTCGACCACTGGCCCGTTTGCGGGCTGCCCCATTCCCATCGAGGGCCACGAGAGCGAGGACATTTCCGAGCTGATTGCAGCCTACCGCGACAAGACGCCATTCAGCGACCAGCTCCCCACGATGGATCCGCCGGAGCACACCAACCACCGGGCGTTGCTGATGGCACTGATCACCCCGAAGCGCCTCAAGGAAAATGAGGACTTCATGTGGAAGCTGGCCGATCAGCAGATCGACACCTTCCTCTCCCGTGGCGAGTGCGAGTTCATGGGTGACTACGCCCAGCCTTTCGCCGTGCTCGTCGTCTCCGATCTGCTGGGCGTACCACCGGAGGATCGGGTGCAATTCCGGAGGAAACTCATACGCCAGGAACAGGAGCGTGGCGGAGCCGGGGTAGGCGACGTGGACGAGGGCAATGTCGAACACTCGCCTCTGGCCTGGCTGTACGATACCTTCTCGACGTATATCGAGGACCGGCGGCGTAACCCCAGGGGCGATATCCTCACGGGTCTCGCGGCAGCCACCTTTCCCGATCGCTCGGTACCAAAGCCCCTCGACGTCGCCCGGATTGCTGCCAACCTGTTCGCCGCCGGCCAGGAAACCACGGTGCGATTGCTCAGTTACGCTTTCCAGGTGGTCGGCGAGCGCCCCGACATCCAGCAACGCCTTCGCGCCGATCGCAGCTTCATCCCCAAGTTTGTCGAGGAGTGCCTGCGGATAGAGGGCCCTGTCAAGGGCGACTTCCGATTGGCGAAAAGGCCGACCAAGGTCGGCGGCGTCGACATTCCGGCCGGCACCTTCCTTTATATCGCCAACAGCGCCGCCAACAGGGATGCCCGCAAGTTCGAGAACCCCGGAGAGTTTCAGATAGACCGGGCGAACGCCCGGTTGCATGTGGCATTCGGCGGTGGGCGCCACGCCTGTCCCGGCGCCCCCCTGGCGCGGGCGGAGACGGTCGTCAGCCTCAACCGCATGTTCGACCGGACCAGCGACATTCGCATCTCCGAAAAAGTGCACGGGTCGCCCGGCGCACGGCGCTACAGCTATCTGCCAACCTTCATATTGCGCGGACTGACCCACCTCAACCTGGAGTTTGACGCCGTGTCGGGTGGTTCGCCATGAAAGTCCAGGTCGACGCGCAGGTATGCGCCGGCTTCGGAGTCTGCGTCGGGCTCTGTCCCAAGGTATTTGAACTGCACGATGACGGCTATGCAGTCGTGCGGGTCAGCGAGGTGCCACCGGAACTCGAGGATACGGTCCGCCAGGCCGTCCGCCAGTGCCCGGCGAGCGCGATTTCCATCAGCGACGAAGCTCGGTAATTGCCCGCCGGGAAAAAGTGATGGACCAACCGGCACGCCGCTCGTAGCCGGGCAACGGCCGTCGCGACAGCGGCCGGCGGCCGCCGGGTGAGCTGCTTCGGAGCAGCCTCGTCAGCTCTTGTGTTTCGCCAACGTATCACGCGCTTCCCTGATCTCCGGTCGCCCAGGCTTATCGGCGTGCGGACAGACCGCTAGCAGTTCGCCAAAATACCTTGCACTCAAATCGCTGCGTCCGCTGAGCCGCGCAGTGTGCGCCGCTCCATATAATGATCGGAAGCGCCGGGGCTCCTTCCTGAGCGTCGCTTCAAATTGTTCCAGTGCCTCAGCGGGCTTATTCATCTGCAACAACATTTCTCCGAGGAGTTCCCGCGCCGGCAACAGTGGCCCTGGTGTCACCACGCTCTTCTCTGTCCCATCTTCCCTATCCGCTGCCAATTCCATCAGCCGCAAGGCTTCCTCGCTCCTGCCCGCTGCTCGGGCAGACCAGGCCGAGACCGCGGTGGCCTGAATGTCCAGCTGCTGCGCCCAGTAACGCTCGTTGGTCCTCGACAGGCGCTTCTGGATCCGCCGCAGCGCCGTCACTGCCTCGCTGGCCGCCGCAGCGTGTCCCAATCTCGCCGCGCCCAATCCCCGGGCGAACCAGGTGATCGCATCGGTGTAGGGAAACGGCGTCTCCGACAGCGCCAGGCTCTCAGCCTGCCGCCAGTCCTGGCGCTCCAACGCGTATCGTGCCGGGATTGCCGCGAGCGCAAAATAGCCAGCTGCCGGTGGGCCGGCGCCGATCAGCAGCGCCTTTGGATCGAAGCGTGCGGCCATTTCCGGCAGCGCCGTCACTATCCGGGCTGCCGCCTCGTCCTGCCCCGTTTGCAAATAGGCGTACGTCTCGTAGTCGCTGGCGTGCAACTCTTCGGCAGTCTGGCCCTGGCGCCGCGCGGCCGCTGCGGCCGCCACGTTGCTGTCGATCGATTCCTGCCAGTATCCCAGGCGGGTAAATGTATGCGATGGCATGTGCAGCGCGTGGGGCGCGTCGGGCGCAATCTCCGCGTAACGCTGTGCCGCGGCCAGAGCCCGATCCGCCAGTGCCGGCACATCGTACGCGTGGATAATGTAGTGCGCCAGGCCGGGGTGCGTCGGTTCCTCCGCGAACAGCTTCTCAAGAATTGTTCCCGCCTTGACCCGGTCTGCGTAGGTCTTGTCGCCGGGATCCGCGGCCACCGCGAGCGCCAATGCGTAGAAGATCTGCGCCTCGCGGTCTTTCGGATATTTTGCCGAAACGTCTGCCATGGCATCGCGATAGGCGAGGAAGCGCAGTTGCTGCGGCGTATTTTCAAAGTCGCCGTACAGCTTACCCACTGCGGCAAGGTAGGCGCGTTCGCGGTCGGTTCCTGCGCCGAGCTCTTTGCCCCGTTCGGCGTTCTGCCGCCCCAGTTGCAGCTGGCCCTTGTCCTTTTTTCCCGGTGCGAAAGGATTGCTCCAATCGCTGAGAGCGATGCCCCAATACGCGATCGCGCACGCGGGGTCTTCCTGCAGAACCTCGTGAAATCCCTCAATGGCGTGGTCAAACTGGAAGGAGTGCAGCAGGGCCACCGCGCGATTGAAATCGCCGCGCGCCGGTTCGTTGCACGAAGTGGCAAAGTGAACCTCTCCCAGCTTCTCGCCATGCCCAAGCCGAGGTTCCTGCGTCATGCCAGGCGCCGCAATCAGCATCGACAGGGCAGCCGCGATAAGTCGGTTCTCGCGCATCGGCACTTCCGGCCTCCACTCACTCAGTCCAACAAAACCACGGCAAATCACCACGAAGCCAGCGAGCATATTGCGAATGACGGCTTACCGGCGCGCATCTTCCGTTGGGGCGGAGCGGGTCATGGGGCACTACCCGACCTGCGGCGGCGGTAAGCTGCTCGACAGCTACGCCCGATTGCTCGATGATTGCAGCAGCACTGGGAACCTGACTTTAGCAGCTGGGGATGTGACCGTGCCTTTCAAGTTGACAGCGCATTCGGCGGGGCGAACCTGACCGGCGGCCGCGCAGACGCATTCCGGAGCGACGGGCTGACGCTCCACAAGGCGCTGCCGCACACCCCTTATTCCGATCTCCGGCTGAACCTCAGGGCAAGTGACTGCGTTGATTGAATCGTGCCAAAGACGACAGTATCAAATATCAGGAGATTCAGATGACCGAAACGGAGCGCCTCGCGGCAATCGAAGCCATCAAGCAGCTCAAAGCCCGCTACTGGCGGGGAGTCGATCTATGCGACGGCGAGCTGGTCCGCTCGATTCTGGCCGAAGATTGCGAACTGGATTGTCATGGCTGCTGCGTCGACCCACAGACCGGCGTGGACCATCTGCCTGCGATGAACGTGACGCTGCGTGGTCGAGACCAGTGGATCGCGGACGGCATGAAGCGCTTCGGCATCGTCAGCGTTCACCAGGGGCATCAGTCGGACATCGAAATCACCGGTCCGGACACGGCAAAGGGCATCTGGGCTTTTACCGATCGCATGTTTTTCCCCGCGGGCGGCGCCATATCGCGCCTGACGGGCTATGGCTTTTATCACGATACCTACGCCCGGGTGGGTGAAGCCTGGCTGCTCAAGACCATGCGCTTTACCCGCATCCGGGTGGAGGTGGAATAGCTGCCGCATCGGGAGCCGACAGCTGCCGGGGCGTAGTCATGAAGTCCGGCGCGGCCTATCCCAGCATCGCGGTCCCTGGAGTTCCTCCGGCACTGGGTGCGTTTGTCGATGCCCGACGACCGGGCTGATCGTGGCGCCGGCCTCTGCATTAGCCGGATTGTTGGCGTGCTGCCGCTACGCCGCCGTTGGAAGTATCACGGTCGGGATGATGTCGGCGTCCTTGATCGTGGGGCGCTGGGGCAGATAGTCCAGCAGTACTTCGGTTTGAGCTTTGACAGCGAGGTAGCACTCGCAACTCAGGCTTTCGAGTTTCGATCGGTCCAGCACCTTGATCAATCCTCGCGAATATGAAATCGCGCCCAGCTGCTGCAATTTCGACGCGGCCTGTGTAACGCCCTCGCGGCGAACGCCCAGCATGTTGCCAATGAATTCCTGGGTCATGGTCAGGTGGTTGTGCGACAGCCGATCGATGGACAGCAGGAGCCAGCGACAGAGCTGCTGGTCGATTGAATGATGTCGGTTGCAAACGGCGGTCTGGGCTATCTGCGTTATCAGGGCTTGCGTATAGCGCAGCATCAACACCAGCAACTGGCCGTGGCGGTTGAATTCCTCCTTCACCCGAATCCGGGGGAGTCGATAGGCATAGCCTGCGCTCTGAACCAGCGACCGACTCGGCGTGCTCTCTCCTCCCATGAACAATGTGATGCCCAGGAGTCCCTCGTTGCCCACCACCAGGATCGCAGTCGACGCGCCATTTTCCATCACGTACTGCAGCGAGACTATGGAGTCGGTTGGAAAATAGACATGTCGCATGGCGCGCCCGGATTCATACATCACGGCGCGTAACTGCAGCGGCACCAGCTCCAGGTGCGGGAATAAGCGGTCCTGGACTTCGGGCGACAAAGCGCCAAGGATGTGATTCTGTTGGGGTAGCGGAGTGGGCTCGCGATTGGGGGACATTTCGGCTCTTTCGGAAGTGTTGATCTGAGCGTCGCGCACTGCGCGTCCGGAACCGCCTCGACGATACTGTCGATACCCCCCAGGTTCCGTGCGATGGCGAACATACATTGGGATTGCGAGGTAGCCTTGGCGACGGCCTCGATGCTCTGTGTCGGCCGCCGAGCTAACCTATCCCCCTGACGACACGCAGAACTGCCCCCTTTTATAACCAGAAGGTCAGGATGCCAGAGGTTCTGGTGCAAGCGCCCGAATCAGTCGCAACTGGGGAGGCGCAGCATCGCGGCAACGCGGATGTGTCTCGCCGGGATCTCCAGCGCGAGGCGTTTGCCCAGAAGCCGGCGATGCCGACACCCCTCCTCTGACCCCGGCATTGTCGTTGCCGGATGTCCACCTTTGCGTCCAGGAATGGGTCGTTACCTCTGCAGGCATTGGGGAATGACTGGTAACGGGTGGCGCGTTCGTCGCTACTCCGCTTGTCAGTGTGTCAGCACGTGGAAACCCACAATCGTGAGTATTCCTGCCGATGCGACTGTCGTGACAGTCACCAGGCGCACTGGCCAGTACGCGCCGCTAGAGGCGGGTGACCGCCGCGTGCCGTTCTGGTCGGTGTCACGATCCCCGGCGGGGTCACGATCCCGGGTGCGCAGCACTGCGCACCCGCTGAAAAGCGCCATGCAAGGCAGAGCGAAGAGCAGCACCCATAGCGTCCACAGCCGCCCTGCATACCAGATTACGATTTGCTGAGCGCTGTGAGCCGGCTCGTATTTCACCCATCCGAGGTTACGCACGATGAGCGAGGCCATGAAGAGCAAGGCAGGGAGGATGAGCACCAGTTGCAGGAAGGCAAGAATGCGCGTGCGCATGCGAACCTTGTAGCACAAAGTACACTGCGGCGACGAGCGTGGAGATATGTGCTTAAGGATCAGTATGCGCTTTGTGGGGAAGGTTCCAGTGCGCTCACTGGCCGGTTCAGGCCGCCCGCTGCTTCACGGAACGCCACCGGAAGTGCCGGGCAGGAGGGTTTGGAGTCCAGCCCCAAGGCACGAAAGGCAAGACGGTGTCTGGCGCTTGCTAGGGCGTATAGATCTCGGCGGTAGACGTAGGTGCGGGCCATGCGGAATAGCCACCAGTGATCAAAACGGTGGCGTTGGGAAGCAGCGTTGCCGTGTTCGAATGGCGGCCAGCGGTCATGTTGCTCACCGCGAATGTTCCATTGCCGGGGCTGAAGATCTCAGCCTGGGGATTTCCGTTACCGCCCGGCACCTGACCGCCGGCGATCAAGACCGATCCGTCGGGGAGGCGCACGTCGGCTGAGAACCAGTGGACCGTGTTCGTACTACCGAGTGAGGTAAACGTTCCGGCTGCGGGGTCGTAGGCCTCTGCGTGGTCGGAGGGACCGTCGGTCCCCTCCACGAACAAGACTCTGCCGTCTAGAAGCAAAGTCGCCGTCGCCGTCTCCCCGCCCCCATAGGTGTGGCTGGCTCTGCTGAATTTGCCGGTTTGCGGGTCAAAAATCTCAGTGATGGTAACCGTACAGTTAGCAGTACACCCGGTGACGAGGACCCTGCCGTCCAGAAGCAGCGTGGCGGTGTCCGGCTGCACTGAATTTGGGTCAACATAGGCACCGGCGGGAGCGAAACTGCCGATGGCCGGATCATAGATTTCGGCGCTGCCATCCTTGGCGATCAGGACCCTGCCATCCTGAAGCAAGGTGGAATAAGCCATGCCGCTCGAGATCATGCTGCCCGTCGCGGTGAACGTTCCCGTAGAGGGATCGTAGAGCTCCGCAGAGGGATTATAGACTCCCGACTGAGCGTCCATGACGCCACCAGCCACCAGGACCTTGCCGTTACCCAGCAATGTCGCCGTATGCCGTGCTCGGGGTGAGGTCATGTTGCCGGTGGGCGTGAAGGTTGAAGTGGCGGGGTCATAGAGTTCAGCGCTGGCCAGCGGGTCTCCCTGGCCGAGGTTAGCGGTGGCACTGAAGCCTCCTGCAATCAAGACCTTGCCGTCCGGAAGCAGGGTCGCGGTGTGTGCGGCCCGTGCTACGGACATATTGGCCGTTGGTCTGAACCTGCCCGGCGTCGTGGTCGCCGCTGACGTCACCGGTGAAGCAGCGGTCGCGAAGGGACTCACTGAAGGCGACGGGGCCGTCCCAACTCCGCCGCACCCCACGGCACACAGAGCGGCGACGTTCGCTAGAAATACACGGAGCTTGGTCATGATCACAACCTCCGCCTTTCGTCGTGCGGGATGGTGATGCCGCAGGTCTTCCGACGAGTGGCTTTAGCGAGCTCAGTTCTTAGTGCGGATTTTACTTCTGGGCTGGGGATGAGCCAAGAACCCTTCGCTGCAGTACGCGGGGGAACGTCGCGGCTGCTGCGACGCAATAATGGCGCCTTCGCCGTTGACAGCTATTGGACCATCGCATTTGACGCCCTCACTGATCGCCCCGGACCGACAAGCGCCTGAATCCCTTCCCAAAACCGCACGGTCGCGGCGAAGGCCACGAGCCCTGGCGGCACGGCAACTCATTGTCCTTGAGCCGTCGGACGCCCATGTCCGCTCGAGGCTCCCTCCGTCGATTGCGTACCGCGACGCGTGACCAAGTTACGTTGAGGTCGCAGGCCAGCAACGTTCTGGATGTATCCGCGTACCTCCAGGCGGAGGAGCGCTATGGGGATTGGCGTCGTAGCAACGTAATGCGGACAATCCGCAGGCTATCATCGGGAAACAGGAAATAGCGCTCGTCGCCATTCAGCGTACGGCCAGGCACCCAGCGCCCCTCACTGAACACCCCTTCCTGAGCCGAATCTATCTCTGCCCGGGTGCCCGGCGCGGAAAATCTGACTGTAATACCGCGGCCGACGATTAAAAATTGGTACGCGCCCGTATTAATGAGCAGGCCGTAACCAATCGTGTTGGCCTGCGCGGCAGATCCGGTACCCGCACCAAAGGCGCCCATCGTTCCGACCGCGCCGGAGAAACTGAAGTCGTAGCCGCCGAGTTCCTCCTGCTGATGGGTTCCTTCGGTGATTCTGATACCGCGAATGTGCCCGGCGGCCTGCGCAGTGGTGATTGGCCCAGTCATCTCGTTCAACAGCCGATAGGCCTGGAAAATCGCGTCGTCATCGACACCGTCCTCGATGCCGAATGGCGAGAACGCAATGGCATCGTGCCGGCCAAGTGCAAGGAACAGGTTGCCCGCATCGAAGCGAGCCTCGGGGATGAATATCGGGTTATCGGGTCGTTGGAACTCCGACAATGTCCCATCAAAATCGTCGATGTAAATGTCGGGCGCCAGCAACGTGAGCGACGGGGCGGCGGCTTTCCAGATGTCCATCATCCGCGCGACCGGGCCGCCGCTGGGATAGTCGCCGGGTAGCGGGGACCCAGGCACGGGACCCAGCCAGGCGTTGGCATACATCGGCAAGGGATACTCTGCGGCGCCGGCCTGTGCAACACGATCCACGTAGCGGCCGAATGACCAAGCCATGAAGATCTCTTCTGCGTCACGGTCGGTCCCGAATACTTCCGCCCACGTTCCACTTTCCCGGAATCCATGGCGCTCCCAGGTCCCGACCAGGCTCGGACGAAGTACGGAGCGATGCTCGCGAAGATAACGCATCAAGGTGACGGGCACCTGCTGAGCCCATGCCTGATCCGCAAGGCTCGAGCGATCGCGGCTGTCGCCTCGCAATCCGACCTCGTTCTCGACTTGCATCATGATCACCGTCTGCTGGCGGTCGACTGTTTTGATGTGCCGCATGAGTGCCGCGAAGGCCAGCGCGTCCGACTGCAGAACGGCTTCGCTGAACACATTCAACGTGGGATTGGGACCGAAGTAGGCCGCCATTCCCCGCGGCTTCGCGTCAGGGTCGCGTTGTGCCCGCGCAAAGCGACGTTCATCGCGCCGCACCCAGGAGGGAGCGTAGGTCGATTCAGCATTCTTGTAGGCGCCAAACCAGATCATGATGAGCCGCATCTTGTGGGCGCGTGCCTGACGTATCTCGTCGTCGACGGCAGTAAAGTCGAAACGTCCCTCTTCGGGTTCAACGAGCTCCCAACTCGCGGCACCAATCACTGTACGGACGTGATTTCGAGCGAGACGATCCCAGATGGGCGCCATGTAGGCGGGGCTCGAGGGACTGGAATTATGCAGCTCACCGGCGAGCGCCAGATAGGGCGCGCCATCCACGATCAATTGAATCGCGTCGCCATTGCGTTGCACATGCGGCAGTTCGTGGGCCTTTGCAGCGCTTTGGCTCAGCGCGGCGCCCAGAAGCAGTCCGGCAATCCGCTTCCTTCTGACCATGGATCTCCTGAAGTGCGCTTTCATTCAATTTACGTAATATCTCCGGCACCCCGGAATATCCATTACATCGAATATGACTTGCATTGCTTCATTCCAAGAACATCCACTCAGATCAATAATGGTACTCGAGCAACGAAGGTGGCACTGGTCATCGGCCTTATCCGGAAAATTCGTCCGAAGGAACACCACGCATCCTGACCGTGTGCGGACGATCAAGATTGCCTGCTTACCGGCCTTGGAGTTTCCTCATGCATCGGCACTTCATGTGCGTCCAGAAGGTCTCGCCGGGGTGACCCTGCGTTCTGCGCCATCGATTGACGCCATGGTTGACACAGCGACACTTTCTCATGGGAGCGACACTCTTTCTATGGGGCGTGAATCGCCTCCTCGCCCTCGATCGTGAATCGCAGCAGCAGGCGCTCCTCCCCCGGATCGAAAGGCCGCGCGCGGTGCATCGTGCCGGTGTTGTTCCACACCACCAGGTCGCCCATCCGCCATTCGTGGCTATAGACGTATTTCGGCTGCGTCATGTGTTGCCTCAATCGCCCCAGCAGGTCGTAGCTGTCAGCGGGATGCATGCCTTCGATGTGCGACGCGGAAATGCCCAGTATCAGCGACTTGCGGCCGTTCCGGTGGGCCCAGACCAACGGCTGCGTCGCGGGCGGTGGGCGGCGCCAGCCGGCGGCCTCAGCCTCACTCGCATTGGGATATGCCGCACTGTTCGAGGCATTCCGCGTGTGCACCACACGCAGTCGGTCGATGAGCGCTTTGTCTGCCTCGGCCAGACCGTCGTAGGCCGCATAGGTGTTGAGGAACTCGGTCGCTCCGCCCTCCCGCGGCAACCGCGCGGGGCGCATGGTCGCGCCAAAGCAAGGCACCGTCTGGTTGTAATGGCCGTCGATGTGCCAGAAGAACGTATTGGCGAAATGCGCGGCGTACTCGGGGGCTTCCTTCGTGTCGCGCGTCACCTTCTGCAAGCCGTCGCTGGCGTTCCCCTGCAGCTTTCCGAGCGTCGCCGTAAAGGCGCGCTGATCTTCGGACGTGATTTCGAGGTCGCGGAAGACGAGTACCCCGCGCTCAATAAGCAACGCGCGCAAGTCGGCGGCAATCCGGCCGCTGGTCAGGATCGCAGGGTCGGCTTTAACCTCGCTGCCGATCTCTGGTTTGATGTTCCTGATGTCCAGCCTCACCCGCTCCTCCACCTTCACTCGACTCGCGTACTCGTTTGACGCTCCAATGAAATCCTTGCCCCACGTGTGCTTGACGGATATATCTGCTTCTTGAATTGCATCGGCCTCGGCGCGCCGCACGCCACCCCGGACGCGTTTGACTCGGTAGTTGAGTTGCATCGCCGCGGCGAAAGCATTTACTTAATTAGTCAATAAAGCAAGGCTCACCGCCAGCTGAAGCCCGCGGAGAATGTGTGTCTTCGCGCGGCTGGAGCCCAGGACGGTCTGGCATCAGCCCCTGACTGGTAAAGAGTCATTGTTGAATAGCCTCCCTGGTGGTCAGTTTAGCGTCGGAACGGGGTACGCATGGACGAGTTTCCTGACCTCGTCCACGACGGCCTCCGACGCCCGACCAGTCGCCGATGCGCGCATCACTCGATCGATGAGAGACGCGGCCCGCTTCATTTCCGGTTGCTTCATCCCGCGAACCGTGGCGGCGGGTGTACCCAGTCGCATGCCGCTGGTGCGCATGGGCGGCAGTACATCGTCGGGAACCAGCTGTTTGTCGCAGACAATGCCGGCGGCCTCAAGTCGCGCTTGCGCCTCGGCGCCGGTCATGCCAGTGGTCGTCGTCATCAGATCGAATCCAGCATCGAGCGGATTCTGCGGTACCCCCCCCCCCGGCGATCAGGCCACCGATATGGGACACATCTGCCATGCTGATTGCACCAGCTTCATCACAGATGTGCTCGAATGCCGCGTAGTCAAACTCGCGTGGGTACGAAGAATGCCCGCAGAGAATGAGTTTCGGGCGGTGTTTGCGCGCCAGCGCGCGCACGGCGTTCGTATCGGTGTCGCCCCTGGAACCGCTCGTCGTATAGCGAACGAAGCGGAATACCTTTCCCATGTGTGAAAGCGGCGAAACATGGGTCAGGTGGCCGCCATGCGGCAGATCCATGGCGAGGATCGTGTCCCCGGGTTTGAGCAGGCCGATATATACCGCCTGATTCATTGGCGAACCGCTCAGTGGCTGTACATTGGCATGCTCGGCACGGAATACTGATTTTGCCCGCTCAATAGCGATGTTCTCGATCCGATCGTAGTGCTCCTGTCCGGCGTAATAGCGTTTTCCGGGATAACCCTCGGCGTAGTTGTCCGTCAGCACGGACACGCTCGTCGCGAGCACCTCAGGATGGGTATGATTCTCGGAAGCGATGAGACCCAGGGTGTTCCGCTGGCGAGATTCTTCCGCAGCAATGGATTGGCCTATTTCGGGATCAAATTGCGCGAGTCGCGGGTCGAACGATGACATGGCACCTCCCAGGATCACGGATTCAGGGGAAACACGGACGCGCGTGTCGCCATGGCCCACTCAAACGGCCTTAAGCAGCCTTCTCAGCGCACATGCGAGCACGAATTGTCTTGACCGGCTTTGGCGGCCAGCGGAGCGCGCGATGGGAATCGAATACATCGCTGATGGGCAACTGATGTCAGCGCATCAAGGGGTTGCAAGGGCAGCGGAGCTCGGCGTGTGACTTGCGTGTGAAGAACTCCGCCATGCCATCCAATGGCAGCAGGAGGCGGCCGATATCAGGCTCGACCCCGTCGGCCTTGAGAGGCAACGTCCGAGCATGAGCCTAAGCGGCAGGTCGCGAATGTCCGCTCGAGGCTCCCTCTGTCGATTGCAGACCGCGACACATGACCAGGTCACGTTGGGGATCGTCGCCGAGCTTGAAGGTGTGCTCCCCCACAACGTCAAACCGCCATTTTCGATAGAAGGCTAAAGCCCTTGGATTTCGCTCCCACACTCCGAGCCATAAGGCCGCGGAGCCGGCCGCCTGGGCTCGCACCAGAACATGCGCCATGAGTTGGTGCGCCAATCCGGTCCCATGGTGTGAAGTGTCCACGTAGAACCTCTGGATCTCGACCGGCCGCGCGCCCGAGATCACGGGCGATGCCGCATCGAGCCGCAGCTGTACGTACGCGACCAATCTATCCTCCGCTTCGACGACCCACGTCTCGCGTCCTGAATCACGAATCTCGCCGAGTTGGATTGCCTGGCCGTAGTTCGCTGCGCAATGCGCCTGCATGTTCGCGGCGGCATTCGACTCTTCGAAAGCCGCGCGGAAGGTTCTTTCAGCGAGCACCGCAAGGGCCAGCGCGTCACCATCCTCCGCTGGCCGGATCCGAATCGCTGCCTTCACCATGCGACCTCGCCGTCCCGATTCTTGGTCGCAGCCCGCGCCGGGGCATTACGTCCGCCTTCGGGAAGCCTACACGAGCGTGGGACATTCCGCGTTCGCCAATACGTCATGCCGGATTCGCCTCTGTGCTCGCTCCTTTCAACCGCGAACCGGTCGGTGGTTCCAAGGGCAACATCTGAGATTTCCATGACGCATTCCATTTCGATTCTGCGTTTCGATCGATTTTGCATCGACAATCCAGGCGATGGCGGGCGCCGGTCCCAGGCCAAGACGGCCGCTGACGAAAGTGCGGTTGCGCGTACCGCTATTGAATTGCCAAATCCATGGCGGCGGCGCAATGGATCAATGTCGTGTCAAATACTGGTACGTCCACATTACCTTGATTCAGCAACATGCCGACCTCCGTGCACCCCAGTATCAGGCTGTCAGCTCCCGATTCTGCAAGACGCCTTGCAATTGCGATGTAAGTGGCAGCGCTTTCACTGGTCGTTATGTCCCGACAGAGCTCGTCGTATATTATGCGGTGCGCCTCTTGCTGGTCAGCGGCGTTCGGCAAGATGGGGGTCAGGCCGGCCGCAGTCAGCCTTTCGGTGTAGAACGACTGTTGCATCGTGAACGCAGTCGCAATGAGTCCAGGGCGCCGAAGTCCTCGTTTTGTTATTGCTTCGGCTGTCGCGTCTGCGATATGAATGAAGGGTGTACCGACTCCCGCCATCATTTCCTTCGCCAATCTGTGCATCGTATTGGTAGCGAGAATAATCAATCCAGCGCCCCCGCGTTCAAGGGCCTTTGCTTCATCATTGAGAATCGATCCGGCGACGCCCCATTCACCCTTCATTTGCAGCGCTTCGATGCGAGCGAAGTCCAACGAGCGAATGAGCAGTTCCGGAGAATGCAAGCCGCCGAGTCGCGAGCGCGTCAGCCTGCAGAGTTCACGGTAGTAAGTCTGCGTAGATGCAGCAGACATTCCGCCGAGAATTCCTATTGTTTTCACCTCGTGCCTCCGGAGCCGAAAGTACAAAGAGTCCAGTCGATCCGCTGAAACGCCTTGTGCCGCCGGTGGATACCTCGTCGGAGGTACCGCCCAGTCCGGTCAGTCGCCCGCAACTGCACACGGACGAGGTCCGATTTTGGACCGGAACTTGGTGAGAGTTGAAGTCGGCTTGTGGCCGACTCAGCCCATTCGCGCGCGTCATGGTTCAGATTGGCCACAGCTTTCGTACTCTGCAGCGCTGCTGAGGGCACAGCAGCGGTCTGCCCGGGCCAGCATGGTCAGGCTCCGGGCTGCGCCCCTCGGGGAACGCGCTGTCCTGGCTGCCGTTGGCGAGCATTGGCTGGAGAGTTGGAGCGGGTGATGGGAATCGAACCCACGTTAGCAGCTTGGGAAGCTGCAGTTCTACCATTGAACTACACCCGCGGCGGGCAGAGAGTCTATGCGCGTTGCGTAGGCCCGGGCAAGACACCCGGATCGGGCCCGACGGGGCCGGACGTATGTGGGCCGGACACATGGGGTCCGGCCCACTCGCCCTCTGCCAGTCTAGTCGTCGTCGCCTGAACTGTACGGGCACTGTGCCGGCGGCGCGGGCAGCGGCCAGATGCTGGCGGCGGCATGCCCCTGAATGCGGGCGTCGATGTTCAGGAACAGGTTGGCCAGCCGACCGCGGATCTGGCCATAGGGATTCGGGTCGGTGGCCGAGGTGCCGAAGCTCGACGCGTTGCTGCCGGCAATCTGGTCGCAACGCCACACCTTGCGGGCGGCACAGGCGTACTGCCCGGCATTGAGGTAGGTTTCGGCCCTGGCGACGCAGGCGGTCAGCGCGGCGCGGACGGCCGATCCGATATTGGAATTCGCCGTGCTCAGCGTACTGCTCAGGTCGGTGAACTTCTCGTTGGTGTAGGCGACCAGTCTGGCGGTATTCGTGGCGCCCGGATAACCCGCCAGGTTCAGCGTCAGTCCCAGCCCGTATATGGACATGCCCTGGGTGATCATGTGCGAGGTCCCGCAGAATCCGGTCAGCTCGACCAGGGCATTGCCTTCCACAATGGTGCCTTCGATCGAGTTCGAGCGCGGTGCCCAGTCGGCAGTGGTGGCAGGACACGGTTTGCTGGTGCCGCCCATCAGGCTGTCGACCGACTCGGTGTTGTAGACCAGCAGTCCGGGAACCGTATCGACGCCGTTGGCTACGCCCTTGACCAGGGCGAAGCCCTTGCCCGTGGGACCGGACCCGCCGCACAGCGATGCGGGTATAACGGTATTGCCGAAACCGGGGCAGACCTGCGACACCGGCAGCGTGCCGCTGCAGCTGCCGTCCGCGGCAACGCGTGGATCCGTGAGGACCAGACAGGACTGCTCGACCACGCTGCCGCTGACCGGCTGGGTCCCGACCACGATCCGTTGCGGAAGGGCGCCGCCCAGCAGGTCGCAACCGGTGGCGGACGCGCAGTTGGTGGCGAGGGTCGAGGCAGCGTTGGTCACGGCCAGGCCCTGCGGATCGCTGACGCCCTGCGTTACGGTGGCCAGGAGCTGATTGACGCCCGATACCGCGGGCACGCCGAACTGCAGGATCTCGTTCAGCGAGGACTGCGCGGCGATGGCATAGGGCAAACCGGCCTGCACTCCGGTCTTCAGCCTGCCCAATCCGTTGCCGAGTCCGTCGGCAAAGTCCGGCAAGGCCGTCGGCATTGGCGCCGTCAAGGCAAAACGCAGTATGGATCCGGCACTCGTGGCAACGAGCAGGCTGCCGTCGCCGGGCCAGAAATCCTCGCCCACCGGATACTGGCCGGAAGGAAACTGCGAGGGCGTCAGCAGCGAGCGGCTCGGAACCGCCGAGGTGCTGCTGCCGTTCAGCACCGCCTGAATGCTGGCCGCGGTATAGACCAGCACGCGCGCATCGTCGTTGTCATGGTTCGTGGTCGCGGCATCGTCGTCGCCGACCAGCAGCAGCAGGTCGCCGACACCCAGGCCGGCAGCGGCATTGGCGGTGCGGACGACCAGGGTCTCCCTCAGGCTCTCCGCTTCGACACCGCCGAACTGGCGATCCAGCAGTACCGGAGCGAGATAGCCCGAGCCCGGTGGCACGGCGGGATTCCTCGGCAGGACCCACAGTTCCGCACGCGCGTCGTCACCGCAGGCATGACTGACCACATAAAGATTCCCCGCCGCATCCACCGACAGCCCGTCCGGATGCCGCGGTCCGGCGCCGGCAGCAGTGCTCCAGACGATCGTTGCACTACCGGTTGCGCCGGCATAGCGCAGGATCGACCCGCCGAGCGTATCGGCCGCGAGCAGATCGAGATTGCCGCTCGACTCATTGACCACGTAGACGAGCGAGCGAACACTCACGTGCGCCGTCGAGTCGCTGTTGAGTATCGTGGTCGTCCCGCCGGTGCCGGAAAACCTGACGTCGTAGACAGCGTTGTTGCTGGCATTGACGGCCGTGACGCGCAGCGTATCGGCGTGCGCGGCGGACGATGCGAATGCCGCAGTAACGCACAGCGACAGTCGTGCGGTTGCTGCAACGGTGCTTCGGGTGATGCTGCTCATTGGAAGTCCTGTAAGGCGTGGGGCATGGGCGATCGAGCTGGATCCGCGGCTCGGCTCGAGCTCAATCCCAATCACCACGCAGGCAATTCTTGGTTTTGTGGGCCGGTCGCTGGACACCAGGGCCGTCCGTGGCACTGCAACATCAAGCTACCACGGCCGCATCGTCCGCCGCCACCGCACGGCAGCCGCATAATCGACACTCCCGCGGATTATGTCACCCGCCGGCGGCAAGGCGCTCAGCGCGCAGGATCGGCAGCGGTGCGCGTTCTGAGTGCAGCGAGGTAACGGTCCGCGACGAGCCGGTAGGCGGGCGGCGCGCCGCTTTCCCTGCTCAGTGCGCTGTCGCTCTGCGTCAGCAGCTTTTCGGCGCCCCGCAGGTCTCCGAGGCCGGCCAACGCGGCCCCTTCGGCGC
>Ga0075019_10000785_pt1 | contig 17995 bp, 20 predicted proteins | sample ColStrG_CSR_2013_FD_71473 | JGI IMG/M metagenome (GOLD analysis project Ga0075019, IMG submission 71473) | Freshwater sediment microbial communities in response to fracking from Pennsylvania, USA - Cold Stream Run_MetaG_CSR_2013 | ecosystem: Environmental > Aquatic > Freshwater > Creek >...
TCGGCGGTGATGTCGTCATGGGTCGGGCCGATGCCGCCGGTGGTGATCACATAGTCGTAGCGGGCGCGCAGAGCGTTCAAGGCGTCGATGATCTCGGCCTTGATGTCGCCCACCACGCGGGCCTCGGCCAGATCGATGCCGAACGTGGCCAGGTATTTGGCGATGAAGTTGAGGTTGATATCCTGCGTGCGGCCCGAGAGGATCTCGTCGCCGATGATCATCACGGCGGCCGTGACGCGATCGCTGCTGCTGACCATGGCGGCCGTTTCTCCGTGGACCGTTTGTATCCCCTTGGGGCATAGGCCCCCGATGCGCTTGCCTCAACCCCTGGTTCGCGGACGTTTGGTTCGACGCTACAAGCGCTTCTTCGCCGATGTGCTGGCCGACGATGGCCGCGAGATCACCGCCCATTGCCCAAATCCGGGCGCGATGCTGGGCCTGAATGCGCCCGGCCTCACGTGCTGGCTCTCGGTGTCCGACAATCCAAAACGCAAGCTGGGCCACACATTGGAGCTGGTGGAGGCGGACGGGACCCTGGTGGGGATCAACACCATGCACCCCAACCGTCTGGTGGCCGAGGCCTTGGCGGAAGACGCAATCGGCGAGCTGAGCGGTTACGCGGTCCACAGGCGCGAGGTGAAGATGGGCGAGGCCAGCCGGGTCGACTTCGTTCTGGAGGATCCGGCGCGGACGCGGTGCTGGCTGGAGGTGAAGAACGTGCACCTGCGGCGGTCCGGGCGCCTGGCGGAGTTTCCCGATTGCGTCGCGGCCCGTTCGACCAGGCATCTGCGCGAACTGAGCGCGCGGGTGAGCGAGGGTGATCGCGCGGTCCAGTTGTTTATCGTGCAGCGGGCCGACTGCGATGTGTTTTCCGCCTGCGCGGAGCTGGATCCGGCCTATGCGGCTGCGCTCGACGCCGCGGCGGCGGCAGGGGTTGAGGTGCTTTGCTACGCCTGCGATCTGAGCGTCAAGGCGATCAGGATCACGCGGCGGATTCCGTGGGTGGGGGATTGAGGAGCCATAGGCGCCCCACGATATGATTGACGTGGGACCCTTAGGCTGAGAGACTCGGCGACATGTCGCTGGCCGAAGATTTTCTCGATACCGCCGCCCGATCGGAAACCATCAAGGTGCATGGCGCCGAGGGGTTCGAGGGTATGCGCGCAGCCGGCAGGCTGGTGGCGCAATGCCTGGATATGCTGACACCGCACGTCCAGCCGGGGGTGAGCACTGGTTATCTCGATCGTCTGGCCCGCGAATTCACGCTCGATAACGGCGGCTTCAACGCCTGCCTCTATTATCGCGGCTATCAGCACACGCTGTGCATCTCGCCCAACCATGTGGTCTGTCATGGCATGCCCGGCGAGCGCACCCTGCGCGAGGGCGATATCGCCAATGTCGACGCCACGGTGTGGCTCAACGGCTGGTACGGCGACAGCTCGCGCATGTACGCGGTGGGCGAGGTGGCTCCCCGCGCGCGGCGGCTGATCGATGTCACCTATGAATGCCTGGAGCGCGGCGTCGCCGCGGTGCGGCCAGGCGCGCGGCTGGGCGACATCGGCTATGCGATCCAGTCCTATGCCGAGGCGCAGCGGTGCAGTGTGGTGAGGGATTTCTGCGGCCACGGCATCGGCCGGGTGTTTCACGATGCGCCCAATGTCGTGCACTTCGGTCGGCCGGGCACCGGCGCGGTGCTGAAGCCCGGCATGATCTTCACCATCGAGCCGATGATCAATCTCGGCCGCCCGCAGGTGAAGCTGCTGGCCGACGGCTGGACGGCGGTGACGCGCGACAAATCGCTCTCGGCCCAGTGCGAGCATTCCGTGGGCGTGACCGAGGACGGGGTCGAGGTGTTCACGCTTTCGCCGGCCGGGTTGTTCCGGCCCAACTGAAACCGAGGCCGGCGCGAAAAAAGCGCTAGCGCAAATCGCAAAGTTCTGTCTTTGTTCGCTCACGTCAACGGCGGGAGCCTGGCCATGCTGGCCGAACAGGGTGCGTTCGTTTTTGCAACCGATCGGCCGGTCAAGGTCGCCATCAAGCCGCCGGCCAGCGCCCCACGCGCTTCGCACCATGCCGGCCACCGCGCGCGGCTGCGCGAGCGCGCGGCGATCTCGTTCGAGGCCCTGCCCGACTATGAGTTGCTGGAGCTGATCCTGACCCGCAGCCTGCCGCGCGGGGATGTGAAGCCGCTGGCCAAGGCGCTGCTGGCGCGGTTTGGCGGCCTCGCCGGTGTGCTGGGCGCGACGGCGGCGGACCTCAAGCGCATGCCGGGCGTGGGTCGCGCCGTGGCGCTGGACCTGAAGCTGGTGCACGAGGCGACCGTGCGCATGAGCCGGGGCGAAGTGAAAAAGCGCACGGTGATCAGTTCGTGGAGCGCCTTGCTGGCCTATGCCCGGACGGCCATGGCCGGCTCGCCGCGCGAGCAGTTCCGCGTACTGTTCCTGGACAAGAAAAACCAGCTGATCGCCGACGAGGTCATGAACGAGGGCACCGTCGACCACGCCCCCGTTTACCCGCGCGAGGTGATGCGCCGGGCGCTGGAGCTGTCCGCGAGCGCGGTGATCCTGGCCCACAATCACCCCTCGGGCGACCCGACCCCCTCAAACGCCGACGTCGCCATGACGCGCCAGGTGATCGACGCCGGCCGACCGCTGGGGATTCTCATCCACGACCATATCGTCGTGGCGCGCGACGGGGTGGCGAGCCTGAAGGCGTTGGGGTTGATTTGAGGGGGGGAGGCGCGACTTGCCCCCCAATCCGCTCATCCCGGCCTGCGCCGCGCGGACCAGGGCGCGGAAAAAGCGGCCGTTACTCCTTGCCGACCACCAGAATCTGGAATGTGCCCGGTTTGACCGTGGGGCGATCGCCGGGTTTTTCGGGGGGCAGGTATTCGGCCACGGGCAGATAGACGCGGCCCGTCTTGGGATCGACGGCGCCGGTGCGCGCGCCACGCTGGGTGGGAACCGTCTCGATGACGGTGTTGTTGTGCGGTCCGGCCAGAGCGATCACCGAAAGCGTGCCGGCCAGGCCCGAGGGCACATAGGCGACGTGACGGCTGGCGTCGTAGATCACCGCGTCCGGCCGCGCGCCGGTGTGGAGCGTGGCGACGAGGTTCGTCGTGGTCGGATCGACGATGTCGGTGACGCCGTTGGCGCAGGCGGCGATCAGCCTGTGCCCCTCGACGGCCGCCAGCCCAGTTGGTCCGACGCAGCCGGGCAATGGGATCGTGCCCAGCGGTTTGCGCCCAGCGATATCCACCGCGACAATCTCGTTCGCCGCCACCAGATCGGCATAGACCCAGCCGCCTTCCTCAACGTCGGCGGCCTCGAGCTTCTGGCCGATGCTGATCGACCCGGCCACGGTGCGCGACCTGGGATCGATCAGCGTGATCACGCCGCTGTCGCCGCCCATCACCGCCAGCAGATTGGTGTTGGGATCCCAAACCGCGTCATCGGCGTCGTCCGCGGTCGGCAGAGAGGCGATGAGGTGGCCATCCTTGGCGTCGATGACCTTGGCGGTGTTGTCGCCGCTGTTGGTGGTCACCAGCAGCTTTCCGCCGGGGATAGCGACCACGGCGTGGAGATGATTGCCGGTCGCGAAATTCGGCGTGACCGCGCCCGTGTCGGCGTCGACCGTCAGCACATCCATGCCATGAGCGATAAGCACGCGGCGGTGTTCAGGGTCGAAGCGGGCGTAGTCCCAGTGGCCATCGGGGCCGGCCAGACGCGAAAGCACCTTCAGGCCGGAGGCTTCCTGAGCGACCGCCGAGCCACCGAGCGCGGCCGAGGCGCCGAGAATGAGGACGGCGCCGAGAATTTTGAGCATTGTGGGGTCCACCAATAGCGTCTGAGGGAGGCGAGGCGCCCTTATCGCGCGCCACTGTTTCAGGACTATAACGTCGCCGCCGCGGCGACCAGGGCCAGGATGGGCAGAGTCCTTCACCCAAGGTCAGACTTGCCACAAGCCTCGATCACCCGGCAGATGCGCGCAAATCAATTCCGGAGCCCCAAGAGATGACCGATCGCATCACAGTGACCATGGACCGCGGCGTCGCCGATGTTCGCCTGGTTCGCACCGACAAGATGAACGCGCTCGACAGCGCCATGTTCGAAGCCCTGGTCGCCACGGGCGAGCGACTGAAGAAAGAGCCGGGCCTGCGGGCGGTGGTGCTTTCGGGCGAGGGCCGCGCGTTCTGCGCCGGTCTCGACATGGGCAACTTCGGCCAGATGGCCGACGGCACGCGCAAGCCGGCTGGCGGCGAGGTGGCGAGCAACGATCGGCTGGCGCAGCGCGCCTATGGCCCGGCCAACGCGGCGCAATACGCCGTATGGGTGTGGCGCGAGCTGCCCGTGCCGGTGATCGCCGCGGTGCATGGGGTCGCCTTCGGCGGCGGCTTCCAGCTGATGCTGGGCGCCGACATGCGCTATGTGACACCCGACGTCCGCCTGGCTATCCTGGAAATCAAATGGGGCCTGGTGCCCGACATGGCCGGCACTCAGCTGATGCGCCACCTGGTGCGCGAGGATCTGGTGCGCGAGCTGACCTATACCGGACGCATCTTTTCCGGAACCGAGGCGGTTGAAATGGGCTTCGCCACCCGGGTTTGCGCCGACCCGCGCGCCGAGGCCCTGGCCACCGCCCATGAAATCGCCGGCAAGAACCCGCACGCCGTGCGGGCGTCGAAGCGCATCCTCAACAACGCCGTCCTCGTCGATCCGCGCACCGGTCTGGAGCAGGAAACCGACGAGCAGGTGGCTTTGATCGGCACGCCCAATCAGGTCGAGGCGATCATGGCCAATATGCAGAAGCGCGCCCCGGTCTTCACGGACCTGTAGGGGCGGGCCCCGCCCCCAGGATCTCACGGGTGTAGGTTTCCGAAACCGCGCTGAAAGCCGCGCCGTCGGCGGCGCGCAGGACCGCGCGGTGATTGAGGACCGCCTCCGGGACCGCGAGATCGGCATGTCCCGCTGTGGCGGCCGCCTTCAGGGGATCGAAAAGCCACGTCACACTCAGGGTTCGGCGCGTGAATCCCAGAGGCTTCACGACCGCCCCAAAGGGGGCTTGGGTGTGCTCCAGCGCATCGTTCATTGCCGCGGTGAGCCGGCGCGGCCGGTACCAGTTCTCGGCATTGGACAGCACACGGTCGCCGCAGACCAGCCGCACATGGCGATAGGCGATCGGCTCGCCAGGGTCGGGCCGAAGCGCCTGGCGCACCCAGGCGGGCGTCGTCGGGGGCGCCGCCACCGCATTGATCGCGCGGATCACCGGCGGATCGGCCAGACGGCGCGTGGCGCACCACCTGCCGAGCGCCAGCGTGGCGCTGTCGACGGCATCCAGGCCCGCCTCGAAGCGCGCGAGCTCGTCGTGCGCCGCCTGGCGGCCATCGGGCGTGGCGGGAAAGGCGTAGGCCCTGCTTGCGGTCGCCAGCAGGGCGGCGAGGGCGATCAGGCTGGCTCGTCTCATAGGGTCCTCAAGTCGCACACCGGGTGGCCTTGGGCCAACCGTTGAGGCCAAAGGTTCAAACCACGGACACTGGACGCGAGTCGCTGGCCAGGAATGTCGTAGCCGTCGCAATTATGCCGAGCGAGATCATCTTGCGCGGAGCGCGGGTTCGCGCGCACAATCGGCAAAAAGGGGAAACCGCCATGCCCTATGTGCAAGACCGCATCATCCACGACGCCGACTCTCACCTGATGGAGTTGGAGGACTGTCTGGATCCCTATTTCGACCGCAGGATGCTGGCGGCCTATCACGACCTGCCGATCTACCAGCGCAAGGTCGGCGACCGGCGATGGAGCCAGACCGCGCGGGCCCGGCACGACGACCCGGCGTTCCGCGCCGGCGAAGACGAAAACATCATGCTGCGCAAGAACTACGAGGGCCTGGGCGCCTTCATTCGCGCCGACCGGCCCAAGGCCCTCAACCTGATGGGATTCGCCAGCCAACTGGTGTTCACGACCTTCTGCCTCAGCAATTTCGGGTTGGATGAGACTGGCCCGGTCGATCTCTGCTATGCGGCGGCGAGCGCGCACAATCGCATGATGGTCGATTTCTGTTCTGTCGACCGACGGTTCCTCGCCACCGCCTATGTGCCCCTAGTGGATTTCGCAGCCAGCGCGAGGATCGCCGGCGAAGCGATCGCGCTGGGCGCCAAGGCGCTGATGATCCCGTCTCGCTGTCCCAGGGGCCATTCGCCCAGCCATGTCGCCTTCGACGCGGTCTGGCGCCAGGCCGAGGAGGCCGGCATCCCGATCCTTTTCCACGTCGGCGGCGAGGAAAAGATCAATCCGGATTACTTCGACAACGGCATGCCGCGGGTGAAGGACTTTCACGGCGGGGAAGAAAACTTCACGTCGGTCAGCTACATGGCCATTCCAATTTCGGTGATGCAGACCCTGTCGGCCCTGCTTTTCGACGGGGTGTTCGACCGCTTTCCACGCCTGAAATTCGGCGTCATCGAGCTGGGCGCCTCATGGTTGCCGGGCTGGATGAAGAACATGGATTCGGCCCACCAGGCTTTCTACAAGAACGAAGAACGGCTGCATCGCCTCTCGGCGACGCCCAGCCAGATCGCCCGCCGGCAACTGCGCGTGACGCCCTACCCCCACGAGGACACCGGCTGGCTGGTCAGTCAGGCCGGACCGGAGATGTGCCTTTTTTCGTCCGACTTCCCGCACGTCGAGGGCGGCCGCAACCCGCTGAAGCGCTTCGGCGATTCCCTGGCCCATACGCCCGCGGACGCGGTCGACGCCTTCTATGCCGGTAACTTCATCGACCTGATGGGCGAAGGCCTCGCGGCCGACTTGCGGCGGCCGGCGCACCTCGTGGCGGCTTAGGCAGGGATCAGACCGCCAGCTTGGTTGGGTCGGCCCTCACCGCCTCTCGCGCCCGTGACCGTCCCGCGCTAGACGCTGACGATGACATTCGATCCGGTTCAGATCATCGCGCGCGGCCCCCGCGACATCGCCGAGGCCGCCGCCGCGGCCATGGACGTCCATCCTGTGCTGGAGGGCGTCACCTATTCGATCATCGAGGAGGACGAAGCCAAGGCGGTCTGGCGGATCGACGCCTTTCCGACCACACAGGCGGAAAGCGAGGCGCTGAGCGCGCATCTGGGCGCCGCGCCGGGGCTGAAGGTCACCATCGATAAGCTGGCCGACGCGGACTGGCTGGCGATGGCGCTCTCGGGTCTGCCGCCGGTGCGGGCCGGACGGTTCTTCATCTATGGCATGCACGATCGCGGGCGCACGCCGCCCAACGCTGTCAATCTGCGCATCGAAGCCGGCGCGGCCTTCGGCACCGGCCATCACGGCACCACTGTGGGGTGTCTGATCGCCTTTGACTCCCTGCTGAAACGCCGTCGGTTTGGCCGCGTGCTGGACGTGGGCTGCGGCACCGGGGTGCTGGCGATCGCCGCCGCGCGCACGGGCGCCCCGATCAGCGTCGGCACCGATATCGATCGGGTCTCGGTTCGGATCGCGCGCGAGAACGCCAAGGTCAATCATGCGGCCAGCCGGTTTGTCTGGGCCAACGGCCTGGGTCACGACGCGGTGCGCCAGCGCGCGCCTTACGACCTGGTCTTCGCCAATATCCTGGCCCGGCCATTGGTAAGCCTCAGCCGCGACATACACGATGCGCTGAAGCCCGGCGGCGTCGCCATCCTCTCGGGACTGCTACGCCATCAGTCGCGCTACGTGCTGGCGGCCTATCTGGCCAAGGGCTTCGCCCTTGAGCGGCGCATCGGCCGTGACGCCTGGGCGACGCTGATCGTGCGGCGGCGGTGATCGGAGCTCTAACGCCCATGCAAATATCCGAATCCCGCCGTCAGAGCCCCAGATCGCTCAGGCCCGGGTGAGCCTCGGGCCGTGGACCCAGCGGCCAGTGAAACACTCGTTCGGCCTCGGCTATGGGGTGTTCGTTGATGCTGGCGATGCGGCGCTCCATCAGGCCGTCGGGGGCGAACTGCCAGTTCTCATTGCCATGGGCGCGAAACCAGTGACCGCTGTCGTCGCGGTATTCGTAGGCGAAGCGCACGGCGATGCGATTGCCGGCGTGGGTCCACACCTCCTTGATCAGGCGATAGTCCAACTCCCGGGCCCACTTGCGCGCGAGGAACGCTTCGATTTCGGCGCGCCCGCGGATGAACTCCGCGCGATTCCGCCACCGGCTGTCGGCGGTATAGGCCAGCGCCACGCGGCCGGGGTCGCGGCTGTTCCAGGCGTCCTCCGCCAGGCGGGCCTTTTGAGCGGCGCCGACGTCGTCGAAAGGGGGCAAGGGCGGGCGTGTCATGAGGGCGCTCCGTTGTTTTCCATGCGCCGCCTGAGCTGCGCGTTCTCGGCCTCAAGGGCGGCAATGCGGTCCTGAAGGTGCGTCACGGCGCCGGCCACATCGACGGCGTCGAGCTTCTGGGGAATATGCTGCGGACAGTTGGAATCCCACGCCTCGACCGTGAACAGGACAATCTGTTCGGGCCGGGCGCGATAGCCCTCTGGCGTCAGAAGTCCAACCAGCGCCTCATCGGCGTCGATCACGCGCGCACGCCCCCAGACCTTGATGCGCCGACGGTGGGCGTAGTCCATCAGGAAGAGGAACGCCCGATCATTTTCGGCCAGATTTCCCGTCGAAATATACTGCCGGTTGCCGGTGAAATCGACGAAGCCAAGGGTGTGGGCGTCGACGACGCGGATGAAGCCTTTTGGACCGCCGCGATGTTGCGCATAGGGACGTCCTTCGGCGCTGGCGGTCGCAAGATAGGCCGTGTCGACTTCCGCGAGAAAGGCGGCCAGATCCTCGTCGATAGAGGTGCGGAAGCCGCCGCGGCCCTCCATCTTGGCGTAGGCGCTCCGCGAGCCGCGGGCGGTCTGCAGCGCCTTCACCGACGCCGTGAAGGCGATATCGCTTGAAGGATGAGCCATCATCACCTCCGAAATCGGTTCAGATTGGGCCCGCTTGCGGGGGCGCGTTCCCGCAAGCGGCGCGCGGTTCGCGCGAACGGGAGCCTAACGCGCTCGTTCGGCGGCGTCGGCCTTGGCGCGGGCGAAGTCGCCCTCGCTGTCGGCTGTGAGAATCGTCGGCTGATACCGGATCTCCTCGATGTCGGTGATCCCAGCCTGATTGAGCCAGGTGGTCATATAGGTCGATTGGTGATCGACGCCGAAGGCCGGGCTCGGAAGCTCCCTGGCAAAGGCTCCGCTGGTATAGACTAGGGTCGCCCTTTTACCGGTCAGCAGACCGCTATAGCCCTTGGCCGGGTCGAAGCCGAAGGTCAGGCCCGGTTGGTGAATGACATCGATGAACTGTTTGAGCTTGTAGGGAATGCCACCATTCCACATCGGAATCGCGAAAAGATAGCGGTCGGCTTGGGTGAAGCGGCCCGCGATGCCGACGATTTCGTCCCACAGGGTCGCCTGGCGCCCTTCATTGGTTCCGCCGCCGAAGACGGTGAGTTTGGCGCTCACGCGATCGCCATCGAACTCGGGCAGACCAGCCTCCCATAGCTCGATGACATCGACCTCGAGGTCGGGAATCTTGGCCTTGAGCGCCGCGAGATAAGCGTCAGCGACCGCGATCGATCGCGAGGCCGCGTGGCGCGGAGAGGCCTGGACGTAAAGCAGCTTGGTCATGGAGACATCCTTTCTGTGTGAGCGGGACGCGGACACCGAGGGAAGATCGGCGCCCGCTCCGCAAGGGTCGGATCGCGGTTATTCAGGCGGCCCGGCGGGCCTCGACAACGGGGAAGTCAATATCGGTCTTGAAGACCTCGTTGACGTAGTTGGTCCAGGTGTTGAGCGCGACGTGTTGCACGATCTCGATGACCTGGGCGTCGGTGTAGCCGGCCAGGCGGACCGCCGCGAGATCGCCTTCGCTCACATGGCCGCGCTCGCGCGCGACCTTGGCGGCGAAGCGGACCGCCGCGTCGGCCTTGGGGTCATTGGATGCGCCGCCGCGGTTCGCGGCGATCTCGGCGTCATCGAGTTTGGCGAAGGTCTTGCCGAGGTATGTATGCGCTGAAAGGCAATAGCCGCAGCCGTTCACTTCGGCGACGGCCAAGGCGATACGTTCGCGGGTCGCGGCGGGTAGCGCGCCCTTACCGAGCGCGCCGGAGAGGCCGAGGTAGCCCTCCAGAGCGGCGGGGCTGACGGACACCAGACGGAAGAGGTTCGGCACGGAGCCCAGCTGCTTGCCCACGGCGGTCAGCAGGTCGCGGGACTTTTCGGGGGCGTCGGCGATGGTGGCGGGGATGGCGATACGGGACATGGTCGGTTTTCCTGACGTTCGGGTTGCGGGCCTGAGCGGCCGATGGCGAGGATTTAGACCTTTCCATTTTCATTCGATATCCGTCATGATCGGTAACCATGTTTCCATAATTTGAGAGGTAGCAATGGATCGTTTCGACGCCATGACCACCCTGATCGCCGCCGTGGATGGCGGCAGCCTGTCGGCGGCGTCGCGCAGCCTGGGCATGCCGCTGGCGACCGTGAGCCGAAAGGTCTCTGACCTGGAGGCGCATTTGCGCACCCAACTGGTGGTGCGTACGAGCCGCCGCCTGGGACTCACCGAGGCGGGGCGGGCCTATGTCGCGGCAAGTCGGCGCATCCTTGACGACATCGACGAAGCCGAACGGGCGGCGTCCGGCGAGTATCGGGCCCCCCGCGGCCACCTGACGATCGCCGCCCCGATCATGTTCGGCCGGCTGCATGTCGAACCGGTGCTGCTTGCGTTTCTCGAGGCCTTTCCAGACATCAACGCCCGCCTTGTCCTCTCCGACCAGGTGGTCAATCTGGTCGACGACCAGGTGGATGTGGCGGTCCGGGTGGGGCGCCTGCCCGACAGCAGCCTGGTCGCGACACGCCTGGGTTCGGTTGGATGGGTCACCTGCGCCAGTCCGCGCTATCTCGCCAAGCGGGGCGAACCAACGACTCCCGACGCCCTGGCCGACCACGATTGCCTGATGTTCGAGGGCCTCTATTCAACGCCGATCTGGACATTCGGCCGCGGCCGCCAGGAACGCGCCATACCCATTCGCCCGCGGTTCGCCGTGAATTCGGCCGACGCCGCCATCGCCGCGGCGAAAGCCTGCGCCGGCGTCGCCCGAGTCCTCTCCTATCAGGTGGCCGATCCCGTCGCCGCCGGCGATCTGGTTCTGATCCTGCGCGACGACGAACCTGAGCGCTTGCCAGTCCATATGATCCATGCGGGGCAATCGCTGCTGCCGCTCAAACTGCGCGCCTTCCTCGACTTCGCCGGCAGCCGGCTCAAGGATTCGCTGGCGCGGATTCCCGCCTGATCCCGCCTATCGTTCGTATCGCGCGGCGAGTTCGGCCAGTGGCTTCGCGAGGAAGCGTCTGCCCGCTCGGCCTCGCGCGCCGGGCGCGGGCGGCCAATGGCGACTCCTATGTCGCGACGACCGCCGCCCGGCAACGCGTGGATTGTCGTCGCAAGTGATCTTCGTGAATGAGCTTGCCCGCAAAGCGACGAAGGCCTGACCTTTCATCGAAATCGTTCGCCGACTCCCGTTGCAAACTCCGACCTGAGCGACCTCAATGAAGCTCGACCGGGCCGGCGCGACACGCGTCAGTCCCTGACGCCCGCGATGGCGAGTTTCAACTCGCGAGGTCCACGGAGGGTCGGGTTGTAACGGTAGGGCGGCGGATCCTGTAACAGGCGCGGAGCGATCAGCCGGCGCGCCAATTCGCTTAGCGCGATCTGACCCTCCAACCGGGCCAGGGGGGCGCCGAAGCAGGTATGGATGCCCGTGCCGAAACCCAGATGCTGGTTGTTCGTTCTATCGGGATCGAAGACGTCGGGACGTTCGAACCGAGTTGGATCACGGTTCGCCGCCGCCAGCATCAACTGCACATCGGCGCGTGGCGGCAGGCTCGCCCCACCGATCTCCACTGTCTCAAGCGTGGTGCGGAACGTAAAATGGACCGGCGGCTCGTACCGTAGCGTTTCCTCCACGACCATGGTCGCCCAGCGCGGCTCGCGAGCCAGACGCGCTAGGGCCGCCGGATGGCGCAGCAGCGTGAGCATCCCGTTGGCAATCAGGTTGACGGTGGTTTCATGCCCAGCCAGCAGCAGCAGCACCGCCACCGCGATGATCTGCGGGGTGGTCATTTTTCCGTCCGGCGCATCATCGTGCACCAGGCGGGAGAGCATGTCCTCGCGCGGATCGTCCCGCCGCGCCTCGATCAGGCTGAACATGTACGCGGCCAGGGCCTGGAACGCGGCCTCCGCAGTCGGCGACCGCCGCCCCGAGACTTGCCTCTCGGGCGCCTGGAGGATCGCTTCGGCCCAAGCGTGGAACTGCGGTTCGTCCGCGCGAGGCACGCCGAGCAGGTCGGCGATGACGCCAACCGGGAAGGGATAGGCGAGATCGGCGACAATATCGACCTCTTCGCGGGCGGCCAGGGTGTCGATGAGGGCTTTCACCCTGGCCTCAAGCGAGGCGCGGATCGCCGGCACGCCGCCGGCTTCGCCGCGGGGGCGAAAATGTTGGTTGGCGATGCGGCGCAGCCGATCATGGTCGGGCGGATCCATGTTAAGAAAGGAGAGCGGCTGGCTCTCCCGTCCGGCGCTGGCCGGATCGGCGCTCATCGCCGGATGACGCAGCAGGGCCGCAACATCGGCATATCGCGCGACGACCCAGGTTCCGTCGGGCTCGCGCCGAGCCGGCTCCTCGCGCATCTCGGCATAGAGTGGCCAAGGATTAGGTCGCGTGGCGGGGTCTGTCAGTCGATCGAGTCGAGAGGACCCGGATGCGGCGTCGGATCGGCGCGAATCTGTGTCGGACACGTCGTGCCCTCCCCGAGGCGCGATTTCCCGCGCGTTACGACGACGATACCGCCAAGTTGAATATTTTTACAATTCCAATCTCTGGACCGTATCCGTCCGCCATCTCCAAGGCGATGACACCCTGTCCGCGGTGGCTTTCCGATTCTGAATCAGCATCAGCGCCGCCTCGCCAGGATGCAGAACAGGGTGTCCTCAGGCCCGGCCGGATCGAACGTAAAACCCGATGTTATCGACGTGACGGTAAAGCCAGCCTGTTCGTACAGCGCGATCGCCTGAGCCTGGGAGTACCAACGCACGCAGGGCGAGCGGCCCAGGCGCTCGACCTCGACGACCTCGCCGTCCCGCAGGACCTCGTAGCGGTTCTCCTCGTGCTCCAGCTGCTGTTCATGGTCGTAGCGGGCGCGGACCCAGCGACGTACGGTGGCGCCGTCTTCTCCGCGGCGGGCTTCGCCCAGCTTATGCCAGTCGCTCCACTCCATCTGCGGCGGCGTGCGCCGGCCGGGCCACAGCTTTGACATGAACGGCATCACCAGCAGACCGCCCGGCTCCAGATGGTCATGGAACCGCGCCATGCCCGCATCCGCCGCCGATAAGTCCGTGAGCAACTGAAACGACGAGGAGGGGACGAAAATCGTCGCGTAACGGCGCGGCAGCGCCAGCCGGTTCATTCCCTGCTCGAACAGGCGCCCTTCGACATCAACGCCGGACGCCGCGGCCTTTTCGCGGCATATCCTGAGCATTTCAGGCGAATCGTCGACGCCGTCGATATCGAGCCCCGCCTGCAGGTAGTCGAGCGTAAGACGGCCCGTGCCGCAGCCGACATCCAGAGCCGGCCCATCGCGCCGCTCGATGATCGCGCGATAAAATGGGCGGTCGGGCCAGGCAGAAGTGTCGCCGCGCAGAAGGTCCCACGCCTGCGCCATCAGGCCGCGATATTCGTAGTCTTCAGCCATGGCGCCAGCGGCCCTGTTCGCGCGGAGAATAACGTTAGGGAAGGACAAGCGCCGCCGCAAGCCACCCTTGTCCAACCTGTGTCGGCTTCCTGGTATGGGGCGCCAAACGCGCCGGCATTGGGACGGCCTGGCGCGCGAGGACGGCTTTCGAAAGAACATTGTTCGGGCCGATTGCGCTGACCCTGCAGCCATCCGCCGCCGGCGATCTCGTTCCGATCCTGCCCGACCAAGAACCCGAGCGCTTGGCTGTCCACATGATCGATGCGGGGCAACAGCTTCCGCTCCCCAAAACGGCGCGCCTTTGTCGACTTCGCCGGCGGCTAGACGCGGCCACCGCTGTTGGAGATAGTCTCCCGACCAAATTGGCAATGGGTGGGTGTCATGATCAGGCTCACGGTCTTGCTCCTGTTGGGTGCGGTGGCGGCGGGGTGCCTTGGCGTCGCGACGCCCTCGTCAGCCCGCGCGGACTCATACTGCTATTACCGGTGTCAGTCCGACGGCGTTGAAAACAGCGCCTGCATGGCCAGCTGCGAACTCGATCAGAGGCTTGCCTCGCCGCATGGGCGGTCCGAGGGGGCCATGCTGCGCAGACCCCGCCAACGCTACGGCGCCATCTATGTTCATAACCACGACGCCAACACTTACGGCGTGTCCACCGATGACCCTTCGCAACAGGCGGCGGACGCGCGCGCCGCACAGGCGTGTCAGGCGCGGGTGAGGCCGGGCGAGCGTTGCCTGGAGGGCATCACCTTCCACAATGCTTGCGGCGCGCTGGCGGCCGGCCCCAAAGGCAGTTGGGGCGCGGACTGGGGCTTCAGCAGGAGCCAAGCCATCAGCAAGGCCGCCAGCGCCTGTCGAAGGCTCGCCAAGGCCAGGTGCGTCCAGAAATTCGTTATATGCACGGGCTAGGCCGGATCCTAGGCCAACGGCCAGAGCGACCTGCGCTAATGACTCTGCAAGCGTTTTCTCAACCCGCTCCAGCGCTCCCCCGGCGTCCGCGAGCCGGTTCTGGACACCCCTTCGGAGCGATGCGCCGCCAGCGGCCCGATGAGCCGCGGGCGTGATTTCTGACGTCAGGGCTTGAGTGGGTAGTGCGCGTAGGTCGCGACTTGGCCCCCCGATCGACTCGGGTTCGCCCGACCCCCGTGCACGCCGGCCAATGTGGCGCGGTTGGCCTGGCGGGTTGTGCGATGGCTGGAATGCGCCACGGATTGTATCGCGCTGGACGACCTCGTCAGGTTCCCACCGCCCCTGGGCGCGTAGCTCTGCGTGAAGTTTCGGCTGCCTGCTCGCGGAATGGGGGCCTCGAACCGCGGAATGCGGCGCCCCATCGCGTCGGCGATCGCCTGCCTCTGCCGCTGGCCGGGAGATTGGTTCATCCGGTCGTAGATGCGGTCGAGGCGATGGGCCGTGGCTGCGCTTTGGTCGGTTTCGAATCGTTGGCAACTGGAGAAGCCATTCAGATTGCCCTGTTGCGATTTCACCCGCCTACATCGGTCGGCGGCGACGGCGTTTCCGTAGTCGATGTGTTGCTGCAGGGTGAGCCCGCCGTTGACCTGGGGTGGCCGTGGCCCAAAACGCGCAGAGGGGTCGTCCGGTGGCAGCCGGCTGGCCGACCAGTGACTGGAATCGCACGACCAGTTTCTGGGCGTCACCCGCTTTCCATTTTCGATGACAACCGGCGGCGGACAGAGGGGATTGCCGCCCCCGCCTTGTGTCCCGGTGACCCCACCAGCCGGTGGCGTCACATCGCCGCCGCTGAACACGTCCTGGGCCGTCGCGACTCCGCTTGCGGCCGCGGCGCCCAGCAAGGTCAGCAGAAGCCGACGGCCCCCCTGGCGAAAAAGGCCCACGAGAGCACCGGCACGGGGCGCTCGGCGCGGTGAAGGGCCCGCGCGCCTACGCATGCCCGGTCGCTGGCGTCGGTACGCCAAAGCGCCACAGCCGCCAACACCCGAACACCGATGCTACGACACAACCCATGACGACGCCCGGTTGATCCGGTGAGACGTGCAGCACCAGCAAGGACCCAAAAACGCCGAGTCGCCAAAGCATAATCACGGCGCCGATACATCCAAGCGATGCGCAAGCTTTCGCCGCGGACGTCAACGCCCGCTTCGCAAATGTGCGGGCGCCAATGAAAGCGACCGGAATCACGAGTATCCACGCCGGCGCGCCGAGCACACGCACGACGCCGGCCGCCAGCCCCGAAGTCTGCCCGGCGAACACAACCAGGCCGGCCGCGACCATGGCGCCGATCAGCAGGACGCCGAACCCAAAAGCTCCCGTGAAGGAGGCCCGAAGGCGCGCCCCAAAATCGCTTGCATCACCGACCATCGTGTAACCTACTCTTAGATGTCACCACTCAGGCTCGCCGCGCCTTTCCTTGGAAATCGACGCGGCAATATCAATCCATCACCCTGCGCCCCTGCCCTGAGTTCACCACCTTGGCCTTCAGCTCGGGCGCCGCCTTGGCCGAGTGATCCGCAGCATCTGTCGCCACAAACGTTTACGCTGGTACGGATCGAAGCCACGTCTGGTTCAGTGGCGCGTTCCATTTCCCATTTGCGGGCATCCTTGAGTTCGACCTCCGCCACCTGCACGGGACTAAATTCCGCCGTGGTCGCACCGCGGCGACTTCGACCCTGGAAATCGTGAGAATGATCCCTGCCACCCGGCCGGCCCCGAACGAACCGTAAGTCGGAGTTGGACCTGGATGTCCCCCAAGACACGCGCCACGCGGCAGGGCCCTGTCGCCATCATCGGGAGGCGGGGGGATTCGCCCTGTGGGCTTCCGACGCAAGACGGTCTCGCTCCTGCGACGACAGCGGACTGATCTCGTCAAGGGGACGGCCCGACCGGCGTGCAAGCTCTACATCGCCCCGGATCTTCGAACTGATACCCACCAAGGTAGCGACCATTCCGACGCCGCCGAAACCGGCCACAAGGCCCCAATCCACAATGTGATCGGCGCTGGGCGAGTGTCCGTACACCAATGCGCCTAGATGATTCCGGATCCAGGCGCTTGCCGATAAAAAGGCGCCGGCCAGGGCGCCGCCGCCGCCAAAAACAGCCAGGCGCGCGACTCCGTCCAAAACCCAGTCAGATCGATGCCCCATGATCGTCTCCTCACGGGATTGTCCGAGGCCCCCTGCCGCACTCGCGCCGGGCTTGGTCCGGACCCAGCCGACCTTAAGACAAGCCGGTTCCATTGGACCGGTCAAGCGCCATCAGGACGACACTTCAGACAGATCACGTAACCACGGGTCCCGGCGCCGCGGGGCCGCGGGGCCGACCTTTGTCCCGAGGCTGCGCCGGCGCAAGAAACGCGCGTGCGCCAGACCTTCTACGACAGCGCGGACCCCACCTTCGGCCCTGCCGCACGAACTTGATCGGCCAGGTCGTGTCCGCTCAGAGCCTGCCGACGACAGCCAATCGCCTGGCCGTGACGTTCTGCCTCCCCGGCGCTCTAGTCCCGGACGATTTCGGTCAGTAACGCCGCGAGCCTGTCGGGCGCGGTGATATTGGGGCTGTGGCTGGCGTCAATCGTATGGGCCGTCCAGCCCGGTTCGCGAAGCGCCCGTTCGTGGAATTGCCGGAACACGTCTCCCGGATTGGGACGGCGGCAATAGATATAGTGGCGAGGCATCTGAGGTTCCCCCCGCGCCAGCCGCAGAGGGCTGTCGAAGGCGCGAATCGGCTGGGGTTTGCGCCGCGGCGTGGCCCAGGCACGGTCGGCCTCCGACGTATCCGGCGGCATGTCGCGCGGCGGAATTTTCCAGCCGTCGATGGCGTTCGCCGCCATGGAGGCCGCGCCGCCGCCGGCCGGGTCCGAGAGCATGGCAAGGCTGTCGCCATCACGCGGAACAAAGGCGTCGAGGTAGATCACGCGCGCGATCCGCTCCGCCGCGCGGTCGGCCACGCCCGTCGCGACCATGCCCCCGTAGCTATGGGCCAAAAGCACAATGTCGCGCAGGTCTTCCATGTCGAGCAGGGCGAGTATGTCCCGGATGTGGGTCTCAAGGCCGACGTCGGGCGTGGCGAGGTGGACGCGGTCGCCCAGACCCGTGAGCGTCGGCGTCCGCATGGCGTGGCCTTGCCTAGCCATAAGCGGCGGCATCCTGTTCCAGGCCCAACCGCCGGACCAGGCTCCGTGAACGACGACGAATTCAACCATGTGACCTTCCTGGCAATGCGGACGGCCTAAGACTGGACCGTCTCGTGGCCCAAGTCGATCACGTCGTCCG
>Ga0075019_10000786_pt1 | contig 17975 bp, 13 predicted proteins | sample ColStrG_CSR_2013_FD_71473 | JGI IMG/M metagenome (GOLD analysis project Ga0075019, IMG submission 71473) | Freshwater sediment microbial communities in response to fracking from Pennsylvania, USA - Cold Stream Run_MetaG_CSR_2013 | ecosystem: Environmental > Aquatic > Freshwater > Creek >...
ATGCCTGCCCCCATCTCTCGCATCATGAGCTCCCGCCAGGTCCCGCCGCCCGCGGGCACGTTGCCGTAGCTGACGCCATCGCCCCCTACCATGACGATCTTGATATCTCTGCGCGCCCTGAGCATGTGCGGGATCGCCCGCATCATAAGCGGAAAACCGCGATAAGGCTCCAGGTCCCGTGACACGTACGTCACAAGCTTGTCGTGCGGCTCGATCGTCATGCCGCCGACCGTCAGTGGCGCACGGCGCACTTTGGGATCGGGTTTGCATATATCGAGATTGACCCCCTCCCAGACCAGATTGATACGATTTCTCGCCCACTCCGGGTAGGTCGATCGTTGCCATTCGGTCGGACACTGGCCTTCGCCGTCCAGGTTCAACGCGATATGATTGATGGCATTCTTGGCCCGAATGCGCGGAAAGTCGTCGCTGCTGTTCGGGAATTCGGGATCGAAGCCAACGTCGACCCCATACGGCTGATAGTAGAATTCCATATAACCAAGCATCGGCACTTTCGGCCACACATCGTTCAGATTGAGCATCTCGCCCCAACCGTGATGGCCGATAATGATGTCAGGTTGATAACCAAGTAGCTTCAGATTGGCCGCTGTTCGGCCAGCCGCATCGGCACGCCGAACCGCACCGTCGAGTTCCCGTGCGGCTATATGTGCCTCCGCCGCCGCCGGCGCCGGCTTGGCATAGGGAATTTTCCGCACACCAGGGATATTGTTGGAATTCGCTTCGCTTATGAAAACGATTTCGTGCTGCCGTGCCGCTACAAGGTGGCGGACGATATGCAGGAACTGCCCAGGGAAGTTCTGATGTACAAAAAGGAATCTCACGCCGCGGACACCCCGTGTCCTCCCTCCACCCCCTATCGCCGTGCAGGTTTGCCGGTCACCCGGGGCTTGGCCGTCCGCGCCGTGGACGTCTTGCCCTCGCGCGGCTTCAATTCGATTTGCATCGCTTCCAAGGCCGCGAGGCTTTCCGCCTCGCAGGATTCGCCAGCGGGCACCGGGCCAGACGAGCTGCCGTCGACGAACGTTGCCGAATAGCTGCACGTAAAGTTTTTCGCCGCTTCGCCCTTAAGCCGCAATTTGAAACCAAGCAGCGGCAGCGCCATGCCACGGCTTCCGCAAAACTTGCCGCCGCTCACCCAGGGTGAAAGCCAGCCACGACCAAGCACAGCCTGATATTCGATATCTTCGGGATCGAATTTTTGATGGGTGGCGATGCCAAACCCCTCGATCCACGAACCGCTGCCGCGCACCCCGATCCAATCGCCGAATTTCGCCCCGACATCGCCGGCCCGCTGCACATGCGCAACCACGTCCGGTTCCGGTGCTGCGATCGGAGGCGCGGGCACCGGCCGCGGCGCGGCGGCAACAGGCTCGCCGTTCAGTCGCAGCACCTGGAGCCGAGGCGCGGCGTCGGCGGATTGCGGCCCACCCTGATAGATCGTAACCAGAATCTGCGCTGGACCTTCCTTTACCCTCACCAGCGCGCCCGTGCCATCCAGCCAGCCATCGGGCCTGAACGTGCTGATACTGACCGAATCGGGTTTGCTCATCAGCCCTGGCGCGAGCGACACCCGCACGCCCGGCAACCCGGTCGCCGGATCGGCGGGCGGACTACCGGCTGCCTGAAACACACAAAACAGGCCCGCGTCCAGCGTCATCAGGTTGCCCGACACCCGCAGTTCAACAATCCGATTCGCAGCGTCGGCTTGCGTATTCCCTTGAACGGGGGGTTGCGCCGCGGCCGGGATTTGGGCCGATGCGGCGCGATCGGCGTCGTGCATCGCGTGTACCGCGCTGGTGTCTTCGGTCATAAAAGGCTCTCACTCTTTCGGCGGGACGTAGCATTGCAGGACATTTATGGCAAAAACGGGTAAATCAGGAGTCCTGAAATGGCGCGTCGCCAAACCCGAAACGTGGTTCAGGGCCAGTCCAAGCGACCACGGACCGCCAGAAAAGCGTCGTTGATCGGCCCTGGCGGCAAGCCCAGTGGAAACAGGAAACCCCATCCGGTCGCACGTATTCTATCTGCGGGGGCACCAAGGTCGAACGCCGCCACCGGCAGCCCTGCCTCCCACAGTTCGGTGAGCGTCAGGCTCCACGTCTCCGGCCAGACAGACGGCAAGAAGCCCAATGTCGCGTTTTGCGCGCGAACCAGATTCACGGCCTCGGTGGGCGCGTAGGTTCCGGTGATCATGGCATGCCCAGTGGCCAGCAGTTCAAGGTCGTTGCTCGTATCACCCACCACGACGAACTCAAGCGCCAGATCACGCGCCGCCGCGTCCCGAGCGCATGCCAACAACACATCGAAGCCCTTGTGCGGCCCAATGCCGCCAAGAACGCATATCCTTCGCATACCCCTGCCCGCGGGCATCGCGACAAAACCGGCGTCGACGCCATGGGGCACGACCGAGACAGGCAAGCTCGGAAAATAACGTCGCATACGTACCGCCGTGTCCGGCGAGGGCGCGATCACCTGTCGCGCCCCGCCGAGAAACGCCGCCGAACGCCGTCGCAGAGCCGAGACCGTGATGTCTTCGCCAATCAGGTTGCCGTTCGCCAAGACACAGGCTTCGCAACCCGCCAGGTCCGGTTCGCCGCAATAACGGCTCTCCCGATTCAGCAGTGCGATCCTGGGACAGACCCACGCGTAATCGTGAATGTGGACGTCGTAAGGTACTGTTAAGCAGCGCACCGCCTCGTAGATACTGGAGTCGTGTCCGAGTGTATGATGAACCTCCACCAAGCTCGGGCGCGTACCGCGGAGGAAACTCGTAAGAGGCTGCATCTCGTCCGGCAACGCAAATCGAAGATGCGGGTATCCGTCGACAGACGCGGCTTTTACTCCCCCCGGTAACGCTAATGGACTGAGAACGACGGGCCGGAAACCCTCATCCCGATACTTCCGCGCGGCGACGCCGACCCGCTGGGCGACACCGCCGCCATCGGCGTGCGCGACTAGGATGATCGATCGTTCTCCGGCCATCGACGCGGCATGCCAACGTGCGGTTTCGATGCGTCGTCGGGCCTCGCCAAGGCCGGCATCGCTCGAAAAAGCGTCGTCCAATTCGCGAAAGTCCGTATATCGTCGGCGTAAAACGCCCAGGTTCCGCCGCCGTAGGTGTTCGGCCGCTAGGCCCCGGTCAGTATCGCCGTGCCGCACGACAACCAGATTGGGCACCGCCACATGCCGCCACCCGAACCGGCGGGCGCGCATACAAAAATCGGTGTCCGCGCCGTAATCCTGTGCGAAAGAGGCAACGTCGAAGGAGCCGACTTCGTCCAAACAGGCCCGTTTGATGTAGAGGCAATGTCCCTCGCCGTAAGGGACATCGACGACGCCGATGGCCGACTCCGATCCAGCCAGGCGGCCCAAACGGTCGCGCATGTCCGGGTGCGTCCCATCCCCGGAAGCCTCGATGAAAGGCATGACCGTGCCGATATCCGGCGCCGCATGGGCCGCCGCTGCCAGACATTCAAGCCAGCCAGGCGGGACCGAGACGCCCGGGCGCAGCAACACCGCATCGCAATCGCCGCTTGCCGAGATGCCGGCGTTGGCAGCCGCACCGAACCCCTCGGGACCTTCGTATCGCACGAGTTCGGCCCGGCCGGCCGGCACAATGCCGGTAGCAATTCCCAGGTCGGTAACCGAGACGATCACCCGGACCGCGGTTCCGGTCCCCGCTGCCACCCGCTCCGCATAATCCAGTGCCGAGGACCAATCCCGAACCACCGGAATGACCACGGCTATTGCTCGGGGACCGCTCGGCGGTTTCGCGGACGGTTCGGGAAAAGCAGGCGTCGCGGTCGCTAACGAAACCGGGCTGCCCCAAAGATCGGAGCCATCCCGCCCAACGATGCGGAGCGGGTTCACAACTCCGCCCAATCGCGCCGCGTCCAACGAAAATCCCCATGGTGCCATCCCGCCTGGGGCACCGCGGATCGCGACATCCCGACCGGAACACACGATTCGCCCGACCAGACAGCCGTTGCCATCGAGAAGGGAAAGTCGCGGCTTGGTCCCCGTATCCTTCGGGTGCACCGCCCAGCCTCGGATCCCGGCGCCGCTTTTCTCGACATAACCGACCGTTCTCGCGACCGCGACCACGTCGATCGGGCTTCCCAGCAGGTGCCGCCCGTCCGCGGTCACCGAGATCTCGCGCGCTTTCGCCCAATTCACGCGAACCGGGTTGCGACGGATCCGCCGTCCGTCGACCGATATCTCAACATCGCCAGCCGTGCCAATGACGAGGCGGCCCGATCCCAACAATCCGCACCAACCGCCGCGAGCAAGGTCGCGCAACAGCGGTTCCTCCGCGATGGAGGCGGATTTCGGAAGCGCATGGCCGCGCAAAGCACGCGCCATGGCACTCGCGGCCCCCACCCGATCACCCAGACGGAGGCACGCCGTACTGAGACCGATCCAAGCGTCGCGTAAGTCGCTGTTCGTCGCGATCTCGCGAAACAGGGCCTGAGCTCGGAGATCCTCGTACCCGAGCAAGCTCGTCGCCAGGGTGGCAGCGATCAGCGGGTCGGCGGGAAGGAGCCGATGTGCCCGCTCGAACCATCTGATTGCCAACCCATGCTCGTTCGCCCGCAAGGCCTCGTTACCGCGGCTGCGTGCCGCACGCGCCAATTCCACGGCCTGGGGTTCGGCGCCGGCCGGTGGATGTAACCCATCCTGCGCCAGTGCGTTCAGCCGCTGACCTCCGCCGACAAGGCCGCGATATCGGCCCGAACTTCCTCCAAGCCCTGAGCCAGCGCACGTTCGAACCACATTCGTGCCTGATCGACGTCCCGAGTACCCGCGAGATTCCGCGCGAGATAGCGTCCCAACATCATTTGCGCATGCGCATGTCCAAGCTCGGCGGCAGACCGGAACCATTTTTCGGCGGTTACGCGATCGGTCGGCACCTCGTGCCCCCCTCCATGCATGGCGCCGACCGCGAACATCGCCCCGACATGGCCCAGATCGGCCGCGCGCTGGAATTTCGCCAAAGCGCCTGGATGGTCTTTCGCGCCGCCCCGCCCGGTGAGCATCATATCCGCCAGAAGCGTCAGTGCCTCCGTCATATCGGTACTCGCGGCCTTCGCAACCCAGGCCCGCCCTTCCTCCAGATCCTGATCGACGCCGCGCCCCTCGATATACATCCGTCCGAGCCAGTACTGCGCGTTCACAACGGTATCGGACGCCTTTCGGAGCCATTCGGCGGCTTTGCGCTCGTCCTTCTCGATACCGATACCTTCCGCGAGGCATACGCCGAAGTTGAACGCCGCCACCGGATCGCCCGCCGCCGCGGCCTGTTCGAACCAGGCACGGGTCCGGTGCGAATCCTCCTCGTTGCCCTCGCCCTTCAACAGCAGATTGCCGATGTCGACGTGGGCTTCCTTATCGCCGCCTTCGGCGGACACACGTAACCACTGGGTCGCCTCGGTCTGGTCCCGCGGCACACCGGCCCCGGTCATGTAAAGCATCGCCAAAGCGCGGGCGGCGCCGCGATGACCGGTTTCCGCCGCCCGGCGAAACCACATGGCAGCTTCCGCGTAGTTCGGCGGCAAGGCGCCGCCCGTCGCGTAGAGGTCGCCGACAACGGCCGCGGCCTCCGCATCCCCCGCTAACGCGGCTCGCCGAAGCCAGGATTCGCCTTCCTGGACATTCGCCGGGACGCCAAGGCCCCTCACCAGCGCGAACCCCCAGCGTGCCTGTCCGCTGCGGTGGCCCTTCATCGCCGATTGCCGATAATACTCGGTCGCGAGCGCGCTATCCTGGGGAACGCCGATACCCCGATCACACAAAGTACCGTAAAGATAAAGTGCGGTCGCCAACCCCTGATCGGCCGCCAGACGAAGATGGCGCACCAATTCATCCTGAGCGCCAGTTGCCGAAGCGTCGCGTGCGAGCGCCAAGGCATAACCCAAATGCCCCTGCGCGCAATTGCCTTCGGCCGATTTTTTGTACCAGCGGTCGGCCTCGGGCACATCGCGAAGGTCCTCTGGACCCGACCCCAAAATATAGGCCAGCAAGGCCTGCCCCTCGGCCGATCCCGCTTCGGCGGCCGCTCGTGCCCATCTCACCGCATTGGGAAAGTCCGGTGCGGTTTGGGCCTGTCCACCGAATAACGACCCGGCCGAGGGCGCCCCGCCGCCGGCGAACCCATCTGCCAAACCATGCAGAAGCATGGTTGCCAGCACTACCTGGGCCTCAGTATGCTCGTGGCTCGCCGCCCGCTCCAGCCAACGCACCGCGTTCAGGCGGCTGGGCGGAACCCCGACGCCCTCCAAATAGCAACGGCCGACTCGGTATTCCGCGTCCTTGACGCCTGCCTGCGCGGCACGGGCAAATAGCGGGAATGCCCGTTTGGCGTCCTTGCGTTCCAGCAGGTGGACGCCTCGGCGATACGCCGCGTTTGGCGACAGTATTGCCCTCAGGCCATCGAACATCGGCATGTGACCGTCAGCCTGTTTATCGGCGTGGAGTACTCAAGGCTCACGCATCGCCTCGGTTGCGAGCGGGGCGAACCTGCCGAACAAATATCCCATGATGGACCGCTTTCCGACAAGAATATCCGCGGTCACTGCCATCCCGGGCATCAGATGAAAATCCTTGGGAATGTTGTGCAGCCTCACCTCGTCGAGGCTCACGCGGGCACGATACCAAACGCCGATCGCCGAACCGGATTGCGGTACCGGCACCGCGCCCGTCGGGTTCCGTTGTTCGTCCTGTTGGGTAAAGCTGTCCGGGCTGATCACACGAACAACGCCGTGAGCCATGCCGTACTGAGCGTACGGAAAGGTTTCGAATTTGATCGCGACGGGATCCTGTAGATGCACGTAACCGTTCTCCGCGCCCGAGATATTGATCTCAACCTCCAACGGTGCATCGCTGGGCGCCAGGCTGAACATCTGCTGACCGGCCGTCACCACCGAGCCAACCGAAATCTTACCGATACTCAGCACGGTCGCATCGCGGTCGGCACGCAACTCAACCAACTGCCGACGGAGCTGAGCCTTGTTCAGCGACTCTCTCGCATCCGACAGCTTTCCCGCTGTTTCTGCCAGCTTTTCCGCGAGTTCGGCATGCCAGGTCTGCTCGTAGCCGTCGCGTTCGGACGTCATCGCGGCATAATCGCGTTCCGCGCCAATTTGGGCCTGCTGCGCCGCTTCAAGGTTGCGTTGGACTTCCGCCCGCGAGTCCATCGCCGAGTATGTGCTCAATTTGCTTCCGACATTCAGGCGTTCCAGTTCCTTCCGCATCTGTTCGACCGTCACGGCGTACTTCAGACGATCGCCGTAAATGGCCACGTCAGACTTGGCTTTCCGGATTGTCGCCGAGAGCCCGTCTAGTTTGTCCTGATAATTCTGAATCTTGTAGTGGTACTCCGACTGCCGTTGCGCGAAAATCGCAGCTTGCAATGAAAGGTTGGGATCGAGTCCGGAATAGGTGAAGGGCCGGTTGTCCAGCTCCGCCTGCATCCGGGACACCTGCGCCTGATAGGTCGAAACCTGCGCCGCCAACGCCCCAAGATCGGCTGCCGCGAAGGTCGGATCGAGTTTCGCCAGCACTTGGCCGGCGTGCACCGCCTCGCCCTCATGCACTTCGATGGAGCGGACGATCGACGTGTCGAGCGGCTGAACAACAAGCGTTGCCGTCCGCGAGATCACACGGCCTTGCGTCGTCACGACCCTGTCGACTTTAATGAGCCACGCCATCGCGATGATGCTCATAACCATCGAGAAGATCGACCAACTGACGTACCGTGCGAATCGCGGCGTCTCCGCGTTGACGATCGCAGTCGAGGGCGACTGGAATTCCAGAATGATGGGAAGCGTCGGATCCCCGGCCTCGGTCAAGGCGGACGATTGCCCCTTCGGTCGAGGGCTAGGGAGAAGCTGCATTACGGGCACCTGGTTTATCGAGATGGCGGTTCTGCTGCGCCCAAAGCTGCCGATAGACCGAACAACGCTCCAGAAGCACCTCATGCGGCGCGATATCGAGCAGTTGTCCCTTGTCGAGCACCATGATCTGATCGCAGTCCACAAGCGAAGACAGGCGGTGTGACACTATAAACATCGTGCGGCCGCGCGCGATGCGAAGCAGGTTCGCGTTCACCAGCGCCTCGCTCTCGGGATCGAGTGCGCTGGTCGCTTCATCGAGGATCAGAATCCTGGGGTCCGTGATCACCGCGCGTGCGATGGCAAGCCGCTGGCGCTGACCGCCGGACAGATTCGGCGACCCTTCTTCGATGTAGGTTTCGTAGCCGTTTGGCATACGCTCGATAAATTCCTCGGCCCCCGCCAATCGCGCGGCTCGGATCGCATCGTCAAGCGTCAGTCCCGGCCGACCGGCGAGAATGTTGTCGCGGATCGATCCCCGAAACAGAAAATTCTCCTGAAGCACCACCCCGAAGCTGGATCGCAGGTGTCGCAGATTGATCGCCCGCAGGTCCGCACCATCGATTTTCACGAAACCCGAGTATTCGCGATTGATCCCCTGCAGCAGACGCGTGATCGTCGACTTGCCGGAACCCGAGCGACCCACCAACCCCAACATCGTACCGGCTGGAATGTCGAACGATATCTTGTTCAGGGCGGGCACCTTCGTGCCAGGATAGGTAAATGTGACATCCTCGAACGTCACGGCGCCGGAAAATCTCGGACGCACGCCCGTGCCGGCGTTGTCGATTTCCAGCGGACGATTCAACACGTCTGCCGCTTGCCCCATCGCCCCGCCGACCTCTTCCCACTCCTCGATCAACCGGGCGAGACCGACCAGCGGCGTGCTGACGCGTTGGGAGAGCATCATGAACGCGAACAAGCCGCCGATCGCGATCCCGGTTTCGTCGGACAACGCCATATAAGCGCCGATCATGACGATGCCGACCCACATGAAGCGCTCGATAGGCGTCACCAGCGTTTGCGGCCAACTCGAAAGTTTCCCCAACGCGAGGCGCCATTTTCCGACCTCGGCCACGCGCTCATCCCATTGAGCCTTGCGTTGCGGCTCCAGCGCAAGCGACTTCACGGTTTTGATGCCGAAAATCGTCTCCCCCAAGGTCGCGGATTTGTTCGTCTCAGCCGCGATAACCCGCCCGAAAATCATACGAATCGGGCGCAGATACGCGAGAATGATCAGCATGATCAGGGCCGAACACACGACAACGATCCACGCCAGCGTCGCGTTAAGCCAAAACAGGATCGGCGCAAGCACCGCCAGCGTTATCATGTCGAGGAACGTCGACATCAGCTTGCCGGTGATGAACTGCCGGACCTGATGCACCTGGGTCACCTTGTACATCGTCTCGCCCGCCGGATGACGTTCGAAATAATCGAGCGGCAGCCGGACCAGACGGTTGAAAATATGCAAATTGAGCTTCGCATCGACCCGGACGCCGACAACCAACATGATCAGGCGGCGCGCATGCCCCAGCAGCGTCTCGTAAAGGATCATGATGGCCAAAATCGCGGAGATCAGCGTGAGAGTCGAATAACTGCGATATGTCAGGACCTTGTCGATCACGGTCATGACCATCAGTGGCGGGAAAATCGTCAGGAAGCTCAGTGCGACGGACGCGATGAACAGATCCCGGAGAGACTTGCCCTCCATCATGACAAGACCGAACAGCCAACGAAGGGTAAATGGCGGATCGGCCTCGGCATGACCGCGTTGCGCCCGAACCAGGATGGCCTCGCCATTCCAGACCTCGGACAACCGCATCTCGTCGACCGGCACAGGCGGGTCCGCTTCCGGGGCACGCGGGTCGCGCACCATCGCCACCTTGTGTTCGGGATTCGCCCCGATCAGCAGACCGGCCGTGCCATCGTTGAACAGCAATACGACCGGACCGGCGCCCTGAAGGCCCATGAGATGCCGCCACCGCAGGCGTACCGCGCGCGACCACATCCCGGCACTCTGCGCCCAGGTCGACAACGCCGCCGCGCTCGGCGCCGCTTCGCCCCCTTCGCCGCGATAATCGATCGGGTCGAGTTCCAGGCCATAATAGCGCCCAGCCATCATCATCGCCAAAAGACGAGGATGTAACGGACCTGAACGCGGCGCGTCCGAGCCCGTAGACATACCGGTTGAGCCGCCGTCGCCGCCCGCCTGCCCCACAGCCCCACCCGGCTGTCCACCAAGCCAGGGCTGACCAGAAGAATGACCGTCAGAAATATCCACAAGCAGACCCTTCTTGAGGCGCATCGGCGAGAACCGGTCCACCTCGGTTTACGCGCCGCGCAGCAGACCGCGGTGAGTTCCCACATGGGCCGAAGGCCGCATGACCGCAACCGCAAGAGTGTCTAGCCACAAGTTTTTCCATCGCGGGCACCTGACGACAAAACACAACTCACCCCATGACATAAAAGACTATAAAAACCAACTCGATTTGTATTTTGAGACGCTTGATCGCGCGTTTGTGTTGCAACAGACGAAGGCGATGAGCAATGATCACTCTAACGCTACCAAGGTCTCTGGTCTATGACATAGGCTCGACCGAAGGACAAACAGATCATGGATATCGCTGACGACGTGGGCGCCTTCCTCCCCGGACAGCGCTTCGAACATCCGCCGTTGGCCTCCGGCCGCCTCTCCGGCCTGACCTTCGCGGTCAAGGATCTGTTCGACATCGCCGGGGCGGTCACGACTTTCGGGAATCCGGATTGGGCACGCACCCACCCGCCCGCATCGGCCACCGCGCCGATCGTGTCGACCTTGCTTCAGGCCGGCGGCTACCTGGCCGGAAAGACCAAAACCGTCGAGTTGGCCTACGGCCTGACCGGTGAAAATGTCTGGTACGGAACGCCGACCAATCCCGCCGCGCCGGATCGCTTCCCTGGAGGCTCCAGCTGCGGTTCCGCGGCAGCCGTCGCAGCCCAACTGGTGGATTTCGCGCTCGGTTCTGACACCGGCGGCTCGGTTCGTATCCCCGCAAGCTATTGCGGTTTGTTCGGCATCCGCCCAAGCGCGGGGGCCATCAGCTTGGCAGGCGCATGTCCTCTCGCACCGAGTCTGGATACGCCCGGTTGGTTCGCGCGATCGGCTTCGTTGCTGACCGCGGTGGGCGATGTGCTGCTCCCGGCAAACCGGCAAGGCGCGGATGGTCCGTTGCTCCGTGTCGAAGAGGCATGGGTCAACGCACAACCGGAAGTCGCCGACATGCTACGGCCAGCGCTCGAGAGATTGGAGCAGCTCCGCGGGCGCGCGGTTGGGCTTCGCCTCGTGCCCGAGGGGCTGTCGTCGCTCTTCGAACACTTCCGCGTAGTCCAGGCCGAAGAGGCATGGGCCGCGCTGGGTGCCTGGGTTGAGTCCACGGCACCCCGCTTTGGCCCTGGCGTGGGGGAGCGTTTCGCCGCTGCCCGGGCGACGAATCCGGCCGATGCCGGTGCCGGGCGGGCGTTCCGCCGCATGCTGCAGGCCCGCGTGCGCCCAATCCTCAATGGCGGCTCCGTGCTGGTCTATCCGACAAGCCCTTGTCCGGCACCGCTGCTGACTTCCCGCCAAACCGAACAGAACGCCGTCCGAGAAGCCACAATGGGTGTGACAGCCATCGCCGGTTTCTGCGGACTGCCAGAGGTCACATTGCCGGTTGGCGTCGTAGGCGGTGCGCCGGTCGGACTGTCGTTGGTGGCGGGCCAGGGACAGGACCGCGCACTGCTGGCGCTCGCATGCGACGCCGCCGCGATTCTGGGGTTGCCCGTCTGATGAGATAACGAGCATTCTGCTCGCGGGCTGCGGGGGATTCGGCAATGGACATTCGCGATGCCACGGAGGCGGATATCCCAGCCATCCAGGCAATTTACGCGCATCACGTTCTGAACGGGACAGGCACGTTCGACGAAGTGCCGCCATCCGTCGGCGACATGCTCGAAAAATTCCGCAAAGTCCTGGAACACGGCTGGAGCTGGCTCGTTGCGACCGACGCCACCGGCGTGCTGGGTTATGCCTACTACACCCAGTTCCGCGACCGTACCGCCTATCGCTACTGCGTCGAAGACAGCATCTACATTCGGGAGGACGTTCGCGGCCAGGGTGTCGGCAAGGCCCTGGTTTCCGCACTGATCGACCACGCGACCGCCCGCGGCATGCGGCAAATGATCGCGGTGATCGGCGATTCCGAGAATGTCGGCTCGATCGGCGTTCACGCCAGCCTTGGGTTCCACAGGGTCGGCACGCTGCGCACCGTCGGCGTCAAGTTCGGCCGGTGGCTCGATGTCGTTTCCATGCAGCGCGCGCTGGGTCGCGGCGACGCGAACGTGCCCGACTGAATGCCGCACGACCGTCGCATCTGGTTCATGGCGGGGTACGGGTTCGTCTCCGGCCTGCCCCTTCTGCTCTCGGGCTACATCTTCAAACTCTGGCTGACCGATGCCCATATCTCCCTGACCCTCATCGGCCTGACGACCTATGTTGGGCTGGCGTATTCGCTGAAGTTCGTATGGGCGCCCGTGCTGGACAAGCCGCCGCCCGGCCCGTTCCGTCGATTGGGCCGGCGTCGCGGCTGGCTGGCGATCGTGCAGCCGGCTTTGATCCTCGCGACCATCGGCCTGGCACTGTCGAGCCCCGCCGACCGGCCGGCGCTGTCGGTTGCCGCGGCGGCGTTGGTGGCGTTCTGCTCCGCCAGCCAGGACATCGCGGTCGATGCCTGGCGTATCGAGTTGTTCGGCCAGCGCGACCAGGGCGGGGCGTTGGCCGCTTATGTCTGGGGTTATCGGGTCGCCCTGCTCGTGGTCACGTATGGCGTCATCCGGTTGGCGGGCGTCGCTGGGTGGGAAATGGGGCTGCTGGGTGTCGCGGCTTTGCTCTCGCTGGGGCCGCTGGTCACGCTGCTCGCACCCGAACCGGACACTTTTCCGACGAACGAAACGCGGAAACCAAGCCTTGTCGGGCGGTTGCGCGCGGCGGTACTCGATCCGCTCCAGGAGTTTCTTGGTCGCCCAGGTGCGGTCGTCGTTCTCTTGTTTGTTGCCCTGTTCAAGCTGGGCGAGGCGTTCGCCGGCCTGATGACCGCTCCGTTCTATCGGGCACTGCACTTCGATCTGGCGACGATCGCGAACAACGCTTGGTTTTCCCTGGGCGGTACATTGGCCGGTTATGCCATGGGGGCTTGGTTGGTGGCCCGCATCGGCGTTGGCCGGTCGCTGCTCGCGACAGGGTGGGCGCAAACGCTGGCAATGGCGATGTATGTCGTGCTGGCCCGCTCTGAGGGATTGTCCGCGGTGCTGTGGGGGACAGTGACAACCGAGGCGTTCGCGCAGGGCATGGCCGATGCGGCATTCCTCACCTACCTCTCCGGTCTTTGCTCGCGTCGGTTCACCGCGACGCAATACGCGCTGCTGTCATCGGTTCCCGCCCTCGCCATTCACACCATCGGCCCGTGGTCCGGCGCTGTCGCGGCCGCCACCGGCTGGTTCTGGTTCTACGTGCTCAGCATGGCGGCGGCACTGCCGGCGATGGCGTTGATGCTGTTCATGCTGCGGCGTTACCCGCCGATGGACCCGGCGGAATAATCCCGGCGAGCGCCAGCCGCTGACGAATTCGCAGAACCACGGTCTCACCCCGGCTCGATCGGCATCCGCGCGATGCTCAGCCATGCGACCGGCGCCCCCGCTTCCTCGGCCGCTCGGGTGCCGGGCAAGTTGCTGTTCCAATCGGCGGCGATGAAACGCCGGCCGCTGACCCCCGCGGCTTCGTCGGATACGAGCCACAACAGCGGCGGCACCATGATCTCGGGCTGGAGCATTTTGCTACGGTCGCCGGCATCGTCGCCGACCAAGGCGGTATTGGTCACGCCACCGGGGACCAACACGTTCGCGGTGACGCCGGTACCCTTCAGATCGGCCGCCAGCACCGCCATCGACGATTCGGCCGCCGCCTTGCTGGACCCGTAAAGAAGGTACCCCTCCCGCACCATCGTCCCAAGGCTGGTCGTAACGGTGATCACCCGGCCCCGATTGGCTTTCAGCATGTGCGGAACCACGGCCCGCGACATCATGATCGGTGCGGTGGCGTTCACCGTGACGAATCGCGTCCACTGTTCCGGCGTCACCTCCCAAAACCGGAGCGGCTTGCTGCGCACGTCAGGCCGGACCGACGATTGCCCAATGCCCGCGTTATTCACCAGGATGTCGATCTGCCCCGACAGCGCCAGCGCCGCGTCCACGATCGTATCGAAGGAGTCCGGCTCAGCGAGGTCCGCGGTATGCGCGACGAACCTTCCCGGCAAACTTTCGGCGGATTGCGCCACGGCGCTCAGAGCCTTCTCGGCGCGATCCACCGCGAGAACGTCGATGTTGGCGCGGGCAAGCCCAAGCGCCATCGCCCGGCCTATCCCGCTCGCGGCACCGGTAACGATCGCGGTCTTCTTTCCGTTGGCCATGCTTGGTCCCTCCTGCGATGGTTTTCCAGGACTGTCCCAGAAAACCAGCCGCGGCGGAACCGTTTAACGCGTCATCATCACCGGCAGATGAGAATACTCCAGCACGTGCCGTGTCACGCCGCCCAGGATCAGTTGCCGCAGACGAGAATGGGAGTACGCGCCCATCGACAGCAGATCGCAGCCAAACTCGGTGGCAGCGGCAAGCAATCCCGCCCCAACCGAGTTGCCGACGGGTTGGAAGACCGTGATGCTGGCGTCGATGCCATGCAGCGCCAAGTAGGCCGCGAGGTCGGGAGCCGCCGGCCCGCGGCGTTGGTAGCCTTCGGCCGAGAGGATGCGGACGGCCTCGGCCTTGTGCATCCACGGCATCGCGGCGAGGGTGGACGCCGCCGATTCGGCCGTGCCGTTCCAGGCCAGGCAGACCCGCGTCCCGATCGACCCAGGCGCGACCTGAGGCGAAATCATCACCGGCCGCCCGGAATCGAACAGCACCGCGTGCAGCGCGTCGGAAGACGACACATCCTCCCCGGCATCCGGATGAGGCACGACGGTAAGATCGGCCAGGCGCGCCTGTTGCGCGACGATATCCTCCTCCCGCCCGGTGACCGACGCGAAGCTGGCCGTCGCATGGGGCGCGCCGGCCTGCGGTTCCCCGACCGTGACCTCCTGTCGGGCAACAAAGCGTTCGAACATCGACCGAACGGCATGCGCCCGTTCGCCGCTCTCCTTCTCCGTGGCCGACATCATCTCCTCGATCATCGCGCCGGACAGACCCTCCCCCGCCAGCGGTGCGACGTCGCGACTGTCGACCCGCACGTGCAAAGCCGTCACGTGCGCGTTGAATTTGCGCGCGATCATCAAGGAGGTGGTTAAGGCGGCCTCCCCCGCGGCGGTGCCGGTGAGGGGCAACAGCAGCTTACGGATGGACATGATCGGCTCCTTTCCTAGATCGTCTTCGCAAAACGCGGGTCTGACGTGCGCTTCTAGCACGGCTATGATTCGCTTGGGAGCAAATTTCGTATCCGATCCGCTGCGCTCGCCGCATCCGACGCGTCGATCGGGGTCCAGTCAAGCGGCCCGGGATCGTTCGCCGCGGCGGACCGCAGCACCTCGACGGTGGCATCCGATGCGTCGCCCACGCGCGTTGCTACACGCCGTTCCAACGTGTTCATCGGGGCGCTGAGCCAAAACCCTCTGAACGGAACCCCGGCCGCCATGCAGGCCTGCCGAACCATGGCACGGTGACCGACACTCAGAAACGTCGCATCCGCGATGACGCACTGACCGGCTTCCGCCGCGATCCGCAGCGTTGCGGCCAGCGTTTCGAACACCGACCGGCCGGCCTCGCGCGTATAGGCCGCTGGAGGCAGGCGTCGCTCAGGCGACACGCCGGATTGGCGCTTTCGGATCTCGTCGCTGCGCACGATCAGCGCCCCTGGCGAAGCGCCCAGGTCGGGTGCCAGCAGTCGGGCGACGGTCGACTTGCCGGTGCCCGGCAAGCCGCCAATGGCGATCGCGAAAGGCGGCGGTGGACGCAGGTAAGCCAGGGCAGCGGTCAGATAGGATTTGCCGGCTCGGGCGTCCCCGCTGCGGGCGGAGACATGGGCGCGCACCAGGGCACGCAGCGACAGAAACGCCGGCATCCCGCGTACCAGCGCCGCATCCCCAGTGCGCGCTATATAACGGTTCATCGCCCGATTCGAGGCCGAGCGGCCGACCCTTCGATCGAGGTCCATCAGCAGGAACGCGAGATCGTACCCAACATCGATCGTCGCCAGTGCCTCATCGAACTCCAGAGCGTCGAAAAGCGTCGGCTGACCGCGCCACAGACAGATATTCCCCAAATGCAGATCGCCATGCGCCCGTCGCACGAACCCATCACGGACACGCTGTCGCAGCCAGGGTTCGAGGGCCGACAGCGTACGCTCTATCTCCGCGCCCCAGGCATCGATCGCCTCCGGCGGAAGCCCGGCATCCCTGGCGGCCGTGACATTGCCCCGCGCCATCCAGCGCATATCGGCGCACGCCTCGGGCAGCGGTATCGATTGCGCGTGGTAGGCCGCCACGGCATCGGCGATGGCGTCGAGCAGCGGCGGGTCGAGGCGTCCCGCCTGGGCCATGATATTTAGGAAATCGGAAGACGGCACGCGGCTCATGCGCAGCACCCAATCGACCACGGTTCCCTCGCCCCCCAAGGACAGCGTCCCATCCTCGCGCCGAACCACCGGAACGATGTCGCGATAGAGCCCTGGCGCACCGTGGGCGTTCAGTTCGAACTCCCGCCCGATAAATTTCCGACGGTCCTCAAGCACCGAAAAATCGAGAAACGACAACCGCACCGCCTTCTTCAGCTTCCAAACAGTGTCGGTACCAACGAAGACGAGCGATATGTGGGTCTCGACAGGATCGGCACCCGCCAGATCACGCAAAAAAGCGGCGGTTTCGGCCTGATCCGGCGGGATGGTCACGGCATCACGGAAACAGCTTGCCGCTTGTCCACCCGCCATCGGGTAACGCTTCGTAAATCGTACGATCATGCAACCGGAACGGCATATTCTGCCAGAATTCAAAATAAGACGGCAGGACCCGGTAGCCCGACCAATGCGGGGGGCGCGGAATGTCCTCGCCCGGATACTTGGCCTCGTATTCGGCCAGTCGCCGTTCCAGCTCGGCGCGGGATTCCAGCGGGCGGGATTGGTCCGAGGCCCAGGCGCCAAGCCGGGAAACCCGCGGACGGGATGCGTAGTAGGCATCGGCTTCCGCGTCGGTCACATGCTCGACGGTGCCCTCGATCCGGATCTGGCGGCCGAGCGACTTCCAGAAGAACAGGAGGAAAATATTGGCGTTGGCGGCGAGTTCGCCGGCCTTCCGGCTCTGCTTGTTGGTGTAGAAGACGAAGCCGCGCGGATCGACGCCCTTCAACAGAATGGTGCGGGCCGACGGTTTGCCGTCCAGGGTCGTGCTCACCACGGTCATCGCGTTGGGATCCGATGGTTCGGACTTTTCGGCTTCCGCCATCCATTCCTGAAAGTGGGCAAACGGGTCGGTCATGGCCTCGGGGTCCCTGTCGAACGGGTCAATCGTCGGCACCAACATGGCCCCTGCGAGCCATGAGGTGAAGCACCCTCTTGCCGGAACCAGGGGCGCTGTGCCACCACGGGGCCGCAAAGGACGACGCAACCCCGCAACAACACAGAGGTACGACCATGCCCGACAGCGCCGCCGCGCCGCTCCCCATGAAGGGGACGCTGATGCAAGGCAAGCGGGGCCTCATCATGGGCGTCGCGAACGACCACTCCCTGGGATGGGGCATAGCTGCCGCCTGCGCCGCGCAGGGCGCCGAACTGGCCTTCACCTATCAGGGTGAGGCGCTGGGGCGCCGTGTGAAGCCGCTTGCCGCATCCATCGGGTCCGATCTCGTATTCCCATGCGACGTCTCCGATGACACCAGTATCGATGCGGCGTTCGAATCGCTCCGCGCGCACTGGGACAGCCTCGACTTCCTGGTGCATGCGATCGGCTTCGCCGATAAGGCCTACCTTCGCGGCCGTTATCTGGACACGCCGCGCGCCGTCTTCCTGCAGGC
>Ga0075019_10000788_pt1 | contig 17952 bp, 13 predicted proteins | sample ColStrG_CSR_2013_FD_71473 | JGI IMG/M metagenome (GOLD analysis project Ga0075019, IMG submission 71473) | Freshwater sediment microbial communities in response to fracking from Pennsylvania, USA - Cold Stream Run_MetaG_CSR_2013 | ecosystem: Environmental > Aquatic > Freshwater > Creek >...
TGTTCCAATGCTGCTTTGCCTTGCTGAGTAGCTAACACGATAGACTGGTCGTGGGCCAGTTTTTGCTGGATGACAGATTGAACATCGCTCAACGGCCTCACGCTGGCTGGCTTGTACTCCAGCATACGTGAGGCAAGCAGCGTGGAAGGCGCCACTTCAATTGCAGATGTATTGCGCTTGTTCTTCACCACATCCTCACTGAACACCGCTTGCAAAATTTTGGCGTTCCACGGCTCTTGACCCGATACACCTTTGACCAACCAGCCACTTTGTTCGATTTTGGTACCTGCGATTTCCGCTGCAGACTTTAGGGTATCACTTTGTGTATAGACAGCATCGGTGAACTTTTCCGCCAACTCGGCAAATTTATCAGCCGCCTTCTGTTGGCGCAGTTTACTCAAAATACTCTCGCGCACTTCATCGAAAGGCTGCACATGGGCAGCTTTGATCGCTGTCACTTTGATGATGTGATAACCAAAATCGGATTTTACCAAAGCACTTATTTCACCCTGTTTCAATGCAAATACCGCTTCTTCAAAAGGCTTCACCATCATGCCGCGTCCAAACAATCCAAGATCACCCCCATTGGCTGCCGAGCCGGTATCCTGCGAATACTGCTTCGCAAGTTCGGCAAATTTGGCCGGATTTTGTTTGACCTGAGCCAACACCTTTTCCGCTTTGATCTTGGCCGCATCCTGTTCATCTTGAGACGCGCGCGCTGCGACATTGATCAATATGTGCGAAGCTTGGCGCTGCTCATGACTACTAAAATCGCTCTGGTGTTCTTCATAATATTTTCGAATCTCATCCGCGGACACATCAACTTTAGCCACCAGGTTGTCGGTCGAGAATTTCACATACTCGACCCTGGCTTGCTCTGGAACAGCAAATTCTTTTGGGTTTTGATCGTAATATTTTTTCACTTCAGACGGATCGATCTTCACTTGCGCCATCAATGTTTGAAATGGAATGGACGCGATACTGATTACTCGCTGCTGCTCATTCAAACGAATGATTTTTTCCGCCGACGCGTTGGACGCAAATCCATTTTGCACATAGGCTTCATTCAATTGCTGCCTCAACAACTCATCCCGTACACGCCCTTCGTACATCGGTGGCGAGAGATTGTTGTTACCCAGTACCACTTGGTACAGTTTTTTGTCGAATTTTCCGCCATTTTGAAACGCTTCGACACTACCGATCAACTGAGCAACCTGGTCATCCGTCACGGCAAGCCCGGAAGCTTTGGCACGGTCGACCAGCAAATGTTGTGCGATCAGATTATCCAATACGGCGCGCTTCATCTCGGGATTGTCAAACATCGCAGGATCGAATTTTGAACCCATACGCTGGCGCAACTGTTCTTGCTGCTGGCGCAAACTATTGTCCAGTTCTTGAGCAGAGACTTTAATTCCGTTGACCGTTGCGGGAGACTCGACATTCCCTGATTGTCGGTATGAACTCACACCAAAAAATGCAAAGGACAGGACAACCAGACCTAATATGGCGTATACAAAATATTTTTTTTCTTGAACGAAATCAAACATAGCCTTGCACCCTGATATATTTTTCAACCACAGATATGAAAAAAGGCGAACTTTCGTTCGCCTTAAATTGGCGGAGTGGACGGGACTCGAACCCGCGACCCCCGGCGTGACAGGCCGGTATTCTAACCAACTGAACTACCACTCCAAATTGTTTAGTCTGGTGGGTGCTGACGGGGTCGAACCGCCGACAATCGCCTTGTAAGGGCGGTGCTCTACCAACTGAGCTAAGCACCCGACTAAAGACGACTAGTTTACAGCATCCTTTAAACCTTTGCCAGCCGAAAATTTGGGAACCTTAGCAGCTTTGATCTTGATGGTCGCTCCAGTGCGTGGGTTACGACCATTACGTGCAGCGCGCTTACCTACTTTGAATGTACCAAAACCGACAAGACTAACTGTGTCACCCTTTTTTAAGGCTTTTTTGATCGACTCAACGGTCGCATCGAGGGCGCGACCAGCAGCCGCTTTAGAAATGTCGGCAGATATTGCAATTGCTTCAATCAGATCAGATTTATTCATGCTAAAACTCCCTTCGCAATTGGATTAAAAAACAGGAAAGCCCTGCAGCGACTTTATATCAATGCTTTGCAGCTTCGGTCAAGCGATTAGGCATGAATTCTTCATGCCTTCTAAACAATAAACCGCACCTATCTTTACTAATGCTTAATCGCCGAGACTGACACCGATTGCTGCGCGTCAGAAGCCAGTGCAACAACAGTCGGCGCGGCAACAATCTCGACCCAAGGCTCAGGCTTTCGTTCAAGAGCCAGATCCAGCACCTGCTCTATCCATTTGACCGGATGGATATCCAATTTGTTTTTTACATTATCGGGAATCTCTGCAAGATCCTTGATGTTCTCTTCAGGAATCAGCACTGTTTTGATACCCCCCCGTTGCGCCGCAAGCAACTTTTCTTTTAAACCGCCTATCGGTAAGACTTCACCGCGCAGGGTGATTTCACCTGTCATTGCGACATCAGCACGCACAGGAATGCAGGTCAGTGCAGAAACCATCGCAGTACACATGCCCACACCCGCGCTCGGACCATCTTTGGGCGTCGCGCCTTCCGGCAAGTGAATATGCAAATCAGTTTTCTGATAGAACTCAGGGTCTATTCCCAAGCTTTGCGCACGGCTACGCACGACGCTCAATGCAGCCTGTATCGATTCTTGCATAACATCGCCCAATTTTCCCGTCGTGGTCGTTTTGCCTTTACCCGGCAAAACGGCGGTCTCGATGGTCAACAACTCTCCACCCACCTCGGTCCATGCCAAGCCGGTAACTTGACCCACTTGGTTGTTTTTCTCGGCTACGCCGTAAGAATAGCGACGCACACCCAGGTATTTATCCAAATTCCGGGCGCTAACGGTAACTTTGGTTTCGCGATCCTTGAGCAATAAGGCCTTCACCACTTTGCGGCAGATTTTCGAGATCTCACGTTCCAAGCCGCGCACACCCGCTTCGCGCACATAATAGCGAACGATATCCCGCAATGCACTTTCGGAAATATGGATCTCGTCCGGCTTCAACCCATTGTTCTTGATCGCTTTTGGCACCAGATAACGAATGGCGATGTTGATCTTTTCGTCTTCCATGTAACTGGACACGTGAATGATCTCCATACGATCCAACAAGGCATCCGGGATGTTCAATGTGTTCGCGGTCGCGACAAACATCACATCGGAAAGATCGTATTCCACCTCGACGTAGTGATCGACGAAAGTACTGTTTTGTTCCGGGTCTAGCACCTCAAGCAACGCAGATGAGGGATCTCCGCGCATATCCATGCCCATCTTGTCAACTTCATCAAGCAGAAACAAGGGGTTCTTCACCGCGACCTTGCTCATATTCTGCAATATCTTTCCCGGCATGGAACCTATGTAAGTCCGGCGATGCCCCCGAATCTCGGACTCGTCGCGCACACCACCCAAAGACATGCGCACGAATTTTCTGTTGGTTGCGCGCGCGATCGACTGCCCCAGAGAAGTCTTGCCAACACCCGGGGGACCCACCAGGCACAAGATGGGTGCTTTCAATTTATCGACGCGTTGCTGCACAGCCAGATATTCAAGGATGCGCTCCTTGACTTTGTCCAGCCCATAGTGATCTTCCTCAAGAACGACTTCGGCCTTTTTAAGATCCGCACTGATCTTGGTTTTTTTCTTCCAAGGTAAACCGATCAATACCTCGATATAATTCCGTACCACAGAAGCTTCCGCCGACATTGGCGACATCAAACGCAACTTCTTCAACTCGGCTTCGGCCTTGATTCGCGCCTCTTTGGGCATGTGCGCAGCCTTGATCTTCTTCTCTACTTCTTCCAGGTCTGCACCGTCTTCGCCCTCGCCGAGCTCTTTTTGGATGGCCTTCACTTGCTCATTCAAATAATACTCACGCTGGCTTTTTTCCATCTGGCGTTTGACCCGGCCACGTATACGCTTTTCGACTTGCAGGATATCGATCTCTGCTTCCAGCAGACCCAATAGATGATCCAGGCGTTTGCGCACGTCTATGATCTCCAGCACTTCCTGTTTTTGTTCCAGCTTCAGCGGCAAGTGCGCGGCGATCGTGTCAGCCAAGCGGCCCGCATCATCGATGCCTGCCAAAGATGTCAGAATCTCCGGGGGGATTTTTTTGTTGAGTTTGACATACTGATCGAACTGCGCAATCAACGCACGACGCATCGCTTCGGACTCGCTGTTCTGGCCTTCCTCAGTCACAACAATCTCTACCTCGGCATCGAAATGGCTGCCAGCGTCGACCACACTCAACAAATTAACGCGCTGCGTACCCTCGACCAACACCTTGACTGTGCCATCAGGCAACTTCAGCATCTGCAATATGTTCGCCATGCTGCCGATCGCATACAGATCGTCAGTACTCGGATCATCTTTAGCGGCTGATTTTTGTGCGACCAGCACGATCCCTTTGCCCGCTTCCATCGCTGCCTCGAGAGCCTTGATGGACTTTGAACGACCGACGAACAGCGGAATGACCATGTGTGGAAAAACCACTACATCGCGCAAGGGTAGCAATGAATATAGTGTGGCAGGGCTGGCAATCTGGGTATCTTGTTCAATCATTGCAATAACCTCTTTATTAATTGGAAGGTTAAATGGGGATGATTGATTGCAATTCAAGCATCCCCATTGGGACAAGATAAAGAGCGTATGACCGAACCTCAGTCATATTGTTACTACAAACTATGCAGCTTTGTGAGTATCCGAGTAGATGATTATGGGTTTGATTTCACCTGAAACAGCCGTTTCATCCAGCACAACTTTACTGACGTTGTCCATGGAAGGCAAATCAAACATCACATCCAGCAAAGATTGTTCGAGTATTGAGCGTAAGCCCCGCGCGCCCGCTTTGCGCGCCAATGCTTTCCGGGCGATCGCTTGCAGTACACCGGTATGGAATTCCAACTCCACACTTTCCATGGCCAGCAATTTTTGGTATTGCTTGGTCAAGGCATTTTTGGGTTCGGTAAGAATCTGCACCAAAGCAGCTTCATCCAGCTCCTCCAGTGTGGCCACCACCGGCAAGCGTCCAACGAATTCCGGAATCAAACCAAACTTGATCAAATCTTCCGGTTCGACATCTCGCAATGTCTCACCGGTTTTACGCTGTTCTTTACTTACGATGTTTGCACCAAAGCCAATACCGGCTTTTTCAGAACGGTTGCGTATCACTTTTTCCAAGCCGTCGAATGCGCCACCACAGATGAACAAGATATTAGTGGTGTCAACCTGCAAAAATTCGGTATTGGGATGCTTGCGTCCGCCTTGCGGGGGAATGGAAGCCTTGGTGCCCTCGATCAGTTTCAGTAACGCTTGTTGCACACCCTCGCCGGATACGTCACGGGTGATCGAAGGATTGTCTGACTTGCGCGAAATCTTGTCGATCTCGTCGATGTATATGATACCGCGCTGAGCCTTTTCAACATTGTAATCGCAAGCCTGCAACAACTTCTGGATGATGTTCTCAACATCCTCGCCTACATAACCGGCTTCGGTCAATGTTGTGGCATCCGCCATCACAAATGGCACGTCCAGCAAACGAGCCAGGGTTTGCGCGAGCAATGTTTTTCCCGAACCTGTCGGGCCCACCAACAAAATATTACTCTTGGCCAGTTCCACGCCATCCTGATCATTACTCTTCAGGCGCTTGTAGTGGTTGTACACCGCCACCGACAGAATTCGCTTGGCTTTTTCCTGACCGATCACATACTCATCCAGTGACGCACAGATCTCTTTGGGTGTCGGCAGATCGGACTTGTCAGTCTTGACGTTCGCACTCTGAGCTTCTTCCTTCATGATGTCGTTGCAAAGGGCAACGCACTCGTCGCACACGAATACCGAAGGGCCGGCTATGAGCTTCTTGACCTCATGCTGGCTCTTGCCGCAAAAAGAACAGTACAGCAGCTTGTCGCCGGATTTATTCTCACTAACCATCTCTCAACCTTTCTTTAATTATCGGAGAGACTATGCCTAATTACGCTTTTCCAACACCTGATCGACCAAGCCGTATTTAACCGCATCTCCTGCACTCAGGAAATTATCTCTGTCGGTGTCGCGCTCTATGGTTTCGACCGACTGCCCGGTGTGATGTGCCAGCATTTGATTGAGCTTTTGTTTCAGGTACAAAATCTCGCGTGCATGAATCTCGATATCCGAAGCTTGTCCACGAAAGCCACCCAGCGGCTGATGTATCATCACGCGCGCGTTAGGCAAACAAAAACGCTTACCCTTCTCGCCAGCTGTCAAAAGAAAGGCACCCATACTCGCCGCTTGACCGATACACAGCGTGCTTACATGCGGTTTGATGAACTGCATGGTGTCATAGATCGCCATTCCCGCAGTCACCGAACCGCCAGGCGAGTTGATATAGAAATGAATATCTTTATCGGGACTTTCCGACTCCAGAAACAACATCTGCGCCACGATGAGATTCGCAGTATGGTCATTGACCTCGCCCACCAAAAACACCACACGTTCTTTTAATAGGCGCGAGTAAATATCATAGGCGCGCTCGCCACGACCGCTGGTCTCCACCACCATCGGGATCATGCCTATATTTTTTGGTTCAAGGTCGCGCAACATATTATGCATTCCCCATCAGTTCGCTAAACACCGCCACTTTATCAGTTACTTTAGCCTGATTCATCACCCATGCAACCACATTTTCTTCCAAGGCCAGATTCTCCACTTCCTGCATACGTTTGGGATCAGCCGCATACCAGCGTATCACTTGTTCCGGCTCATCGAAACTTTGCGCATAATCTTTGATCAGCGCTTTAACCTGTGCTGACTTGGCCTGCAAATCGTGTTTCTTCACCACCTCGGCTAGGATCAGTCCCAACTTGACACGTTTGGTCGCTTGCTCCCGGAACAACTCCAACGGCAATTGCATGCCACTGGCCTTCATCCCGCGCTGTTCCATATCGCGCAAAGCTTGTTGCATCAGACTTTGCGACTCCCACTTAATCAGCGTCTTGGGGACATCGAATTGAGTTACTTTGAGCAGGGCATCCATTGCCACATCTTTGTTGCGAACTTTCAAGCGACGATCCAATTCGCGCTGTAAATTCGCACGGATTTCCGCAGTCAGTTTATTCACATCTCCATCAGAGATACCAACAGACTTGGCAAACTCAGCGTCCAACTCAGGCAACTTGGGAGCCTCGACCTTATTCAAAGCGATGGTGAACGTCACCTCTTTGCCGGCCACATCCTTGCCGTGGTAAGTGTCAGGAAAGGTCATATTGAAGGTTTTGGTTTCACCGACTTTCATACCGATGACAACCGCCTCGAACTCGGGCAACATGCGGCCCACACCGATTTGAAACGGATAGTCTTTGGCTTCGCCGCCCTGAAACACTACACCATTCAGTTTGCCGGTAAAATCAACATTTACCTGGTCTTCAGACTGGGCCAAACGGTCAGCGGCAACAAACACACATCGCTGCTTGCGCAAGGTATCAATGGTGTTATTTACGTCCGCATCGCTCAAAGCATAGGTGGTACGGTCGAGAGTCTCGCCTGTCAAGCTACCCACCAAGATTTCCGGATAGACCTCGAAAGTCGCACTGTATTCGATCTTCTCGGCTCTCAAATCGGCAGTTTTAACATCGAACTCGGGATAACCCGCCACTTTCAGATTGTTGCTTTGCGCGGCTTCGGCGAACGAACGTTGCAAAGCTTCACCCAATGCTTCCTGGTGGGCTTGTGCCCCGTAGTGTTGTTCAAGCACTTTGTTTGGGATCTTGCCAGGGCGGAAACCGGCTATTTTTGCAGTACGACCTATGTGTTTCAAACGTGCTGCCACTTCACCAAGAATGGCTTGTTGTGGGATCGATGCGTTTAGACGACGTTCTAACGCGCTCACAGTTTCTACGCTGGACATTCTGTATTTCCTTGAAATTGAATTGAATTGGGTGCTGGTGCGAAAGGAGAGACTCGAACTCTCACGGGTCACCCCGCTGGAACCTAAATCCAGTGCGTCTACCAATTCCGCCACTTTCGCGCTGTTAGCCAGCTCAGGATAGCGAATTATAACACTATACAGCTGCTTTAATACCGACCACGACGCGTCCGCGTTGCTGCCCCTGCATCATTCTCGGGAAAACTTGCGGCAAATCAGCTAAATACACTTGATTTACCACTTTCGCCAGTTGTTTGGGATACAAATCTGTGGCTAAACGCTGCCAAATCTTCGTGCGCAGCGGCATAGGTGCCGCCACAGAATCCACGCCCAACAAACTCACGCCGCGCAAAATAAAAGGCAACACCGTGGTATTCAGTTCTAAACCGCCCGCATTGCCTATGCTGGCAATCGCACCGTTCTGCTGCATGGTACGTGTCAACCACGCCAGAGTTTCTCCGCCGACGGAATCCAGCGCTCCCGCCCATAGCGACTTTTCCATAGGACGCTTGCCCATGACCAGTTCTTTACGGGACAAAATTTCCTTGGCACCCAATGACTGCAGATACTCGTGCTCGCTGTCCTTGCCCGTCAGTGCCACAACATGGTAACCGTGTTGTGCGAGCATCTGTATCGCCAAGCTGGACACGCCGCCTGTCGCCCCTGTGACGATCACCTTGCCATTTTCAGGCTTGAGGCCGTTTTGTTCCATCCGGTATATCGCCAACCCGGCTGTGAATCCAGCTGTGCCAAATGCCATCGCTTCGAACAACGTCATGCCAACCGGCAGTGGCACCACCCAATCGGCGGGCACACGCACATATTCCGCGTAACCCCCATCATGTGCAACGCCCATGTCATAGCCAGTGGCCAATACCTCGTCACCCACATTGAAACGCGCATCGGATGAATCGGCCACCACTCCGGATACATCGATGCCGCCCACACAGGGAAACCGGCGGATGACTTTGCCCGCGCCGGTGGCTGCCAGCGCGTCCTTGAAGTTCACGCTTGAATAGTGCGCCTCGATCAGGACTTCGCCAGGATCAAGATCATCCAGCGTGAGTTCGACAAAGCGTCCTGCGGATTTACCGCCAGCCTCTTCAAAGATCCGATAAGCATTAAAGGCGCGCATTTACAGATCCAGCAACGCCCGCCCCGGAAACTCCAGCGCTTCTTTGATCGTGGCAAGGAATTGCACGGCTTCGCGTCCGTCGATGATGCGGTGATCGTAAGATACCGCGAGGTAATTGATCGGGCGAATGACGATCTGGCCATTTTCAACCACCGGCCTATCCTTGGTGGCATGGATGCCTAGAATGGCGCTCTGCGGCGGATTGATGATGGGTGTAGACAGCATGGATCCGAACACGCCGCCATTTGAGATCGAGAAAGTACCGCCGCTCAATTCTTCCATGGTGAGCTTGCCAACTTTGGCACGTGCGCCGAAATCCACGATGCGTTTTTCGATATCCGCATAGGAAAGTTTGTCGGCATCCCGCAGGATAGGGACGACCAGTCCGCGTTCACTACCGATGGCCACGCCAATATCGAAATAGCCGTGGTAAATGACGTCCGTGCCATCCACTGAGGCGTTGACTATGGGAAATTTCTGCAAGGCCAATACCGCTGCCGTCACAAAGAAAGAGGAGAAGCCCAGCTTCACGCCGTGCTTCTTCTCGAATGCATCCTTGTAACGATTACGCATGTCCATCACCGGTTGCATATTCACTTCGTTGAAGGTGGTGAGGATGGCGGAATTTTGCTGGGATTGCAGCAAGCGCTCGGCGATGCGCTGGCGTATGCGTGTCATCGGAACACGTTGTTCAGGACGATCGCCAGCGAGCACGGCCACCGGAGCAATGACCGGCCGACTGACCTGTGCCGCACCCAGCACATCCTCCTTGGTCACCAAACCATGGCGTCCACTGCCCTGCAAACTCGCTGCGTCTACATCATGCACATGCGCCAATTTACGTGCCGATGGAGAAACGGCAGCCGGCTGGGCAGGCTCTTTTGCTGCGGTTGCTACCGCAGATGGTGCAACTGCAGGAGCTTTTGCGACGGCCTCGGTATCGATCTGAGCAATGACTTCGTTGCTGGTCACTTGTGCACCATCGGCCTTGATGATCTTGGTTAACACACCGCTTTTGATTGCCGGCAATTCCAACACCACTTTGTCGGTTTCGATGTCGATCAAACTCTCACCTTCTTTCACAGTCTCTCCGACTTTTTTGTGCCAAGTCAACAAGGTTGCTTCAGAGACCGATTCGGAAAGTTGCGGAACTTTGACTTCAATGATGCTCATGTTGGTTGGCTCCTGGTTTATTCTTGACATTTAGATCGGGACGGAAGGCGGCTTCTATCACCGCTTTTTGTTGCTCGTTGTGTGTTGCCAGATAACCTGCGGCCGGCGAAGCCGAAGAAGGACGCAAGGCATATCCAAGACGCATGCCTGTGCGCAAATGTCGCAACAAATAATGCTGGATGCGATGCCAGGCCCCCTGATTGCCCGGTTCTTCCTGGCACCATACAACCTCGGTCGCATTCGGATAGGTGTTGATCTGTGCGGTGAATTCGTCATGTGGGAATGGATAAAGCTGTTCCAGCCGTATGACCGCCATGTTCTCAATCCCCTTTTCGCGGCGGTGTTTGACCAGATCAAAATACACTTTGCCACTGCACACGATGACCCGACTCACCTTGGCCGTATCCAGGGTGTCGGCTTCAGGCATGACGGTCTGGAACGTGCCCTCTGCAAACCATTTAAGCGGTGAGGCGGCATCCTTGCTGCGCAACAGGCTTTTGGGCGTGAACACGATCAGCGGTTTGCGGTAGGGTCGCAGCATCTGGCGGCGCAGCAAATGGAATATTTGCGCTGAAGTTGAAGGGATGCACACTTGGATATTGTAGTCTGCGCAAAGTTGCAAATAGCGCTCGATGCGGCCGGAAGAGTGCTCCGGTCCCTGGCCTTCATAGCCATGCGGCAACAACATGGTGAGGCCGCACAATCTTCCCCATTTGGCTTCACCGGAAGCGATGAATTGGTCGATGACCACCTGGGCCCCGTTGGCAAAATCGCCGAACTGCCCTTCCCATAGAGTCAATGTGTTCGGCTCGGCAGAAGCATAACCGTATTCAAATCCCAGCACCGCCTCTTCCGACAGGATGGAATCGATCACAACAAAATCGGCCTGATTGGGCGAAATATTTTGCAGCGGGATATAAATATCCTTGTCCCATTGCTCGCGATTCTGGTCGTGCAACACCGCATGACGATGGAAGAAGGTACCCCGACCGCAGTCTTCGCCGGACAAACGTACCGGATAGCCTTCCGCGACCAGACTGGCATACGCAAGATTTTCAGCCATACCCCAATCCAGTGCCAACTCTCCGAGACTCATTGCAACCCGGTCGGACATGATTTTTTCCACCCGCGAATGCAGCTTGAAATTTTCCGGAACAGCAACCAATCGTTGCGCCAACTGCTGCAACCGCTCACGCGACAAACTGGTCACGGCCGGTGTCTTCCAAGTGACATCCCCGATGAATTTCGACCAACTCACCGCATATTCCTGTTTGAATCCGGTCAGCACCGGCTGTATGGGATTATGCCCCTCATCCATGGCTTGACGGTAAGCCGCGACCATGACCTCCGGTTCACCTGCAGACAAAGCACCTTCCTCAACCAGACGGTTGGCGTACAAGGTACGCGTCCCGGGATGTTGATTGACCTTGCGATACATCCAAGGCTGGGTGACCAGCGGTTCATCCTGCTCGTTATGCCCCAGCTTCCGGAAGCACACCATGTCGACTACCACGTCTTTGCCGAATTGCATCCGGTAATCGAACGCCAGTTCGGTGATCAGCAGCACGGCTTCCGGATCATCCGCATTCACATGAAATATCGGCGCTTCGACCATTTTCGCAACGTCGGTGCAATACAAGGAAGACCTCGCGTCACGCAGGTCCGAAGTCGTAAATCCGATCTGGTTGTTGATCACGATATGCACCGTTCCGCCCGTGCCATAACCGCGTGTTTGAGAAAGATTGAACGTTTCCTGATTCACGCCCTGACCGGCGAAAGCTGCGTCGCCATGCAACAGGATAGGCAAAACCTGCTTGCCCGAAAAATCACTGCGGCGATGTTGGCGTGCACGCACCGAACCTTCCACCACCGGATTAACGATCTCCAGATGTGAAGGATTGAAGGCCAGCGTAAGGTGCATGGGGCCACCCGGCGTCGCAATATCCGATGAGAATCCCTGATGGTATTTCACATCGCCCGAAGTCAGGTGTTCAGTATGGATGCCTTCGAATTCGGCAAACAATTCCTTGGGTAGCTTGCCCAAGGTGTTGATCAGCACGTTCAAGCGGCCACGATGCGCCATGCCGATCACGGACTCTTTGACACCCTGTTCACCGGCACGTTTCAGCAGGTGATCAAGCAGGGGTATCAGCGTGTCGCCGCCTTCCAGCGAAAAGCGCTTTTGCCCGACATACTTGGTATGCAGATAACGCTCCAGTCCTTCAGCCGCAGTCAGACCTTCGAGTATGCGTTTCTTGATCTCATTGGGATAATGCGGCTCGCCGGCCGCTCCCTCCAGGCGGGCTTGTATCCAGCGTTTTTGGGCAACACTACTGATATACATGTACTCTGCACCCACGCTGCTACAGTAGATACGGCGCAGACGCTGCAATATTTCGCGCAAGGTCATGCGCACCCCGCCCACCAGTGATCCGGTGAAAAAAGTGCCATCCATATCCGCATCGCTCAGACCGTAGTAAGCCGGATTCAACTCCGCGACTTCGGGTTTGGCGTGACGCTTCAGTGGATCGAGTTCGGCGATACGTACTCCGAGAAAGCGATGTGCATTGATCAGCTGCAAAACCGATGCCTGCTTACGCGTCTCATCGGCATGCGCCGGCGTCTCTGCCTGCCGCATTGCCAACTCCAGAAACCCACGCTGAATCGTGCTATGCGCCACATCCTGCTGGGCACTCTGCACCTGCAACTTATCGAAATAAGCACGCCATTCCAAGGAGACAGCGTTCGCATCTTGCAGATAGTCCTCATACAGACTTTCCACAAATGCGTTATTACCACCAAATAACAGCGAGGTATTCTGCATGGTTTGCAGATAAGTATTTCCGGGGGCATTCATGATCTACCTCGCACCACTCAACGTTTGGCAACCGGAACAAAATCACGCCGCGCAGCGCCCTTGTATAACTGGCGCGGACGACCGATCTTGTGCTCGGAATCGCCTATCATCTCGTTCCACTGCGACACCCAGCCGATGGTGCGTGCCACGGCGAAGATCACCGTGAACATATTGATCGGGATACCCAGCGCACGCAACACGGTTCCGGAATAGAAGTCTACATTCGGGTAAAGTTTGCGCTCAATGAAATAGGGGTCGCTCAAAGCGGTCCTTTCCAGTTCCATTGCCAGTTTGAACAGCGGGTCGTTTTCCAGGCCCAATTCCTTAAGCACCTCATAACATGTCTCGCGCATCACCGAAGCGCGGGGATCCATATTTTTATAGACACGATGACCGAACCCCATCAGTTTATATTTTCTGTCTTTCACCCCTTGCACATATTCGGGGACACGAGACACATCCCCGATCTCCTCGAGCATCTTCAGCGCGGCCTCGTTCGCACCACCGTGCGCAGGGCCCCATAAGGCCGCGATACCCGAGGCAATACAGGCGAACGGATTGGCACCGCTGGAACCGGCCAGACGTACCGTCGAAGTGGATGCGTTCTGCTCATGGTCAGCATGCAAAATCAGAATACGCTCCAGCGCGCGTACCAATACCGGGTTAGACACATACTCTTCGGCCGGAGTGGCGAACATCATGTACATCAGATTCTCAACGAAACCGAATTTATTCTTGGGGTAGATGAACGGTTCTCCAACACTGTATTTGTGTGTCATCGCGGCGATGGTCGGCACCTTGGCTAACAGGCGCTGAGCCGAGATCGCCCGGTGCTGCGGATTGTTGATGTCGAGCGAGTCGTGATAGAAAGCAGAAAGTGCCCCGACCACCCCGACCATCACGGCCATCGGATGCGCGTCTCGACGAAATCCGTTGAAGAATCGCGCAAGCTGATCATGTACCATGGTGTGATGCGTGATCTTATTGACGAATTCAGTCTTCTGTGCGGCATTCGGCAGCTCACCATTCAGCAGCAGGAAGCACACCTCGAGAAAGTCCGATTTTTCCGCAAGTTGTTCGATAGGATAACCACGGTAGTACAACAGGCCCGCATCACCGTCGATGAATGTGATCTCGGAAGTACAGCTTGCCGTGGAAAAGAATGCCGGGTCGTAAGTAAACAAACCCAATTTGCTCAAAGCATGGATATCGATCACATCGGGGCCGAGCGTACCGGACAAAATTGGTAATTCGACACTGCGCCCATCATCCAGAGTCAGGGTTGCCACACGTTTCTTTTCCATACCGTCTCCCGTCTATTTCGATTAAACCGATTTGATTTTGTCCAGCAAAGCCTGTTGTGCCTGATTGTCCGTCTGCTGCCTGCCGGTCATCATATCCCAGAGGGTGTTGTCGGGCATGTCGAGCAGTTCGTCGAAGGCCAATATCTCGGCATCACTCAGGCTTGCATAATGCAGCGCCACAAAAGGCTGCAAAAATATATCCAGCTCCAACAATCCGCGCCGACATCGCCAGCGCATCCGTTTCAAAACATCGGGATTATGGATGGAGGATAGTGGAATAAGCTTGTTGTCCGCTTCTATTCTCATGCTGCCGTCCCTGGGTTCCGATTTTTCAATCTCGAAACCCCGATCCATTATCCCGTTTTCACGACCCCGTTTACTCATACCATGCGTTTGATCATCAAATCTTTGATGTTGCCTATTGCCTCCGTGGGGTTCAATTCCTTGGGGCACACATCGACACAGTTCATGATGGTGTGGCAGCGAAACAAACGGTAGGGATCCTCCAGATCATCGAGCCGTTCGGCCGTTGCCTGATCGCGTGTATCGGCGATGAAACGATAGGCTTGCAGCAGTCCGGCCGGGCCCACGAACTTGTCCGGATTCCACCAGAACGAGGGGCATGCGGTAGTACAACACCCGCACAAGATACATTCGTACAGTCCGTTCAAATGCGCGCGCTGCGCCGGCGATTGCAGCCTTTCCGTTTCGGGTGGCGGATCGTTGTTGATGAGATAGGGTTTGATCGAGTGATATTGCTTGAAGAACTGCGTCATATCCACAATCAGGTCGCGTATCACCGGCAGCCCGGGCAACGGCCGCAGCACAACGGGTTGTTGCAACGAGGATAGCGGCGTGATGCACGCAAGCCCGTTGCGTCCATTGATGTTCATGGCATCCGACCCGCACACGCCCTCGCGGCAGGATTTACGCAAAGACAAACTATCATCCTGCTGCTTGAGCAACACGATTGCATCCAGCAGCATCATGTCGCCAGCCTGAATGTCCAACTCATAATCGCGCATATACGGCGCACTGTCGGTATCCGGGTTATAGCGATAAATTGAAAAACGCATAAATCAGTCCTTTGTGACAAACATCATTTAGTACGCGCGCGCCTTGAGCGGGAAAGAATCAACGGTCAACGGTTTAAGTCGCACGGGTTTGTAATCCAGACGGTAACCTTCCTTGAAATACAGGCTGTGTTTGAGCCAATTGACATCGTCACGCGACTGATAGTCCTCGCGCGCATGCGCGCCGCGACTTTCTTTGCGCGCTTCGGCGGCAATCATGGTGGCCTGCGCCACTTCGATCAGATTGTCCAGCTCCAATGCCTCGATACGCGCGGTGTTGAACACGCGGCTCTTGTCACCGATCTCGGTACTCGCTACACGCAGCGCGACTTCCTTGATCTGCTTCACCCCTTCCGCCATCAATTCGGGAAAGCGGAACACGCCGCAATGTTTTTGCATGACTTTGCGCATCTCGCCGCCAACCTCCGCGACACGTTCGCCGTTCTTCTGATTTTCCAGACGCGCCAATCTAGCCAGGGAATAATCTCCGGCATCGGCCGGCAACGGTTTGACGTGCGAATTGTTTTTCAGATCTTCGATGATCTGCTTGCCCGCGGCACGACCGAACACCAGCAGGTCGAGCAAGGAGTTGCAACCCAAACGATTCGCCCCATGCACCGACACGCAGGCACATTCGCCCACCGCATACAGTCCATGCACGACCTCATCCGGCCCGGTCTTGTATGGTGCCACGACTTGTCCGTGATAATTGGTAGGGATGCCGCCCATCATGTAATGTGCGGTCGGCACCACGGGAATCGGGCCCTTGGCCGGGTCGACATGGGCAAACTTCAATGCGATCTCGCGTATGCCGGGCAGGCGCTGTTTGATCACGTCATCACCCAGATGATCAAGCTTGAGCATGACGTGGTCGCCATGCGGGCCACAACCACGCCCCTCGTTGATCTCTATGGTCATGGCACGCGACACCACATCGCGACTGGCCAGGTCTTTGGCGTTCGGCGCGTACTTGGGCATAAAACGTTCGCCGTTCTTATTCACCAGGTAACCGCCCTCGCCGCGTACACCCTCGGTGATCAGTACGCCCGCACCGTACACGCCGGTGGGATGGAACTGGAAGAACTCCATGTCTTCGAGCGGAATGCCGGCACGCGCCGCCATACCCAACCCGTCGCCTGTATTGATGAATGCATTGGTGCTGGATGCGAAGATACGCCCCGCCCCGCCGGTGGCAAACAAGGTGGCGCGCGCATGAAAGATCATCGTCTCGCCCGTCTCGATCTCCATCGCGGTTACACCCAGCACATCGCCCTCTTCATTGCGTATCAGATCAAGCGCCATCCATTCGACGAAAAAATTGGTGTTGGCTTTGACGTTCTGTTGATACAGGGTATGCAGCAAGGCATGGCCGGTACGGTCCGCCGCGGCACATGCGCGCTGTACCGGATTCTTGCCGTATTCCTGCATATGTCCGCCAAAAGGACGCTGATAGATCTTGCCACTATCCAGCCGGTCGAAAGGCATGCCGAAATGCTCCAGCTCGTAAACCACTTCGGGGGCTGCGCGACACATGAACTCGATGGCGTCCTGGTCGCCAAGATAGTCGGAGCCTTTTACCGTGTCATACATGTGCCAATGCCAATTATCCTCGGTGACGTTACCCAGTGATGCGGCGATGCCGCCTTGTGCGGCGACGGTATGAGAGCGTGTCGGAAAGACCTTGGATAACACCGCCACCTTGAGTCCGGCTTGTGCCAATTGCAACGCGGCTCGCATACCCGATCCACCCGCGCCTACCACCACCACATCGAAAGTTCTTTTAGCAACAGCCATTACATACCCCACAAAATTTGTACAGACCAGATCGTATAGATCACCAAAGCCAGAACCACCATGGTATGAATCACCAGACGGACGCCGGCCGACTTGATGTAATCCATCACGATGTCGCGTATCCCTATCCATGCGTGGTAGAACACCGCGAGCAGGAACAACAGACTGAAGGTGCGCATCCACTGGCTGGAGAACAAACCGATCCAAACGTCATAATCCAAGTGCTCCTGCAAGAGCAGATAGCCGACCAGAGCCATGCTATACAACACCATCACTCCCGCGCTGATGCGCTGCATCAGCCAGTCGCGCAAACCGTAATGCGCGCCTACCACTACACGATTCACCATAGTTTTACTCCCAGTAAAACAGTCAAGATCAAACTCACTGCCATCACGACTTTGCTACTGTTACGCGCCTGAGCCAGGCCGTGCACCAGGTGCAAGTCTATTGCGAGATAGCGCAGTCCGGCGCAAAAGTGATGCAGAAAAGCCCATAACAATCCTGTCAACAACAGCTTGAACAGAGGCGCCGATAACACAGCTTGCAACTGGGTATAGGTCTCTATTGAACGCAGGCTGTATTGCAGCATCCACAACAAGAGTGGCAATGCCAGGAAAAGCGACAAGCCGCTGATACGGTGCAGGAT
>Ga0075019_10000791_pt1 | contig 17923 bp, 20 predicted proteins | sample ColStrG_CSR_2013_FD_71473 | JGI IMG/M metagenome (GOLD analysis project Ga0075019, IMG submission 71473) | Freshwater sediment microbial communities in response to fracking from Pennsylvania, USA - Cold Stream Run_MetaG_CSR_2013 | ecosystem: Environmental > Aquatic > Freshwater > Creek >...
GCATATAACGATATGCAAGATTTAGCATCTTTTCCACAACCAACGAATCAAGGAGAAATAGATAAGTTTAATAAATTAGTAAAAATTTATAATAATAAACTTCAGCATATTTCTATAGATAAACAACAACCAGCATTAGGGGGAAATGATTTACAGCCTATGCAATCACCACAAGCACAACCTCAGCAACCACAGGGACAGCCACCAGCACCACAGGGACAACCTTCTTTACCTCAGATGGGACAGGAATATAACCCAAAAGACAATGGAAATGGTATAATAGGACAAAATAGTCCAGTTGGACAAATGCCACAAATGGGAAGCCTATAAAATATGGTTGTAAAAAACAAATTTACAGAAGAACAAAATAAAGAAAGAAAAGAGATAGAGTCGATAGTAATTCTACGTGAATTTGAATCAGTATTAAGATATTTAGATAGGAAAAAAGATCAATATTTGGCTACATTAGATGGAACAACAGCAGAGAAAGCATTAGCAGGAGTAAATCAATATCAAGGTATGATTAAGATAATAAATTTCCTTAGAGAAGCTAAGAAAATAGTAGAAGAAAAGGCAGACAAGAAAGAGCCAATAGAATAAGACTTTAAATTTTAATAATCTTATATGAGTGATACAACTACGATTGTTCCAGAGAATAATCCTGTTATTCCAGTTGAAACAAAACCAGCAGAGCCAATTATAGAGACAAAATCAGAACCTATTTCAGAAGAGTCTAGTAGGAAAGCACCACCACCAAAATTTCCAGTTAAAAAAGAAGAGGTTAAAGTAGAACCACCTACAGAAGTAAAAGAAGAAATTAAATCAGAAGCACCTACGGATGGGAAAGCTCCACAGAAAGAAGGAGAATCAAATGAACAATATGCTCAGAGAGTTAAATATTCCACATTAGAAAGAGATAACGTCAAAAACGCAGAAAGGCTTATTCAGTATGAAAAAGATAAAGCAGAATATGAAAAAGCAAAAGAAGCTTTAAGAATTATTCAGGATGAGTATTTAAATGATCCGACTAAGTTTAACGACTTTGCATCGGTAATAAAACAAAAAAGAGGAGTTGATCTTAAATACGAACAAGTGTTTAATATACCAGCAGAAAAACAAGTAGTAGATTTAAACCAGAAAGTAGAACAAAACACTAAAATTGGAATAGATAATACAAGAGAACTAAATTTCTTTTTAGCAAAAAATCCAGAGCTTGATTTAACAGATACTGAGAAAGAAGAATTAAAACAGGGTAAAAAGCCAGAAACAGTAGCCAAGAAAGAAGAAACAATGGGCAAATTCATGGATTATCTTGCAAAAACAGGCACATTGGATTATTATGAAAGCGTATATAGGATGACTAGAGGTGAAGCAATGGACTTCCTATATAGAAATTGGACACCAGAAAACAAACAAAAAGAAATTGAGAATGCTAGAAAAGAGGGAGAATTTATAGGTAAGCAGAATGCTTTAGTAAAAGGCACAGGATTAGAGACAGGTGGTTCAATATCAAGTAGCACAACTGGAACGGATAGCATAGATCTAGCCCTCCTTAATAAAACGGATCAAAATATTTATAAAGATGTTGTTAAAAGAGATAAGAAAAGAGCAGAACGCTTTTACTATAGTAGAATAAACTCTAAAAAATAACTTCTAAATAAATATCAGAATCGACTCCAAGCAATCCTTTAGGGTTTTCCCTTAATACGATTTTTAAACTTAGTCCTTCGACGCATATCCACATGATCTTTTTAGGTCACTTTCTCTATATCTTTTTGAAAGATATTTAATTTTATTTATAAACATAATATTATGGCAGCAAATGATTACGGTATTTATGAAGTACCAAATCTAGTAAAGTCAATGGGAGTACCATATGGCGAGAGAGCAACACTAACAGTCGTTGCAAAATCATCAACTACAGTATATTGGGGTCAATTTGTAGCAATTATGAATGGTACACAAGCAGCTCCAACAGGAATTGAGTTTGGTACAACATCAGCTACAGCAGGAAAACCAATTTTTGGAGTAGTAGTAGGTATTCATAAAACAGCAGGAAGTTCTTATTCTTTAGCAGATGATGCAACAAGATCAGGAACATATACAGCAGCAACAACAATTACTTCTTCAACAAGTGGAAATAGATATATCCCTTGGAAGTATCAGTTTGCAGCAACTAATGATGAGGCATCAACTACATCAGCAATTAAAGAAGTAATGGAAGTTCTTCCTATTTATAGTGGAGATATTTTTGAAATTTCTTTAGTTAACTCTGGTGGAACTTCATTCATTAATAGAGGTACAACAACAGCAGCAGGAACAACAGGTTCTTCAGATAATCTACATATAGGATTTTCAATCAATTCAACTTTGCCATTTGCATTAACTGAGTCTTCAGCAGCAAAGGCATTAGCAGGATTAGATTTCATTTCTATAGATGTAGATGGAAGAAAACCATCAGTCCCTTACCATGTATTCGCACAAGCCCTAATTGCACAAGAGGGATTTGAAAATACATTTTAATTTTTAATAACTGTTATCTAAAAACATATGGCATATCAAATGACAACAGATGACTTTAACTCGTGGGATCAATACATTCAAGGATTGCATCAACAAGAGGATCTAAAGTTACCTACAAAATACGAAGAATTATTTGATGTAAATGAAACAGATTATCTAATCTTTAGAGAAGGTGTATATGCTGGTTTATCTCCAATGCAAGTTGTAGATCAATTAGGATCAGCAATCCCAGACTCTTTAGCTATGGGTTTTCAAACTAACTTTACATCAGCATACTACAGAAAAGTAGTTGCAATCTCTAAGACTCTTCTTGATACAAACAAGACAGCAGATTTAGACAATTTTGTAACAGAACAAATGAGAAATCTACATTATTCAAGATCACTAAACTTATTTGGTTGGTTAAGAAATGCAGCAAACTCAACAGGTAAATACGCTTTAACATGGGGTACAAATTTACTTTCAGTAAAGATTCCTCTAAAGAACAGTGGAACAACAAGCATAACAACTTTTGTCGACGGTAAACAGAGACCATTATCTTACTCAGCTTTTGATTTATTAACAAACGCTTTAGCTTCTCAGACTTCCGATTCAGGAAATATTATTGAAGTTAATGATGATTTTGATAATGATTTAATGTTGATTACTTCATATAACAATAAAGTCCCAGCATTTGAAATCGCAGAAGTAAGTGAGAGACCAGATACAGCAGATAGATCAGAGAACTATTTTGTTCATGGAGCAAAATGTGATCTTCTTCTAACTAACTTTATCGGATACAAAGCAGCAGTACAAGCAGGAGAAACAACAGTATCTCAGACATCAGCTTCAAATAATTGGGACTCATCATGGTTCGTGATTAGGAAATCAGATGCTAAAAGATATTGGAGAATGTTCAAAATGAAGGGATATGAATACTATGATACTGAAATCAATAAGGCAAATGAATCAATAAATCATTTTTCTTATGACTCATACTCAAGTGGTGTTCTAAGTCCTCTAGGTTTTGTTGGTTCACTAGGAGATAACTCTACAATAACAACTTAATTTTAGTTTTTAGATTTATCAAATATGGCATCAGGAACAATAGTAGGAACAGTCTTTGACTTCCCTTTATACTATAAAAATAGAACATTTGCTTCAGGAGTAACAAGTGATACGCCAGCACAAGTTATAGATGCAGCAGGTACTTGGACAGGTTTGGCTATTACAAATGCAAATATTGATCCATCACTTTCGCAGTATGCTTCAATTCCATTGTCATCAGCTCAAATTTTAGCTTTAAATGCTACACCAGTAACATTGGTAGCAGCACCAGGAGCAGGCAAAACTATAATAGTTCAAGATGTATTGTTTACAATGACTACTACAGCTACAGCATACGCAAGTGGTGGTAATGTCACTTTTCAATACTCAGGAGGTAACGCAGTTACTAATAATGTAGCATCAACAGTTGTAACAGCAGCAGCAGGAACATCATATACCGTAAGACAGGCTATAGATGTAACAGCAGCAGTTAATACAGCTTTAACAGTAACTAATGCAACAGGTGCTTTTACAACAGGTACAGGTACAGCATTAATTAATGTTTGTTATAGAATAGTATAAAACTGATTTTAGTCTCCCCATCAATAAAAGGTGGGGAGTATAAAGTTTATAAATTTTTATTATTTAAATATGGCAATTAGAACAGGAAATAATGGTAGACCATTAGAGTTTGAAAAGTATGAATGGAAAACTGGTACTGCTACTGTAGCAGGATCAACTCCTAATACTAATCTTAATACTATAAGTGGGTTTAGCTCACCTAAATTGTTTTCGACAGTAACAGAGGCAGAATTAATAAGCATAACAGCAGCAGGAGGAACGGCATATGTTTGTTTAAATTCAACTTCTAATGATGTAATCCAAGTGACTGCAACAACTCCAATAACAAATAGACCATGTAGAGTAGATTCGATATTTATAGCTACAGGAGGAGCAGCAGTAACAATAACTGTTAGTTTACAATAATGAATAATGAGGAATTAATAAAACAACAAGAAGATTTATTAGGAACACTTGCATCAAAAATAAGTGACACAAAAGAACAGATAGCTTTATTTGAAGGTGAAAAATCTCAAATTGAAAAAAAATTTGAAGCTTTAAAAGATTTATTTAATAAATTAAATGATGAAATAAAAAATTTAACAACAGAAAAAGTATTATTAACAATAGATGTAGAAAAAAAACAACAAGAATTAGCAAATATAACAAAAACTGTTCAAGATCAAAAAGTTAAAAGTAATGAATTAGAGGTTGCACATTTGCAAAGTGATAATTTTTTAAAAGAAAAAAAAGAAGCTTTAACAAAATTAATTGAAACTTATGATTCTAAAATAACAGAATTAAAACAAAGAGAAGAAGGGATTTTAACAAGCGAAAAATCTTTAAATGATTATTACAATCTTGTTAAAAATTTAGAAGGAACATTAAATAGACGATTAAGTGAATTAGATAATATAATTAAATAAATCAAATGCCATTAGAAACAAGCCAAATAATTAAGTTAGTTGATGGACTTACACCTACCATACAAGCCTCAGTAATATCGTTATCTAATCATAATGGTGTAGCAGTAGCCATTGTAGATGGTTCAGGAAACCAAATTACATCTTTTGGAGGTGGAACTCAATATGCAGAAAATACAACACAAGCAACAGCAACGGGAACAGTAGCATTAGGGAAAAATGGTTCTAATGTAGTTTTTCCTTTACAATTAGATGCAGCTAATTCAAATGCTTTAAAAGTAAGTATAGTAGCAGGTGGTGGTTCAGGAGGAACAGCAAGTAATTTCGGATCTTCTTTCCCATCGACAGGTACAGCAATAGGAGTTAAAGACTCTACTGCTACAAATATGACTTTTTTAAAAGTAGATAGTTCAAATAACTTGAATATAAATACTGCATCTCTTACCTATCCTGTTAGTACAAATAACAGTACATCAGCTCAATTAGGGGCAGGAGCAACATTTACAGGTACAATAGAGACTATTCAAAATTTACAAGCAGCACAAATTGAAGTCGTTTGCGATCAGCCTTATACATTAAATATTTATCAATATATTGATGCAGGTGGTACTCAATTATCTTCTATTGATACATTTACGAGAACAGCAGGATCTCCACTTAATGAAAATATAACATTACCTGGTAATTATTTTAAGTTAGCATTAACTAATAATGGAGCATCAACAACTACAACATTAAAAATAGATACAACTTTTGGAATAATGAATACTACACCACGAACAAATACTAACTTGGGAAATTATAAAGTCGCTTTAAATGAAATTAATGGAACTGTATTAAACATAGGACAGCAAACAGCAGCTAATTCAATTCCAGTAATTTTACCAAGTGCTACTATAACTACATTAACACCTCCTACTATAGTAACAGTAACTCAAGGAACAGGTACTAACTTACACACAGTTGTAGATAGTGGGAATATAACGGTTTTAGGAGATATTACAGTTTCAGGAAGTATAACTACTCAGAACTTAAACCCAAATTCAGGTACAGCTACAGCAGGATCTACAGTAGCAATAACAACATTAAATGCAACAAACACAATTGCAATTCAAGTAACAGGAACATATACAGGAGCATTAACACCTCAAGTTAGTGTAGATGGTTCAAACTGGATAGCATTATCAGCTACGGCTTTAAGAAACGTAAATACTAATGCTTATGCTGCTACAATAGCATCGGCAGCAGTTGGGATATTTCAAGCAGATATATCAGGTTATGCACAATTTAGAATTTCAGCAAATGCAGCAGTAACAGGAACAGCAGTAGTAACAATTAAATCGAGCAACGCAGCAGGAGTAGTAACTGTTTCTTCCCCATTACCAGCAGGATCAGCAACAATAGGAGGAGTGACAATAGCATCAGGAACAGTAACAGCAGTAACAGCAATAACAAATGCTTTACCTGCAGGGACAAACTTAATGGGTAAAGTTGGCATAGACCAGACTACAGTTGGGACAACTAATGCAGTTTCTATAGCTCAAATTGGAGCTACAACGGTTGTTAATGGAGGTGTAGCAGGTACATTGGCAGTAGGAGGCACTACAGCATCGGGATCTGCTTTAACAGCAAATCCAGCAACAAAAGGAGGGTTAGCTAAAACAGCAAATCCAACAGCAGTAGCAGATGGTCAGGTAGTAAATAGTTTACACGATAAATTGGGTAAACAAATAGTAGTAGGATCAATAAGAGACTTAAAAGGTAATCAGGTCACGACAATTACAAGTTCAACTTCAGAAACAACAGTTGTAACAGCAGTTGCAGCAACATTTTTAGATGTCTATGGTTGTATTATTGCAAATACATCGGCTACTGCTACAAGTGTTATTTTTAAAGATTCAACAGCAGGAACAACTCAATTTGAGTTTGAAGTTCCTGCAACAGAGACAAGGGGATTTATGTTGCCAGAAGGAGGTGCATTTAAGCAAACAACAGTTAATAATAACTGGACTGCAACATGTGGTACATCAGTAGCATCAGTAATAATAACAATGTTATATGTTAAGAATCTATAATGGCAACTAAAACATTTCAACAAGGTGTATCAAGTTATTCAGGGTGCATAGATATGCACATGAGACAAGGTGGTGCTAATAACAATACAGGTGCTAATAATGAATTTGCTTTTTCAGCTTATACAGGGGGAACACCTTCAACGGATCAAACTACGGGGGCTATTAAGTTTGATTTAACGGGACAATTTTTAGGTACTGAAACTGTAACAAGTGCAACTTTAAGCTTATACATAGCAGAAAGTAGAAACGGATCTAACAATAAAACTATATCAATAGCAGCATTTAGAAGAGCATGGATTGAAGGTACAGGAACAGGAATTGATGGAGTAACAGCAAATACATTAGAACCAACTTGGACTTATTATTCCTATAATACTTTAAGTTGGACAGCAGGGGGAGCATTAGATACAACTAATGATGTTTATGCAGATTATTCAAGCACAGCATTAACAAGTGCAAGTATTTTAACTACAGTTACTTTTAATGTTCAAGGGATAGTACAAAATTTTATAAATTCAACATATGTTAATAATGGTTTCTTTTTACACTGTACAGCAGGAGATAATAACAACGGTCAATACTGTGCAGCATCAGCTCAAAATGCAACAGTAGCAAATAGACCATTATTAACAGTAAATTACACAACAGGAGCAGCAACAACTACTGGTACTACTTATTATATGATGGGGGTTTAATATGGCAACAACAATAATAGATTTAAAATATACAACAAATTTATGGTATACAAGCCAGTTATGGTATAGCAATGTTTTATGGTTTGGGGGAGTTGTATTAAATCAAAATATTATAGATCTTAAAAAGTTAGTTTAAAAATATGGCAACAACAATTAATTTCCCTACAAGTTTAGACACAGCATTCAGTATTGGAATGGCTACAGCAATGAATGATGCTACCCAAGATGCTATTAGCGTAGTTAATTCTATGAGTGGGCAAATCATAGCCTTAGAAACTAGTGTAGGAATAACAGGATCGGCAGTATCAGATACATTAAGATATATAACATCTGGAGTTGCATCTGGAGATAAAGCAGTTAGTTTAACAGGGGTAGAAACATTAACTAATAAAACATTAACATCACCTATATTAACATCACCTACTAGTACAGGGACAGACAACGGGACAGAAACTCTTTTAAATAAAAACTTATCAGATTCTTCTAATATAATTCCATTTTCAGGAAATGAAGGTTTTGGAACAAATTATCAAATACAAACATCTATTAATACAAATCAATTAGTTGTTGCTTTAAAAACTCAATCAGGGGCTAACGCAACTGCATCAACACCAATAAATTTTAGAATATTTAACACAGTAAGAACAATTACAGCAGCATTATCAGTAGTAATCCCAGCAGGAACAAACTATTTAAATGCAGGAAGAGTAGAACTTGCTACTTTAGAGCAAGATTTATTTGTATATGGAGGTTATGCTTCCACGTCAGGAAGTTTTGGATTATTAATATCAAGATGGCCTAATGCTAACTTTTATAGTGATTTTAACAGTACAAATACAAATGATAATGGTGTGTACACATCTCTTTCCTTTGTAAGCACTGATAGAGTAGAAATAATAGGTAGAATAAATGCTATAAATTCAGGTATAGCAAGTTATAATTGGTCATTACCAGCTACATCATTAATCATAAATAGATCAATTAATGAAACAAGATATTTAAGTTATTTACCAGCATTAACTGCAACAACTACATCACCAACTTTGGGAACTGGATCTTCTCAAGTAGGATATTATAAAATTAGAAGTAATATGATTAGTGTAACTTCATCAATATCTTTTGGAAGTTCTGGAATTGCAGTTGGAAGCGGTTCTTATTTATGGTCTATCCCTTTTATAGCTAATCAAACATTAGAAGTTGGAAGAATGTCTTTTAATCATACAGGGGTATCATTAGGAAGTGGAGCAGTAACATTTTATTCAGCCAGTCAATTACAAGCAAACGGAATAGCATCAGCAACATCAGGGGCATCAGGTATATCAAACTCAACACCATATACATGGACTGCATTAGATAATTTCAAATTAACAATTGAATATGGTATTTAATTTATTATTTTAATATGGGAAATTTTAAATTTATAACTACAGAGTCAGCAAGAAATATGGGGATTTTATCACAAGATGATTCCACAACTTTTACTACATCTAAAATTACTTTAAATGGTATAAAAAATAGGGCTAATCTTATATATCAAGATGTAATAATGAATGAAATGATATTACATTATCCAGATGATTTTGAACAATTAACATATCCTACACAAGCTTATAGAACAACATTTATAGTTTCAGCTAGTTCTAGTGGAACAACATGGGTATCAACCACACCTGTATTTAATAATTTTGATGAAACTTTACAAATTCAATTAGTGCCAAATGGATCAACTATAAGTGGTATAAATGCAGTAACACCTTCGTTAACATTAAAAATACAACAATATGTAAATTCAACAACTATTATTGCAGATGCTTCATATTCAAGCACTTATTTAGGATATACAGGATTAATTTTAACTAATGAATTTCCTTTTAATGGAGATACTACAGACTTAAAAGAAATAATGAATTTATATATTCAATTAACACCAAATTCAATATATCAACCAGCAACATTAGAAAGAAGGACTGTTTTACCACCAAGGCAAATAAATGCTTATTCTTTATACAATCCAGTTTGGTATAGAACAACTCAAAATGTTAATGGAACGCATATAAGAGCAGCAGGAGTTTATCCTTATCCAAGCGATTATAGAGCTTCTTATTATTTTGGATATACTAGAAGAGTTCAGCCAATGGTTAACGATTCTGATACCCCAGAACTTGAAAATATGGGGATTACAGAAGTTATTATTAACGGAGTAACAGCATGGGGATTAAAAATAATAGATCCAGAAAGTAAAATAGCTTATAGTTTTGAAGAAAAAGATAAAGCAGGTGACACAAAACCAAGAGGAATGAGACAATTTGTAAGAAATTACAGACCAGTAAACAGAAGTCAAGCAAGAAAGATGAAACAAGGAGCATTCTTAAATAATATGATAACTAGATCAACATGAGTAAAACAGAAAATTTTGTACAATTTGATTTTCAAAAAATGCAATCTAATACTGATTTTGATAAAATCGGAGACAATGCTTGTCCTTTAATAATTAATGGGGAAATAGGAAAAGACAAAGTAATTAAAAAAAGAAATGGCAGTTTAGTATCATCAATCCCAGCTCCTACAGGCTCTACAATACAGGGAATTACAGAGTTTGTACAATATTCAGGTTACAGAGAACTTAGAGCAGTTTCAGCAGGGAATATTTATAAAGGGGTATATTCTGGTAGTAATGTTATTTGGTCACAAATAGCTAGTAGCCAGTTTAATACAACAGATAAAGTACAAATGGCAAATCTTAATAATAGGATATATTATGTAGCTCCTAATACCCCAATGTTTTCAGAAGATATTAATGGCCAATTTTACATCACAGGACAAGGAGGAAATGAAATACAAGCTAACAATATAATAGTTTCTCAGAATACATTACTTGTAGGAAACGTGACAGCAATTGGAGGCCCTATAAATTCGCTTATTAATGTAACAACATCAAATAACACATATCAAATAGCTAATCCACAATTATCAAATATGCAACCAGTTGCACAATCTAATAGAACTTATTTTTCTTATTCAGGAACTCCAACTCTATCAGACCAACTTTATACGCCATATTATCAGCAAAATACAATGGCTACGAGTCTTAATTATATAGACTTATTACAACCAACTCTAAATTCTTATGATTTCCCAATTGTTTCTCTTTCCTATCATTGGACTAAAGAAAAAATGTATTCATTTGATGTTACAAAGGTATCAGTTTACCAAGGATTGAATGAAGTAGCAGAAGTTGGATGTTGTTCAAATAGAGCTGCTACATCAACAAATAATGGGTGGTTAGTATGGATGGATACAACTGGAAGGCCATGGGCATATGCAGGAGTTGGGCAACCAAAATCACTTTACGATGAAATATCTGATGGATTAAGTGGGCAAGGACTTATTCAATCAATTAACCCAAGTTCATTACCTAATGTTTGTTCGGGATCAATTTATAACTATATATATTTTTATATAGGAACAATTAATTATTTTGGTCAAACATTAAATAATATAATATTAAAAGGAACAATATCACAAAACTTACCCCCTTATTATTTAACAATAAAATGGTCATTAGATCAATATCCAGAAGCTATAAGTCAATTTGTTAGAGGTTTTGTTAATGGACAACAACAATTATTTGCAATTGCAGCTAATTCTACAAATGTTTATTTAATGAATCAACAAGGAGTTTATAAGGATGGAAATACAAATGTAAATCTACAAGTTTATAGTAAATTTTATTCATTTGGCGATCCATTATCTAGTACAGAAATAACTGATTTGATAGTTAAATATAAACCAACTACAACCAATTCTAATATAAATATTAGTTATGCAACTGATTTAAACTTAACATATACTCCAACAAGCAATGCAACTTTAGCAACAAAAGGAGGGGTAATTAATATGTATGATAGTAATTCAAATAAACTTGACGATGTTGGGAAGATTTTATTGCCAGTAATCCAAAGGTTTAGGACAATTTCTTTTTTATTTCAAAATAACGATAATAATAATTGTGAAATATCAGCTATAGGAGCAACAATAGTAAATAAGCCATTAGATATATTACCTAAAAGTTCATGAGTAATTCAAACTTAATACCAACTACAATTACAGATAATACAACGCCTAACAATAATTACAGTCAGGCTAGTAATTCTGGATCAACTACTTTTTTAACTATATTTAAAAGATATATAGTTTCTGTACCTTTTCAATCTATAGGAACAGTACCTTCTTATACTGAAACATTTACGCCTTATAATATACCAATTGAGGTTACAGTGGAAAAACAGGATAGTAGCTCTGGATTTGTAGTTTTTAAAAATTTACCCATAATAGTATTAGATCCAGGCCCACCAGCAGCATTTTATACATATGCTAGTTACCAATATTCAAATGGTGGATTAAGTATTTATTATTTTGGAGATTCAGGATACTCTGGCTCAGATCAATTTAGAATAACTATAAAAGGACAAAATACAATAAATTAAATTTTAAATATTAAAATGCTATGATATACTCTACACAAGGAACACCAGTACAAAGTATGGTTGATAGCTTAACCAGTCAGTTAAAACCTATTAACCCAATAAATCAGACATACGACCAATTCTCACAGGCTTTTCAACCATCGTTTAATACAATGGCAGATCAAGCAAGACAGCAATTTCAAACTAATACCTTAAATCCATATCAATACGGGTTAAACAATAGTATTCAAGGTGGAAATGGGAATATGGTAGGTCAATCACAATATTTACAAGGAACAGCAGTAAGAAATCAGCAAATACCATTTGAAAACCAATTGGCATCAGCAAATCAAAATTATGCAAATCAAATTAATCAATTATACAACCAAAAAATAAGTGACTTATATAATGCACCAAATGCAATGACTAATCAATAATATGAATCCAGATGAACAACTTTTAAATTTAGTATTACAAACAGGAAAACATCCTTCAGAGTTAGGGCAACAGCTAACAGATAGGGTTAGTCAAGCACAGCCGATGTTTAATAGCTTAGATCAAGCAGAAACACAGGCAAATGTAGTACCACAAATGGGAAATACATTTCAAAATGAAGCTCAAGGATTAGGGCAAATGGGGCAAAATATGGGGAATATTAATGCAGCGGGAGGACAGATAACAGCTAGTAAAAATGATTTACCTTCGATAATAAATACTATAACAGGATTAAATTCAGGACAAAATCAATTAAATTCTACTCTCGCAGGATTGTATGGTGGAACAAGCCAAGCCCAAATGAATGCAGCTACAACCCCACGATTGGCAAGTATAGCAGCAGGGCCACAATATTCGAGAACAGCATTTAACGTAGAGCAATACAACAACACTCTTGACGCTTTAAAAAAACAATATAATCAAAATTTAAATTACGCAGCAGGACATGGCCCAAATGCAGTAAGTATAGTTTCTCAAGGAGGAGTGTTAACACCAAAAAATTCAGTGGCTAACATATTAACAGGGTTATATGATCCATTAGGAACATATGGACAAACCGCATCACCAGCTTATGGGTCACAACTAAATAATGATAAAAATATAATATTAACAGATGGAAATGGGAATCCTATAAACCCTATAAATTATATACAGTAATATGAATAGTTCAGATTGGTACAATCAATATACACAAGCCTTAAACACCTTACAAGGTTATAAGCCTATATCAACTAATGATATAACATCTCAGTTATCTAATGCCGTTGGCAATTTTGCACAACCGTTGCAGGATCAAGCAAAAAGTGAAGCAAATACATATGCAGCAGTGCCTACTTCAATGAACCAACAAAATCAACAATTTGGTTCTAGCCCAACAAGTGTAGGGCCAGACGTATTAACTAGATGGGGTAATGCTTTACAAAACATGCAGAACAATCAAGCGACAACAAATACTATAGGGCAAGGGATTACAGATAATGAAAACAAATTAGGAGGGATGGCTCAAAATATAGCAGATATGTATAACCAAGGAAGAAGTACAGCACAAACAATGGCATCTACATTGGGAGGAAATTATAACACAGCATTATCTAATGAGGCAGCAATTAAGGCAGCTCAAATTAATGCAGGAGCGATCCAAAATCAAATTAATGCAGAAAAAACTAATTATCAAAACACAGGTAATTTAAATCAAAACTATCTTAGCCAACTTGCTAAAATAGGTTATACAATGGATAAGAATGGAAATATTGTTGCATTAAACAATCCGTTAAATATTACGCAAAATCCACAGAATATTAGTCAAAATCAACTTTTAGATCAGTTAAAAAATATGGGGATTCCAAATGTTAATAATATGCAAAATTTTGTAAATAATAATCCTAATTCATTTCAAAGGATACAATAATTTATGGTCACATCACAAGATATACAAAACTTTAAACAACAATATCCAGGTATGGGATATCAAATTGTAGATCCTACTACTGGTAATGTAGAACAAAATGTAGAATCTAATTATGGAGGAGTAAGTAATTTTGTATCAGGATTAGTTAATGGATTAGGAGCATTACCTCAAACAGCAGCAGATTTATTTGCAAGGAATGATGCACAAAACCAAAACCAAAATTACATGCCTGTAGTTACTAATTATTCACAATCTCAATATAATGAAAACAATCCTTTATTAGCTTTAGGTCAATCAGGATTAGAAACAGGAGTAAATGCAGTAACACCATTAGTTGGTGGAGGGTTAGCAAATGGAGTAGCAGAAGGTTTAGGAGGGGGATTACTAGCTAGATTAGCAGGAGGAGCAGCAGTTGGAGCAGGGTCTTCAGCATTAGGAAATATAGGAACTCAAGACTTAAGTAAAGGAATAGATTTAGGACAAGTAGCACAAAGTGGTTTAACAGGTGCTGCATTAGGTGCAGGGGGTTCGGCAATTGGGGAAGCAATAGGGGCAGGAGCAAACGCATTAAAAGGTCAAGGTGCAGGAGGGACAATTCCATTAGCAGATGGAACAACAACGCCAGTAAATGATATAAAATCTGAATTCAGTAATCCTCAAGATGCAACTATAAGTACTACTCCTACAATGGCATCTATGAAAATATCTCAAGATCCAAAATTGGCACAAATATTTGATAATCAAATGGCAAAAGCAGGGATTCAAATGGATACTGGAACGACTACTGGTTTTGGTGATTCTACTAACTTTGCAGACGCAATAGCAAAAAATAGAAATAATCTAATAGATGCAATGGTACAAGTTGGTAATGGGAAAACTCCTATTAATTCCAGTGAATTAGCTAATCCAGAAATTTATCAAAAACTTTCAAGTGCAGTAGCAAAAACTTTAGATAATACTCCACTTAATATTCCTAAAGGATCATTTGATAACTTAAACTCAAATATAGGTCAAGCTTATGATAGTTTAAATCCTACTACTCCTATTAATAATGAAATAGGGCAAGGAGGAGTTATAGATCCTTATGTTAATTCTAAAACAGTAACTAATGCAGATGGATCTATTAATCAAAGTGCTACAGCCCAAAAACTTTACAATGATGGTAAAACGGCAGAACAAGCTTATAATGCTCAATATTCTGTTTCTAAAAATCCAGAACAAGCATTTAATGCTTTATCAGATCAACAAAAATTAGCATATAGTGCGAGACAAGCAGTTAGAGATAATATTTATAATGACCCTTCTAATGCGTCATATCAAAAACTGAAAGATACTAAAGCATTTTTAGATGCAAATTTACCAAATGTAAGAAATATTGCATCTCAGCCAAAATCAACTGTAGCATTCCCAGGAGCTAAATCAATACCTTCTGTAATGTTTAATCCTATAAAAGGTTTAGCAGAAGGAGTGGATGCTTTACAAAATAAAATGCAAATAGGAGGATTAAATAATACATTGGCAGGAAAAGTCCCAACACCAATAAACCCAGCTTTCCCAACAACAGGAGGATTAATTGGAGCTATGGCAGGATTAGCAGGACAATCTCCAAAAGTTGCACAACCTGTAGCACAAATTCCACAAGGACAATCAATAGTACGTTCAGATTTACAAAACCCAGGGGTAATGAATTATTTACAGGCAGCAGCAAAAACAGGAATGTCACCAGACCAAGCATTACAAACATTACAGTCAGGAGCAGAATTAACAGGAGGCACTTATGCCCCTTCAGCTGCAACAGCTCAAGCAAATAAACAAGCAACACAGAGTGTCCAACAAATTCAAAACCTAATAGATTTGATAAATCAAAACCCATTGCAAACAGGAACGTTGGGAGGTGGGTTACTAAACCAACTAACAGGAATGTTAAATCCTCAGGCTAATTCTCAAATTCAACAAGAAATATTAGCAGCACCAGGAATGGTAAGATCAGCAGGAGGATCGGTAAATCCAAGTCAAATAGTTACACCAAATATGTCACCATCACAATTAACTGATTTACTAAATCAATATATACAAATGATTCAATCAGGAGCAGGTAATAATCAACAGATTAATCAAGCACCAGCAACTAATTTTATTAATTATGCAAAATGAATTCAGACAATTTCAATTCATGGGATCAGCGTCTTGGTTCTAAAAGTAATAAATCTAAATCTAAAAAAACTATGAAGAAGAAAACAATAAAAATAAAACATCCAGGAGCATTACATAAAGAGTTAGGAGTTAGTGAAACTAAAAAGCTAACAGTTAAGGAATTAGTTAAAGCTAAAAATAGCAAAAGCCCAATCGAAAGGAAGAGAGCTACATTCGCAGTAAATGCAAAAAAATGGAATCACAAAAAGAAAAAGATTTAAATTAAACGTATTTTTTATATTATGGGGGAGGTGTCAGGAGAAGTATTACAGGAAAGATTAAAAAATCTTTCAGACAATTTTAATGCTAACAATATTGCAGTGACTTTGAGGTTTGATAAAACAGATAATAAGCTAGATACAATTCTTAAAGAAATGAGAGGGTTTGATGGGAGACTTATAGCAAACGAAACGCAGATTAGAACTGTAGAATCTAACTTTATGGATTTTAAAGTATTAACTGATAAACGAATTGATGCACTAGAAATTGATTCAAGTGATACTGATAACTTAAAAACACAAGCAATGGGATTCAAAGCAGGGTTCTTTTTAATTGGAAAAATATTAGCAGTAATAGTTTCTGTTTTAAGTTTTTTTTATACAGTGTACAGTTTTCTTACCTTGCATTCTATAATTAAATAATTGTATAATTAGTAATGCAAATAAATACGCACTTGATTACAAATGAAAATAATTTCATGAGAGGACGTCAAGGTCAATCAGGTCAAGATATAATAATCCATACAAACGGTGCTAAAGGTACTGATCTTTTCAATTGGTTTCAAAATAATACTATTCAAGTCTCAGCTCATTATCAAATTTATCTTACAGGACAAATAGATCAATATGCCAGTGAAGATGATACTGCATACCATGCAGGGGTATGGGAAGAAAACCTAAGATCAATAGGGATAGAACACGAAGATGATGGTAACCCAAATGATTCAACTAGAACTGATGCACAATATGAATCTTCGGCACAACTAATAGCAGATATATATAGGAGACATGGATTACCTTTTAATGATATGGGAAGGATAAAGCCACATAATGAGTTTGTCCCAACAAGATCTTGCCCAGCAGGATTAAGTATAGACAGAATAAGAACAAGAGTTAATCAAATTTTAAATGTTACAGAAGATCCTAATATGATCGCAGAATTACAACAAGAAATAACAGCTTATCAAATTGATCAAGCTAACAAAGATAAGACAATAGCTTCATTAAATTCTCAAATATCAATACTTACAGCACAAGATTTGCAAAAAGATTCTCAAATAGCAGACTTACAAAAAGAAAACAGTGATTTACAGACACAGGTCAATAATGCGGTTTTAAACCATCAACAAGATACTACTACTATCAACGGTCTCTCTATTAAAGTAACTGATTTAGAAAGCCAAATAGGGGCATTGCAGCTCCAAATTAAAAATCTACAGTCACAGAGTTTAGTAAATATAATAAAGACAACAACCCAAAAACTAATTAATTTTTTAAAGTCAAAAAAATGATAAAACAATTTGTACAATCATTTAATAATTTACCACATTGGATTAAAT
>Ga0075019_10000792_pt1 | contig 17921 bp, 13 predicted proteins | sample ColStrG_CSR_2013_FD_71473 | JGI IMG/M metagenome (GOLD analysis project Ga0075019, IMG submission 71473) | Freshwater sediment microbial communities in response to fracking from Pennsylvania, USA - Cold Stream Run_MetaG_CSR_2013 | ecosystem: Environmental > Aquatic > Freshwater > Creek >...
ATGCTGCCTTTAAAAATTTTGATACAACAAAATCTTCACTTTGTTTAGGGCCATAAGTGTTAAAAAACCTAAAGATCGTGTAATCTAAATTATACTCTTTTTTATATGATTTACAAAAGGATTCGCCGACGTTTTTTACCACTGCATAAGGGAGTCTAGAGTTTAGCGGCGTTGTCTCTTCGTGTTGAGGAAGGCTCACAGGTTCTCCATAGACTTCAGATGAGCTCGAAAAAAAAACTCTTTTAACGTCTGTACTTTTACTTAGATCAAGAATATTTCTGATCCCGTCAATGTCCCTCAAGACCATTATCGGGTTTTCAAGGGTTCGTTTTACACCAACTGTTGCAGCATAATGGAAAACATAGTCGAATCCAAAGTGGATCATGATCGGGGATAATTCCCGAAAGTTATTTACATCGCATTTGATGAACCGACAATCTGGGTGAGTAGGTACTTTCATCATGTTTCCGGTTAGTAGATTATCCACTGACACTATTGAGTACTTTCCGGAGGCAAGTAGTTTGTCTGTCAGGGAACTGCCGATGAACCCGGCGCCTCCTGTAATGAGAATTTTTAGCATCGTCGATTTAGTTTAAGGGTAAAAAAGTTTGCTAATATAAAATTATCTAGCACAAATTTGCTTTGAATTAAATAGTAACCGATAATTGAATAACTTGCTGCCTCTTAAATTACCAATGAGAATAGTAGTAATTTCTTCTTGTTACCCCAGAAAGACTAGACCATATAGTGGAGTTTTTATTCACCAACAATTAAAGGCACTGGTGCAACTTGGCTTTGAAGTTCATTTGATTCAAGTGGTAAATTGGTTTCCGCCCTTTGGTCTTTATAGACTTCACCCCTATTGGAGAGAAGGTCATGATGAACTCTCTGAAATGCATAATGATCTAGATGATGTACAAATTCATCACCCTCGATTATTTGTGAAAATACCAAGTCGTTTCTTTCGTGATAACCGTATGAAACGAATGGGTGAGTTGATCGGAAATTTCATTTTGCGGCATAAGCAACTGAGGGGGGCAGACTGGATTTATTCGCACTTCTTGTGGTACGAGGGTTATGTTGGTGCAATTGCCAGCCAGAAAACCGGAATTCCGTTGGCTGCTATGGCTTGGGGAGATGACGTACACGCGTGGCCTGAAAATGATAAAGGAATTGCGGAATTGTTGCCATTTGTTCTTAATTCAGCGAAACTATTGTTGGCCAACAGTCAACGATTGGCTAACGATGCAAAGTACTGGTTTCCTCCGGGCCTTGAAAAGGAAATTAAAGTTGTGTATAGTGGGGTTGATTTGGATAAATTTTACCCAGTGCAGAACGTAAATGATCGAGAGGAATTACGACGAAGTTTTACTCTTCCATTGGATAAACTCTTATTACTCTGCGTAGCAACCCCTGTCAAATTAAAGGGGTGGCTTGAATTGTTTGACGCAATTCAAACATTAGGAAGTGAGTTTGATGCATGGAAATTGGTTATGGTAGCCCCTGAGCGAATTTCGACCGATGCTTTGAACTTGATCCATGAATCAGAGAAAAGAGGAATAACGGATCGGGTAATTTTTGTAGGTAAAGTCCACTTTGATAAAATGCCGGACTTAATGCGGTCGGTGGACGCTTTTATTTTACCCAGCTATAATGAAGGGTTTTCTAACGCCGTTCTAGAGGCCATGGCAACAGGACTGGCTGTTGTTGCCACGGATGTTGGTGGGCATAAGGAATTAATTGACAATGAAATTAACGGACTGTTACCATTACCCCGAAGTGCCCAAGCATTAATTCATTCTTTAAGACTAATTAATAATACGGCATTTAGAGCTAAATTTGCGTCTAACGCTCGAATGTCCGTTGAGAATCGAATTGGAACGTTTAAGGAGAACGCTCAAAAATTAAAACGCTTATTTAGTTGCCATGATAATTAACAAAAAGTATAACCTATTTATTTTTAGTTCCGTCAAATAATGAAGATAAATTTTTCTAATATTTTGATGGTTTGAAGTATAAAAGAAATGATAAAAATTATTTCAATAGTGGGAGCGCGGCCGCAGTTCATTAAGGCTTCAACGGTCTCGAGGGCTATTTTAAAGAAAGAAGGTGTATCTGAAATTATTATTCATACCGGACAGCACTATGATAGTAACATGAGTGATATTTTCTTTTCAGAAATGAAAATTCCGGAACCCAAGTATAATCTTTCAATCTCCAACGGTACTCATGGAAGAAATACGGGTAGGATGATGGAGATGATTGAAAAGACACTTATTGAAGAAAGACCTGCTGGAATAATTGTTTACGGAGACACCAACACTACTTTGGCCGGAGCACTGGCGGCGAAGAAATTGCATATTCCTGTTTTTCATGTTGAGGCGGGTTTGAGAAGTTTTGATATGAGAATGCCAGAAGAGATCAATCGGGTTTTAACAGACAGAATTTCGGATATATTATTTTGTCCAACAGAAGTAAGTAAAACAAATCTAATCGATGAGAGTTTTCAAAATTTTAATTGCAAAATCGAAATAGTAGGCGACGTGATGTTTGATGCGGCAAGATTTTATGAAGGATTTGCAAGGATTCCGGACAGTAAAGATCATTTGTTAGTCACCATTCATCGCGAAGGCAATGTGGTCGACAGGGAGGTCTTGAGCAGTATAGTTAAGGGCCTTAATACGTTAGCTAATTTTAAGAAAATTATTTTTCCCGCTCATCCAAGAACGGCAGCAGCCATGAGAAAATTTAGGCTGCAACCAAATTTTCCTATAATCGATCCTGTTGGCTTTTATGAAATGATAGGATTGATTAAGACTGCTGACATTGTTATTACAGACAGTGGTGGACTTCAAAAAGAAGCTTTTTTTTATGGTAAGAATTCTGTGGTATTAAGAAAGAACACGGAATGGGTTGAGCTGCTCGATAATGGCTTTACAAGATTGGTCAGTAGTGATCCAGAGCTCCTTGTTGAGACTGTGCGAAATCGAACTTGGGCAAACACCAATTTTGGAGTACCACTTTTTGGAGATGGAACCGCAGCAGATAAAGTTGTTGACTCAATTAAGACTTTTTTCGATGGGCAATAATAGGTTCTCTTTGGTCCACGCTATATGTGATCCGCCAAACACCCCGCTTTTAAATACACAGGTATATGAGCGAGCATACTTCCAAACTAACAAAGGGAAAAGCTCCCCAGAACAAACTTTTGTTTTCGTTTTTGCTGCTCTAAGAACTCTACTACAAAACAATTATTACAAATCAATTAGATCAGCCAGGAAATCATTTTATCCTGTTAGATTTGTTTTGGTTCCTTTTTCAAGCAGGCTTGGGCCCCTTCTCACGGCCTTTACGTTGAGGTGCTATCGTTTTTTTTTTATAAAGCATCGAATAATATTTCATTCCAGAGGTGAAACGCCCGTTTATTGGATTAATAAAGTGAAGCGAAAGGATGATAAAATGATTATTGATGTGCGTGGCTACACTCCCATAGAAATCTTTGCCCGGTCAAATAAGTTTGATCCATCAGATTTGAGCATAATTGAAAAGCAAGTTTTCTTGTCGTATGAAGAAAACTTGAGAAATGTTTTAAAATTTGCCGATGCAATTTTTACAGTGAGTACCCCCTTAGCTGTATATCTTAAGAAACGGTTTAATCTATTGAGTGATGTTGAAATAATCCCATGTGTAACGTCAGAAATGAAGCCAGATCAAATGATTAAAGTAAACGCTCGAGAGGAGTCAATAAATATTGTGTATTTAGGGGGCGCTCAGTCCTACCAATCTCTTAAAGAACTTATTCTGCCTTTTGTTAAAGCTTTGACAAATTTAGATGAACGTGTTGTGGTTCATTTCGTAAGTCAGGATAAACCAATTATTGATAGATATTTAAAAGAATCCGGGATATTTGGCGATCAAACAATTTCTGTTTGTCTTCCACAAGAAGAAGTTGGAGCTTATTTATTGAAAATGGATTTAGGGCTAATACTCAGATCACCATCTTTTATGAATTCCTTTTCTCAGCCTGTTAAAATGGGTGAGTATCTTGCCTCAGGTGTTGGAATCGTTTTTGAAAAAGGAACGGGAGATTTGAGAGCCCTTCTCCAGGAAAGAGGAATTGGGTTTGAAGTTGAGTTGTGGAATAGGGATAACGAGCACATTGAATGTGAGGCGAGGAGACTATTATCATGGTTTGATCAAAATTGTTTGCGGATAAAAGCCGAATCTCAAAATTTTATTTTTACGGAGTACAACTGGAATAGATATTCAATAATGGAGAATAATGTTTATCATAGGTTATTGGGTGACCGAAGACTTGGCTGAAGATGTTAGGATTTATTTAAACCAAAGTGATTAATTAAGTGTGTGGACTAACCGCTATTTTTAACAAGACCGGTCTGTCTTCCGCTTATTTAAAAAGTGCGAATGAAATCGTGTCTCATCGTGGACCTGATGACGAAGGCTACCTCTTGTTGTCTTCAGGAAATTCGTTTGAAGTATTGGCAGGAAGAGATACTGCAGAACAAACAAAATCATTTTTTAAATATAATTTCTTAGAACAAGACAGGAAAGAATGGAAGGTTGGCCTTGGCCACAGACGGCTTTCCATAATTGATCTTTCACCGACCGGTCATCAACCGATGATACTTAGCGATCAGGGTTTAGCAATAACTTTTAACGGAGAAATTTTTAATTACTTAGAAATTCGTGATGACCTGATGAAATTGGGTCATCAATTTTATACTGGTAGTGACACTGAAGTAATTCTTCACTCATGGGCGCAATGGGGAATGGAAGCCTTGCATAGATTTAACGGCATGTTTGCTTTTGTACTATTGGATATAAAGCAGCAAAGGCTTTACGCAGTGCGCGATCGCTTTGGTGTAAAACCATTATACTACACGGATGTCCATGGCTACATGGCATTTGGATCCGAAGTGAAACAATTGCGGACATTACCAGATTATAGTTTTAATCTCAATGGAAAGATTGCGTATGACTATCTGCGCAATGGATGGATCGATCACAATTCAAAAACGTTTGAGGAAAAGATTCATCAGGTGATGCCTGGTCATTTTATAGAATTGAACATTGCGACAGGGCAGTGGAGAGAAAATAAATGGTATGCTTTAATCCCTGTTCGGTGGAAGGGCACTGAACAAGAAGCATGTGATTGCTTATATGAATTATTAAAAGACAGTGTGCGACTCCGTTTGCGTTCAGACGTTCCAGTGGGATCTGCTCTCTCAGGTGGACTTGATTCCTCTACCATTGTCTGCTTAATGCGTGAAGTGCTCGGAGATCAAAAGGTGGGCGATCATGTAATCAAGACTATTACGTCTTGCAATGAGGATAAAAGATATGATGAGTGGGAATTTGCAGCAGAAGTGATCGCAAGAGTTAAAGCCGAGCCTCATAAAACTTTTCCTTCTTTTGAAAAATTGCAACATGATCTTGACCGCATGCTCTGGCATATGGATTATCCTTTTGGTTCAACCAGCCAATTCAGTCAATGGTGTGTTTTTGAAGAAGCCAAAAAGCAAGGACTCACTGTGATGATCGATGGGCAAGGGGCCGATGAACAATTAGCAGGTTATGGCGGTAATGATGTAGCACTTTATTCTGGTCTGTTAGGTAGCGGAAAAATTTTGTCGGGGCTAAGGGAAACTGTCAACTATAAAAGAAGGCACGGCCGATGGCCTATAGGTTTTTTATTGGGTGCCTTTCAAACTAATTTTCCTGGGTTCGCTTCTCTTTTGCCTAAGAGTTATCAACCCCTGTCCCAAACTGGAGATGTACCGGATTGGTTGAAAAGCAGCAAGTATGGGGAGGATATGTTCAGACCAAAGAATTTGCAAGACAACTTAATACATCAAGTGCAGGTTTTTCCGCTACCATCTTTACTCCGATATGAAGATAGAAACTCAATGGCTTTTTCGATAGAGTCACGTGTGCCATTTATGGATTACCGGTTAATTGAGTTTATTTTGGGGCTTCCGGAAAAATTTATTTATAATTGTGGCGAGAGAAAGTATATTCTCAGAAAAACTTTCAGGGGATTGGTGCCCGACAAGATTCTTGATCGAAAAGATAAAATGGGATTTGTTTCTGCCGAAGAACGGTGGATTAAGCATGATGGGAAAGATTGGTTTAATGATCAATTGACTATCTTTTCAAATACAGCACTAGATTTCGTCGTTAAAGATAAAATCACTTCTATGATCATTAGTATGCAGCGAGAAGAAATACCATTTAATTTCCAACCGTGGAGATTATTATGCTTATCAAGATGGATTGATATATTCAGTTAAAAGAAGGCGATGGACATGTTTAAAATTGCTTTGAGAAGAGTATTTTATTTTTTCTACGCATTACGATATAAAGAAAGTGGAAAATTAAAAACCGTGAACAATAAAGTTTATAGATTTCCTTATTCTGTTGTTAGAGGTATTCCGTCAATCATTAATGAGAGGCCTTTATTATTTCTGCAACAATTGGTAAAGAATAAAAAAGTTGTAATAGATGTCGGGGCTAATATTGGAACGATATCCAACATCATTTCTAACGACATGAGTCCTGGTGGAGTAATACATGCTTTTGAACCAACGCCATCCACCTTTTTAATTCTTCAAGATACAGCTCGATTAGTTAAAGGGAATGTTATAATTCAACCTTATAATTATGCGATTGCTGGCGAGAACGGTGTTGTATATTTTGAAACGACAGAATCATCAACGACGAATCATATTATTTCGGATCAAAATAGGGGAATTGCTGTAACTGCAGTCTGTTTAGATTGGTTTTGCCTGACGAATGGAATAAGACCCGAAGTTATTAAAATTGATGTTGAAGGAGCAGAATACTTGGTCTTACTCGGCTCACAAAGTATATTAAAAAAATACAAGCCTGAGGTATTAGTAGAACTCCACATTGATCAACTTAGATTGCAGAAAGTAGATTGTAATCTTTTTGGAAATTTAATAGAACAAATTGATTACGAGGCTCACTCCTTGGATGGTGAAAAAATTCCTTCTGACTTAATTTTTAATTATAGTTGTATTCATTTAGTTTCAAAATCTTAGATTTTTCTTATTAATTTATATTACTATTTTTTGTCGGAATTATTCACTTTTGATTTCTGGGCATTGTGACGGATCAATCTGCGGTTCTTCTAATATCTTCGGTGCATCCGGATTTACTTCCACCAATCCTTAACATCGCAAGGGTTTACAGTCAACTGGGGTATCAGGTGGATGTGTTGAGTTTTGGTTACACGTTGTCTCAAAAATGTAAGCTGAATGACGGAAAGATTACATATCATGTTTTGGAAAAATATGAAGGTTCATTTTTTCAAAAAATCCGTTCCCAATTCGCTTTTGGCAGAAAAACATTTCGGCTTTTGGATAGTGTAAAAGAACTTAAATATGTTTTCGTTTTCTGCCCCGTTTCATTTTTTTGGGCCAGCTTGTCCAAGGGCAGCAATCGCCTCATTCTGCATTGCATCGAGATTTATAAAAAACCGATAGCAGTAAGTTTTGATTTAATTTTTCACTATTACTTTGTGAAAAATATGCCTAAATCAAGATTGATTTTTTCGCCATCCAAGGAAAGATCAATGGATATGGTTAGTCGTTATCATCTAAATACTAACCCGGGTGTAGTTCTTAATGCGCCTTTTCAGTGTGAGTTGAATTATAAAAGAGTGAAGCACGACAAAATTAGGTTGATCCACACTGGAGGTATGAACGTAACGCGGGGTATACTTGAGCTATTGAGAGCCTTCAAACTAATTCGGCATGGCAATTTTGAATTGTTTGTTACTAATATAGATAATAGTGAATATTCCAAGTTGATTAAAGATTTTGTGAAAATGGAGGAGCTTGATAACGTATTTTTACTGCCAACTCTAGATAGGGCAGCGCTTATTGAGTTGCAAGCATCTGCAGATATTGGCATCTGTTTTATAAAACGAACGGATTGCGTTGATACAGATTTAATAGCGCCCAACAAGTTAGGGGAGTATTTGCTTCATGGTCTAGTTTGCATTGTATCTGATCAGACTTATTTTAAGATGATGGAAACCCATGAATTTATAAAGTCTGTTTCGATCAATGACGCCCTCTCGGTGTCACGAGCGATAGAATCAGCATCTGAACTGGTAAAGACAGGGCACACAAAAATATTGATCGGGAAATTTCTTCGGCATGAATACAATATGATGCACCAATTAAGGAGTAATAAACTCATCTAAATTGAGGAATATCCTCTTTCTTTCCCATCCTTATCACCGTGGAGGTGTAACTCAATGGATGGCTGACGCGTTCAATGAATGGAATGACAATTTTGGAAACGCCTATTTTGTTACAGTTCAACCAAAGCAGATTTTTATCTCTGCACCTGATAGGCCCGAAGTGCGTACCATGCTTAGCTGCTCTTATCAGCAACATCTATTTTTCGCTTCCGTAGGCCGTTTGTTTGAACTTGGTACGCTTGAATATAAAGCCAGTACTTACAGAAAAATAATTAAAAAGGTTATTTATCAGGGTACACCAGTTATTCCTTCGGATGATGAAGCATGCTGGATGGCAGCCGCGGCTTGTGCAGATCGAAATCCGATGGTCGCCATTTTGCACGCTGACGAAGAATTGTACTTTCAATTGGTTGAAAAGTACAAGGCGTTTGTCTGTGTTTTCATTTGTGTTTCTTCGAGAATTTTGATCAAACTGCTAAAGCGGTATCCACAATTTTCAAACAGAGCGATCGCTTTGCCTTGCGGCATATTGGTAGATCAATTCACTTTGGCCCCAGACAAGGCAGAGATTATAGCCTGGGTTGGTCGATTATCGCGTTATCAAAAACGCGCTCAAGATATTATTCCATTGTTTGAGATAGTAAGGGAAAAATGGCCGGCGTGCCGCCTACAGGTTTTAGGACATGGTGACTATTCCGAAACAATTATTACTGAAGCTGAGCAATTGGAATTAAGGGATTCGGTCGAAATAACTGGATGGGTTGACTCTGCAGAAATTCGAAGGCGACTGTCCAAGACAAAAGTGTTCCTGCAAACTTCCGACTTCGAAGGCACCTCTGTTGCAATGATGGAGGCTTTAGCGTCTGGTTGTACAGTTGTAAGCACAAGGGTAAGCGGAGCAGAAGATTTAGAAAGCCTTCCTGAAGCAGGCGACGTAATTTATCTGTATTCGATTGGAAATATAGAAGAAGGTGCGAGATTAATGATAAATGCGATCAGAGATCATAATTTAACTTCTTCAGAAAAAGCAAGAAGCCTGGCCTCCAAGTATTTCGACTGTAAAGTCAATATTAAAATACTGTTTAACTTTACGGATGAGGTAATGAGGCAGGAAGTGAAGTTTCGATCTTGGACGATAAGTGTAGTTAAGATATATATATCACCCCTCATTGCACTCGTAAGGTGGAGTAAGCGGTTGCTAAATAATTTCCTGATTAAAGGTTAATTTTAACATTCATGTGTGGCATTGCAATCTGCATTTCATCAGATCCTGTTTTAAAACACAATTTTTCAAAAGAAGCAATAAAGCTTTTGCATCATCGTGGTCCTGACGGAAATGGTGTGTGGCAAGATGATAATATAATCATTGTGCATACGCGCCTCTCTATTCAAGACTTGACAGAAGCTGGGAAACAGCCAATGATATCGCAGTCAGGTAGATTTATAATCACGTTCAACGGAGAGATTTATAATCACTTATCACTTCGCAAAAGATTTTTACCTGATCATAAGTTTAAAGGTCATGCGGATACAGAGACAATTTTAGAACTTTTCGAAAAAATGGGGGAAAAAATGTTGCCATATCTTATTGGAATGTGGGCTTTTGCTATTTGGGACAGTACTGAAAAAAAATTGTTTGTTTGTCGCGATCGATTTGGACAGAAGCCACTTTATCGCGTAAAAAAAGATGATAGCTTTTTTCTTGCTAGTGAAATAAAACCTCTGCTGAAAAAAGGACTCAATGAATTTAATGTGCTGGCTGCTTCCGAATACTTGGCGCTGGGTAACTATGGTCATTTATTTGAAAAAACCTTCTTCGAATCCGTATTTCAAATTCTGCCAGCTCACTACACAATCTATGATGGATTGGGTAATTTGATGAAGAATTCGTGCTATTGGAAAATTGATGAAGTTCCTTATAAGGATCGGTTATTCTTTGATGATCGCCAGGCCAAATACTTTAGAGATTTGGTTTTGGAGGTGATTGAATCACAGCTTTTATCCGATGTTCCAGTAGGTGCAGCATTATCGGGAGGACTTGATTCATCCATTATTGTCAGTTGCTTAGCATCTATGGGAAAGAATATACCTGCGTTTACTGCTCAATTTAAGAATCACAAAAGTGATGAAACCAGATACGTCGAAGCAGTAAAAAGAAGATGGGGCAAGGCCGTTGAAGTAATTTATACTCCAGTAGGTGAATTATCACTGGAAAATGACCTGTTAAAGGTGGTCAGAGAGCAAGAGGAACCTTTTGGAGATCCCTCCATTATGGCGCATGGATTTTTAGTCGAGGCTGCTCAGAAAGCGGGTGTGAAAGTTATGCTAGGTGGACAGGGTGGCGATGAAATTTCGATGGGATATCCCTGGATGTATCAGCGAGCATTTGCTTATGCACTGTCACAAAAAGACACGGCTTCTTTTTGGAGATTCATCTCCCGAGAATTTAAGTCAATTCCTTATTTAAGACTAATTACGGCAGGTTTATTTCCGGAAAAGGAGCTTAGTTTAAGGATTAATGGACGTTTTAGAAAGAAGAAAATATTGAAGCAGCAGTTTCAGATGCACTCCCCTGAAAGCTCCTTCGGACGAGTGGATCGATTTGATGGTATCTATCTTGAAAGTATCCGAACTGTTGGTCTGCCTCATTTATGCCAATATGATGACAGATCTACGATGTCAAGGTCAATCGAAGGACGTATGCCGTTTTTAGATCATCGAATACTGGAATTTACTTCCCGTTTTCGCCCGGATGCATTTTACTCTAATGGTTATTCAAAAATGATTTTTAGAAAATCGTTTCGTGACCTGCTTCCTCAGGAGATAATTGATCGAAGAGACAAAGTGGGATTTTATACCCCAATTGAAGAACTAATTTTGGAAAGTAAGCCTTGGGTAAAAAAGATGCTTATGGAAAAAGCTGTTTTAAGTATTGCAAGCAGCGCAAAACTTAATGATCTTGTTCGCTCATTGGACAAAAATAAATTGGACGTAAATAATGCCATTTTGATTTTTAGATTTATATCTTTCGCAATTTGGAGGAATTTATTCAACAGCAACCTCTAATGAAAGGCTGGTTTAGATTTAGCGCAATATTTATTTTAATTTTAGCCTACTTTTTGGATTGGGAAAAAGTTCAACCTATTGGCATGCTTGTTTATAGTTTAGCTTTTTTAATAGATGATTTTGAAAAAGGAGAGTTAAAACGGTTGGATATTTCGACAGCCTATGCAGGGTTATTAGCAATTACAAGTATAAGCCACATGATAGCTTTTTTTGGCTGGAGCGAGAATCCTTGGTTCTTTAGAAAGACGTATTCAGGAGAAATTTCCGGAAAGGCAATTTTTATTTTCAATCTCGGGAGCATTTTGATTATTGAATCGATGCGCACGATTTTGAAAAGAGAGAAAATAGCGGACATGGTAACAAGTTCAATGAAAGCCCTTTCAGTTAAAAAGGTTTTCATCGTTTCCATCGTAATTTTTTTGTGTTCTGTATATTTTAATCGATGGATACAAGCCTTGGGATCATTTGGTTCTTTTTTCACGGCAATTATCAATGGATCTATATTGCTACTTTCTTTTCTTACCAATTATCAAAGAAAGTATAGATGGATTGCCTTTGGATCCGCTATGTTTTTGTCAATCTGGGCACTATTGTTTAGCTATTTGAGGATGGAGATGCTAATTCCATTGATCGCATACGTTTCTGGGGACTTATTCGCTAACAGGTCGATATTTAAAATACACTTATATTCGAAGGCGTTGTTGATTGGTGCTTTGATTATTTTTCCACCCTTATTCACCTATCTCGGTGCCAACAGAGATAATATTTCAAATGCTCAAAAAATTGATTTTGTTCTGAATAGGTCAAAAAATGAAAAAGCAAGAGAAGGCCAAACTATCATGACGCGGCTGAGCATTATTCCCCAATTGAGTCAGATTATTATGTTAACTGAGAGAAAAGGCTTTTACCATGGCAAGACTTTGGGCTACCTAGCATACGTGTTTATACCCAGATTTATTTGGACCGAAAAGCCAACAATAAAGCAGGGCCAATGGTTTGCTAAAGAGATTGGGGCGGCCTATGAATACAGAAATGGAAGAATCAACAACTCGGTAAACATGACTGTGCCGGGAGAATTTTATTTAAATTTTGGTTTTATCGGCGTTGTCTGTGGCTGTTTTTTATTTGGAATATTCGTGGGCTGGTTGTGGAATCAGACAGAATACGGTACGCTTTATGGTTGGGCGTTCAGATTTTATCTTATTTTCTTAGGATTATTTTCATTGGGAGCCGACCTGCAAATTTTACCTACATTAATAGCCTTTCTTCTAGTTTATAAGGTTATTGTTTATTTTGGCAGCACGCGGAGTGAAACCAATTTTCCTCCTCTCACGGCAAAATAATATGAAAATACTTTGTATTGGAGAAGAGTGGCGGGGAAGTAATTCATCTGGTTTTTTTTATGCCCTAACCAGGCAAGGTCATATCATTCATATTGTGAATGAATTGAGTCATGTGAGTGTTAAGGCACGTGACCTTTTTGCAAAAATCTGTAATCGATTAATTAGGCAGTTTCAAATCAACGACCTTAATGAACAGTTAGACAGGATTACATCGGCATTTAGACCGAATTTAATATTGGTATATAAAGGTGCATTTGTCAAGCCCGAAACTGTTCATGGATGGAAAGCCCGGGGTATACCGGTCATTATTTTTTTTCCGGATGTAAGTTTTTTGGCTCATGGCAACCTTATTCCTGCGTGTATTCCATTATATGACCATATTTTCTCAACCAAATCTTTTGCCGCAGATGACATTCGCAGGCTTTTTAGGAGGGACAAATCATCTATCTCGTTTATTCCCCATGGATTTGATCCACTCATCCATCGTCCGGTGAGATCGGTTGATGATACATTTTCGTGTGCAGCTTCATTCATCGGCAGCTATTCTGCGCATAAGCAGCACTATTTGGTTTCATTAAAAATGAAGTTGCCTGACCTAGATTTAAAAATATGGGGAGGAACATGGTCAGGTAAATCTTCGTTAAAATCCTCCGTTCAATTAATATCAATCGAGGGGGATCAATATGCGCTCGCATTAAACCAGTCTCATGTCAACATTGCTCTTTTATCTGAATTGGTTGAAGGTGCTTCGCGGGGTGATCAGATAACTTCCCGTACCTTTCATATTCCTGCATCTGGAGGGTTTATGCTTCATCAACGTACAGAAGAAGTTCTTCACTATTTTGATGAAGGTAAAGAAATGGCCTGCTTTGAATCAGTTGATGAATTGGTCGAAAAAGTGCAGTTTTATTTAAATAACCCCATTGAAAGAATTAGGATTCGCGACCAGGGATATAAACGTGCATTGGCTGAACATAGTTTAGATAGACGCGTTCAGCTGGTAATGACAATTTTGAAAGATAGAGGATTGGTTTAATATACCTTAAATTATCCTTATCCTCCTCGCTTACCGATAAACAAAGATGCCTAATTTTAGATATCGGACACGGCTATGGTGGTTTTCTATTAGCTTCGAAAAAAGTGGGCACAAAAAAATTAACTCGAATTTATATTTCTGAACAACAAGCTATAAGAGTAATGAACTGAGAATTTTATAAACAAGGTTGCTGATGTTACTAATTTTGTTATGCTTCCCATCACGGTGTTTTAATCAATTGATCCGGCGAGATGTAATAAAACTCCTCAACCATCAAGAAGCTTGTGAACAGTTAATTAAAGTATCAAGCGCGTTAAAGCCATGTGCAAAATTTATCATCATATAGCAAATGGGCAGGGAATTTGTTTTTCTAGAATTGACGATGGAGATGATGCCAGTGAAACGGCCCGTACTGCATTTTCGGTACCCCAACTTTTTTTGGGATTCAGGGTCTATTAATAGTCAATGCTACTCAACAGGGCTTGTGCCTTATGTATGGAAAAGCATAATCAGGAAAATTCATTGGACTTTAAAGATAATTAGCCATTGCTTTTGGAAAATGCTAGAAGATGTTAATTCTAATCGCCTTTTTGCCTCAATTGTAATTTTCATTGGAAAGAAAAAATGAAGGTCATCTATTATTTCCGAAATCCCATTCCCGGTAACTATAGCATTGAAAGTATTTTTAATTCCATTATTGACGAATTGAAAAATGACATCGATATCGCGTTATTTAAAACGAAAAGTTCTGTAGACATGTCTGCGATATTGCAAGTTAGAGGGTTAAAGGCTGACGTCCATCACATCACGGGTGCGGTTAATTATCTTGCTTTAAGCCTGCCATCAAAAAATACTGTTTTAACGGTTCATGACATTGGTTTTTATGAAAATCCGGTTAATGCGGGCTTAAAGAAGAGTATTTATGGATTGTTTTGGTTGCAAGGACCATTGAGATGGGCTAAAGTTATAACCACGGTAAGTGAATTTACTCGTCAAAGATTGTTGGAAAAATTCTCACTCAGCGGAGATAAAATTCGTGTGATACCCAATCCTATTTTGCATCAGTTTGCATTTCAACCACCCAATGTAAAAGGTTTTAGCCTCAGGATACTCCAGATAGGAAGTGGCGCTCATAAAAACCTGAAATCATTGATACTAGCTTCAAGAGAAATGCCTGTTCATTTAATGATTGTTGGTTACCCATCAACTGAAGAAATACAATTGATGAATAGATACAGAATTTCATTTGAAATATATAAGGATATTCAAATTGATGACTTACTAAGTCTTTATCGGCGATGTGATGTATTATTTTTTGCCTCCTATTACGAGGGCTTTGGCGTGCCAATACTGGAAGCACAGAAAGTTGGACGCCCCGTTATAACTAGCAATTTCGGGGCGATGAAAGAAATTACAGCTGATAGCGCTTACCTAGTATCGCCAAATGATATTGAACAAATACGTCATGCAATTTTTGAATTAAGTCATAATCACGCTCTGTATGCCTCTTTGGTTGAAGGAGGAAAAAAAAATGCAGACAGATTTTCCCTTAAGGAAATTGCAAAAAAATATTTAGATGTATACAAAACATTAAATAATGGAGATTAATCAAGTAGTTTTTTGGCAACCGATTATAAGTCCGCATTATTCAACTCTATTTGTTGCTCTAACAAGATTTTATAAAGTCACTGTATACTTTGAAAACGAAATGCCCCAAGATAGAAAAAAGCAAGGTTGGGTTTTACCCTTGTTGCCTGGAGTTTATGTAGCAAAAGTCGATTCAAAGGAATCTATAAAGCAATTTGAAGAAATCAATAGTGATCAGACATTGCATATTTTTTCAGGAACGAGAGGGTACAAATTGATTTGGACTGTTTTTAAGCACGCAATGAATCGTAATGCTAATTGCGGGTTTCTTGGGGAAAGTTTGGACTGGCTGGGCTTGAATGGAAAAATCAGATACATAGTTTCGAGCGTCGATAGATTTTTGTACCAAAGCAAGATGAAATTTATTCTTGGGAACGGTGAACTTGGAGTTAAATGGTATGAAAAGGTTGGCTATAACACGGCCAAAATTTTTGAATGGGCCTATTTTGTTGAAGAGCCAAAAATAAGAACTATTCATGTAAACTCCTCCGGAATTGTAAGATTTGCCTTCGTTGGCAGGATTTCAAAAGAGAAGGGGCTTGATTGGTTAGTATCAAGTTTACTTCGGTTAAGCGATTCGAGTTTCGAATTGAACATCATCGGGGACGGGCCTGAATTGGACTATATAGAGTCCTTAATCCCCATTGAAATGAGGTCTAAATTTATATTTCAGGGAAGAAGGAATCAATCCGAAATTTATTCATTGTTACAAGTGATGGATTATTTGATTTTACCAAGCACTGGTAAAGACGGATGGGGTGCTGTGATTAATGAAGCCTTTAATGTTGGGTTGCCTTGCATTGTATCTTCCTATGCAGGAGCAAGTTGCCTTATATTAAATAAGAAACTCGGATTTATTATTGACCCTCAAAATAGAGCTGGGTTGATAGAAACATTAAATTTAATACTAAAGGAAAAGTTAATTCCCGACGAGGAGAGGAAAGATCTAATCATGAATTTTTCTTCTTGCATCTCTGGTGAAGCAGGTGCAAAATACCTAAAATCTATTATTGACTACATTTCGATGATTACAAAAATAAAACCCATTGCTCCATGGCGAACATTCTTTTTGAACTAGAAACTGAAATAAATCGGTTGCCGAATATAAAAAGGGCTAACTAAAAAAAAGTACTGATGAAGTTAGCAGTTGTAACCTCTTCCGAATATTCATTTGCGTCTTTACTACTGTCTGAGACATGGCCTATCAATGTAAAACCTATTTTAATTTTAAACAAAGCTCGTTCAAGGTCTATGAACAGGTTTTTTAAAAAAATCATTAAGATAGGCCCTATTGGAGCGTTGTTTGGATACTTATCTCGTAAGTGGTATAAATTGGAATATGATAGCGTCGTAAGAATTGCCCAGCATAAAAATATAGCTGTTTACTACGTTACAAATTTCAGACCTTCAACTGTGTTAAAAAATATATTGAGCGACTATGATATTGGTATTTCTATGGGTAATGGATATATACCACGACAGTTTTTTACAATATTTAAGTATGGCATGATTAATATTCATCATGAAGTGTTACCTCAATTTGCCGGAGCTCAGTCTGTTTTGTGGCCTTTAATTGAGCGTAAATCAGAGACTGGATATTCAATTCATTTTATTTCCGAAAAAATTGATAAAGGCGATATTGTTGTTTGCGAAAAAAGGCCCATTGTATATAAAAGTTCACTTGGGAAGACAGTATGGCATAACTATTCGATTAGTGTACGGATGAGTGTTAATGCAACAATGAAACTTATTCGTATGCCTATTACAGAATGGAAGCGAGTAAATAATGATAATGAAACCGTATTTACAACACCAACGTTTACAAATTGGATTAGGGCATATAAGAACTTCAATCAGCTAAAGAATAAAAATGGAACGATTTAGAAGTCATTTAAGGAGTTCAATTTTAGATGTTTTAGCCCTTACGGCAACCCCATCCAAGCGAACGCACTTTTTGAATGGTCATTACGTATCTGCAAATCATTTTAAAATAGATCATCAACAAGATTTATTTTACGATCAATTAAAAGCACTCTCAAAATACTGTACACTAATTGACCCTTTGAATGCGCTCTCTGACATCGATCAGAAAATGGAAGCAAGAATTTGCCTCACTTTTGACGATGGCTATGAAGACACATATAATGTCATTGCTCCCGTTTTAAAAAGTTTTAAATTGAAAGCTATGTTTTTTATTAATCCTGATTTTATTGGTCTCGTTGGTAGAAAAGCTCATACCATCATAATTGATAAATATCTAACTACTTTAAAAAAGAATTTTTTAACTATCGAACAATTAAATTGCTTGGCTAACGAGGGGCATGTTATTGGCTCCCATAGCTCGACCCATGCTCGACTTAACATTTGTGATCATAAACTCCTTAGTTTCGAGATTTTAGATTCAAAGAAAAAGATCGAAGAAATGACTGGGATTGGTTGCAATTGCTTTGCTTTTCCCTTTGGCGGGAACACAGATTTCAGCGACGATGCTTTGAATATTGCCAAATCATGTTATGGTTACATATTTTCAAGCATAAATTCTAAACGACTAAGATCTTTTAATAATCAAGTAATTAAC
>Ga0075019_10000794_pt1 | contig 17900 bp, 16 predicted proteins | sample ColStrG_CSR_2013_FD_71473 | JGI IMG/M metagenome (GOLD analysis project Ga0075019, IMG submission 71473) | Freshwater sediment microbial communities in response to fracking from Pennsylvania, USA - Cold Stream Run_MetaG_CSR_2013 | ecosystem: Environmental > Aquatic > Freshwater > Creek >...
AAAAGGAAACTTCCCCGTCTTTCAATCCCGCACAGCCGTGTTCAACCGCGTTGTTCAACCCCTCCGCCACCGCCAGCTCCAGTTCCGCCAGCAGCTTCTGGTCCATACCCCGCGCCTGGGCGTATTGCTTGAGTTGTCCCAGCACTCCAGCCACCGCCCCCAAGTCCCCGGGCATGCGACCGCGTGCAATTTCCTCAATGAACATTGCGCCTGTCATCCGGAGCCGGGGTCCCGCAGGGCCAGTTTGATGATTTGCCGGAGCAACATCCGCTTCACGGCAGGATTGTCCTGCAAAACCTGGTAAGCCGCATGCACCCATTCATCCGGAGCCTTGGTGTCGTGACAGCCCTGCAAATCCGCCCAGGAAAACAAACCACAGGGCGCCGATTTCAGGCGCTCTGCGGTTTCAGCGGGAATTTTCGGCCAGACCTCCTCGGGACGCGGCAAAATACCGAACCAGACAAACGAGCCGCGCAGGATTTCCAGCAGCCACGGCCAGCGCCGCAGCAGCAACGATCCCTTTTGTCCGGTCTGCAAAAGCGTGGCGCTGCCGGGCCGCACCGCGACCATTTCCTCACTCCACTGCTGGCCCGGCCACAATTTAGCCAGCGGAGCCAGCATGATCCAAAGCACACCGGCCAGCAAACGCCCCGGCCACGATGTCCGCGGCTGCCGGTCCGAAACCGGGGAAATGATGAAATTTTCCGCAATGTCCACCCGGCAACCCCGCCGTACATCCACCAGAATACCACCCTGCACAATCGCGCGGTGTATCCTCGTGTTCTGCCCCAGATAACTTCCCGGCATGACCACCGCCTCCTGCACCTCCAGACTGCCCGCTAGAATGCAACCGGAACCCACCACCGCGTAAGGACCAATGCGGGAATCCGGGCCGATCTCGGTGTGCGCACCGATCCAAAACGGCGGCTGCAATTTCGCCTTGGGATGGATGCGCACATGCTCGGCCGCCCAGCCTCCCGGCACCAGTTCCTCATCCACCGCCACCGCTCCCGCACTGCGGCTCTGCAACCAGATTTTTTGCAGTTCCAGCCAGTACTCCAACAGTCCCGTCGCTGTGTCCGGAATCCGCACCGGCTCCGCCTGCCCCGGCAACCGGTCCATGCGCCGGGCCTCCGCTGGCGCCAGGTCGTCGCTCCTGACCGGCACGACCTGCAAGTCCTTGCTCCAATATTTTCCATGTTCAAGGTGCTGCCGCAGATCCGCCGGCCGGTCCGAGGTATATATAATAACCCGGCCCACCCCGCTCCGCACCGCCTCATCCATCCAGTGCTCAGCCAGGGAACGATTTCCCACCGGCCAGAGTACAAATGGATGCGGCTGACGCCAGATGCCATCCAGGGCGGAAAAATCCGGGGCCAACAGTATCAGATCCGCTTTCAATAGGCTCCTTTGCCGAACAAAACGGCCGGCACGGTCAGGAACAGCAGCTTCAAATCCAGCCAGACGTTTTTCGAACGGATGTAGGCCACATCCAGCCGCACCTGCCCCGCAAAATCAATCTCACTGCGCCCGCCCACCTGCCAGAAACAGGTCAGACCGGGTTTGACCAGCAAACGCTGCCGGTCCTCCACCGTGTACAATTCCACCTCGCGTGGCACCGGCGGCCGCGGCCCCACCACCGACATGTCGCCCACCAGGATATTCCACAACTGGGGCAGCTCATCCACGGAAAATTTTCGTATCCATTTTCCAATCCGGGTGATGCGCGGATCGTTTTTCATTTTAAAAGTCACGCCGCCCTGCATTTCGTTTTGCGCCAGCAGCTTGTCCTTCAGCGCATCGGCATTGACCACCATGGAACGGAATTTCCACATGCCGAACAACCTCCCCCGCAAGCCCACCCGCGTCTGCTTGAAAAAGAGCGGACCGCCATCCTCGATCTTGATCAATGCGATGGTCAGCAGAAACAAGGGCGACAACGCCACAATCCCGCCCGCTGCCAGCAACACGTCCAGCAGGCGTTTCAGGAAAAAGGATCCTCCCACCACCGATTGCCAGAGACATCGTTTGATCAGCAGGCTGGCCCGTATGGACAGGCGACCGCCCGCCGTGGAGGCTTTCTGCCAGTAGGCCGCAATCTCCTCGTCTTCCCTCGTTTTTTCCTGGCTCATGATAACAACACCCTCCGGGCCGGTTCATTCAAGAACCTTGTGAAAAGCTCCTCCAGGCGGTCGAGATACTGTTCAAAATCATAGTCGCGCCGGACTTTGACCCGCCCGGCCTCTCCCATGGCCCGCGCCTTCCCCTTGTCGGAAAGCAGTTCATCAATCGCCGCCGCATACGCCACCGTGTCCTTCCACGGCACCAGTCGTCCGTTGACGCCGTCCTCCAGCCAGTCCCTGATCCCGCCCGCATCAAACGCAATCACCGGCAAACCATCATGCATGACTTCCAATCCGATGGTGGCTATCGGCTCCGGCCAAAGCGAGGAAATCAAAACCGCGCTGGCCTCGGCATAATAGCCCTTCAACTCGGCCTGCGGTATGAAACCCCGGAACGACACCCGGTCCTGCAAGCCCAACCGCCGCGCCAACGCCTCGCAGCCCGCCCGGGCATTACCATCCCCGAGTATCACCGCTTCAAATTTGTTTTCCACCCTGGCCAGCGCCTGCAGCAATACATCCACCCCCTTGCCGCGGATGATCTGACCGGCATACACGAGCAGGTTTCTGTCCGAAAAGGAGCTTCTCAATCCATCCCCCGGCCGCGGCACCGGCGGGAAAATTTCAATCCGCGCTGGATCAAATCCGTTGATGACCAGTTCGTTTTTCATGAACGGCGTCACCACCAGATGCCTGTGAAAACGACGGTTCAGTGCGATCTCCCGGAGTTTGTCAAAATAACTGACCCACCGGAAAGGCAGCCCGCCATCCCGGTTTCTTTTCAGCGGCGCCAGGCAGGGAAATACACAATGCCATCCGGCCGGACGACGACATATCTCGCGCGTCAAGACGTTGTATTTGTAACTGCGCAGACAATAGATGTCGTGATCATGCACCATGCGCAACATGGGCCGCCCCGACTCCAGCAGTTGCTCCAGCGTCGGTAAATGATCCCATTTGTGCACATAGATCACATCGGGAGCCTGGGCCGTCAGCAGCTCCCCGGTCTGCTCTGCCGGATGGAACCCGGCACGGAACAGTTCCTTCCAGAGATCTTCGTTTTTTCCGGTGCCGCGCTGCGTCAGCAGCCGCACTTCGTGACCCCGGCGCTGCATTTCCGTGGCGGTGATGAATACATTGGCCTCCGCGCCACCCAAACTGCCAAAGCACTCATGCACAAAGAGCAGCTTCATCTCTTGCAAAAGTTAAAGCTTTCCAAGCGCGAAACCAAGTTTATTGTGAAAAAGGAATATGAAAATTGTCGAAGGCAAAATCAACGATTCCACCCTCTCCATCACCATCCACGCCTCCCGCCTCGATGCCGCCACGGCCTCACCCTTCAAAAGCGAGTGCGAAGCCCTCTGGCAGCCCTCCATCACCGGCGTGACTGCCGATTTGTCGTCCGTGGAGTTCATCGACAGCTCCGGCGTTGGGGCCCTGCTCAATTTGTACCGGCGCCTGCCCCCGGCCAATCCCAGCGTGAAACTCCACAATGTCCGCCCCGGTGTACAGGCTGTCATCGAATTGCTCCGCCTGCACCGCATTTTCGAACTGGAAGCCTGACCCGTGCCGGATAGCCCCGAGCCACCCGCGTATTTCCCCGAGGACGAACCCCTGCTCAGCGCCCGGCTCGATTCCTTCCTCCAATCCCTCGCCGTCAGCCTGCAACAAAATCCGACTCTTGCCTCCGGAATCACCGCCCTTCTCCTGGCAGGAGGTTACGGTCGCGGCGAAGGCGGGATTTTCCGCAAAGACGAATTCTCCCCCGCCGAACTCTACAACGACCTGGAATTTTATCTCATCACTCATCCCGACACCTCCTTCTCCCCGCTGCAAGACTGGTGCCGGGAACAGGCCCATCGCGGTGACCATGAACTGGGGATCGAGGTGGAATTCAAAATCCTGCGCAGCACCCAACTGCAGTCCGGCCAGCCCAGCATGTTTTACTACGACCTGCTGGCCGCCCACCGCCTCGTTTGGGGAGAAAGTTCTTTTTTGAGTTCCCTGCCGCAGTCGCTGCGCGACCCCGCCCGCATCCCAGCCGCGGAAGCCACCCGACTGCTCTTCAACCGCGGCAGTGGCCTTTTTTATTCACGGGTCGCCCTGGAGGAAAACAGTACGCTGGTGGAAAACGGTTTTGTGGAACGCAACCACGCCAAGGCCCGACTCGCGCTGGCCGACTCCGTGCTGGCCCTCAACGGGCAGTATCATTTTTCCTGTCGCGAACGAGAGCTGCGGCTGACCCGGCCCCTGACGCATCTTCCGCCCGACTGGTCCACCCTTGTGGACTGGCACCGGCAAGGCGTCGTCTTCAAGCTGCACCCGCGTCACGCTCATCCCCCCCGCGAAGTTCTCATGCAACATCAGGAGGAAATCAGCGCGGTCTGGCGCCGTACTTTTTTATGGCTGGAATCCGTGCGTCTGGGCTGTTCCTTGGCCAACACAGCCGGTTATGTCGGCCATCCCGGAAGATTGTTTCCCGAAACCTTCTGGTGGAAAAATCCCGCCCTGACCCTGCGCGACCAACTCAAACGGAAATCGCACCTCCCGGTCTTTTTCGATTACCCCCGCGCTCCGCTTCAACGGGCCCTGCTGCTGCTCCTCGACCCCCAACACGGCTTTCAGGAGGCCGCACCGCTGCTCGCCCTGCCTGCGGATTCCAGCCTCGCCCGAATCCACGATCGCTACCGCTTCTGGTGGGGGCACTACAATTAGCCGGGATCTCTCGCTGCAACGCGAAAAATTTTGTTACTTGGCCTGCGCCGCGGCGGCGGCCTTTCGCTTGTGCACAATCTCAAGTTCTTTTTGGATCTCTTCTGATGGATATATCTCGTAGGCACGAGCATATTCCGCCTCGGCATGAGTCATGTCACCCATCTTAAAATAAATGTAGCCCATGTTTTTGTACGCCGTGTATTCTTCGGGGTGTTTAACCACCAAGTCTTGCATGTATTTCAAGGCCGACTGGTAGTCGTAGCGATTTAAGGCAGCGTACATGCCGGACCAAGAATCCTGCTTTTTATTCGGATACGTTTCCAAGGTCCACAAAAGAATTGCGGAAGTTGCTGTAATAAAAATCATTGCTGCGGCAGAAGTCCATTGACTCAACTTTCTAAGTTTACGCAATTCATCCAGAATTTGTTTGCTTATCTCGTTTTCCATATAATCATCCCAGATCTTTTGTCGTTATCTTCTGCGTCTGTCGTTGTATGACTTTCTACTTTTTTTGAATGAAAGTTTGAGGTGGCGGATTTGGCTCCGCCACCACAATTAGAGCGTATGTTTTCATAATTTATATCGTTAGTCGCGACCCGCGCGTATTAGCAGGTTGGTTCTACTACTTTGCAAGTCCTTGATTTTTAGTATGATTGTTAAAACAAAAGCCAGTGATCTGGCCAGTGGTGCCGCCCCCAAGAACCGTAGTAGTTGCTGGGTTAGTCCGAATTCCGTATAACACGATAATAACCGAATTCCAGAACTTTAATCTGTCACAAACCCACGACTTCTATTTGCTGCCGCCGATGCCGATGCTGGGCTGCACGGACTGGCTGTTCTTCACCGCCGCGTGACTTCCCTCGTTGGCGGCCACGGTGCGCACAAAACTGTTGATGACCATTTTCGCGTAGTTCTCCACCCGTTCCCAGGGACTGTTCGGAATCCACACAATGTCGCGCGGTTGCAGGGCAATGTCCGGCTGGTCTCCGTGCAGAATCAGATTCAAATTGACCGTGGCCACCGCCGGCTTGGCCAGCGAGCCGCGGATGATGACCGCCCGCTGCGCGTAGGCTCCCGGCAGCAGTCCCTGCGCCCCCGCCACCGCACTGACCAGTGTGACCTGGTCCGAAAATCCGATCGCCTTGGGCTGTTTGACCGCCCCCAGGATATAAACCTCCTGCGAAAGCGCCGATGGCAGATAAATGTAGTCGCCATCCTGCACATACACGTTTTGGGAAAGATCTCCCTCCTTGATCAGTTTGTAAAAATCAACCGGCATGAACTCGCCCTTGCGGATCAAAAAACTGTGCCGCAAATCCGCCAGTTCCTCCGTGGTGCCGGAAAATCGCGATGTAAAGAGACCTCCCGCCTTGGAGATTCCCTCCAGCACTGTCATGGGGCTTTCGATGGGATACAAGCCCGGTGTGTTCACCCGGCCCAGTATCCACACACGCCGACTGAACACCCCGCGCAGCACCACCGACACCTGCGGGTTGCGGTAAAATTCCCTCAGTTCCTTTTCCAGCAGCACCTTGACCTCCGGCACGGACAGATCCGTCACCTTCTGACCCTTTAATGCCAGATAGTACAACTTGCCGTCCGGCATCACCCAGCACTGCTTCAGCGTTCCCTCCTCATGCATCACCTCGATCTCCAGTTTGTCCCCCGGTCCCAGGTGGAACGGCTCCCGGGACGGCTGCAAATCCTCCGGCTTGATGCCGCCTTCCAATGACACCGACTTGAAACCGTCCTGCGCCGAGGCGGTCGGCGAATACGGATCAAAACGGCTGCCCAGCGGGGAGCATGCGGTCAGCATCAACATGAACAATATACTGACGACTCCCCTGGTGATCATCTGATTTGCGCCTTGGGTAAGAGTGGATTGGTAATGAAGGGTCCCACATTGGCTCCCGTCCAAACCGTCACGGCACTTTCAATGAAAGCCCCCACCGCCGAGTCGAACAAGTCCTCGGCATATTTCCAGGGCCGTGAACTCACATAGACAATGTCCTTGGGTTGCAGCAGAAAATCCGCCCCGCGCCCCTTGAGCACCTCGTTGGTGTCCACCACAAACAACTGCGGTTTTTTCAACGAGCCCCGCACCACCAGCACCTTTTCCCGGTAGGCAGCGGTGGTAAAACCCTCCCGCCGCGCAATCGCCCCCAACACCGTCAGCTTGTTGGAAAATCCCAGAACCCCCGGCGACACCACCTGGCCCAGAACATAAATCTCGTTGCTGATGGCCGAGGGAAAATACAGGTAATCGCCGGGCTCCAGCTGTACGTTCTGACTCATGTCCCCCTCAAAAAAAAGTTTCTGAAAATCCACCTCCACCCGTTTCCCGCCCCGCGCCAGAAAGGAACGCTCCAGATCCGCCAATTCCACTGTATTCGACTCGAACAGGCCCGTTTCAATTCCCCGCGACCGCGCCACCGCCTCCAGAATGGTCATGGGCCGGTCCATGGAAAAAACACCGTTGTCCACCACCTTGCCGAGAATGAAGTATTTCTTGCTGCGCAGTTCCACCGGCGAAATCATCACGCGCGGATTTTTATAGGACTCGGCCAGCTTGGCCTGCATCTGCTCGCGCAGCTCATCCACGGTCAGGCCTCCGGCCCGGATGTTCTGCGCCTGCAGGTAACTGATGGTGCCGTCCGGCTGTACAAAAAGATGGCTGCGGTCCAGTTCCGGATGACCATACAACCCGACGTCCATGATGTCCCCCGGCCCCAGCGTGTATTTCTCGCGCCAGGAAACGGTTTTTTCCGCCGCTTCCTCCGCCCGGGCCCAGGACAGCAAAAATGCCAGACCCGAAAATAAAACTGCCTGGCCGAGCTTCATGTGCGTTCGTTCCAGGGAATCTCCCCCATCGCCACCAGGCCCGCCGCCTGGCCGAGGGTTTTTTGCAACAGCTCACCCTGCGTTTTCCAGAATTCCGCCTCCTGCGTGTGCAGCGAAACCAGAACCAACGGCGCGGTACCGGCCCGCGCCATGGTGGTCAACGGTTCATGCACCGGCCCTGCAAGACAGAGCCACACGGATTGCCCGCGCCCGCAGTCCTCGCGCAAAGCCGCCCCGAAACGCTGCGCCTCCTGTATCGAAAACTGTTCCGTATCCACATGTTCCACGCGCACCCGACCCGTTCCGGCCTCCGGCGCCGGACCCTGGCCGCAATGCACCACCCGCAGCGACGGCAGCAAGACCGAAGCTCTTCCAAAAAGCGGTGTCCAGAATTGCTGATCAAAAGCCCCCGGCGCGGGAACCCAGACCACACGCAACATTCCCGCCGCCTGCTCCGCCGTGATCCAGCGGGCCCAGATTTCCGCCACCCCCTCCGGGTCCGACCCGCGTTGCGGAATCACGCCCAGCACGGGCACTTTCAGCGCCAGGGACGCTTCCGGAGCTGTGCGCAATTTGGGATCCAAAAGCTCCATCACCAATGCCGCCATCACAGCCAGCATCAGCAGGGCAAAGGTCACCCCGCCCATGATCAGGGCCACCTTCAGAAAACGTCCACGTGCGATGACGTGATTGATGTCGGATTCCTGAAAAACCCGGTAGTAGCCGGGCGAATTCTCCTCAAACATCTGCGCCTCACGCAGGCGGCTGAACAAAAGATTGCGCGCGATTTCCAGTGACTGCTTGCGCAGACCCAACTGGGCAAAGGCTGCGGCCTTTTCCGGTATGGAATCCAGCTTGTTGCGGGCCTGATCGCGCAGTTTGACCAGCTCCTCCTTTTCCCGCATCAGCGCTTTTTTTTCGTTCTGGTACTGCACCAGATTCAAATACAGCGTGTTTCCCAGAAAAGTACCGGCATAGCTGGCCGGATCGGTGGACGGCGCAGCCAGCCCGTCCTTGATTTGTTTTTCCAGTGTTTTGACCGTTTCCTGCTTTTCCGAGACCAGCGGGTTTTCATCGGTGTAGCGCGAACGCAAATCATCCAGCTCCGATTTCGCCGTGCGCAGTTTTTCGGAAAGCGGGCTTTGCCGTTTCAACTCCTCCTCCACCCCGGCAATTTTAAAATCGATGGTTTCGAGATCGATGCGGGCGGTTTCGTACTTGAGATCCACCTCCTCAAAGGAACGGAGGTAGGAGTCCACCTGTTTGTTCACATCCACCAGATTCTCGCGCTTGGAAAATTCCAGAATCTGATCATTGACCTTGTGCAATTCCGCATCGGTTGAATCCACCTGCTGCTGTAAGAACACCCGCATTTCATGGCTCTCCTGGGACTGGAGTTCGCGGGTGAACTGCACCGCCTCCGCCGCCCAGAGATTGACCAGATCCACCGTCGCCTCACGACTGCGGAATCCCGACAGAGTCAGAAATACAAAGTCGGTATTGCGCTGCTCCTTGACTTCGATGGCCCCCTGCAACTCCTCCACTGTCACGGGTGGTGATGCCTTGAGCGCCACCCGCCTGAGCACATTGTCCGAAGCCGCCGCCCCCAGCAGGGTGCCGCCGGAAAGTTCCCGGGGCCGGAAGGCCTCGCCCGTCTCACTGGTGCGGAAGGTGGAGGGGGTGTCGCGCTTGATCAATTGCGCCGTGGCTATGTAACGTGTTTTGGCTTTGAAAAGTCCGGCCGCAAAACCCAGCACCACTCCGGCTGTCACAGCCACCAGCAGCATCCGCCTCCGTTTCCACAGTCCACCCAACAAACGCCATGGATCCACCGGCAGTGCAAATTCCGGCTCAACCGCAGCGGTCGGTCCCGGACCCGCCGGGCCGGGCAGGCCAGGCGGCGGTACAAAGGCCGGGGCAGACGGCTCCTCTGCACCGGAAGATTTACCCCAATCACTGACCCGCATGGGCGGTTTTCCGGTTTCGTCACTCACCGCACACCTCCCAAAACCGGCATGGATTGATGACGCCGCAAATCTTCAATCACCGCACGCACATGATCCCCTCCAATTTCCATCGCGCCTGTCGCCCGGGCCTGTTCCAGCGACAACTTGGCCAGACGGTTGATTTCGCGGGCCACCCCGCGGCTGGCTTCGAACAACAAGCTGACCGCACGTTCATCAAACAGATCGCCCGTGCTGTGTCCGGCGCTCAGCAACCGGTGCCGGATAAAGGCTCCGGTGTCCGCCGCATCCAGAGGATGCAGATGAAAACGCAGACTGATCCGCTGATCCAAAGCCGGCTGCCGCGCCACCAACGGACGCAGTTCAGGCTGGCCGATGAGAATAATGGTCAGGCGCCCCAAACCCTCGTCATTGAGATTGGAAAGCCGTTTCAAAGCCGAAAGCGTTTCCTGACTCATTTCCTGAGCCTCATCAAAAATCAAAACCAACTGGCGACCCAGGGTGGAAAGCTGGCGCAATAAGGCTTTGGTCAATTCATACAAATCGTAGGAACCCGCATCCGGCCCGGCCACCTCCGCCCAGCCCACTTCCTTCAACAGACGACGGAGGTGGTCATCCAAGGCAAAGGCGGAGTTTTCAAACTGCACCGCCAGATGCCTTGAGGTATCGATACGACTGGAAAAAATCTGGCGCGTCAGTGATTTGCCGCAGCCAATCTCGCCGCTGAGCATGCCCAGGTACATCGTCTCCTGATCGATCAGATAACCCAGTCGCGCCAGTGCCTCCTCATGGGCCCGGCTTTGAAAATAAAACCGGGCGTCCGTTACCGGTTCAAAAGGCCGCTCCCGCAGCGCCCAGTATTCACATAACGACAGCATGAAGGTTTCAGCCTAGGATTTGTCGGCCTGCTTGTAAAGTTGCCATACCTGCCGCGCCGTTTCGTCCCAGGAAAAACCGGCCGCGCGGGTCAGCCCTTTTTGCGCCAGTTGTTCCCCCGTTTCCTTTTCCAATGCCAGCCGCGCCAGGGCTCCGGCCATATCCTCCGCTGAATCCGGATCAATAATCAAAGCCGCATCCCCGGCCACCTCCCCCAGCGAACCGCGCTCCGAGCAGATCACCGGACAACCACAGGCCATGGCTTCCACCAGGGGCAGGCCGAAACCCTCGAACAGTGAGGGATAAACCAATGCCGCAGACCCGCCATAAAGTACCGGCAGATCCTGCTTGTCCACAAAGCCCAGGCACTGAATCCGGTCCCGGCAGGCCGAAGAGGCCACCCGCCGGTGTATCACTTCCGCCCCATGCCAGTCCGCCCCGCCCAAAACCAGCCGGTGCGGCAGTCCGGGATGACGGACACAAAACAATTCAAACGCCTCGATCAAACGCACATGATTTTTTCCAGGATGCTCCAGTCGCGCCAGATAAACAAAATACGGCGCTCGCAAACCCAGTTCCCCCAAACGCCGGGCCACCTCCGCAGATCCCGGTGGTTGAAAAAAATCGTGGTCGATGCCGTTCCAGATCACATGAATCTCCCCGCGCGGCACCCCGAAATAATGTTCCACATCGGCCGCCGTGGCCTGACTGACCGTGGTCAGAATGTCCGCCTGCCGCGCCAGTCGTCGCACCACATGTTTTCCGTATAACATGCGGGCCGCATCATATTTCCCGCTCACCGCAAAAGCCGCGCAGTCATGGATGGTCACCAGTTGCGGACAGGGCGGTGCCGCCACAATACGCCGGTAACTCGGCACATGCAGGACATCGATCTTCTCCCGCTGGAGCACGCCGCGCAACGCCGTCTGGTGCCACAACACATTGCGCAAGGCCGGCCGCCACGATTCCGCCACAGGCACCCACTCCCAGCGATCCAGCCATTTCTCAAACAGAGGCCGGTCCTTTTCCAAACCCAGAATGACCATCTCCACCGGGGCCGTGATGCGCCGCAACCCCTCCAACAAACCGAAGATATACGTGGCGATGCCGGAGCGGCCGCCCTGCACCACGGAAACCGAAAGCGCCACCCGCATCATGATTCACCCATTCCCAGGATGGTCTCGAGTTTGGCCAGCCGTATGACATTCCGCACATTGGGCGTTACATTCTGTAAAATCAAAGTCCCCTCACCGCCCCGGCGCACCAGTTTCAAGGTCTTGACCAGAAAGCCCAGGCCGGAACTGTCGATAAATGCCACCTTGCCCAGATCCAACTGCAAGACCCGCATTTCCCCGGTCCGTTTCCATGCCGCGTCCAGCGACTTCTGACAGTCCTCCACCGTGGCTGCGGTGATGTCGCCCGAAAAATGCACCGTCAACACCCCCGCCTCACCATCCTGCGCCGCACTTTCCATTCCGCCCGGCCTCCCGGCCCGGAAAAATTCCAGCACCTGCTCTTCCGTATCCGCCACCGGTATCAGCCGGTCCAGTTTCATGGAAACCAGCAGACTCCGCACCTGGCTGCCTGGTGCACGCACGATCAGGGTGCCGCCAGCCCGTTTGCAACTGCGATAGCTTTTGACCAACAACCCCAGACCCGTGCTGTCCATGAAAGTGACCCCGGAACAATCGATGATGGCATTGGGCCGGGCCGGCTCGGCCGACATGGCCTGAACTTTCTGCGCGTTCACCGCGGCCGCATCCACCCGTCCCGTCCAGAAATATTCCGGAAGATAACCGGAGGACTGCGCTTCCGACCTGCCGGAAAGCCCCCGCTTGCCTCCCGCATCGCGCAGCATTCTTTTTTGCTCACGCAGGGTGCTGACAAAAAACAAAAGATCCATCCAGTAACGACTGAACAAACGGCGCGGTTCCTGCAAAAGCCGGAAAACCCATTCCAATCCGCACACCCGCATCCAGACCGGGGCGCGCCTGAATTTACCCGCAATGAAATCCAGACTGGCTCCGATGCCGATGCAGACCGGAATCTTCAGCCTGCGGTAATTCATGTAAATCCACTTTTCCTGCTTGGGACAGCCCATAGCCACCAAAAGTATGTCCGGCTTGGCCTCGCGTATCCGTCGCTCTATTTCCGAATCGTCCAACTCCAGCAGTTTCGCATAAGGCGGGGCATAGGCACCGCAGATGTCCAGCTTCGGCCAGGCCTCGGCGCATTTCGCCCTGGCAATGGCCAGAACCTCATCGCTGGAGCCCAGAAAAAAAATGCGATGCCCCTTGCCCGCGGCATGGGCGAACAATTCCGGCAGCAAATCCGATCCCGCCACCCGTTCTCGCAGCGGCGCCCCCACCCAATGGGAAGCCCAGACCAGCGGCGTGCCATCACACAACACCAGATCCGCATCGAACAAAATCCGCTGCAACTCCACATCACTCCCGGCCTGGGCGGCAAAATCCAGATTGGCCGTGGCCAGATAGCCGGGACGGCCGCTGGCCACCATGCGGTCCATATGCTGCAGCGTTTCCTCCATGGTCACGTCATGAAAGGGTACTCCCAGCAGGATCACCTCCCGATGTTCAACGGCTGTCACGTCTGCTTTGTTCATAAAGTTCCCCGTAATAATGGTTCAATTCCGATCCCAGTTGCCGCCAGGTGTACAATTCCAGCACCTGCGAGCGACCCTGCTCCGCCAGTCGCAGGCGCAATTCCCTGTCCTCCAGCATCGCAGCCAGCGCTTTGACAAAATCCGCGGGCTTGTCCCCCAGCAACAGATGGCGGCCGGTCTCCAGCTTCAAGCCCTGCGCTCCGATGCGGGTCGATACCACCGGTGTGCCCAAGGAAAGCGATTCAACGATTTTCAATCGTGTGCCGCCGCCAATCAAGAGTGGCACCATTTGCAGCCAGGCCCTCTGGTAATATGGCCGCACGTCCGGCACCTCCCCGGTCACTTCCACCCCTTCCATCCCCGCCAGGGCCCGCACGGAAGGAGCCGGATTTTTCCCCACAATCAGAATTTTCCGACGCGGCACCGCACGGCGCAGGGCTTCATCGCAATGCTCAAAATACCAGGCCAGCCCGTTCACATTCGGTGAATAATCCATCGCTCCGCAAAACAGCACGGTCGGCTCCGCATCAGGCTGCGGCGGAAATCGGTCGCGGCTGAAAAAGGTTTCATCCACACCGTTGGCCAGCACCTTGATCCGGCCCGCCGCCGGCACTTCCCGGCGCAGGAAAATCTCATCTTCCGGCCCGCAAACCACGGTGGAAAACAAATCACCCGCCACCCGGTTTTCATACCGGCGCAGTTTCCAGAGATTTTCCCGTCGCATCAGCCGCTCTTTCCAGCCCAGCCGGAGGTTGGCCAGTTCCTCACTTTGAAACAGCAAATCCACCCGGCTGCGGTCCATCACCCGTAGCGGACCCGGAGGCAAGGCCTGTACATATTGCCACATGACCAAATCACAAAAATGCACCAGATCGTAGTGCCGACCCGCGGCGAACTGTTGCAGGGCCTGCACACCGGCCCCCGACTTCCAATGACCGATCGTCGTCGGCTCCATGTCCAGCAAGCGGTCGGGAAAAAACGGCGGCCAGGGATTGTTTTGAAACGGGCAGAACTCCACCCGCCGGGCAAATTCACGGAAAACCGTTTCATGCGCACCGGAGCCGGCATCATCCAGGCAGAACAAATCAATCTCGTTATACCGGGCCAATTCACGGGCCAGGTTGAAGACGCGGTGATAGGTGCCGCGGTTCAACGGATAGGGGACGTAAGGATATACAATCAGTATCTGCACACGTCTCGACCCCCTCACCCTACCAAACAATTTTATTTTTGCCAGCTTTGATGCGGGGGTCAGAATGCCTTGGCCCACTCATTCCTTTTCCCGTAACTCCAGGCCACCAGAGCCAGCGAGACCATGGAACTGGCCGGCATGAGCAATGCCGCCAGCAATGGATAAATCCAGCCCGACAGTGACAACACGACCACGACCGCATTGTAGGCAATGGTGAATCCCATCACCCGCCGCACCGCCCGCCCATGACACGCCGCCAGATCGAGCAGACGGCACAACCCCTGCAACCCCGTACCTGTGAAATAAAAATCCGCCCGGTTTTCCAAGAGCCCCCGGTCAATGGCCGGCGTCCCGCTGCACAAGGCCTGGCGAAAAGCCAGCGCATCATTGGCCCCGTCCCCGATCATGAGTGCCTCTTGCTCCATCTTTCGCAGCAACTCGGCCTTGTCCTGCGGTGAGGCTTCCGCCAGTACAGCGTCCACCGGCAAGTCCAGTTGCCGGGCCAGCGACAACACCTTGGCCCGCCGGTCACCGCTCAACAGACAAACCCGGTACCCGCGCCGCTGCAAGATGGCCACCTGTTCCTGCGCCTCCGGCCGCAAGGTCTCGGCAAAGGCAAATACGGCCAGCGTCCGCCCGTCCCGGCTGAACACACACTCCGCCGTGGTGGCATCGCTGCCAGTCCACTCCGGCCTCCCCAAACGCCATTGGATTCCATCCGCCTTTAACAGCACGCCCGAACCGGTTTCTTCCTCCAGACTTTCCACCACCCCCGGCACCGTCCGGGACCCTCTCGCAATCATCAACGCTTCGCGCAGGGATTTTCCAACCGGATGCAAACTGTCGGAAACCATCAACTCCAAAGCCCCCCGGTCTGCCGCCTCCAACCGCCCCAGCAATTCCGGCTCGCCCAGTTGCGGCACATCCAGTGTCAGGGTGCCGGTTTTGTCAAAAGCCACCACCCGCACACGACGCAATCTCGCCCACAACGAACTCCTGCGCACAAAACAACCCGACCGCCGGGCAAAGGCCATGGCCATTTCGTCCGCCAGCGGCAAGGCCAACCCCACCGCACAAGGACAGGAAACCACCAGGGTCGAAACCAAAACCTGCAACGCCAGTTCTGGCTTCCCCGCCAGCCACCAGCCCGCACCCCCGGCCAGAGCCAGCCCCACCACCACCACCAGATAATTCCTGATGATGCGGTGCAGATGACGATCCTCCGGTCCATCCTTGTCCTCTTCCGTCAGGGCACGCAGCAGGGAGTCCGGCCAGTTTTCCAATGTCTCCACCTGCACCGCCTCACGGGTCAGATTAAAACAGCCCGATGGCACGACCGATCCGGCGGAAAATTCCCGCGTCTCGCTTTCGCCGGAAATCCATTCCAACCCGAAGGTACCGGAACTGTTTAACAAACGGGAACGCACCGGCACCACCCCGTCGGTGGCAATGTTCAATTTCATCCGCGGCTGCAATGCGTTCAGGGCCACCATCTGCGATTCCCCGTCCGCCAGCACTTCCACCGTCACCGGCACACGGGACACTCCCAGCAAACGGCTGCGATTTTCCGCCGCCACCCGCTCCTGCAACCATCTTCCCGTCAGCATGAGAAAAGTGAAAATTGAAACAAAATCGAAATAAGCCAGCTCACGCCGTCCGCTCGCCCAGGCATACACGGTTGACCCATAAGCCATGCACAGCCCGGCCGCGATGGGAAAATCCATGTGCAACACTCCCGCACGCAGACCCAGCCAGGCCCGGCGCATAAAATACGTGGCCCCCACCGCCATGCTCAAGGTGCAGCAAACCAGCGCCACCACATCCAGTTTCCAGCTCAAATCCCCCGTCGCACCCAGCCCCAAATAATGCGGCAGGGTAAACAGCATGGCATTCATGGCAAAAGCGCCGCACAAACCAATGCGTCCACCCAGACCGGCACCTGCGTCTTTTCGCGGTCCATCGTCCGGACCCAGGCTGTACCCGAAACGGTTCAGCTCCACGGCAAAGGCCACTGCATCGAATTTTCCCGGCTGCCAACGCAAGCGCATCTGCCCGGTGCTGGCATTGACATGCGTCCGCAAAGCACCGGGTTGACGCCGGAAAATTTCCTCCACCAGCCAGACGCAGGCCGCACAGCTCAATCCCTGAATGCGCAGCATCGCCTCGCCGCTGGTTCCGGATTGTCGCAACACTTCCTCCAACCAGGCATGCCGACCCGGATGAAAAACCCGCGCCCCCACCGGGGCCACCGGCCCCGCACGCAATTCATAATAGCGGTCCAGATTCCGGCCCCGGATCATCTCATAAACATAGCTGCAACCCGCACAGCAGAATTCCTCCGCTTCCTGTCGTGGATGAAAGGGCGTGCCGCAGTGACGGCAGATGATTTCCGGCGCCGGTCGGGCAGTTGTCAGCGGCATAACGGGCAGGCTCCCGGGTCGAGCAGGGACGCCCCGCCCAACGCACGCCATAACACCAGTCCCGCCGCCACTACGGCCAGGACGCGCTGGATCTGATAGAGTTTTTCCGGAGCCAGCTTGCGCGCCAGCCAAATCCAGTTCAGTTGCAGGAAAAGCAGGGCAGGCACAGTGCCCAGAAAATAAAACGTCATCAGCGCCGAACCCGCCAGGTACGACCCGGAAAACAAGGCCACACCCAACGCGAGATAAAGCGGGCCACAGGGCAAAAACGGCGTGCCCAATCCCAGTAACAACGAGGCCAGTGGACGGGGCAGCGCATGGGCCCGGCGCATGAAGGCCGCTCCCACGCCGCTCCACCTAGCCGGCCACGACACCCTTCTGTCCCAGCCCAGGGCCACCACTACAAAAAACACCACAAAAGCCGCCGGGAGCCAGCGCAACGGAGCGCCACCCAGCCAGGGAATGACGGTTTTGCCTAACTTGCCGCAGACACCACCCAGGAATGAGTAAGCCAGAAAACGGCCGGTATGATAATACAACGCCGATCGTGCAGCACTTGTGCGTCCAGCCACCGCGCAGACCAGAGGACCGCACATGCCCGCACAATGCAATCCGGCCACCAAACCGGCCCCCAGGGCCGCCAGGGGCGAACCATAAAATCCGGGTGTCATCGGGCGTTGTGAGCCTCAGGAACCGGTTTTTTATCGAGACGCTGCATGGGCACCTGTGAAGCCATATAAATGAACACTGCCCAGGCCAGAAGCGGCAGACAAAACAAAATCAGCAGCCAAACCCACGGACGGCTTCGCAGAAGCGGCTTCATAGATCACGGGGACGTCTGTGGATCCGGCCCGAGAAATTCCGCCTGCCGTGCCACTCCCGCACCCCCTTCATCCGCCTGCACTTCCACCTTGAAATCAAACGCACCGGGGAATCCCGCCTCCGGCATGAGCAGCACCAGCGGCTGCATGACTTCGCTTTCCGCCGCCACCTCAACCGTGTCCGGAAAGCCCGGCGCCTGCAGGGCGGATTGCGGGCTGGACAAATGCAGATGGAAGCGGCGCGTCTGCGCCGACTTGTTGATAAGGCGCAAAAGGTACTGGTTCCGCACCTGCCCCTCCCCCAGATAGTACGGCGCCCCCTGCA
>Ga0075019_10000795_pt1 | contig 17891 bp, 12 predicted proteins | sample ColStrG_CSR_2013_FD_71473 | JGI IMG/M metagenome (GOLD analysis project Ga0075019, IMG submission 71473) | Freshwater sediment microbial communities in response to fracking from Pennsylvania, USA - Cold Stream Run_MetaG_CSR_2013 | ecosystem: Environmental > Aquatic > Freshwater > Creek >...
CCGCAGTTGATTTACCTACGGCAAGGATTTTACTCGCTTCGGCGTCACCGGTCAGTGAAATCAACTCCGCTTCTGCCGACGCCTTCAATTTGATTGCTTCCGATTCTGCCTGGGCGCGAGCCCGTGTAGATTCCGCCTCCGCATGGGCCCGCATTTTGGTGGACTCAGCTTCTGCACTTACTGCCAACTTCACACTAGCCGCATCACCTTCGGCTTTCTTTACTGTTGCGTTGGCAGTCCGCTCCGCAATCTCGACACTTTGCTGGGCTTTGACAATATCTTTTTGCATGTCGGCAATGGCGGTTTCCTTCTCCATGCCCTGACGTGTTTCCTGGGCCTTTTTCTGCGTCTCGTATGTGACCTTTTGTTCTTCGGCAATTTTTCGATCGGTCAACGTTTTCATCAGCGTTTCGGGCGGCACGATATCGCCGATGAGCGTATCCACTGCATTGACGTTGTATTCGTCCAGCACTTTTTTGATGTGCGCCTTGGCGGATTCCTGTCGCTCTTTGCGGGTCGTCAAAAAAGCAATGACGTCGCTGTCTTGCGCAGAATTTCGGAAATAATTTCCGATGGTCGGTTCAAGCACCTGCGATACCAGGTTGACCATGTTGCCAAAACGAGCGATGACCTTTGGCGCCTCATTTGAAGGCACGTGAATGATTTGCGACACGTCGAGATTGAACGGAAAGCCGTCTCTCGACCGCACGGTAATGGTGGAAAGATTTTTGTCGAGGTTATGTGCCTCTGTGCGTGCAGTTGCCCAGTTCAACACCAAGTTGGTCGTCGGCACCAGCTCGAGTTTCATCGTGTAGGTGTTGATCGGATATTTTCCCGGACCCAAGGGCTCCAGCCAAACGCCCTTAAAGCCCTTCTCCACAATGTTGCCATGTTTAAAATCCAAGCCTGTCAAATCCTTTCCCTCCTGCCCGATGTAGGATATGACCACACCCACATACCCAATGGGGATTTCGGACATGGGAATTTCTTCAACCTGCACCGCCCAGGGATTCAGGTTGTAGGAACCCGCCAGGATGACCTGCGGCTGCAAACCTTTATTTCCGCCATTCTTAATAAAACTGTCGAAGTCCTGAAAATTGTTGTGGCCGTCGATCACCTTGCCTGCAATTTGTCCGGCCTCAATCGGCAGACCGTCGAGAGTGGTCACGATGCCCACCATGCTTTCTTGTATGCGCACCATCCCGGCAATGGAGACCTGAAAAAGTAGCGTGTTGATGCGGTACGAACCAGCCGTGATGTAAGCAGATTGTCGTCCGCGTTGGCCACCATTTTGCAAAAATTTCTCGGCGTCTTGGAAATTGTCGCTGTCCACATACCGCGACAGAATATTCCCGCTCGGTATTCCGTCGCCATCTTTGGCCAACACCAGCCCTATTTTTCCTTCGGGTATGATCGTGAATGGAGCCATGGAGATTTCATATTGCCAGACCCACTGCCAGAAATACAAACCGGGTGCGAGGGTGCGGGCCTGATAGCCGGCCTCGCCTTTGGTGGCGATGATTCGGCCGTCGGGCAATTCCCTGTTTTTCCCAAAGAGCACAAACCGCTTGGTCACGAGCCCGATCTTGTCTTCGGGCACGATCACCATACCGAGAATGAATCTGAAAATGAATTTGTAAAGAAGGACACAGAGCAACAATGCCAGTATCCACCAGTAGTGAAGAATGGGGTTTTCCATAAGGTCTGTTTTGGGTTTTTGGCGTAATTCAGCGGTGAAAATAACACGCTGGCCCTTCTCAGCAAAACGCCCGCAAAAGGTGCATGCCTGGGTTCATGGCCGTTGCCCTTTGCATCTCAGTCTGATCGACCCGAATGCCTGATCACGTGGCTTCAATGAACCTGCACGGAAAGTTGACAAGACCCGGTCGGGTGGTTACTTATAGCGCTTCCCTTTCTTCACGACAATTTTTACGTCCTGCAGCAAATCGATGTGACGCAGCACGTCGCCTTTGATGGCAATGATGTCCGCAAACTTCCCTTCGCTGATGGTGCCGTAGTCTTTGTCTACACCCATGGCTACCGACGGCCAATAAGTAGCTGCCCGCAAAGTGTACATCGGGTCCAACCCAAATTGATTCACCCACACGTCCAATTCATTCCAGGTGCTTTGGCTGTGAAATTTCATGGGAATGCCACTGTCGGTGCCTACGAGCAAGACAACACCGGCTTCCTTCAGTTGTTTGACCTTGCGCTCCAGCGTGGGCTTTCGAATCGGATTGAGTTGGAAGTAAGGCAACTGACCAGGTTTGGAAATAGATCTTTTAATGTCAGCCGTGATCGAATCAGGCAAGTCCAGTTTCCATGAATCGTTGTCCAGGGCTTCCGGGTTGTCGCGCACATATTCATAATTAAATAGCCCTTCTACTGTAGGCGTCCAGAACAAAGGGCCCAGATTCATTTTTGCCGTGCGTTCTTTGATCAACGCGAGAATGTCTGCCGGATATTCGGGTGCCGCGGACAGGCCTGTGTGTTCAAAACAATCCACGCCTGCTTTCATGCCACGGCGAATTTCGTCGGGCCGATGTGAGTGGGCAACTACTTTCAATTTATTCTTGTGTGCCTCCTCCACGATCGCCATGCATTCGCTATCGGTCATTTCGTCCTGATCGATCAGCTTGATACAATTGACGCCGGCCTTCACCAGTTGCCTCACTTTATTGCGGGCATCTTCCACGCCATTCACGCCCCAGCGAAATGCTTCCGTGCCAGGATACGGAGCATGCTGCACAAACGGCCCTGACATGTACATCGTGGGACCCGGAAGTTCGCCTCGGTTGATTCGATCGCGTACCGAAATACTGGCGTCGAGTGGTCCGCCCAGGTCGCGCGCGCTCGTGACGCCGGCCAGCAACAACTGGTGTGCCGAGGCTGGCATGATCACATCCTTGGCGACCTTTAAGTAGGTTTTGTCCCAATGTGTGTAGTCGCTGTGACCATCAATGTAGAGGTGAACGTGCATATCCCACAGGCCGGGCAACACGCTCATGCCTTCCGTGGAAATAATCTCCGCACCTTGGGGGATCTCTAGTGTTCCTATTTGCCCCACCGTCTTGATGCGTTCGCCCTCAACGAGTATCACCGAGTTTTGCAACGGCTTGCCCCCGAACCCGTCAATTAATGTTCCGCCAACGAGGGCCTTTGTCTGCGAAAAACCGCGTGCCGCCATGGCCAGCAAAATGAATAGCAATAATCTTTTCATAAGGGTTGGGGGTGATGTGATACAAAATAGTCGAGGTTGTGTTTTAGTTGGTAAGCTGTCAATGTAATGAGGTAAGCCATAAAGGCAAAACAAAATTTGACACGTCGCAGCCGGTCTCGGCGGTCAGCATAAATATTCGATGGCGCTGGAATCTTTTTTCTCCGGAAATATCTCAACTTTGAATGCAGAACCATGGCGAAACCCCTCAAACATATTGCCGTATCGGGCAACATCGGCTCCGGTAAAACATCGCTGACCGAAAAACTCGCCCGGCACTACGGCTGGACGCCGCTCTATGAGTCCGTTGACCAGAATCCGTACCTCAAGGATTTTTATGAAGACATGACGCGCTGGGCATTTCACCTGCAGATCTTTTTCCTCAACAGTCGCTTCAACCAGATTCAACAGATTCGCGAAAGCGAAAAAATCATCATTCAAGACCGGACCATCTACGAAGACGCCTACATCTTTGCCAAAAACCTGCACGTGAGCGGCCACCTCAACGACCGCGACTATCAAAACTACCTTGCCATTTTCGAGTCGATGGTGCGCTATGTGCAACCACCCGACCTGCTGATCTATCTGAAAGCCGACATTCCGAAGCTGGTGCGACAAATTGAACTCCGCAACCGCGAATATGAATTCAACATCAAGCTCGATTATCTCATGCGCCTGAATGAACACTACGAGCAGTGGATGAAAACGTATGAAGGCCGGGTGCTGACGATTGATATGAATCAACTTGATTTCATGAACCAACGCGAAGACTTCGCCACCATCGTGGCTCGCATCGACCTGGAACTTAACGGACTTTTCTGACGGACTAAGATTGCTTCATCAACCGGCGGATCTGCTGCTTGTGATGGCGCACATGCTCATAAAAAAATGCCACGGTTTGGCGGCTGTCAATCATGCCGATGCGGACATGGCGGTAGATTTTGCGACGCACGTGCGCGGGTTCTATCCGCTCGAGAATTTCTTTCAGCTCGGCGCGAACGGTTTCCCAGTCCTGCAGCAACTCCGCCAACTCAGCTTCAGTCCGGGTGTGTTCCTCTACTACTTTCGGCGCCTTGAATTTAATGGGCAGCCGCATGGCAATTTGAAGCAATAGCATTTTGAGCGCCTCCTTCACGCCCGTGTCTGGCGCAGCTTCGATGCCCTGCACTTTCTTCCGAAGATAACCAACGGAGAGCCGCTCGGCAGCAATCAGATGAGCGACGATGTGGTGAATGGACCATTTCCCTTCGTCATGCACATGAAGTTGCGCAGGCGGCAGATGTATGAGGGAATCGGTCAGGGAATGGCGTTGCGCCTCAATCTTTTGAAATAACCCCTCCAGTCGATGGTGCATGGTTGGCAAGGCGTTAATTTATAGAATATCCTTTGGACGAAAAAAAGGAATTGCTATTTTTATTAACCTAAAAACAAAACCTATGAATACAAACTATGCCGGATTTTGGCGGCGCTTTGTCGCGTACATTATTGATTACATCATTATCTACACTGTCCAGTCTTTTCTTGTGGTTCCGGTGCTGGGAATCATCGGCCTTGACTTGTTCAACAAAACATCGCAGGGCGGAGACATGAGCAGTTCAGATGCCATTTCCATGGTGATGACAGTCATCGCCGCGGCAAGCGCGCTTTTCGTGCTGGTCTTTATTCTTCAGGTGTTGTACTACTCTTTCATGGAAGCATCTAAATATCAAGGCACCGTCGGAAAGATCGCACTTGGCCTGATCGTCACAGATGCCGCAGGCAACAAACTGGATTTCACCAAAGCGCTGGTAAGAAATCTAAGCAAAATCATCAGCAGTATCATTTTGGGTATTGGGTACATCATGGCCGGCTTTACAGACAAAAAGCAGGCACTGCACGACATGATCGCCGGCACCTTGGTGGTGCGGAAGTCTTCCTAATTCACATTGCACGCATAAAAAAAGCCGGTCCAATGGATCGGCTTTTCTTTTATCAGTTCTCGCGTCAGGCGCGCTTCACTTCTTTCATCTCATAGCTTTCGATCACGTCGCCAGTCTTGATGTCATTGAAGCCTTCGATGCCCATGCCGCAGTCGAAGCCAGATTTTACTTCGCTGGCGTCGTCTTTGAATCGCTTCAGCGAATTGAGCTTGCCGGCGTAGAGCACAATGCCGTCGCGGATGAGGCGAATCGGGTTGTTGCGCTTGATGTAGCCGTCGGTCACCATGGTACCTGCCACCGTTCCCACTTTCGAAATCTTGAAGACGTCGCGCACTTCGGCATTGCCCACGATCACCTCTTCCAGTTCCTTCTCCAGCATGCCTTCCATGGCTGCCTTCACTTCGTTGATGGCATCGTAAATGATGGAGTACAGTCGGATTTCAATTTCCTCGTTCTCCGCCAGGCGTCGTGCCGAGGCCGAAGGGCGAACCTGGAAGCCAACGATGATGGCATCGGACGCCGACGCCAGCAGTACATCGGATTCGGAAATCTGACCCACCGCCTTGTGAATAATGCTCACCGCGACTTTCTCTGACGTTAGTTTCAGCAGCGAATCGGAAAGTGCTTCCACCGATCCGTCCACGTCGCCTTTTACAATCACATTCAATTGTTTGAATGAACCAATCGCCAGACGGCGGCCGATTTCGTCGAGGGTAATATGTTTCTTAGTGCGGATGCTCTGTTCGCGCAGGATCTGGCTGCGCTTGTTGGCCACTTCACGCGCTTCGCGGTCGGTTTCCATTACCTGGAATTTTTCACCCGCCTGCGGTGCGCCGTCGAGGCCCAGTACTTGAACAGGCGTAGAAGGACCTGCCTCGTTCACCCGTTTGCCCGTGTCGTCAAACATGGCCTTCACGCGGCCATAGTTCGAGCCAGCCACCATGATGTCGCCCACCCGAAGGGTACCAGCCTGCACCATGAGGGTCGATACGTATCCACGACCCTTGTCAAGCTCTGCTTCGATGATCGAACCCACGGCTGTCTTGTCTGGATTGGCGCGCAAGTTCAGCAGCTCTGCCTCTAACAATACTTTTTCCAGCAATTCCTCTATGCCCTGGCCGGTCTTTGCGGAGATGGCCTGACACTGGTACTTGCCGCCCCAGTCTTCCACCAGGATGTTTATTTTGGAAAGAGATTCTTTTACTTTTTCGGGATTTGCACCCGGCTTGTCAATCTTGTTAATAGCAAACACCAGCGGTACACCGGCCACCTGTGCGTGGTTGATGGCTTCTTTGGTTTGTGGCATCACGTCATCATCTGCCGCCACCACAATGATGGCGATGTCCGTGAGCTTGGCTCCGCGTGCCCGCATGGCCGTGAACGCCTCGTGACCCGGCGTATCCAAAAATGCAATCTTTTGACCGCTTTGTGTGGTAACGTCATATGCCCCAATGTGCTGGGTAATACCGCCGGCCTCCGTAGCCACCACTTTTGCCTTGCGAATAAAGTCCAGCAACGAAGTCTTTCCGTGATCGACGTGACCCATGATGGTGACAATGGGGGCCCGTGGCTTCAATTCGTCTTCGGCATCTACTGTTTCTTCGGCCTCCGATTCTTCTTCCGTCGACGTGGTGAATTGCACCTCAAAGCCAAATTCATCGGCGATCACCGTGATGGCTTCTGCATCCAGCCGCTGGTTGATGGACACAAACATGCCCAGTCCCATGCAGGTAGAAATCACCTCGTTCACCGACACGTTCATCAGTGACGCCAGGTCATTGGCCGAAATAAATTCGGTTACCTTCAGTGTTTTAGATTGTTCTTGTTCCTGCTGCAGGCGCTCGACCTCCGCATCGGAAACGGCTTGCCGTTTTTCCTTGCGGTATTTGGCACCGGTAAATTTCTTTTGTCCGCCGCTCAGCTTGGCCAACGTGGCGCGGATTTGATCTTGGATCTCCTTGTCGGTAGGTTCAACTTTCTGTACGCGCGGAGCGGGCTTGCCCTTGCTGCCGGGAGCACCGGTAGGTCTGGCACCTTTGCCGTCGTTGAAGTTGGGGATGCGCTTGCGCGGCCGCTTTTGCTGCGACTGCGTCTTGGACGGATCGGATGAAGCAACGGGCAACTCAATTTTGTCCACGACCTTGAGACCCTGGAGACGTCCGGCACGTGCCTTGATCAATTCCATTTCAGGTTCGGCGGGCTTGGGCGGCACTACGGGTGCCACCGGGGGCACGACTACTTCTGCCGGTTTTGGTTTTTCGGCAACGGGTTTTACTTCCTCCTCCGGCTCCTTCGCCGGCTTCTTTTCCAGGTCAAGCTTGCCCAACACCTTAAACCCTTCCAGCTTGGGCTTTTCGATTTCTACTTTATCGGTCTTGGGTTCTTCTTTGTGCTTGATGATTTCCTTTGAGCCGAGGTTTTTGATGAGCATGCTCTCCTCTTCGTCGGCCTTTTTGCGATGCGTCTCGGGCTCCGCCTTGATCGTCGGTGCCTCTACGTGCTTCACGCCAATGGTCAGCCCCGATGCTTCCAATTTTTCAGAAGCAGAAGACGCATATTCTTTGGCGAGCATGGCGAACTGATCGGCTGTCAGTTTGGCATTTGGGTTATTCTCAACCGAAAATCCTTTTTTGGCTAAAAAGTCCAAAATGGTGTTGTGCCCCACATTGAGTTTACGTGATGCCTGTCCTAATCGTATGCCTTTGTCTTCAGCCATGCTCAAATATCTGCTATTTTTATTGATTTGTGAGTTTATCCTTTTGTAAAACTGAGCCTTGTGGCCCCGTCGTTATTCAAATTCCTTTTTCAAAACACCCAATATCTGGTCGACTGTTTCTTCTTCCAGGTCGGTGCGGCGAACCAGTTCTTCTTTGTTGAGTGCCAGCACGCTCTTGGCGGTGTCGAGTCCGATGCGTTTGAGTTCGTCGATGACCCAGCTTTCCAACTCGTCGCTGAACTCGTCCAGGTCGACGTCTTCTTCCTGTGCCACACCGTCCGTTTCGCGGAACACATCGATTTCCATACCCACCAACCGGCTGGCTAGTTTGATATTCAATCCACCTTTGCCAATGGCCAACGATACCTGATCAGGCTTCAAAAATACGGCTACACGGCCATTCTCTTTGTCAATTTTGATGCTGACGATTTTTGCCGGGCTGAGCGCACGCTGAATATAAAGCTCCAGGTTTTCGGTGTAATTGATGACGTCGATGTTCTCGTTTTGCAATTCGCGGACCACCGCATGAATGCGCGATCCTTTCATGCCCACACAAGCGCCGACTGGGTCAATGCGGTCATCGTACGACTCCACCGCTACCTTGGCGCGTTCACCAGGTTCGCGCACCACTTTCTTGATAGTAATTAGGCCGTCGTACACTTCAGGTACCTCTTGCTCAAACAGGCGCTCCAGGAAAACGGGTGAAGTGCGCGACAAAATTATTTTCGGGCTGCCGTTCACCATGTCTACTTTGTGCACAATTGAGCGTACGGTCTCGCCTTTGCGGTACCTGTCTTTTTGAATTTGCTCGCTGCGCGGAATGGAAATTTCATTTCCCTCTCCATCGGTGAGCAATACCTCACGGCTCAATACCTGATAGACTTCGCCACTGATGATTTCGCCAACGATGTCTTTGTATTTTTGATAGAGGATATCCTTTTCTAAGTCTTTCACCTTTTGCATGAGCGCCTGGCGTGCGGTGGTCACGGCGCGGCGTCCGAAATCTTCGAGGTGTATTTCTTCGGCCACTTCTTCGCCCACTTCAAAATCAGGTTCGATTTTTTGGGCATCCGTCAGGCTGATTTTGTCATGGTCCCAGATATCTTCCGACTCGTCGTCGACGATCTCGCGAAAGCGCCAAATCTCCAAGTCTCCTTTGTCGGCGTTGACAATGATGTCGAAGTTGTCGTCTTGCACATATTTCTTGCGGATCATGTTGCGGAACACGTCTTCCAAAATCCGGATCATGGTTGGCCGGTCGATGTTCTTCTGCTTGGCAAAATCAGCAAACGATTCAATTAACGTTGATGCGTCCATAGTTCTGTCTATTTAAAAGATACGGTTACAAATGCTTTTTCAATTTCGGCATAAGGGATGTCGATTTGCTGCACCTCTTTTTTCTTCCCTTGTCCGGTTTCAACTGCTATTTCAATTTTTTGCGCATCGGTGCTTTTCAATTCTCCCAGCACGATGCTTTTGTCTTTCTTCACCACCTTCATGTGACGGCCCACATTTTTTTGATACTGCCGCACAAGTTTCAATGGGAAATCCACGCCAGGCGTTGACACTTCCAGCGTGTAGGCGTCGGTCACGTTTGCTTCCAGTTGCGCATTGAGCGCACGGCTGATCGTCGCACAGTCGTCGATGTTAAGGCCTTGGTCGCCGTCTACCAGCACCGTAAATTTCCACGGCTTGTGCTTGCTCACCACCACGTCCACCAAGAAGTGGGCTGGCTGGGTCAGGCTGGCTTCGGCCCATTGGGCTAGTTTTTCTTTCAATTCCATAGAAACAAAGAGGGGACTTGCGGTCCCCTCTAAACAAATTTTGTAAGAATTGCAGCAAAAATAAGCAAATTTTTGAAAATGCAAAAAAGCAATTTTCAAAAACGACTTATTCCACCAACTGGGCTGCGCGTTTTCTTTCCAGGACAGCCTTATAATCTACCGGCATTACCTTGACAAACTGCCGGAACGATTGCGGCCAGTAGCTGAGTATGTGCGATGCCAGGTCACTGCCCGTCAGTTGTCCGTGGCATTTAATCAGCTCCAGTAGCAGGGCTTCGTCAGCGGCATCCAGCGGGTCGAGTGCTACCATTTCCATGTTGCAGTTTTTGACGAAAGTCTTGTTGACGTCCCACACGTAGGCCACACCGCCGCTCATGCCGGCCGCAAAATTGCGCCCGGTGTCGCCCAATACCACCACCGTACCGCCGGTCATGTATTCGCATCCGTGATCGCCGACACCTTCCACCACCACTTTCACGCCGCTGTTGCGCACGGCAAATCGCTCGCCCGCCATTCCGCGAATAAAAGCTTCGCCGGAAGTGCCACCAAAAAAAGCCACGTTGCCCACAATCATGTTCTTCGACGGATTGAAGGCAATTTTTTGATCGGGGTAAAGAATCAGACGGCCGCCGGATAATCCCTTACCGAAATAATCATTGGCGTCGCCTTCCAGCTCGAAAGTCACACCGCCCGTGGTAAATGCGCCAAAACTTTGCCCCGCGGTTCCCTTGAATTTAATATGGATCGTGTCAGCCGGCAGGCCTGGGCCCAAAAATATTTTTGAGATCTCGTTGGAGAGCATCGCGCCAACGCTGCGGTCCTGATTAGTAATCACAAATTCGCCGGTCACTGGCATCACTTCTTTCAACGCCGGTTGCGCCAACCGGATCAGTTTTTTATCCAACACCTGATCGATTCCATGATCTTGCTCTTCCTGTTTGAAGAGGGCCGCGTCTAGGCTGATGGGCTCTTTGTAAAGCAAGCTGTTTAGGTTGATGTTGCTCACCTTCCAGTGATCGAGGTCATCGCGTACCTCCAGGCGATCCACCTGGCCCACCATTTCGTTGACGGTGCGATAACCCAATTCGGCCATGATCTCGCGCAGTTCCTCCGCCAGAAAGTGAAAAAGGTTCACCACATATTCCGGCTTGCCGGTAAACAGTGCCCGAAGTTCTTGATTTTGTGTGGCCACGCCTACTGGGCAGGTATTGAGGTGGCACTTTCGCATCATGATGCAGCCGGCCGTCACGAGCGCAGCAGTCGCCACACCCCACTCTTCGGCACCTAGCAACGCGGCAATGGCCAGGTCGCGGCCGGTTCTGATTTGCCCGTCGGTCTGCAACACCACACGGCCGCGAAGCTTGTTGCGCACCAACGTCTGGTGGGCTTCGGCCAAGCCAAGCTCCCAAGGCAATCCAGCGTGTCGAATCGAACTGATCGGGGAGGCACCGGTTCCACCATCATGGCCGGAAATCAAGATGACGTCGGCATGTGCTTTGGCGACACCAGAGGCGATGGTACCCACACCGGCTTCCGACACCAGCTTGACGCTGATGCGCGCTTCGCGGTTTGCATTTTTGAGGTCAAATATCAATTGCGCCAGGTCTTCAATGGAGTAGATGTCGTGGTGCGGTGGTGGCGAAATCAAACCCACGCCGGGCGTGGCATGGCGGACGCGGCCGATCCATTCGTCAACCTTATGGCCGGGCAATTGACCGCCCTCGCCGGGCTTGGCACCTTGCGCCATTTTGATCTGCAATTCCTTTGCGTTGGTCAGGTAGTAGCTCGTCACGCCGAAGCGGCCTGAGGCCACCTGCTTGATAGCTGAATTCTCCCAGTCTCCGTTTGCTTTTCGCGCAAAGCGCGCCTCGTCCTCACCGCCTTCGCCGCAATTGCTCTTGCCGCCAATCCGATTCATGGCCACCGCAAGGGTGCTGTGTGCCTCGTACGAAATTGAACCGAACGACATGGCGCCGGTGGCAAAGCGTTTGAAAATCTTTTCTTTTGACTCCACTTCCGAAAGCGGCACCGGGCTTGCCTTTTTAAATTTTAACAAGCTGCGCAGCGTGATCGCCTTCTCGCTTTGTTCGTTTACCAGCGATGAATATTTTTTGAAGGTGCCGTAGTCGTTGGTCTTGGTGGATTGCTGTAACAGGTGAATGGTCTGCGGGTTGAAGAGGTGCGTTTCGCCGCGCTGCTTCCATTGGTACACGCCACCCACTTCAAGACGGAGTGAACTGTTGGCGGTTTTTGGAAAAGCAAGCTGGTGCTTGACGAGTGCCTCGCTGGCAATGTCGTCGAGCGTCAGTCCCCCAATGCGCGAAACCGTGCCCGTAAAATACTGCCCAATCACCTCGGTGCTGATGCCGAGCGCTTCAAAAATCTGTGCGCCGTGATACGACTGAAGCGTGCTGATGCCCATTTTGCTGAGGATCTTCAGGAGTTCTCCGCACACGGCCTTCTTGTAATGGTAGATGGCTTTTTCTTCTGTCAAACTTTCACTGAAGAGATTGCGCTTCTTCATGTCGTGAATGGTTTGGTAGACCAGATACGGATTCACGCCCGAAGCGCCGTAGCCGATCAGCGTGGCAAAGTGGTGCGTTTCCCACACATCGCCCGCCTCTACCAGCAATCCGATCTTTCCACGCAGGCCTTTTCGGATCAGGTCGTGGTGCACCGCCCCCACCGCCAGCAGCGAGGGGATCTGGGCGTGTCCACTGTCAAAACTGCGGTCCGATAAAATGATGATCGTGAAGCCGTCTTCAATGGCATCGGTCACGTATTGGCAGACACGGTTCAATCCCTTTTCTAAGGAACCCGGTTCGCCATCGGCTTTAAAATAAGTGTAAATCGTTTTGGTCTGCAGGTGACCGTGGTCGATATACCGGATTTTCTCAAGCTCATTGTTTGACAGCACGGGCGTGGGAAGCTCCAGGGTGATGCAATGCTCGGGCGATTCCTTCAACAGGTTGAGCGAGCCCCCCACGTGCGTGGCCAGCGACATCACAAGCCGCTCGCGAATTGGATCGATCGGCGGATTGGTCACCTGGGCAAAAAGTTGTTTAAAGTAACTGGACAAATGCTGCGCCTGACGCGACAAAATAGCAAGCGGTGTATCGTTGCCCATAGAGCCTAGTGCTTCCTTGCCGGTCTCACACATTTGCGTGAGAATCATCCGCAGGTCTTCGGATGTATAGCCAAAAGAAACCTGGCGTTTGAGGAAAGTAACAGGGTCGTACTTGTGAAAGCTTCCGCCGGGTTCGGGCAGGTTGCTCAGCTTCACTTTATTTTCCTTCAGCCATTGGCCATAGGGTTGACGGGTGCAAATATTTTTTTTCAGCTCATCGTCGCTGATGATCCGGCCCTGTTCCAAATCCACCACAAACATTTTGCCCGGCTGCAATCGGCCTTTGGTCACCACCCTTGACTGGTCCACATCCAGCACCCCCACTTCACTCGCCATGATAACGGTATCGTCGTCGGTGACGACAAAGCGCGAGGGCCGGAGTCCGTTGCGGTCGAGCGTGGCGCCCACGATTTTGCCATCTGTAAAAGTAATAGACGCGGGCCCGTCCCAGGGTTCCATGAGGTTGGCGTGGTATTCGTAAAAATCTTTCTTTTCCTGACTCATGTTCTCGTTCCCGTCCCAGGCTTCAGGAATCAGCATCATCATCACATGCGGCAGCGAACGACCGGCATGCACCAGCAACTCCACCGTGTTGTCAAGGTTTGAGGAATCGGATTGCCGCGGGTTACAGATCGGCAAGATCATGTTAATTTCTTCGGCCGAAAAATTCGGCGAAGCAAAAAATGCTTCTTTTGATTTTAGCCAGTTGATGTTGCCCTGAACTGTGTTGATCTCGCCATTGTGCGCGATGAAACGAAAGGGCTGCGCGAGGCGCCAGGAGGGAAACGTGTTGGTCGAAAACCGCGAGTGAATTACCGCCAGCGCCGACACCACTTCTTCGTGCTCGAGGTCGGCAAAATAATAACGCAGCTGGCCTGACGTCAGCATCCCCTTGTAAGCAATGGTTTTGTACGAGAGTGATGAAAAGTAGAATTGACTGTCAACGCCCTTCACCGACTCGGTGATGATGTGGGTCGCATATTTCCGCAGGATAAAAAGCTTGCGTTCAAAATCTTCTGGGTTGGTGCCACTGTCGAGGCGTTTGATGAATACCTGCTCCATTACCGGTTCGGAGGCCAGGGCCGTCTCGCCGAGATCGGTGTGCTGGGTCGGCACCAGCCGATAGCCGAGCAACGCCATTTTCATTTTTTTGATCTGACGGTTGAGCACCGTGCGGCATTCTTCGCGCACCTTCGGGTCGCGGGGAAAGAATACCAGCCCGACGCCGTACTGGCCGAAGGCGGGCAGCTTCATCCCCAATTTACTGCACTCGCTGTCAAAAAATTCGTGTGGCACCTGAATGAGAATGCCGGCACCGTCGCCGGTGTTGGGCTCGCAGCCGCACGCACCCCGGTGGGCCATCCGCTCCAGCATGGTCAGTGCATCGGAAACAATCTGATGGGATTTTCGTCCTTTGATATTGGCCACAAAGCCTACACCACACGAATCCTTTTCAAAGGTGGGATCATACAATCCCCTGTTGACAAGTTCTTTCAAGTCTCAAAAAATTTTAAGGGCATCTGTTTCAACTTTATAAATTTACGGGAGAGAAAAATAGAAAGAGAAAATTGGATTGGGAATTTTTGAAATAATTTCAAAAGCGAACTAACAGTCAGTAGTGAAAACGGTTGAAGTAAAAACCATAACTTTGAAAACCCTGATTTGCGATGTGATGTTTGATGATCGCCTCGCCGGCAAATTCAAAAACACATCGTACCAAGCGTCACAACAAAAACGGATCTAACTATTAACAACTCACAACCATGAACATCGCTATGCTCGGCTCGGGCTTTATCGGGCGCTTTTATGCCGATTCACTGCAAGGCTATCGCAGCAAAGACAAAATTGTAACGATCTATTCCCGCAAGGAAGAGAGCATCAAAAAATTTGCAGCCGATTACCACGTTCCGTTCGCTACCACTTCAATGGAAGAAGCGATTGCCCGTCCCGAGGTAGAGGTGGTGTGTATTGCGTTGCCCAACAACCTGCATGAAGAAGCCGTAGCGCTGTGTTGCAAGCACCGAAAGGCCGTGATCACCACCAAGCCATTGGGTCGCAACGCGGCAGAGGCACAGCGCATGCTGGAGGCAGTGGAGCACGCTGGCATTTTCAATGGCTACCTGGAGGACCTGGTTTATACACCCAAGTTCATTAAGGCATTGGAAAGTGTGAAAAACGGCGCTCTCGGGCGAATTCTTTGGGCCAAGTCGCGCGAAACGCACCCCGGCCCACACAGCGACTGGTTTTGGGACATCGAGCAGGCCGGCGGCGGATGCATCCTCGATCTCGGCTGCCATTGCGTGGAAATCTCCCGCAGCTACATCGGCAAAGACATTCGACCCATCGAAGTGATGTGCTGGGCCGATACGCAGGTGAAACCAATCGACGCCGAAGACCATGCCATCGGCCTCGTGAAATATGAAAACGGTGCGATTGGACAATTTGAAGTAAGCTGGACCTTCCGGGGAGGATTGGATCTGCGCGACGAAGTGATGGGCACCGAAGGCACGATTTGGGTGAACAGCTTCTTGCGCACCGGGTTCGAAATGTTTACCACGGGCAAGGGCGCGGATTACGTGGCCGAAAAGGCGGAAAGCAATTCCGGTTGGCTGTTTCCCGTAGGCGACGAGTTGAATGAACTTGGCTACAACCACATGTTCATGGACATGTTCAACGCGCTGGAAAAAGGTGTGGCTCCGCGTGAAACGTTTTACGACGGCTACGTGGTGAACGCAGTGCTCGATGCAGCATTCAAATCTGCCAAGAGCAAGTTGTGGGAGCCGGTGCAGCTCAACATCTGGCGGGGAAAAACCGGCGTAACGAAAGACAGTCACCTCATTTCTTACGATGACGACCACTATCTTGTGAAGGAAGAAATGACGCACTATGGTGCGAAAAAAGTCATTTTGAAAAATAAGAAAACCGGAAAGATCTCAGAAAAGACCCTTTGACCTCGACTAGGAACGAAAGCTCGGTGTGACGGCCTCGGCGCGTCGACATTGTGGAATTTGTGCTTTTTAGCTTGGATCAGTAACTTGGAAGGGCGTCTTGGCTTTTTTCTTTTCCGCCCAGAACAGATTACTCACTAAAAAAGAGATATGAATAGGAAATGGTTGATCACGGTGTCTTTGCTGCTCTTTGCAGGTGCCGGCAACGCCCAAGTCATCGGCAAAATGTTTCCCGACCTGACAGCGACGACGGTCGATGACAAGTCGGTGTCGCTGCCGCAGGATGTCCAAGGAAAGTACACGCTGCTCGGCCTTGCCTACTCAAAAAAATCGGAAGACGATCTGAGTACATGGTTCAACCCCGTCTACAGCACATTTATCCAGAAGCAAACAGGCACGCTGCAAGGCTTTACCTACGACGTAAATGTTTATTTCGTACCCATGTTCACCGGCATCAATGCTGCCGCCTCCGGCACGGCCAAACGCAAGGCTATCAAAAACGTCGATCCGAAACTCATTCCGTACATTCTGTTTTACAAAGGCGAACTGAAGAAATACAAAGACCAGCTCGACTTTGAACGACGCGACATCCCCTATTTCTTTGTACTCGATCCGGACGGCAAAATTATTTTTGCCACCGATGGCGCTTTTAGCGAAGCAAAAATGGAGTCGATCGAAGCCGTCATCGACAACTAACGCCGCCATGACAACGCTTGAGCTGTTGGCGCTGGCGCTTGCTCCCGGCGCGGCCATCGGCCTCTACATTTACTTCAAGGACAAATATGAGCCAGAGCCGATTGGACTGGTCGTGTTTAGCTTTGTGCTCGGGATCATCAGCACGCTCGTCACTCTGCTCATTAGCTACCCGATCGGCAAACTCATCGTCATCGACCCGAAAAGCCTGACTGAACAGGCAGTACACGCCTTCCTGCTCGTGGCCCTTATCGAGGAGTTCAGTAAGTTTATTTTTGTGCGGTGGGTCTTGTATCCAAACAAGAACTTTAACGAACCCTTCGACGGCATTGTGTACGCCGTCAGTGTAGGCCTTGGCTTCGCCGGGCTGGAAAACGTGCTGTATGTCATGCAAAGCAACGACGGCATCACTACGGCCCTGCTGCGTATGGTGACCGCGGTGCCGGCCCATGCCGCCTTCGCTGTGCTCATGGGCTATTTTCTGGGCGTGGCCAAATTCCAAAAAGGAAAAGCGCACTATGCCTGGTATGGTCTTGCCGTCGCCACTTTATTTCACGGGGCCTACGACTATTTCTGGTTCATTTCCTTTATTCCGGGTTTGGGGTTGGGGGCGGTGGCCTCATTGGTGCTGGGAATATTTCTCGCGCGCAAGGCCATTCGGGCCCATCAAGAAGCCTCACCCTTCATTGACCATGCGGCCGGCACGCCCCCGTCCGACCGCACCAATTGACGGCTGGGTGATTTTTTATTCGCCTACAATGGCATAATTTTGGTACCAGAAACCGCATGAAAGAAAGAATCTTAATCGGATTGATTTGTCTCGTCGCCCTGCCGGGTTGGTCCCAGGCGGTTTTTACGCCCATGAAAGACGCGGTGCGAGCAGGCAATGCGAAAGAACTGGCCCGCTACTTCAACACCGCCATCGACCTCAATCTGGAAGGCGAAGTGAACACCTACAGCAAAGCACAGGCAGAATTTGTGTTGCGCGATTTTTTCAAGAAACATGCCCCCACGGACTTTACCATTGTGCATACCGGATCATCCAAAGGCGGATTGCAATTTGCCATCGGCAAATACACCAGTGGCGCCGAAAGTTACAATGTGCTCATGCGCATTCGCGAAGTCGATAAAGTTTTCCTCATTCATGAAATGAGTTTCAACAAAGAATGAGTCGGCCGGAATACCTGACCGACGAAGCCATTGCGGGATTTATTCAATCGGCTCTTGCCGAAGACGTGGGCGAAGGTGACCACTCAACACTCGCGACCATTCCGGCAAGCAAACAAGCCCGTGCGAAACTGCTGGTGAAGGAAATCGGCGTCATTGCCGGTGTGGCGATGGCTGAAAAAATATTCGCCCACCTCGAAGCCGACCTGCAGTTGACCATCTACAAAACCGACGGACAGGAAGTTGCTGCCGGGGACGTAGTCTTTGAGGTGAAGGGGCCGGCGCGCGCCATTCTCACCGGTGAGCGGCTGGTATTAAAC
>Ga0075019_10000797_pt1 | contig 17885 bp, 15 predicted proteins | sample ColStrG_CSR_2013_FD_71473 | JGI IMG/M metagenome (GOLD analysis project Ga0075019, IMG submission 71473) | Freshwater sediment microbial communities in response to fracking from Pennsylvania, USA - Cold Stream Run_MetaG_CSR_2013 | ecosystem: Environmental > Aquatic > Freshwater > Creek >...
GCGCTGGCGCATGTCATCGTCACCGAAGGTCTGGTCGACGAGGCCTTTGTGCGGGAACGCTGTGACTGGAGCGAGTTCGAGGATTGGGCGGCCTTCGCAGCACTCCCGAAGAATAGCCCTGAAGCCACCGCGATCATGACCGGCGTCGACCCCAAGGAGCTGCGTGCCGCGGCGCGGCTGTTTGCGACCGGCGGCAACGGCGCGATCTATTACGGACTCGGCGTCACCGAGCACAGCCAGGGCTCGACCACGGTGATCGCGATCGCCAACCTCGCGATGGCGACCGGCAATATCGGCCGGCCCGGCGTCGGCGTGAACCCGCTGCGCGGCCAGAACAACGTGCAGGGCTCCTGCGACATGGGCTCGTTCCCGCATGAACTGCCGGGCTACCGTCACGTCTCCGACAGCACCGTGCGCAGCCAGTTTGAAGCCGAATGGAAATGCACGCTGGATCCGGAACCCGGCCTGCGTATTCCGAATATGTTTGATGCGGCACTGGACGGCTCGTTCAAGGGACTGTATTGCGAAGGAGAAGATATTGCCCAGTCCGATCCGAATACCCAGCATGTGACGGCGGCACTGACGGCCATGGAGTGTATCGTGGTGCAGGATTTGTTCCTGAATGAAACCGCCAAGTTTGCGCATGTATTTTTGCCCGGTTCGTCATTCCTGGAAAAAGACGGTACGTTTACCAATGCCGAGCGGCGTATTTCGCGGGTGCGCAAAGTCATGCCACCCAAAGCCGGCAAATCGGACTGGGAAGTCACTGTGGCACTGGCGAACGCGTTGGGTTACCCGATGCATTACAACCATCCATCCGAGATCATGGATGAAATCGCCGCTCTGACGCCGAGTTTTCATGGCGTGAACTACAGAAAAATTGATCAGTTGGGCAGTATCCAGTGGCCCTGCAACGAGAAGGCGCCGAACGGGACGCCGACCATGCACATCGATCAGTTTGTGCGCGGCAAGGGTCAATTCATCATCACGCAATTTATCGCCACCACAGAAAAGGTGACGCAAAAGTATCCGTTGATTCTGACCACCGGTCGCATCCTGTCTCAATACAACGTCGGTGCACAGACCCGTCGTACTGAAAACGTCAGGTGGCACAGTGAAGATGTGCTGGAAATGCATCCGCACGATGCCGAGGAACGCAACATCAGAGAAGGGAACTGGGTCGGTATTGAATCCCGTGCGGGTCAGACGGTCCTGCGGGCCGTTATTACCGAGCGGGTGCAGCCGGGCGTGGTGTATACGACTTTCCATTTCCCGGAATCCGGAGCGAATGTGATTACCACCGACAATTCTGACTGGGCCACCAACTGTCCCGAATACAAAGTGACGGCTGTGCAGGTCATGCCGGTCACCCAACATTCGGAATGGCAGAAAAACTTTGCGCACTTTACCGAGGACCAACTGGCACTGTTGCACGCCGAGCAGCTTGCTCCGGTAGGCAGTGCCAGTAATTAAGGACGGACTATGGACAAAGAAAATCTCGTGACCATGGCCAATCAGATCGGCGCATTTTATGAAACCATGCCGGACCGCGCCAAGGCGCTGTCCGATATTGCCGAGCATATCAAGAAGTTTTGGGATCCGCGCATGCGGCGCGAATTGCTGGATTATATTGATCAGCCAGGAGAACAAGCGCTGCACTTGATTCCGGTTGTGACGGAGTCAATCCGGTTGAACCGGGCGAAACTGTAGTCAGGTTACTTCAAAATCTCGAGTGCTGCCTCATAGGCCGAATACGCCGCCGTGCCGGGTCTTTGGCCTGCCATTTCCTGTTGCACTTTTTGTCTCATGCCATCCACAAGTCCGTTTTGACGGGCCATGCGCGCAACTTCCGGTGCCATTGGTCCGGTCATGACCGCAACGATTTTTTTGAAATCGGCCGACGCATCGGTGACCTGACCGGTAATCCATACCAACGCTTCGGTGTCTGATTTGCTTTTTACACTGGCATAGCTGTACAGCCAATCGGCATATTCAATGGCACTGACCAGATCGTAGTTGATGCCATCCGATTTCACCTCGGGTTCATGGCTTGCTAAAAATTCCGTGATCTGATTTCTGTTTGAAGATTCGATGCGCGCCAGTCTGGTTGGCGATTGAATGATCAGTCCCAGCGTCGTGGTCAACATATGTACCGATTCGTCAGTTCCATTTCCTTGTGCAGTATTGATCAGTGTCATCAGCAGGCCATTTTGCTGTTTTTCTCCCGCAATATTCGGCAACTGGAATACGCCCTCACGCAGGTAGTCAAGGGGCGAAATGATCTTGCGCTGTCTGGCGTCGTCCAATATCGCGACGAGATCGTCAGGCGCACCCATTCTGGCGTAGAGCAACACAGCCTGACCTGCCACCGCCGGGTCGACGTTGTGGACGTTGGACCGGATCGCATCCAGAGCGAGTGTCCGGTTCTTTTCGTCTATTCCGTTTTCACGAAGATAGCCGGTCTGCAAGACCTGCATCAGATGGGTTTTAACACCTGCGGCAGTCATTGGACTGGCGAGCTCGGTCAGCAACTGTTCTACATGTGGGAGCGGCACGATGGACGACAGGCAGTCAATGTAATAGGTTGCCAAGTCCGCAGTTGACTTGTTTCTTTGATAGCCATCCCAAAAGAAAGTGAATTTTTTTTCGTTCGACATCGTTTTGTCGTTCATGACCGCCAGAACTGACTGATCCAATGCCTGAAGCATACTGGGCAGGGTAGATATAACCGGAACTTCCGTTCGGTCCGATCCTTGAACTGCCAAACTCAAATCGTCTGGTAACGCTTGATGCGACGGATTTGGACCGACTTTGACCGGTGGATCACTATCAATGTGACCACCGATCAATAATGCGGAACCAGAGACGACAAATGTTGCCGATGCCAGTATCAATGGCGCCGGTTTCATTGGCGGCGCTCCGTATAGGTGCTCCACAGCGCCCAAGGCGTATCGGTTGCGCCAAAACTCAATCCTCCGGTTCCTGCCGTCAGATAGGTATCTTTAATGAACGTATCGCAGCGATATTTGCCTGGAATTGGTCCTGCGCAGCGTAAGCCGTGACATTCTTGCACAAAGGCCTCTTGAATATAGGGTGACACGGTATAGGTGGCACCAATTTGCTGAATCAAAATCGCTCGTCGTACGGCCGCTGCCTTGGCATTGTAGAGGACGTAGTTATAAGGAACCATGATTTGTGATGGTAGAGCAACTGCAGGTAATCTGTTCCAGTTGGAATAGTAGACTGCACCCCAGTAGCTTGATTTGGATTTGAAGTCCTGAAGCGTGTTTTGCACGATTGCCGGCGTCTGATTTAACGCCTCGATTACCCGATCCCCAGTCCACAGACCCACGTGGCCTATGGCGCCGAGCAGTGGTACATTCAAATCTCTTCCGATAATATCGGACTGATCTTGCGGGTCTTTGGCTAATTTTGCGGCAAATGCAGCCGTGATCGGAAGGGCGAGCCCTAATGTGATCATTCCAATGTAAAGGTTTTGTCTGCGCATGGCGATTTTCTCCATTCAAGTGAGTGAATGGCATTTAGAGCAATGCGTTGGTCTAAAGTTCCCTGATTGAGAAATTCATAGGTTAATTTTCTTGGATGACCGATTGACTTGCTCGCCAATGAGAGTGCTACTAAGTTTCAGCGAAAAACGCATATCAATACAAGAAAATATTCGTTCATTTTCGGGCTCATCAGGTATTTAATACGCCCTGAAGCTAGCAAAGCAACAAAGTTAGATCGCACTGATATCGCCAATGCGAATTAATTCAGTGCGCTGGAAATGAAAGGGCAGACTGACATGAAAACACATGCGCTGGAACTGAATAAAAAGATAAATACAGGCCGTCTGCCGTTCGAATTGAAAGGTGCCAAAGCGTGGCTGGCGTGGCTTTTTGAGGTGGCAGTTCTGCTCTTGCTGGTTCTGGCGTTGCCGTATGCACTGGTGCAGGTGCTGATTATTACGGCACAGGGGCTGGTTTCGGGTTCCGACTATCTGCAGACCCTCTGGAAAGTTGAACCCGTCACCACCGGCATGCTATGGTTCGCGCTGGGTGGTTGGGGTGTGCTGCTGCTGTTGGGCTTGCTGATTTACAGCATCGCAAAGGACGTTGATGACAGCACCGGTTATTAAGCAGGCAGGGTCATCACCAATCTAAACAAGGCAAAATAGCGTCAATACAATTAACGCTATTGCTTCCCTGACCAGGCCACTGTGCAAATCGTTTTTGAATTGCAAATAATTGGCGTTATTGAATAGCCGATATGATTGCCATCCGACCTTCTGAATTGTTTGTCGCAACGGAGGTCACCGGGATGAAAACCTCACCGCTGACTTCACCATTTTCCATTACATCGATATGCATTTTTAAGGCCGATTTGGTGGAGCTGAATGCACTGCCAGAATTTGCAATGATGCGTTCGCTTTGTTGATCATTCAATTTTGCGTACATTAAGCTGCCTTGGTTGAATAATGACAAGGTCATGCCGTTTGACAGTTCATAAGTTCTTTTGAATTTGTAAAATTCGTCCTGTCGCATGGGGTAGCGGTGTTGTGCTGCCATTTCCTTTTTATCAGGAGTAACGGTCACTTTGTCAATTTCAGCGGCCTGGACAGCGGAAAACAGGGTGAGAGCACCAATGAATGAAAGCTGAATCAGATTTTTCATGATAATTTTTCCTTTGAAGTGAATAATTGTGCTGCCATCGGCCCAAAAAGCGTTCCGGTGAACAACGCCGACAATGAATTCCGAAGTCAACCTGTTGGAATTGATCTGATGCCTGCTGAATTGGCTGGTCGTTCAGATCGATATCGGGTTCTCCGGTATAAAAAATGGTAGATCAGTGCAGAAATGCGCGGGAAGTGTATGCGATAAAACAACCAATTCGTGGGATGAATTGACATATCGCCGCAGGAATTCAAATTTTTTGGGGAATTGACGACGCTGGAGACGTTGCGTTGGGGAATTTTATATCAGGGATGGGTGTGGTTTCTGTGCCATGCCATGGGTATATCCGCTTCGAAACCACCGCCGACGCTTTTTATTCGATTTCGCATCTTGCCTTCGATTTCAAAGCCCAGTGATGCATAAAATTGGATGGCGCGTTGATTGCTTTCACGCGCGATCAGTTCAACGCGCAAAATATCGGGATGATCGGTGCGAACTGTATTTAACAGTGCGTTGAACAGCAAACGACCCACGCCACGGTTCTGGTAGTCGGGATGCACTGCGATGGTCAGATCAGAAAGCACGTGCGCAAACACCTGTGGAACAGGACGAAAGGCATGAATCTCTCCGACGACCTGTCCACCTGCACGTGCGATAAAAATCAGGCCGCGCACGCTGCTGTGCGTAAAATTGCCCAGAACATACTCGTCCGTTATTTCTTCAACACGACGGGCCAGTCCGCCTTCCATGCTGGCAACAGTCCGGTACAGTAAAACAATATCTGCAAGATCCTGCCGGGCGGGAACTGTGATGGTAATTTCTGTCATGTCAGTACCGGGATTGTTGGCAATGTTCATTGATATGGGTACGCATTGCCACAATCAGTTCACTCGGTGTGAGTCCAACCGGGCCAATGCCTTGCAGCACCAGACTGTCTGCGGCAGCACCGTGCAGATAGGTGGCACCCAGTGCTGCCGGCCAGAGCGTGTGATGCTGCGCGAGCATAGCACCGCAGGCGCCGGCCAGCACATCGCCGGAACCACCGGTGGCCAATCCCGGATTGCCGGTTGGGTTGATGACGACATGACCATCCGGTCGGGCAATAATACTGCCCGACCCTTTGAGTATGACTACCGATGAAAAGCGCCGGGCCAGTTTCTTTGCTGCGGCCACCCGGTCGGCCTGTATCTGCTCCACGCTGCAGGCCAGCAAACGGGCCGCTTCGAGCGGGTGCGGCGTGAGCAGGGTGGAATCCGCGTCGCGACCGTTACATAGCGCAATCAGTGCCGGCTGTTGCGCCATTAAATTCAGTGCATCCGCATCCAGCACCAGCAGATTGGACCCAAGCAGAGCGCGGCTGACCAGATCAAAACTGGCCACCGAATTGCCCAATCCTGGTCCGACCACCAGTACCGCATCCGGGTCGACCGGAAGTTGCTGGGCCGATCTGCACATGATTTCCGGTTGCAGGATATCCATGCCGGGAACGGTGTCGATAAATCCGGCGAAGGTTCGACCCGCACCAGAATACAGTGCGGCACGTGCAGCCAGTACCAGGGCTCCCTGCATGCCCGCTGCACCGCCAATCAGGTGCACGCTGCCATTGCTGCTTTTGTTGCTGTTGTGGGTTCGTGGCTGAAACAGATTTGAAAATAATTCGGTATGGTTCAGTTCGGCGTCGGACAGGGGGAACAATGCAGGGTCAATCGCGAGATCTGCAACCTCAACCATGCCGGCATAATCACGGCCGTCGCAGGTATGCAGACCGGCCTTGTCGCCAATAAACGTAATGGTGTGGGTCGCCTGAATGGCAACCGGAGTACGAACGATCCCGGTATCGGCATCGAGCCCGCTGGGCACATCCAGTGCCAGAACCGGACAGTCCATCGCATTGATCAACCTGATCTGCTTTTGCATCACGCCGGACATTTTTTGTGCGGACAGACCGATACCGAACAGTCCGTCGACCACCAGCGCAACATGCTGCGCCGGCAATGCGTCACTGCTCAACCAGACGATTTCCCTGCAGCTTTGGGCCTTGGCACAGGATGCCGCACTGTCGGTCGTGCGAGCTGTTTTGGGAGGATGGTGCAGAATCGAGACCTGATGCCCGGCATGTGCCAGGTGGGCTGCACACTCAAATGCATCGCCGCCATTGTTGCCGGGGCCGGCCAGAATCAGTACAGGTTGGGATGGGGCTGCAAGCAGGCTCAGGGCTGTCTGTGCGGCGGCGTGACCGGCACGTTGCATCAGACTTGCGCCTTCCAGTTTTGCTGATGCGGCCTGTTCGATCTGCCGAATTTGCCTGACTGAGTAGAGCATAAGACAGTCCTTTTCAAGAAATGTTACTGAATCATAGACTACCGCAGCATGTTCAATCCATCTAAATTAATCTCGGGTGTCTTGCCTGAAACAATATCTGCCACAACTTTGGCCGAGCCCAATGCCATGGACCAGCCATATTCGGCATGGGCCACGTTCAGGTAGATATTTTTTTCGGGAGATTGTCCCAGTAAGGGGGCATTATCGGGCAGCATCAGATGGCTGCCGCTCCAGTTGCTGCCGGTTGAATAGTTGGCCGCATCGGGAAACCAGTCGGCTCCGGTGTCGCGCAGCAGTTGCTGCGCGCGTTGCTCGGTCGCGGGGCCTGGATTGCCGGAATGTAAAGTACCGGCGACCCGGATCCGTTTGTCCATGCGGGTAATCGTAATTTGACGACTGTCATCAATGATGCTGACCCGCGGACTGTCTTCCATGTTTTTGATATTGGACGTGTTGGAGAAAGAACGGATCGACGCGGTTCGCAAGGGAATCCGCAGAGCATTAAAGAAAGTGGCGCTTTGCGCTCCCGCCGTCAGAACCGCCGCATCAAAATGTTCCGTTCTGGCTTGGTTTTGATCTTGATCCTGACTCTGGCCCTGGCTCTGCATGTGCAAGGTCACGCCATTGTGCGTCGGTACCAGCTGGTCGCAACGGGTCAGGAACGCGAATTCCACACCGTTTTGCTGGGCGATCATCTTAATATGCTTGGCAAACAAAACGCTGTTGCCCTGACTGTCGTTCGGGAAGAAAATCCCGCCGGCGATCGGCGTATGCATGTTCAGAGCCGGTTCGACGAGCCGGCATGCCGCTTCATCCAGAATCTGAAACGGCAGATCTGCCTGACTGAGCAGTGCCAGACCGGCCTCGATATTGGCCTGTTCTTTTGCAGTGCGAAACAGTTGCAGAATGCCGCTGCGCTGCTGAAATTCCAGATTGTGGGTCAGACTGATATCACTGAACAGTTGCTGGCTGTATTTTCCCAGTCGCAGCATTTTTTCCTTGTTGGCCAGCATGCGTTCCAGCGCGCACTCCTGTATCCAGCTGCGCAACCAGCGCCAGTGTGAAATATTCAGGGAAGGGGTGATTCTGAGTGCGCTGTCGGACTTGAACCAGTGCGCGATCACCTGACGCGGCATGCCCGGCGCACCGAGCGGCAGAAGATGAGCCGGTCCAAACAGGCCGGCGTGGCCCAGACTGGCCTGTTCGCACACATTCCCATGCTGTTCTATCACACTGACCTGATGACCATTCTGGGCCAGAAAATACGCCGTACTGACACCCACCACACCAGCACCGATAACAGCAACCCGCATTGACTATCCTTCATTTCAAAAATGGCGCTAAGGATAACATTGATCGAATTGGGTTCAAAAGAGTTTGCGCGATTTTCCCGAATTAAAATGCGTTTTTGTTATGGAATGCCGGCAGTAGTTGGTATCTTGTAAAGCTAATTATTTTTCCCGCCATGAATTGGTACGGAGATCAGCGGTCATCGGCCCACGCAATGCTGGCTTTCACGGCACGTTCCCATCCGGCTTTTTTTCGGCGCAATGCCTCGTTGTCGATGCCGGGCGTAAAACGATGTTCCTGCTTCCATTTCTGTTCCAATTCTTCGATGCTGTTCCAATAGCCAACAGCCAGACCTGCCAGATACGCAGCGCCGAGCGCGGTCGTTTCAATAATTTGCGGACGCACCACGTCAGCCTGCAGCAGATCAGTCTGCACCTGCATCAGTAAATTATTCGTTACGGCGCCACCATCAACGCGCAATTCGGCAATCGTGCTGCCCATATCAGCCTGCATGGCTTTCAACACATCGCAGGATTGAAACGCGATGGATTCCAGAGCGGCACGCGCCAGATGTGCGGAACTGGTGCCGCGCGTCATGCCGAAGACGGCACCGCGCGCGTAAGGATTCCAGTGCGGTGCGCCCAGCCCGGCAAAGGCCGGGACAATGACAACGCCGTCACTGTCCGGAACCTGTCCGGCCAGCGCTTCAATTGCGGTGGCAGTTGGGATCAGGCCAAGTCCATCGCGCAGCCACTGCACCACCGCGCCACCAATAAAGATGCTGCCTTCCAGCGCGTAACTGACCTGACTGCCTATCTTCCAGGCGATGGTTGTGATCAGATTATTGTGTGATTCAATCGCCTGTTTTCCCGTATTCATCACCATGAAACAACCGGTGCCATAGGTATTTTTTGCCATGCCGACTCGGGTGCACATCTGCCCGAACAGGGCCGCGTGCTGGTCTCCCGCAATGCCGGCAATCGGAACAGCGCTGGCAAATACTGTTGATCTGGTGTGGCCGACCAGTTCTGAAGAGGCGCGCACCTGCGGCAACATGCTTCTGGGGATGTCAAACAGAGCCAGCAGCTCTGCATCCCATTCCAACGTATGAATATTGAACAGTTGCGTGCGCGAGGCATTTGTTACGTCAGTGACATGCAGTTCATGCTGACTGAAATTCCAGATCAGCCAGCTGTCGACCGTTCCGAACGCCAGTTCACCGCGTTCTGCACGCGAGCGTGCTTCCGGCACATTGTTCAGTATCCAGCGGATTTTGCTCGCAGAAAAATAGGCATCAACGGGCAGTCCGGTTTTGGCGCGCACCATTTTTTCCACTCCGCGTTGTTTGAGCTCATCGCAATAGCCGGCGGTACGCCGGTCCTGCCAGACGATGGCGTTGTAGATGGGCCGACCGGTAGCGCGTTCCCAGACAATTGTGGTTTCACGCTGATTGGTAATGCCGATCGCCGCCAGTGCGCTGCCATTCAATCCCATTTTGGTTATTGCTTCAGCGGCGACGCCAGCCTGGGTTGACCAGATTTCCTGCGGATCGTGTTCGACCCAGCCGGCCTGCGGATAAATCTGGCGAAATTCCTTTTGCGCCGAGGAGACAATATTGCCGTCATGATCAAACAGGATAGCCCGTGAACTGGTGGTGCCCTGATCGAGCGCCAGAATAAACTGTTCAGGCATACAGTGCCTCCCGGTTGTGTGCGAGTTGCTGCAGCCATTCAGTCAGGCGCAATACCGATTGCGGCGTGGCGGCCAGTCCCAGTTTGGTCCTGCGCCACAAAATATCGTCAGCCTGCAGTGCCCATTCATGATTGACCAGATAGCACACTTCCTGTTCAAACAGTCCCGGACTGAGTTCCTCTCCCAGATCCGACATGCGTTTCACACCCTTTAAGAGGTTGACGGCACGTTCACCGTACTGATGGGCATAACGGATCGCCAGATCCGCCATTAACCACGGATGCTGGCGTTGGAAATCATTCAGGAAGGTATCAAAATCGGCATGCGGAAAATCACCGCCCGGCAACGGAACTTTGGCGGTCCAGGCGGTTTTGTCATTATTCAGGATCGGGCAGAGCAGGTCGACCGCTTCTTCGGCCAGACGCCGGAAGGTGGTGATTTTGCCGCCAAACACCGACAGCAGGGCAGGGCCATCGGACTGACCGTCAAGCTCCAGATGATAATCGCGCGTGACCGCGGACGGATTGTTTTTGTCTTCCTCTCCCACCAGTGGCCGCACACCGGAATAACTCCAGACCACATCGGTCGGACTGATGGTTTGTTTGAAATAACTGTTGATCGAGTCGCACAGATAGGTAATTTCTTCCGCGGAAATCTGGACCCGGTCCGGGTCTTCGGTATATTCCCGGTCGGTGGTGCCGATCAGGGTGTATTTGTCCATGTACGGTATGGCAAAAATGATGCGGTGATCCGGATTTTGAAAAATATACGCGTAAGGGTGGTCAAACAATTTTTTGGTGACAATATGGCTGCCCTGCACCAGCCGGATCGCGTGGTGTGCCTTGGCTATCGAGGGCTGGATCTGATTGGCCAGAAACGAACTGACCCATGGTCCGCTGGCATTGACGATGCAGCGCGCAATGACGCTGGTTGATTCCTGACGGCTGTTCTCGATGGTTACCCGCCAGTTTTTGCCGTCCGGTTGGGCCGCAATCACTTTGCTGCGGGTGCGAATGGTGGCACCCAGTTCTTTGGCATCCAGCGCATTCAGCACCACGAGACGCGCATCATCAACCCAGGCATCGGAATAAACGAAACCCTTGGTAAAAATATCCTGCAAGGGCGCTCCGGAGACGTGAGATTTGAAATTGATGCTGCGCGAGCCAAACAGGATGCTGCGTGTGGACAGATTGTCGTACAAAAAAAGACCCAGCCGTATCATCCAGGCCGGTCGCAGATGCGCAACGTGCGGCATAACAAACCGCAGCGGGCTGATAATATGTGGCGCAGCCCGCAGCAACACTTCACGCTCCTGCAAGGCCTTTCTCACCAGACTGAATTCGTAATATTCCAGATAGCGCAGCCCGCCATGGATCAGTTTGGTGGATGCCGACGACGTGTGCGCGGCCAGATCATCTTTTTCACAAAGCATCACCGACAGACCGCGACCTGCTGCATCGCGTGCAATGCCAACCCCGTTGATACCACCGCCAACTACCAGAATATCTACCTGTTTTTGCATGTCATCTCACGTTTGTTGGGGGCGCAGTTTTCACTCAGTCTTAAATATAGCGAACCTTTGATCAAGTTTTTTGATTTTTCCACGCGTACCCCGTTGATTTGCGGCTGGCAAATCATTGATCCCGCACCACTTTACATTTAAAAATCATATGGTTGTGTGTTTTGTTGCAGCAAACGAATCAATTCAGAAGTCGCGGACGCTTCAATCGACTGTTTAAAAAAATAAAAATACCACTAATTATTTTTAAAAATAAACATTAAATTTGATTAAGTATTGAATAATCTAAAATTAGCGCGCAAATTTGAATACATGAAATGGTTTGATACAACTACAATTTTTCAATCTTAAAAGGTCGTAAAAGTATTTTTTTGATCACAAAAAAGCCGATAGTTGCGTGCTTTTTTGGGTTTTGACATGGCAGTTTTATTTTTTCGCCAATAAATGATTTGGAAATCCGGCAGATTTCGACAATTTCTTTTTATTTTGCGATTTTTGATCTTACGTTTGCCCGTTGAGCTTCTACACTAAATGGGCATCAGATCGACCACTTTTATCAGCATGCCCAACCGTACTTCCATCCTAAGGAGATTAAAAAATGAGCAACTTAAAATTCACCAGCGAACACGAATGGCTGCGTCTGGACGGTAATCTCATTACTGTCGGCATTACCGATTATGCACAAGGCCATCTGGGTGATCTGGTCTATATCCAGTTGCCCGATACCGACACCAGCTACGCCGGTGGCACCGAAGTCGCCGTGATCGAATCGGTAAAAACTGCGGGCGGGATTGCAATGCCGTTTGATGGCAAAGTCGTGGAAGTCAATGCCGCGCTGAATGACGAACCCGGTGTCGTGAATGAAGATCCGATGGGCGCAGGCTGGTTTTTCAAAATGACTGTTGCCGATACCGCCTTGTTGAATTCCCTGATGGATGAAGCGGCTTACCAGGCCTATATCGCCACTTTGGACTGAGCCAGTCGACAACACAAAAATTGATACAGAACGGTTAGAAGGAAACATCATGGTATTGCAACGCGCAGCACAAGAACATCTTGAATACAATTCGGAATTCATCGCACGTCACATCGGCACGTCCGCTGCCGACATCCAGGTCATGCTCAATACGCTGGGCTTCAACAGCATGGATGAATTCATTCAAAAGGTCATTCCGGGTTCGATCCTGTCCAAACAGCCCCTGCAGCTGGGACATGCCAACAATGAGTCGGATGTGCTGCAGCTGTTGCGTGAAATCGCCGAGCAGAATGTCGTAGCCAGATCGTTTATCGGCATGGGCTATTACAATACCCATACGCCTAACGTCATCCTGCGCAACCTGCTGGAAAATCCGGCCTGGTACACGGCCTACACGCCGTATCAGCCGGAAATTTCACAGGGTCGTCTGGAGGCACTGCTGAATTTCCAGACCATGATCTGCGACCTGACCGGCATGGAAATCGCCAACGCCTCGCTGCTCGATGAAGCCACGGCTGCCGCCGAGGCGATGACGTTTTGCCAGCGAGTGTCGAAAAGCAAAAGCAATGTGTTCTTTGTCGCTGATGACTGCTTCCCGCAAACGATTGATGTCATCAAAACCCGTGCTGCACCGATCGGCATCGAAGTCGTGGTGGGCAATGCACTGACCGATTTGCCTGGCGCCGATTGTTTTGGTGTACTGCTGCAATATCCTGCCTTGAACGGCACCATCCACTCGCACGTTGCCACCGTTCAACTGGCGCACGAAAAACAGGCCATGGTCGTCATGGCAGCGGATCTGCTGGCATTGACCCTGTTGACCCCGCCCGGTGAAATGGGGGCTGATGTCGCAATCGGTACCGCGCAGCGCTTCGGTGTGCCTCTCGGATTCGGCGGCCCGCACGCTGCGTATTTTGCGACCAAAGACACCCACAAACGCCAGATGCCAGGTCGTGTGGTCGGTGTATCGATCGATTCGCACGGCAAGCCGGCCTATCGTCTGGCACTGCAGACCCGTGAACAGCATATTCGCCGCGAAAAAGCCACCAGCAATGTCTGCACCGCGCAGGTGTTGCTGGCCAATATCGCCAGCATGTACGCGGTCTATCACGGACCGGAAGGTCTGCAGCGTATCGCCAAGCGCGTGCATCTGATGACCGCCACGCTGGTAGCCGGTTTGAAAGAACTGGGCTGCAACGTCACCAATCAGCATTTTTTCGATACCATCGAAGTCGTCACGGATTCCCGTACCAAAGTCATCCATGCTGTCGCACGCGGCCTGGAACTGAACCTGCGTCACATTGACGACAGCCGTATCGGCCTGTCACTCGATGAAACCTGTGATGAATCCGACGTTGTCAATATCTGGGCTGCCTTTGCCACCAGTGGTCAGCCGTTACCGGACTTTAAAGCGCTGCTGGCCAGTGCCGCATCCGCGATTCCGGTTGCGTTGCAGCGCATCAGTGCCTACCTGACCCATCCGGTGTTCCATCGTCACCGTTCCGAAACCCAGATGCTGCGCTATCTGCGCGCGCTGTCGGACAAGGATCTGGCACTGGATCGTACCATGATCCCTCTCGGTTCCTGCACCATGAAACTGAATGCCACAGCCGAGATGATTCCGGTAACGTGGCCTGAATTTGCCAATATTCATCCGTTTGCACCGGCCGAGCAGACGCAGGGCTATGCACGTCTGATTACGGAATTGGAGCAGATGCTGGTGGCCTGTACCGGCTACGATGCCGTATCACTGCAGCCGAATGCCGGCTCGCAGGGCGAGTACGCCGGGTTGATGGCTATCCGCGCTTATCACCACAGCCGCGGTGACACGCACCGCAATATCTGTCTGATTCCAAGTTCGGCGCACGGTACCAATCCGGCGACGTCGCACATGGTGGGCATGACGGTTGTGGTGGTGCAGTGTGACGAGGGTGGCAACGTTGACGTGGCCGATCTGAAGGCCAAGGCAGAACAGCATTCCGCGAACCTGGCTGCGCTGATGATTACCTACCCGTCCACGCACGGAATTTTTGAAACGGCTATTACCGAAATCTGTGACGTGATTCACCAGCACGGCGGTCAGGTGTATATCGACGGCGCCAACATGAATGCCATGGTTGGCCTGTGCCAGCCGGGCAAATTCGGCGGCGACGTGTCGCATCTGAATCTGCATAAAACGTTCTGTATTCCGCATGGTGGCGGCGGTCCCGGCGTTGGTCCGATCGGCGTCAAAGCGCATTTGATTCCGTTCCTGCCAGGTCATCACGTTCTGGAAAATCAGAATGCGCCGGTCTGTGCAGCCCCCTTTGGCAGTGCCAGCATTCTGCCGATCAGCTGGACCTACATCAAATTGATGGGGCAGGAAGGTCTGAAGCAGGCCAGTCAGGTGGCAATTCTGAACGCGAATTACATCGCCAAACGCCTGTCGGCCCATTTCCCGATCCTGTACGCAGGCGAGGGCGGTATCGTTGCACATGAATGTATCGTAGACCTGCGTCCGATCAAAGATGCCACCGGCGTGACCGTTGATGATGTTGCCAAGCGACTGATGGATTTTGGTTTCCACGCGCCGACCATGTCGTTCCCGGTACCGGGTACGCTGATGATCGAACCGACTGAAAGTGAAGACCGCATTGAACTGGACCGCTTCTGCGATGCCATGATTGCGATCCGTGCCGAAATTCATGATGTTGCCAACGGCAAGATCAGTGCCGAGGACAGCCCGCTGCGTCACGCTCCGCATACCGCCATGGTACTGACCGGGGAGTGGAATTATCAGTACAGCCGTGAACAGGCAGCGTTCCCTGTCCCGGAACTGAAAAACGGCAGCAAATACTGGCCACCGGTGGGCCGCGTCGACAATGTGTACGGTGACCGGAATGTGATCTGTTCCTGCCCGCCATTGTCGGATTATGAATAACCCTTTTCAGGAAAATTATGTCTAACGAAACTGAACAACTGTTGCGCACGCCACTGTACGATCTGCATCTTGAACTCGGCGCGCGCATGGTGCCGTTTGCCGGTTATCAGATGCCGGTGCAGTATCCGCTTGGCGTCATGAAAGAACATCTGCATACCCGCAGCGCGTCCGGATTGTTTGATGTGTCTCACATGGGGCAGGTTCGCCTCAGCCCGTTGCCCGGTCAATCGGTGCGCGATGTGGCGCAGGCGATGGAAACGCTGGTCCCGATCGATGTCATTGATCTGCCGCTGAACAAACAGCGCTATGCCGTCTTTACCAATGAGCAGGGCGGCATCATGGATGATCTGATGATCAGCAATATGGGCGACTCGCTGTTTGTGGTGGTCAACGCGGCCTGCAAACAGCAGGATGTGGCGCATATGACGCAGAAACTGTCGGGCCTGTGCAAGGTTGAAGAACTGGCCGATCGCGCTTTGCTGGCTGTTCAGGGGCCCGCTACTGCCGCAGTCATGGCGCGTCTGTGTCCAGAAACGCCCGGCATGGTCTTCATGGATTCAATACCGGTAACGATTGACGGCATCGCCTGCTTTATCAGCCGTTCCGGTTACACCGGTGAGGACGGGTTTGAAATTTCCGTCCCAGATCACAAGGCCGAGCAACTGGCCCGACTGTTACTGGCGCAACCGGAAGTGGCAGCGATCGGACTCGGTGCGCGTGATTCATTGCGTCTGGAAGCAGGCTTGTGTCTGTATGGTCACGACATGGATACAACCATTTCACCGGTGGAAGCCAGTCTGGTGTGGGCGCTGACCAAAGTGCGGCGCGCAGATGGCGCTCGTGCCGGCGGTTATCCGGGCGCGGCAGTGATCGAAAAACATTTTGCCGAAGGCGTGAGCAAAAAACGGGTCGGACTGCAGATTACCGAGAAAGCCCCGGTTCGTGAAGGAGCGGAAATTGTGGATGACGCCGGTACCATTATCGGCAAAGTCACCAGTGGTGGATTCGGTCCGAGTGTCAATGCGCCGGTCGCCATGGGTTATGTCAGCACCGCTCATGCCGTACTGGGTACCAAGCTGCATGCCATCGTGCGCGGCAAACCAGTAGCGATGGAAGTGGCGAAAACTCCGTTTTTCCCGCAGCGGTATCATCGTGGCTAAAAGCGGGGCAGTACTGGCAGGCCCTTAAAATGTGAAAAGCAAACAACCCTCCGGGGCGTCCTGCAATGGGCGTCTCCGGAGGTTTTTTTTTACCCCTTATTTAATTCTTGATTTGCTGGTTGCCTGACTTTTGATTGATGCGTCAGCATAATGTAATTGTGGAAATCAACGATGTTCAGGATTAAACTCATTTAATACCATCGGCGCTGCAGTGTTGATTTGAATCGTATCAGGAAGATTGATTTTTTTTGATTGTCGTCATTGACACATTCGTTCGGTTTGACATCGTCAAATGCTGGTTATTTTTTGAAATACAGGAGATGAAAATGCAAGCGACATTAGCGTTGGATGATGATCTGATGGAAAAGGCGCAGTCTTTAACCGGTACATTAGGTGTGTCTGAACTGATTCGGGAAGCATTAAAGGCATTGATTCAACTTGAAAGTGCGAAACAATTGGCCCTGTTGGGTGGCACCGAACCAGGGCTTCATTGCGTTCCACGTCGTCGGACCAAAATAAAATGATAATGGCAGATACGTCGGTTTGGGTGGATCATTTAAGAAAGCTCGATACTTCGCTAGTGAATCTCCTCCGTGCAAATCGGATATGTATTCACCCCTTTATTATTGGTGAATTGGCGTTGGGTCACTTAAAAAACCGAAATAAAGTTTTGCAGGCATTACATGGACTGCCGCATTTGTCTGTTGCAAATGATAATGACGTAATGGGATTCATTGAAACGCACGATTTATTTGGCAAAGGTATAGGTTTAGTCGATGTGCATTTATTGGCCGCGGCCCATTTGAAAGGAAACTGCGCGATTTGGGCTCGTGACAAGCGACTGTTTACTGTTGCTGACAGTCTTAAGCTCACTGTCAAAAACTTAAAATGGCAATGTGCAGAGGCGTTGCCTGATTAAATCCTTATGTGAAGATTGATTCTGAATATAAAAATTCCCCGTCAAGGACGGGGAATTCAATGCTGACCGAATCAATAAAACGTCAGAATCAATTTATGCGTGATAAGCTGACTCACCATGACTGGTAATATCGAGACCTTCACGTTCTTCCTCTTCAGGTACGCGCAGACCGATCAGCATATCAACCAGTTTGTAGGCAATCAGCGAAACGATACCCGACCAGATGATGGTTACGCCGACGGCTTCGGCCTGCACTTTGACCTGATCAAAAATAACGTACGGATCTGCCGACATTTTATTGGCAACGTAATCCATGATGCCTTGACCACCGAGTGCCGGTGATGCAAACACACCGGTCATCAACGCACCCAGAATACCGCCAACGCCATGCACGCCAAACACGTCGAGTGAATC
>Ga0075019_10000798_pt1 | contig 17848 bp, 19 predicted proteins | sample ColStrG_CSR_2013_FD_71473 | JGI IMG/M metagenome (GOLD analysis project Ga0075019, IMG submission 71473) | Freshwater sediment microbial communities in response to fracking from Pennsylvania, USA - Cold Stream Run_MetaG_CSR_2013 | ecosystem: Environmental > Aquatic > Freshwater > Creek >...
TTGAGATTTGCGAACTCCCCACAAATTGATTCTAATAGGAGCTGGAGCCGATATGCCTATCTTCGAATACATCTGCCAGGAATGCGACCATCACTTCGAAGCCCTCGTTTATGGCAACGAAAAGGCCGAGTGTCCCAAATGCCACACGAAAAAGCTTGCGCCCCAACTCTCGGTGTTCGCGGTCTCAGCGAAGGGTTCCGCATCGTCGCCCTCTCCGCGCGGCGCCTGCGGCTCTTGTGGCGATCCCCGCGGGCCGGGAGCCTGCTCGCTCGGCGATATGAACTAGCTCGGCAAGGAACTACGGTCGCTCAAGTTCCATAACGTCCGGGCAATCATGACGTACCACACCTGCATGACGACGACCGAGAGCAGCGAGAGCTGGACGCCGATTTTGGGTACATAAAGCCCAAAGCCAACCAGCGCCGCGACGATTCCCACGTATCCCGCCGCCCTGCTGAAAACCTGGCTGCGCAGCATTGCCCAGCCGACAAACAGCATTCCCAGTGTCCCCAGGAAGTACCCAATCTGCATGGCAGAGGAAGACATCAGCGTTTCGCCAATGGCGAGCAACGCCTCTTTTTGCGCGCTGGTCGAGGCTGTGGTGTATTGCTGGCTCAGGTGCAGCATGTTCAACGCGGGCACGCCCAAAAGAAAACCTAAGACCGACACGCCTTCGAGAGCGGTTGCCAGAAGCATCAGAGTTTGCTGCCCACGGCGCAGGCTGAAGTAAAGCGCCAGGCAGAGCGGGATGGCGAGAACCTCGTCCACCAGGATGAGAAGATCAAGGCACAGCAAGCCAACCAAGGGACGCGATTGCAACAGTGCGAAATGGCCCGCAACACTGGATGGCGGTGGCCACACGAAATACGCGACGAGCTGGACCAGAAAGAGGACGACGGTCATCAGGGCGGCAATCGCTCCGGTTTGGTACATTCCGCGCCAGCACACTTCCTGACTGGAGCCCAGAGCAGGCGCAAGGGCTGTTTGAGCCATTGGATTCCTCCCAAGAAACGGGGATCAGACCCGATTCGGTTGCGCCACCATTGTTCTCGCGATAAGTGGAAATGGATGTGACAGCCGACACAGCTATTCACGGCCCTTTCCGCAAAGCACTTTCGACACTTCCGTTCAGTGACTGCGGTTACCTGTCGTTCCCCAGCCGGTCTCTTCTAACATCCGAGAGAGCAATCCAAACGAGGTGCCGTGATTCATGGACCGACGCCGTCAGTCGCGTGTTTTTGTGGAACTTCCCGTCAATATCTGGGGTATGGACGCCAATGCCCGCCCTTTCACTCAGCCCGCCAGCCTGCGCACCATCAGCGGCCGCGGCGCGACGCTGCAGGGCGTAAGCGTCCACTTGAAGCCGGGTGACCTGGTCGACGTGCAATATCAGGGGAACAAGGCGCAATTCCGCGTGGTTTGGCTAGGCCAGAACGGTACCGAAATGCAAGGCGAGGTTGGAGTCGAGAACCTGAGCAACGACGTTCAGCTCTGGGACGTAGATCCACTGCGCTGCGCCGCCGCCGTAGGCCAGGGCTAGGTCAGAGTTAACTTCGGAGTGCGCCTACTGCACCGTGTCTGCTTCTTCCGGCGCGCCGTGCCGTCGGAGCAACTGCGGCAGATTCTGCGAAAAGGCCGAGCGTGGCAGCACCATGTCGCAGCCCACTTCGTGCGCCTTCTGCTTTAGATCTCCCTGCACGTGCGATAGGAATCCGATGATCGACGTGCCCTTCTTCAGCTTGCTCTTCAGTTTGGGAATCAGGGTGAGCGGCTTCACTCCGTTATTGTTCAGATCGAAAATAATCAGCGATGGCTTTTCTTCCCCGTTCTGCTGCATGCGCTCCATCAGGTCCTGGTCGCTCTTCACGAACTCAACTTTCACGTTGAGCTTGCGCGCCGTCTCCTGAATCTTCGCCATGAAGAACAGATCTTCGATGAAAGCAAAGATGCGCGAATTGGCGTCCCCGTTTGCGGGGAGCGGCTCCGGTTCCGGCTGGGCAAACTGCGGCGCGAATCCCGGCCGCTGCCTTCCGCCCTTGTGCCCGTTACTGCCGCCATTCATCACAGCACGGTAGCTGTGATCCATGGGCGCGGTATAGATGCCGTCTTTGTTTTCGCGGCTCAGTCCCTGTCCGGAGCGCGGCCGCTGATTGTTCGGACGGCGTCCGCGCCGTCTTCTGCCTCCTCCGCCACCGGAGGGTCTTCCTGGTCCTGCGTTCATAGTCCTCTCAAGCTGGGGTGCACGAATTGCACAATGAAACCGATTTAGTAAAGGCGTGATCGTCGCCGCACGCTTGCCCTCATGCCTGCGAACCGCTTGCGGCACACGGGACTAGCGTATTTGCGGGTTGCGACTGGGCACACTCTGGAACGAACCCCGACTATCCCAACTGCTGCTCTTGAAATGAAAACACTAACGTTCAATCTCGGTTTTTCCGTTATTCGGATCCGTGGGCGCCGCCTCGGAACGGCTGGCGCGGAAGGCCTGCGCGGGAACGAGGCCTACTAAACAGAACAAGAGTATCGTACTCGCCTGCGCGCGGCTGCGCAAGGTCAATTCCACGCGGGCTTTTGCACAGCAGGACATGACACCTAAGGGTTTCACCTATCCCGGGCTACGGTGAGGCCGCGACAGCATGTGACCCATTCAGCCCGGCAGAGACTTCCCGGGCCCACTGCTGTGCCTGCCAGTAGAGTCCGGCGACATCCTCCGCCTCAAGATGCAGGCCTTTGCTCAACTCCGCGGCCGCCTGCCACTCTCCGCTCTCATGCGCCAGCATCAGCTGATAGATGGGGCGCAACCCGCTCGTCCGCCCCAACAACACCGCTTTTGTCGATTGATCCAGCGGAATCTTCTCCAGAACTTCGGACATGGGCATCTCCAGCAAAGCGTCAATCAGCGACAGCAATCCCAGCAGAAAAAGATCGGAGTCGCCGTGCGGCACGCGCGGCGCCAGCAGTTCGGCGAAACGCCCGCGCACCAGCGCCGACAGCATCAGGTCGCTGGTCTTGTCCTGGCCCGCGCCGACCGCGGCCACCAGCCGCACCCAGCGCCTTACCTCGCGTTCGCCCAGCATCGACAAGGCGTGGCGCACCGAATGAATCTCGCTTTTGAAGGCGAAGATCGATGAATTCAGGTAGCGCAGCAGGCGGTAGCAGACCGATCCTTCGGCCTTGATGACTTTTTCTAATTCCTTGATGTCCAGTTCCGGGCGTGAAACTTCCTGCAGCATTCGCAGATAATGCAGCCGGTTGCCCGGCATGTCGCGCGTGCTCATCATCTCCGGACGGCGAAAGAAAAATCCCTGAAAATAGACGAACCCCTGCTCGCGGGCGCGAATAAAGTCGCCGTGGGTTTCGATCTTTTCCGCCAGCATGCGGCAGCGCCACGGCCCGTAGCGTTGGATCATCGCCGCCCGCTGCTCCTCGGTGGTCTGCGGCATCTCTACTTTGATAATGTCCGCCAGATCCGCCAGCGCTTCGCGCTTGTCGTCGGCGATGAAATCGTCGAGCGCGATCATGTACCCGGCTTGCTTCAGCTCCTGGCAGGCGGCAATCACGTCCGGATCCGGCGGAACATCTTCCAGGATTTCGACCACGGTGGAAGTCGACGGAAGCAACGTGACCAGTCCCTTGACCAGCGTGTCTTTCGTGCAATTCACAAAAGCCCTCCGCCCGTCGCACAGAACATCGAGGCCGATCAGAAGGGAGCGATCCATAGTCGCCCGCGACGCCTCGTTCGTATCCCCACTGAAGGAGTTGACCAGCCCGTCGCGAAACAGCAATTCGTATCCAAAAATCTTCTCGTCGCGATCCAGAATCGGCTGCCGCGCCACATACCGCAACGGCCGCGTATCCCGAGCCGGAGCCACACCCTGTCCAGTCATTCCTTCCCCCGCACACGTAGTCGTAACTAAGGTTCTATCGGCAGGAGAGAAAGAAAACTTCGAGACGAGCCTTAACCGCGATGCTTTCCGAAAAAAGATTGGCAAAAACTTAGCAACGCTTCGCCGAGCGGAGATTATTCCGTTTTTTCCAGTTGGGCGCTGAGATGCACATTACTTCCAGCGTTTACCTTTAGGGCCCGTTCCCAATCTTTGAATCCAGCCTTCTTCACGGTGATCGTGTGATTTCCTTCCGGCACCTGCACATCAGAAGGAGTATTGCCGACGAAACTGCCATCGAGTTCGATGTCCGCGCCATCTGGAACCGAAACCACTGACAACTTTCCACCCGAGGGCACGGTTGGGGCGTTCGTGGCAGGTGTCGGGGCTACTTCGGAGGGGTTGGAATTCGCAGGAACTGCACGAGTGGGTTCATCCTTCGCTTCTGCTTGATTTGGAGTCTTTCCCGTTTCTCCTCGGCAGTCCGCTCTCGCTTGTCGCAGGTCGTCTGCATTGAAATTCTGATTCACTACTACCACTTCGGCACCGCGCGCCTGCAAATTCCTGACGTCATGGTCCGTCAGTCTGCCGTGGAAGGGAAATCCGTCAGGCAACTTTCCTTCAACATATTGAAATTGCTTTCCACGTATCCCGAATGAGTAGAGACGGCTCGTAACCTGATCGGCAGGCCCCATGCGTTTCAGAATGACACAACTGGCTTGGGCCGCATGCCCGGCACCACCTTGCGGGATGACGGCTCCAGATTGACTAAAGGCGTTGCCAGCCAGCACGAACAGCGCAGAAATAACAGGAGCGTAAAAAGGGAAGCTCTGCATTTTCGAAAATCTCCAATCGAAAACGGATGCCGGGGGACGGGGCCTAAGAACTCGCCATTATCCTCCCGGAGTTGCCGTTGGGCAAGATACTGCTAAACGACGGGGTAGCCTCTGAGTAACAGTCGTCTACCGACTGGAAATTCCGGTACTGTCCCGGTTTGGGAATCGGATGAAATTCGATTCCGTAATGTGACATTCGTCACAGCAAATCCATTTCTTCACGGCGTAAAGATTCGTATCAGGGCACGCCTTTAAGGCGTGCCGCAAAGAGCCGCTGAGAGGAATCCGGCTTTAGCCGCTGCCATGGCCATTCCCATTCGTCACGCCGATCCTTCACGCGCTGCTGCCGGCGCTCGCACGTTCTTCGTCACTTCTTCCATTGCGAGCAAGCGAAATCTTCTCCAATCCACCCGCTCTGCGGAATTGTTTATGCGTGTGCTGTTCGACTATCGGGACCAGCGCAAATTCCGCTTACACGATTTCGTCGTCATGCCGGACCACTTTCATGTTTTGATCACGGTCGAGCACGATTCTACGATCGAGCGCGCCGTGCAATTTATCAAAGGAGGTTTTGCGTTTCGGGCGGGACGAGAGCTGGGATTCAGGTCGCCAGTCTGGCAAAAGGGATTTTCGGAAGTGCGCATCATTGATCGAGAAGGGTTTGAGAAAGTTCGCAGTTATATTTGGAATAATCCAGTGAAGCGTGGGCTCGCTTCTAGCGCGGAACATTTCCCTTTTTCGTCAGCGAACTCAACGTTTGTAACCGACCCGCCGCCGCAGGGGCTAAAGCCCGTCACCTTTATGTCGCCCGACGGCATCGCTAAAGCGATGCCCTGATACGAATCTCTACTGCATCGCTAAAGCTGCCCTGATACGAACCGCCTGATACGAACAGGTTCTGGTGCGGGCCCCGACTCGCGCCCGGTAGCATCGCCAACGAAAAGGGAGCCCATCGGGCTCCCCCAGATAGCGGCTTCTGACGCCTGAAGACCGACGACCAAAGGCCTACGACCGACGACGACCCCTAGTACTTCGGCACCTTCGGATCCACCCGATCCGACCATGCCGTGATTCCTCCCGCCAGGTTGTGCACCTTGGCGAATCCAGCCTGCTGCAGGAACGCCACGGCCTTCGCGCTGCGCCCGCCCATTTTGCAATGCACCACAATCTCCCGGCTCGAATCGAGTTCGTTCACGCGCTTCGGCAGATCGTTCAGCGGAATCAGATATCCGCCCATATTGCAGATCTGATACTCGTGCGGTTCGCGCACATCAAGCACAAATAAATCTTCCTTCGCGTCCAGCCGCCGCTTTAACTCTTCGACTTGAATTTCCGGAACGCCACTGCTCACCGGTTTTTCCTCCCCGCGAATTCCACAAAACTCGTTGTAGTCTATCAGCTTCGTTACCGTCGGATGCGTCCCGCACACCGGGCAGTCCGGATTTTTCCGAAGCTTGAGTTCGCGGAACTTCATGCCCAGCGCATCGACCAGCAGCAGTCGCCCGATCAGCGGATCGCCGATGCCGAGAATCAGCTTGATCACTTCCGTGGCCTGCATCACGCCCACCAGCCCCGGCAGAATACCGAGCACGCCGCCCTCCGCGCACGATGGCACCAGCCCCGGCGGTGGCGGCTCGGGATACAAGCAGCGATAGCACGGCCCGTCTTTCGTGGCGAACACGCTCGCCTGGCCTTCGAAGCGGAAGATCGATCCGTAGACATTCGGCGTGCCTGTGAGCACGCACGCGTCGTTGACCAGATAACGTGTCGGGAAGTTGTCGGTCCCGTCGGCAACGATGTCGAACTGGCGAAATAATTCGAGCGCATTCGCGCTGCTCAGCCTGGTATCGAAAGTCCGCAGATTCAAAAATGGATTGATCCCCTTCAGCTTGTCCGCCGCCGAATCCAGCTTCTTCCGCCCCACGTCCGCGGTCGAATGAATGATCTGCCGCTGCAGGTTGGTGTAATCCACCACGTCGAAGTCGACGAGGCCCAGCGTGCCGACGCCGGCCGCCGCCAGATAGAGCGCCAGCGGGGATCCGAGGCCGCCCGTGCCGATGCACAACACGCGCGCCGCCTTCAGCTTCTGCTGCCCCTCCATGCCCACCTCGGGCATGATCAAATGGCGCGAGTAGCGCAGGATCTCGTCTTTATTCAGAGTTGCCGGGATTTCAGTCGTAGTGGCCATAGAAAGTGTAGTGCACTTGTAAGTGTCATCCAGCGGAGAAGCCGGATGCGCGAAGCGCATGCGGCTTCGGAGTCGAAGTGCCTGCCCTAAGCGAAGCCGAAGGGATCCCTAGAGCCTACCGCCCCCCGGCGATCGAAGGTACGATCGAAATCTGATCTTCATCCTTCAACTCGGTCGCTTCTTTCTGCAGGTAGCGGATGTCCTCATCGTTAACGTAGACATTGACGAAAGCCCGCAGCTTCCCCTCGTCGGTGTAAAGGTGCTTGCGCAAGTCTGGATGCTGTTCCAGCAGCGCGCCCATGGCTTCGCCGACGGTTGCGCCGGATACTTCCACCGAAGCCTGCTTGCCCACATACTGCCGTAATGGCGTAGGAATGTGAATCTTGCTCATAGATGTACTGTAAGAGATGCGGCTGTCCCCGGGCAAGATTCACTTCCCCAAAACGGTCTCTGACTTCCAAAGTCACACATCTCCTGCCGAACGCGTAGAATCGCTGCGGAGAAACAACTATGACAATCTTTGATCCAACTCGCGGCCGGGTGATTGACACCGGCGGCGGCCACGTTAGCGGATTGCTTCGTCTCATCGGCCTCGGCATCCTCGCCTTCGTGCTCGTGATTCTCTTCTTTAGCGCCGTCACTCGCGTCGGTACCGGTCACGTGGGCGTGCTCACGCTGTTCGGCAAGGTCACCGGCGAGACCCTGGGTGAGGGCATCCACGTCATCAATCCACTGAAGACCAATAACGAAATGTCGATTCAGACGCAGACCATCAAGGAATCGGCCAGCGTTCCCTCCAGCGAGGGCCTGATGATGAGCCTCGACACTTCGCTCATCTACCATCTGAATCCCGACCGCGCCGCCGACGTCTTCCAGCACATTGGCGCTGATTACGAGAACGTCGTGGTTGAGCCGACATTGCGTTCCGCCATTCGCGAAGCTACCGCTTCCCATACTGCCAACGCCCTCTATACCGGCGAGCGCGAGATGGTGGCCAAGCAGATTACGGACCAAATTACCGCCGAACTCAACAAGCGAGGTATTTCGGTCGAGAATGTTCTGCTGCGCGATATTCAGCTCCCCGCCACGTTGAAGGCTGCGATCGAGGCCAAGCAGCAGGCCGAGCAGGAATCGCTGGCCATGAATTTCCGCCTGCAGAAGGAAACCCAGGAAGCGCAGCGAAAGCGCATCGAAGCCGCCGGCGTCCGCGACTTCCAGCAGATCGTCGCCCAGGGCATCACGCCATCACTGCTCGAATGGAAGGGAATTGAAGCCACAGAAAATCTGGCCAAGAGCCCGAATTCCAAAGTGGTCGTGATTGGCAATAACAAAAACGGCTTGCCCCTGATTTTGGGGCAGTAGCGCGAAGCTCATGTAGGGACAGCCGCTCCCGGCTGTCCATCGCCCGAAGAGTGACTCTGTCCACTGCTAACATGGTTCGGTGCCAGCACTGCTGCAAGTTCGCGACCTGAACATCGACTTCTCCCCGGCCGCCGGGCGGCCGCGGGCGGCTGTCCCCACACCAACGCTCGCCGCAGTGCGCGACCTGAGCTTCTCCATCGCGCCGGGCGAAGTCCTGGGCCTGGTCGGCGAATCCGGCTCAGGCAAATCGATTACGTCGCTCGCCATCATGCGGTTGTTGCCGTTACAGGCCCGGGTCTCGGGTGAAATTCTCTTCGCTGAAAATGGCGAAGCCCGGGATCTCTCGACACTTCCCGACGATTCCATGCGCCAGCTCCGCGGCTCGCGTATGGCCATGATCTTCCAAGAGCCCATGACCGCTCTTAATCCAGTCATGCGCGTTGGAGATCAGATCGCCGAAGCCGTGCTCGCGCACCACCCTATATCGAAGACCGAAGCACGCAAGCGCGCCGTAGCTGCCATGGACGACGTCGCCATTCCCAACTCGGCGCGCCGCGCGCGCGACTATCCCCACCAACTCTCCGGAGGCATGCGCCAGCGTGTCATGATCGCCATGGCCATCGTCAACCGCCCGCAGTTGCTCATCGCCGACGAGCCGACCACGGCGCTCGACGTGACCATTCAAGCGCAGATTCTCGATCTCCTCGCTGAACTCCGCCGCAAATTCGGCCTGGCCATGCTCTTCATCTCGCACGACCTTGCCGTCGTGTCGCAGGTCTCCGACCGGGTCGCGGTTATGTACGCCGGAAATCTAGTCGAACTAGGAACGCGCCAGGATATCTTCCTATCTCCCGCGCATCCCTACACCCGCGGCCTGCTTCACGCCGTCCCCGATCTCAAGACGAATCGCTCTCAACCTCTCAACACCATCGAAGGCACAGTCCCCGGTCTCAATGCCATGCCCGCCGGATGTCCGTTCGAGCCGCGCTGTGAATTCCGCATCCCAGAATGCGCGCGTACGCTCCCGCCCTTGATTGAAGTAGCCAAAGGCCACCACGCCCGCTGCCCGGTAGTGAGTCCCTGCTCTTAGATTTCTTGTATCAACGAATAAGGGTGCCCCATAGCCTGCCCTGAGCCTGTCGAAGGGTCTCGCTTCTTTTGCGAGACGTGGGAATCGATGTTGTCAGCAGCAAAACACACGCGCTGGGGATTTTCTCCCGCCTGTTCTATAATCCCCACTTTGTCCGGGGTCTTCTTGCGCATACTCCTGCTCAGCGATATTCACGCCAATCTCGAAGCACTCGATGCTTGCCTCGCCGGCGCACCGTCATTCGATTCGGTTGTCAACCTTGGCGATATCGTCGGCTATGGCGCCAGCCCCAACGAGGTCACCGACAAGTCCCGCGATCTCGGCAAGGTCTTCGTGCGCGGCAATCACGACAAGGCCGCCACTGGCGTAATGGATCTGGAAGACTTCAATCCCATGGCCGCCGCGGCCGCGCTTTGGACCCGCAACGAGTTGACGCCGGAAAATCTCGATTGGCTCAGCCGCTTGCCCCATGGTCCGGTGTCTTTGCCGGAATTTCCCCAGGTGCAACTGGTCCACGGCTCGCCCAATGACGAAGACGAATACGTCGTCTCGCTCGGCGATGCCCTCGCGCCGCTGATCGCCTTGAACATCCCGCTGACGTTTTTCGGCCACACCCATCTGCAAGGAGGATTCTTCGCCAATGGCGCCTCCGCCGACGGCTTCCGGCCCGAGTATCGCACCGTCGGCCAGGCGGAGTCCGTGCCGCTGCAGCTGAAGAACTCCACGCGCTATCTGATCAATCCCGGCTCGGTTGGTCAGCCGCGTGATGGAGACTGGCGTGCCGCCTTCGCTTTGTTCGACGCCGATAAACAAGTCGTGCACTTCCACCGCACTCCCTACAACCTGAAGTCCGCGCAGGATCGCATTTTTGCAGCAAACCTTCCGCCGCGCCTGGCGACTCGGCTAGCCGCCGGACGCTAGCAGTTCCTCCGTGAACCTCAGTGTCCTCTGTGGTGAAGAAGTTAGGTCCTACGTGCCCGTTGTAAACTCGATCATGCCCTCGCCTTCCCATCGCAGCGCGCCACATTTATTCGAATCCCGTGAGAATCCTCCCGAGCACTATCTGATCGCCCACAGCGACGGCGGCGCGCGCGGCAATCCCGGACCCGCCGGCTACGGCGTCGTGATCAAAGACGAATCTGGGAAGAAGGTGGCCGCGCTCAGTGAATATCTCGGGCACCAGACCAACAACTTCGCCGAATATCAGGGACTGATCGCCGCCCTCGAATACGCGCTCAAACACGGTCCGAAGGCGATGAAACTCATCAGCGATTCCGAGTTGCTGGTGCGCCAGATCAAAGGCATCTACAAAGTGAAGAACGCGGTACTGCAAGACCTGCACGGCCGCGCCAAAGAGTTGATCGCGCAAATGGAGTGGTTCTCCATCGGCCATGCCTTCCGCGAGCACAATCAGGAAGCCGACCGGCTGGCCAACGAAGCCATGGATAAAGGCACGGGGCGCAGTGTGGCGCGGGCGCCCTCGCCCGCGGGGTCGTCGAGTGTGCCGCAAACGCAATCCGAATTCGAAGGCATAGTGCGCAACGGCAAAGTGGAATTGCTGACAGGATCACTGCCTGAAGGCACGCGAGTGCAAGTGCGACTGAAAAAATAAATTTGTCATCCTGAGCGAAGCGAAGGACCTATGTACTTGGCCGGCGTCAGAGATGATGTCGGCGGAATACACAGGTCTCTCCCTTCGTTCAGGATGACAAATAAAGGTTATTCCTTCGCCGCTGACGTATGGTCGTGCACAATCTTCCATCCGTCAGGGAATCGACGAAACACCAGCGTAAAAATCCCATGCGGAGTCTTCCCGTCTGGCATCGTCAGCCGCCAGGTCCCTCGCGCAAAAGCGGCATCCGGCCCAAGCATCGCAATCCGCAAGTCTGAGAAATCCAACTTCCCCATCTCGTGTCCCGGGCTCGCATACACGGCGCGGTAGCGATCCATCGCAGCCTGCCAGCCGTTATTCTCCTTCGCGTCCGAGAAAAATGTCAGCTCCGGAGAATTCCAGTATCCCGCCATGAACGCATCCAGATCGTGCCGGTTCCAAGCCTCCTGCTGCACACGCAGCACCTGTTCAACTGCAGCTTTATCGTCGTCGGCCGTAGCATGGATCACCCCGCCCAACAGGATCCCGCACAGCGCAACCATGAACCTGAACTTCACGCCACGAAAACGTCCCATGCGTTCTCCTCGATTCGAACTGCTAGTGCGATTCTTCCGCCGCCGGCGCCGCGTCCGGCGTATCCACCTTTGCCGTGGCGTGTGGCGCTACGGGAGGCGGCTGAAACTCTCCCACATCTTTCCCCGCCATGGCCGCCGTCATGAAGTTCATCCAGATCGGCAAAGCCGCGTGCGCCCCGGTTTCTTTCGCGCCCAGAGACCTCTTCTCGTCATAGCCCACCCAAACGCCGCAAGTCATCGTCGGAGAGAATCCCACAAACCATGCGTCCGTAAAATCGTTGGTTGTTCCCGTCTTACCCGCCACCGGGAACGGCAATTTCGACGCAGCGATTCCCGTGCCGTGCAGCACCACCTCCCGCAGCATCGAAGTCATGATCCGCGCCGTGCGCTCGCTGACCACATCTTTAACCTCAGGGAAATCTTCCTCCAGCACGCGCCCTTCATAATCGGTTACGCGCGTGATGTAACGCGGCGCCACGCGCACCCCGTCATTGGGAAAGACGCTATACGCTGAAGTCTGCTCCAGCAGCGTGATCTCCGCCGCGCCCAGCGCCACCGGCAAATACGGAGGAATCTTCGAAGTGATCCCGAAGCGCTCGGCATAATCGATCACATTCTTGATCCCCAACATGTTGGCGAGTTTCAGCGCAGGAATATTTCGCGACTGCGCCAGCGCCCGCCGCAAAGTAATGATGCCTTCAAATTTGTCGTCGTAGTTATGCGGAGAATATGGTCCTGACGGAGTTTCAAAACTCACCGGCTCGTCGAGAATCGTGTCGTCCGGACTCGCTCCACCATCAATTGCCGTCGTGTAAACGTACGGCTTAAACGACGATCCCACCTGCCGCAGCGCCTGGGTGGCCCGGTCGAACTTCGATTCGTTGAAATCGCGCCCACCCACCAGCGCCTTGATTCCGCCGGTAGCGTTATCGATTGCCAGCAGCGCGCCCTGCGCGCCGGAGTCCTGCTCCAGGCTGACATGTGCCGCGCCATTTGCGCCCAGCGTGACAATTTTCACGTAGCAGATGTCGCCCGGCTTCAATATGTCGGCAATCTTCTGCTGCGTCCAGGCGACATCGGGTTGCCCCATGGCCGCGGTGTAACGGCCGAATTTGACAGTCGCGATGCCCGTCCCTGCTGCCGTCACCAGCGCATGGACATATCCATTTACCTCCGGTTCCTCATCCCAGTCCGGATCGGAATACTTGTCGAGGACCTGCCCCTCCGCTACCACATTTTCCAGATGTCCCTTCCATCCGTGCCGCCGCTCGTATGCCGCCAGCCCGTCCGATACCGCCTGCTTCGCCGCCACCTGCATGTCCACGTCGAGCGACGTGTAAACCTTCAATCCGCCCTCGTGCACTTGATCGGTGCCGTACTTGCCCTCGAGATAGCGCCGAATCTCCTCCACAAAATACGGCGCCAGCGAATTCGGATCGTGCGCCAACCGCAAAACCATCGGCGCCGATCGCGCCTCCGCCGCCTGCGCCGCGGTGATCTTCCCATCTTCCAGCATGGCGTTGATGACCAGATTCCGCCGCTTCTGCGCCTTGTCCGCATGGCTGATCGGCGAATAGACCGACGGCCCTTTGGGCAGGCCCGCCAGCAGCGCCGCTTCATCGAGAGTCAACTGTTTCGCCGGCTTGCTGAAATAAAATTCCGACGCAGCCTCGAATCCGTAGACGCCATGGCCAAGAAAAATCTGGTTCGCGTACAACGCAAAAATCTGCGTCTTGGTGAATCGCCGCTCGATCTGAATCGCCAGCATCGTCTCCTGCACCTTGCGATGAAACGACCGGTCTGGCGAGAGGAATAAATTCCTTGCCAGCTGCATCGTCAAAGTCGAAGCCCCCTGAACTTTTCCGCCCGACTCAATGTCGCGGTAGGCTGCGCCGATAATCCGCCAGAAATTAATGCCGGAGTGAGTATAGAAATCCTTGTCTTCTATCGAGACCAGCGCATCGCGCAGCACAGGAGGGAAGTCGTCGTAGCTCGCCACCACGCGGCGTTGCAGCGCGAACGACCCGATCACGCGCTCGTGATCGTCATACAACTGCGTCACCGAACTGGGGCGGTACGCTTCCAGCGCATCGACCTGCGGCAGGTCCGTAGTGTAGACAAGGAGAAGCCCTGCCGTGGCTCCGACCAGCGCTGCCACCAGCACGAGCAAGCTGAACAGCACCCGCCCCACAATTTTCCGCTGGCCAATCTCTACCTCGGGAAGATTTTCGTAGAGAGACTTCATGCGCGCGAGGTCAGGATAGCACTTCGGGCACAGCCGCTCGCCGGACCGCTGCGCCCTCGCCGCTGCCGCTCGCAGCACCTCGCAGAAAAATCGCCGACAGCACATACAGCACCGCCGCCAGAATCGTCAGCGATCTCAACCCAAACCACAGCGACATCGATTCCAGCAGCCCGCCCAGCAACGCGCCGAACAAGTTCGATCCTAGAGCGCTCCCGCGAAATCCCGCGCGCGCAAAGCTCGATACAAAAATGATCCCCGCGAAAAATACCGGACTGCACAGGGCCAGCGTTGCGACAAATCCACGCACGATCCAGGACGGGAAGAACAACTTCTCCATCGGCACCATAAACATTACCGCCAGCGCCAGGAACAAACCGGCATACGCCACGCCCAACGGAATCCGCGGGAACCAGCCATACACCAGATTCGCCGCCACGATCAATAACAACAATCCGGACACGACGATGGCATTCACTACCCATGTAGTGCCAAACAGCAGCGCCATCTTGCTAACAATCTGCGCCTCCAGCAGCATGAAGCCTGCTCCCAGAAACAGGAAATGCAGTTCGCCGCCGCTGCGCTCCCCACCGGTTTGTCGAAGGAACCAGCCGCAAATAATCAGCACCGCCAGCGAAACCAGAATCACTGAGATCGGCAGCCCGGCCTCATGCTGGTAGAAATACGGCCAGTCATCCGTGGTCAAGCGCGCCGGCTGCAGGGGCATCTTCGGGTGAGCCGCGAGATAAGCGGCGACCCTTGGCTCTGCCGCCAGCTGCGCAATCCGCTCAGCCGATCCCCCGATGAAGAATCTCCCCGACGTATCGTAGTGGCCGCCATCGCCCTGAAATTGAATTGGGTCGTTGCCGAACGCGTTCTGCATGAGTCCGAACAATCGGCCCGCGATCCACGGATTGTCCACCTGAAATTTAACGATCAACAGGCCGTCGGGCTTGAGTAAGCCTCTCGCCCGCTCGAGAGCTTCGCGGGTATAGACGTAGTTATCGATGCGAATATTGCTGAAGTGCGAGGCCGTAGTGTGCGAGTCGAGCAGCGAAAACACAATCAGGTTGAACTGTTCGTGGCTGTTCTCGATATAACTGCGTGCATCGTTGAGGACCACATGCGTGCGCGGCGACTGGTACGGATGTTCGAAGTGCAACTCGCGCCCCAGTTTCAGAATCAGCGGGTCAATTTCGACGGCCACCACCCGGTTGGCGCCATTCCGCAGCGCAGCAGCCACATCGTTGCCCATCCCCGAGCCCAACACCAAAACCGTAGCCGGAGTGGGATAAAAGATATAGGGCACGTTGTACGAATTCAGTTCCACGGGATGGCGGCTAAACTCCTCCGGGTGTGCCCGCACAAAGTCCGGAGAAAGATTCACGATCTTCTGATACCACGCGTCGTTTGTGGTTAGGGCATAGATGTCGACCTGCCCCATCTTGTCATTCAGCACTTGCAGCACCAGTTTCTGATACGGCGACCAGAAGGTCGTCACATTCCGGTAATCCGGGATTGCCAGCAATGCGATGCACACCAGGAAGGTGACGCCCAGAGCGTTGCGCCCCGCCGCATAGCGCCAGAACACCAGCAAAAAGAAGATGGCGGCCACCAGAAACCAGACCCAGGGCGGCTGGTAAAGAAAGCACAGCAGCGTAAACCCGGCAATTCCGGCGAGGCTGGCCAGCACATTCACGCTGTAGGCCGCTACGCCGTTGGGCGCGTTTTCCAAATACCATCCAACCAGTTGGCCGATGGGAAGAAACGTGGTCGCAATCACGGCAAACAGCGGCACCACCACCGCGATGGCGATGCACATGCCCAGCCAGTCAGGGGGCGCGGCCGGAACTCCCCAGACTTGTACTTCCACTCCGCCTCCCAGCAACTGCGGCAAGGCCGAAATCGTACGGCGCAATGGCGACAGCGGGCTCTTCAGAATGACGGTCAGCAACAGCAGCGGCGCGATCAGCGCGCTCAGTTGAACCCGTCGCCGGCAGAGATAGCAACCCAGCCCGAAGCCCAGGAAGCAGGCCACCAGCACGAAGTTCTTGAAGTAGGCAAAGATCCTGATTTCGGACGAGACCCAGCGGATCATCGCCATTTCTACAAACAGGCCGAGAAAGCTGGCCAGCACCAGTTGGCGATAGCTGAACCCGCCCAGCCCTTCGATAGGAACTTCCAGCCCGCGTGCTGTCGGCGCTGCTTTTTGCAGGCGCGTAAACACGGCATGCACAATAAAGATGGCGGCCGCTGAGATCAGGAAGAGAATGGCGAGCGAGGCTGGCGAATGAGTGATGGTCTCCACGGTATAAGGCGAGCCTCGATTGAACCTGCGGGCAGATTTTATGGAAAATCGGACTCAGTATATTCGAGGCGCGGAAGCGCCAAAGAAAAATCGCGCGCCCGCAGGCGCGCGATTGATTCCAACTTAGAAATTCCTAGCTGTTACGGCTCTTCAACACTTCCAGAGCCTTGTGCAGTTGGTCATCCTGCGACTTCTTGGGATGCTCTTCCTGCTGCTCCTGTGCCGGAGCCTCTTCTTCGTCCAGAGCGACCGAGTCCTCCGCGTCCGCCACCAGCACGTTCGGAGTCACAGCCACATCCTGAATCGCCTTGCCTCCCGGCGAGTAATATTTCGCCACGGAGAGAATGAGCGCTCCGCCGTCCGGCAGATCGATCGTCTTCTGCAGGGATCCGTCGCCGAACGTCTTATCGCCGACAACGTCCCCCCGCGCGTTCTCCAGAATCGCGGCCGCCACAATCTCCGCCGCGCCAGCCGTGCCCTTGTTCACCAGAATCGCAACCGGCAGCGTCGTGGCCGTCTTCGAGGCATCCGCGTTGAACGCTTCCCGCGGATATTTCTGTCCCTGCAGGTAGGTAATCGTTCCGTGATTCAGGAACAGGTTCGCGACCGCAACGCCCTCGGTCTCGTCGCCCTCGGCGCAATTGCGCACGTCCAGCAGAATCTTCTTCGCGCCCGAGTGCTCCAGCGACTTGATCTTGGCAGCAATCTCCTGCGCCTTGCCCTTAGTCAGGGTCTCAGCCTTCACATAGCCGATGCCGTCCTCCATCATCTTGTCGCCGACGGAGGGAACGTTGACCACTTCGCGCGTGATCGTGATCTTCTGCGGCTCCGCTTTGCGCGCCCGCACCACTTCCACATTCAACGTCGATCCGGAAGCGCCCGCGATCAGGTTACGAATCTCCGGCAGAGACATTTCCCGCGTGCTCTTGCCCTCAATCGATTCGAAAATGTCGCTCGGCTCGACCCCGGCTTTTTCCGCCGGCGAGCCCGGCAGCACCGAGACCACATCGGCATAGCCAAAGCGCTTCGAAACCACCGCTCCGATCCCGGCCTTGCCTTCCACTTTCCGCGCCTTGAATGCCTTGTACGCTTCAGGCGACATGTATCCCGAGTTCGAGTCCAGCGACTCCAGCAGCCCATGCAGAGCGCCGTCCGTCACTTTGGGAATATTCGGTTCTTCCACATATTCCGTCTGCACGCGAGAAAGCACCTCGCTGTAAACCTGCAACTGGCGGTAGGAGCCGTCGTTCGACGAGGCGTGCACGCCTCCCATCGAACCCACGACCACGAACAGTAATACCGCAAAGGAGGTCACGAGAATCGCTGCTTTGGTTTTCATGGACATCAGTTTGGCCGTTTTCTGGAAGGAGCTACTTCCCTAAAGACTTCGAACATTATATCCGATAGATGCAGCCCGCCACCCCCAGGCTGCCCGTTGGTAACTTATGAATGCTAGTTGCCCCATTTGAACGTTGGCGCCTCATTGGTACGTTGGGTGCCCCATGTCTCGCTTCTTTTGCGAGACGTGGGAAAGTGGAGACCCTGCCCGGGAAAGTGGGGTCGTTCTGAAAATACTCCCTAAGCTCCAGGCTTGAAGTTCACCGTAAGCATAGTCTGCACCGCGGCAGCCCGCCCGTTCATGAGATAAGGCTTGAATTTCCACTGCTTTACGCCTTCAATCGCCGCCCGCGCAAACATGAACGATCCCTGCAGAAACTTCGCATCCTGCACCGTTCCGTCGCGGCCAATCA
>Ga0075019_10000799_pt1 | contig 17799 bp, 14 predicted proteins | sample ColStrG_CSR_2013_FD_71473 | JGI IMG/M metagenome (GOLD analysis project Ga0075019, IMG submission 71473) | Freshwater sediment microbial communities in response to fracking from Pennsylvania, USA - Cold Stream Run_MetaG_CSR_2013 | ecosystem: Environmental > Aquatic > Freshwater > Creek >...
GTGTAGACCGTCGTGCGGCTGTAGAGCACCGCAAGGCCGCCCAGCAGGGCGAGCGCCAGGATGGCCAGCGGACTGACGGCCGCGGCTTCGGTCAGCACCCGGCCCGCCGGGGCGCCGTGGGCCAGGCCATTGATCGCACGAAGGCCGATCATGCCGCCGAAATAGAGGGCCACCGCCCGGACGTGGAAGGCCTCGCAGGCCAGACGCCAGGCGTCGGGCGCGCCCTGCCACAGAAGCCGTTCGTCCGACGGCAGCCGACCCGGCAGGCCACGGATCTCTTCGTAATCGTGCTCGCTCATAGCAGGGGCTCCGTACGGCCGGGGGTCGCATAGAGCAGGCCGCCGCCGTAATAGGCGGCGATCCGCTCTTCCTCATCGATGGTGACCGAGGTGGGGTTGGACAGTTGCGGCACCCCGGCGAACTGCTTGGCGAGGATCGACTGGACCTTCACCCGGCGCTCCACCGGGCGGTTGGACTTCTTCACGATGGCCATGGGCATGGGCAGCAGCACGTGACGCCCCGCGGCCCCGGTCTCGGCGGACAGTTCGACCTCGAGATACCGGATCAGCGCCTCGGCCTGGTCGACCCAGCAGTCCGTGACCACTCCCGCCTGGACATAGTCGGCGGCCACCACGCTCATGCCGCGGGGATCATCCAGCTTCCCGTCGATCCAGAAGCCCTCGGCGGCGCGCAGGGGCACCACCTTCGGCCCGCCGTGGAACATCTGCTCCGGCGCCTTGGACCGCTGGGCGTAGGAGCCCGGCCCCACTCCGGCGGCCATGGGATCACCCACCGGCTCGAAGGGCGAACCCGGCGTGCGCGTCGTCTGGCGCAGGTTGGCCACCGGACCGTCGCGGGTGTAGTCCGGCTTGATCACCGAACCACCCCCGGACAGAAGGAAGGTTTTGGGCTGGGCCGTGAAGAACAGACCGCCGAGCCCCTCGGTCTTGCCGGTGACGTCATCCTCGAGGGGATAGCCCTCGCGGCGGTCCTCCCGGCGGAGATAGAGGATCAGGCCGAAGAAGAACGCGACGAACGTGCCGAAGATCAGCGACGCTGTGTCGAAGTTGCCTGCAAAGACGGGATTGTTTGGCATTTCGCTTCTCCTGTGGAAGCTCGATCAGGCCGAGACATTGTTGATGGGACCCGCTCCGGCGGGAACGGCCCCGACGGTGAGACTGAGGGGCGCGGGCGCCCCGAACCGGGCGAGCGGGCCCAGCGCCACCAGGGTGGCGAACAACAGGACCAGCTCGAAGAGATAGACGGCGGTGAAGCCGGTGGCGGGCGAGGCGAGCACACTGCCCAGCCGGCCGCTGCGGGCGAGGAAGGCGACCCCGTCGCCGATCAGGCCGCCCGCGGCGATGGCGAGGCCGGCGGCCAGCGCCTGCACGGCCCCCCAGACGCCCAGGGCCAGGCCGGTGGCGTCGCTCTCGGCCATGTTCATGGAGGCGGTCAGGGTCCCGTGGGCGAACAGCCCGGCGCCGAAGCCCACCAGGCTGACGCCCAGGGCGAACAGGGCCGGCGATCCGGTGGGGGCGGCGAAGATCACGGCGATGAAGGCGGCGATGCCCACCGTGGCGCCGAAGCCCGCCACCCGATAGGGATCCGCGCCCCGGTTCAGTTGCCGCGCCGCCAGGGCCAGACCGGACGCTCCGCCCACCGCCAGCAGGGCCGTGAGCAGGGTCGTCACCCCGACCGGAAGGTGCAGCACCTTGCCGCCATAGGGCTCAAGCAGCACGTCCTGCATGCTGAAGGCGACGGTGCCCAGGCCGATGGCCAGCAGGCGGCGCAGGGCCCGGCCGGTCTTCATATAGGCGCCCCAGGCCTCGGCGAAGCGGGGCGGCGCGGTCTCGGCGGCGCGTCGCGCGGGGTCGCGGGCCTCCTGCTTCCACAGGGCGATGCTGTTCAGGATGATGGTGAGTGCGGCCGCGCCCTGGATCACCTGGACCAGGCGCAGCTCGCTGAAGGGGGTGAGCAGGAAGCCGAAGCCCACGGCGGCGATCACGGTGCCCACCAGCAACATCAGGCACAGCAGCGCCACCACCTTGGGCCGGACGGCGGCGGGGGCCAGGTCCGTGGCCAGGGCGAGGCCCGCGGTCTGGGTCATGTGGACGCCCGCGCCGGCCATCAGGAAGGCGAGCGCCGCGCCGGCCTGGCCGATGATCGGCGGGCCGTGGCTGTCGCCGGACAGCAGGATCAGGGCGAAGGGCATGATGGCCAGTCCGCCGAACTGCAGCAGCGTGCCGAACCAGATATAGGGCACACGCTTCCAGCCCAGCACCGACCGGTGGTGATCGGACTTGTGGCCGATCAGCATGCGGAAGGGTGCGAACAGCAGCGGCAGGGAGATCATCGCCGCCACCAGCCACGCCGGCAGGTTCAGCTCCACGATCATGACCCGGTTCAGGGTCCCGATCAGCAGCACGGCCGCCATGCCCACGGTCAGCTGGAACAGCGCCAGCCGGAACATCCGGCCCAGCGGCAGCGCCTCTGTCGCCGCATCGGCGAACGGCAGCATGCCGAGACCGACATTGCGCCAGGACCAGGGATTGACGGGCCGTTGGTCGGTCATCTGCGCACCAGCTCCAGGGCCTGGGAGGTGTAGAATCCGCCGCTGACCCGCTGCGTCCGCGCCACCTTCCAGTCACGCAGGGTGCGGGACTGCTCGATGGCGTAGACCAGGGCGGAGGGGCGGACGGGGATGATCTCCGGCGCCCGGTTGGTGCGCGGGAACAGCCGGCCGAGGCCGTGCATGACCGTCAGGGCCGGGGTCTGCGGCGCGAAGGTCAGCAGGATCGACCGGTCCGTCCGGTCGGCGACGCCTTCGATGACGTTGACGATCTGCCGGGTCGGGTAATGGATCAGGCTGTCCATGGCCACCACGTGGTCAAAGCGGCCGAAGCTCGGGTCGAGCATGTCGCCCACCTGGAATGTGATCGACCCCGGCGCCAGATGGGCCGGCGCCCGCTCCCGGGCGATCTCCACCAGGTTGGCGGCGATGTCGACGGCGGTGACCGCACAGCCCCGGTGGGCCGCCACGACCGACAGGGCGCCCGTGCCGCAGCCGGCGTCCAGCAGGCGGGCGCCGGACAGATCCTGGGGCAGCCAGGACAACAGGGTGTCCCGCATACGGTCCCGGCCTTCCCGCACGGTCTGGCGGATGCGGCTGACCGGCGCGTCGGAGGTCAGCTGCGCCCAGGCTTCCATCGCCGTGGCGTTGAAATAGGTCTGCAGGCGCCCGCGGCGCTGGTCGTAGACGGCGTCCGTCATCATTCAAACCCCAGGAATTCGAAGACGTCGCGGTCCTTCATCGGCGCGCAGTCATAGGTGGTCGTGCCGAGCCAGAGGGACGCGGCGAGGCGCAGATATTCGTTCTGGACCGCCTCCAGCTCCGGCGACGGCTCCATCTCGAACAGGGTGGATTTCTTCAGCCGGCTGCGGCGGATCACGTCCAGGTCGGGGAAGTGAGCCACCCGCTCCAGGCCGATGGCGGCGCTGAACCGGTCGATCTCGTCGGTGTCCTTGCTGCGGTTGGCGATCACCCCCCCCAGACGGACGTCGTAGTTCTTCGACTTGGCGCGGATGGCCGCGATGATCCGGTTCATGGCGAAGATCGAGTCGAAGTCGTTGGACGCCACGATCAGGGCCCGCTCCGCATGCTGCAGCGGCGAGGCGAAGCCCCCGCAGACCACGTCGCCCAGCACGTCGAAGATCACCACGTCGGTGTCTTCCAGCAGGTGGTGCTCCTTGAGCAACTTGACAGTCTGACCGACCACATAGCCGCCGCAGCCGGTGCCCGCCGGCGGCCCACCCGCCTCGACGCACATGACGCCGTTATAGCCCTCGAACACATAGTCCTCGGGGCGCAGCTCCTCGGTGTGGAAGTCGACCCCTTCCAGGATGTCGATCACCGTGGGGGTCAGGCGCTTGGTCAGGGTGAAGGTGGAATCGTGCTTCGGATCGCAGCCGATCTGCAGGACCTTCTTGCCGATCTTGGAGAAGGCGGCCGACAGGTTGGACGAGGTCGTGCTCTTGCCGATCCCGCCCTTGCCGTAGACGGCGAACACCTTGGTCTTGGTGGAGCGCATGTCGAGGTCCAGCTGGACCTGCACGCTCCCCTCCCCGTCCCCGGTGCGCTGGGCGCGGCGAGGGCTGGTGTGCAGGGACCGGGGAATATCAAGCAGGGTCATCGGGGGCTCCTCGCCTTACGCCGCCGTCGGAACGCCTTCGAGGCGGTCCTCCAGCTCGTCGCTGGCCGCGTGCAGGGCGCGCAGGGTCGCCTCGTCCGGGGTCCAGTAGTTCCGTTCGGAGGCCTCCAGCAGGCGCTTGGCCAGCCGGGAGGTCGCCACCATGTTCAGCTCCGCCATCCGCGCGCGCAGCTCCGCGTCCAGCACGAAGGTCTCGCTGATCTTCTGATAGATCCACGGATCCACCTGGCCGGTGGTCGCCGACCAGCCCAGGGTCGTGGTGACCGAGGCCTCGATCTGGCGGACGCCCTCATAGCCGTGCTTCAAGAGCCCCTCGAACCACTTGGGGTTCAGCGTCCGGGTGCGGGTCTCGAGGGACACCTGCTCGGACAGGGTGCGGACCTTGGCCTCGCCATTGGCCTGGTCGCCGATATAGACCGGAGTCTCCACGCCCCGGCTGCGGCGCACCGCCCGGGTGATGCCGCCCAGCGTGTCCACATACTGGTCGATGCTGGTGACGCCCAGCTCCACCGACTCCACGTTCTGATAGGCGAAATCGACCTTGCTGAGGATCGTCTTCAGCACCGCCGGCTGCTTCACCGGCTGGCCGTTCAGGCCGTAGGCGAAGCACTTGCGCGCCTGGTAGGCGTCGGCCAGTTCGTCCTCGTCGGTCCAGGCCGAGCTGTCGATCAGCTGGTTGACATTGGCGCCATAGGCCCCCTCGGCATTTGAGAAGACCCGCAGCGCCGCCGTCATCTCGTCGCACCCGGTCTCGGCCATCATCTGCAGGGCGTGCTTGCGGATGAAGTTCATTTCCGGCGGCTCGTCGGCCATGGCGCACAGCCACGCAGCCTCGGCCAGCATCCGGGTCTGCAGGGCCAGAAGGTCGCGGAAGATGCCCGACAGGGTCATCAGCAGATCCACCCGCGGCCGTCCCAGCTCCGACAGGGGGATCAGCTGCGCGCCGCACAGGCGGCCGAAGCCGTCGAAGCGGGGCGCGGCGCCCATCAGGCGCAGGGCCTGGGCGATGGGCACCCCCTCGCTCTTGAGGTTGTCGGAGCCCCACAGCACCATGGCGATGGTCTCCGGGAACTGCCCGGTGTCGGCCAGGTGCCGGTCGAGGATGATCTGGGCGTGGCGGCCGCCCTCCCGCACCGCAAACGGGCTCGGCAGCAGGAAGGGGTCGAACCCGTGCAGGTTGCGCCCCGTGGGCAGGACCTGCGGCGTGCGCACCAGGTCGCCCCCCGGCGCCGGGCGGACATAGTCCCCGTCGAGGGCGCGGACGATGGCGGCGACCTCATGGTCCTCCATCAGCAGGGCGTTGGTCCGGGCGAGATCCTCGACCCGGGCGATGTCGCCAGGGGTCGACTTCAGGCCGCTGATCTTCAGCACCCGGGCCGCTGGCTCACCCTCGGCCAGGGCGGTCACCGACGCAGGCGCGAGGGCCGGCCCGTCCCATTGGCTGGTCATGGCCGACAGGAGATCGATCCGCTCCTCCAGGGTGACCGGCTCGCCCACCGTGTGAAGGCCTGCGGGGATCAGCTGCTGCTCGATCTCGGCGACCTTGTCGCCCAGATCCGCGATCCGCGCGGCGTCGTCGGCGCCCTCGGCCGCCAGATCGAGTCCGCTGGCCTGCTGCAGGATGAAGTCCGCCAGGCTGGCCAACTCCTCCACCGCGCTGGGCGGCATGGACCGCCAGCGCTGGATCGAGCCCTTGAGCTCCACCAGGTCCTTGTAGAGGCCGGACCGCGCGACAGGCGGGGTCAGGTAGCTGATCAGGGTCGCCGCCGACCGGCGCTTGGCCAGCGCCCCTTCGGACGGATTGTTGGCGGCGTACAGATAGAAGTTGGGCAGATCGCCGATCAGCCGCTCGGGCCAGCAGCTGGCGGTCAGGCCCACCTGTTTGCCGGGCATGAATTCCAGCGCCCCGTGGGTGCCGAAGTGCAGCACGGCGTGGGCGTCGAAATCCTCGCTGAGATAGCGATAGAACGCCGAGAAGGCGTGGGTCGGCGCAAAGCCCCGTTCGAACAGCAGGCGCATCGGGTCGCCCTCATAGCCGAAGCCCGGCTGCAGGCCGACGAACACATTGCCGAAGCGCGCGCCCAGCACGAACAGGCTGCGTCCGTCGGTCAGCTTGCGTCCGGGCGCAGGCCCCCACTGGGCCTCGATGGCCTCGAGGAACGGCTCGCGGCGGATGTGATCCTCCACCGGGATGCGCACCGCCACATTGGCGTCCGTGCCGTATCGGGCGGAGTTGCCGCCCAGCAGCTGGTCGCGCAGGGCGTCGACACTGTCGGGAACCTCTACCGAATAGCCGGCGGCGGCGAGACCCTTCAGGGTGTTGTGCAGGGAGGCGAAGACCGACAGGAAGGCCGCCGTGCCCGCGGCCCCGGACTGGGGCGGGAAGTTGAACAGGACCACGGCCAGGCGCCGTTCGGCCCGCTCGGACCGGCGCAAAGTGACCATGCGGGCCAGGCGCGCGGCGATGGCCTCGGCCCGTTCCGGGCAGACCTGCATGCGCGGGGCCCGGGGCGAGGCGTCGAACACGCAGTGGCGCGCACAGCCTTCGCAGGGCTGGCCGTCTCCGTCGGAGCGGCCGCCGAACACGCTGGGCGCCACCGCGCCGTCGAGCTCGGGGATCGAGATCATGATGGTGGATTCCACCGGGTTCAGCCCCGAGGCGTTGCGGCCCCAGGCCTCCAGCGTCTGGAACTCCAGCGGCTGGGCGGTGACATAGGGAACGCCCAGGCGCGACAGGATCTCCTCCGCCGCGCCGGCGTCGTTGTAGGCGGGACCGCCCACCAGCGAAAAGCCGGCAAGGGACAGGACCGCGTCCACCACCGGCTGGCCGTCCCTCATGAAGAACTGCTCGATCGCCGGACGGCCGTCCAGGCCGCTGGCGAAGGCCGGGATGACCTTCAGTCCCTTGGCCTCGAGCGCCGCGATCACCCCGTCATAATGTCCCGTGTCGTCGGCGAGGACGTAGGAGCGCAGGACCAGCACGCCCACGACACCGCGGGGGGTCATCCGCGGCGGCGGCAGGGCCGCCAGGGACTCGACGATCCGGTCCGGGGTTCCGGGATGGTACAGGGCGACCTCCGGATAGTCCCGGGGCGCCGGGGCCTCCACCCGACCGCGCAGGGCCTTGCGCTGGCCGTCGGCATAGCGGCCCACGAGGAAGCGGACCATCGCGGCGCAGTTGGCCTGCGACCCCGACAGCCAGTACTGCATGGTCAGGAAATAGGCCCGCAGGTCCTGGGCGGCGCCCGGGATGAAGCGCAGGATCTTGGGCAGGCGCCGCAGCATGGCCATCTGGCCCGCGCCGGAGCTGGCCCCGCCGCCCGCCTTGGAGCGGTTGCCCCGCAGGCGCTTCAGCAGGGCGATCGGGCCCTTGTCGGAGCCGTCCATCTTCAGGCCGCCGAGGCGCGTGAGCTTGATGATCTCGCCGGCCGAGATCAGGCCGACCATGGCGTCGCAATGATCGCGGCGCGCCTGCAGGGCCGGCAGCACTGCGCGGATCTGCTCATCGATGAACAGCATCGCCACGACGATGATGTCCCCGGCGGCGATGTCGTCCAGGCACCTCTGGAGGGCGCCGGGATCGTCCGCCCAGTCCGTCGCCGCATGAAGCCGCAGCTGCAGACCGGGAATGTCCTTGCGCACCTCCTCCTCGACCCGGGCGAAGAGCCCGGTGAGGTGGCGGTCCAGGGTGATGAACACGACCCGGACCAGGGTCGCGCCCTCACCCGCCGCCCTAGCGGGAGAAGTGGCTGCGCGCGTCATAAATCGTCTCGATCTCGATACGTGTCACACCGCTCTGGCGGGCGTAGACCTCGGTGTTCCGGCGGGCCTTGCCCCGGACGAAGAACGGGATCTTGACCAGTTCCCGCTCCGCTTCCGGCGTCCAGCTCAGCCCGGCGGCCACGCGGATCTCCGCGGCGGGTTCGGCGGACGCGAACCCTTGAGAATCGGCGGCAAGCTCTGGCTCCGGGGAGTGAGCCGGCCTGCCGCCGCCGACCTGGCCCAGATGAGATGGGCCGGCCGTGTCGTTGAACTCGAAGTCGTCCCGGAACATGGCCAGCAGGTGCTCCTCCAGGCCCATGACCAGGGGATGCACCCAGGTGTCGAACAGCACGTTGGCGCCTTCGAAGCCCATCTGCGGCGAATAGCGCGCGGGGAAGTCCTGGACATGCGCCGGGGCGGAGATCACCGCGCAGGCGATGCTCTGGCGCTTGGCGATGTGGCGCTCCATCTGCGTGCCGAGGATCAGCTCGGGCTGCAGGTCGATGATCCGCTGCTCCACCTCGAGATAGTCGTCGGTGATCAGCGCCTCGCAGCCGTAGATCTCAGCGGCGGCCCGGACCTCACGGGCGAATTCCCGGTTGTAGCAGCCGAGGCCGACGACCTCGAAGCCCATCTCTTCCGCGGCGACCCGGGCCGCGCAGACCGCATGGGTGGCGTCGCCAAAGATGAACACGCGCTTGCTGGTGAGGTAGTTGGAGTCGACTGACCGGGACCACCAGGGCTGGTGCTGGCCGCTCATCGCCAGGGCGGGCGCCGGGTCCAGACCCGTCAGGGCGCAGACCTCGGCGATGAAGTCGCGGGTGGCGCCGGTGCCGATGGGCACGGTCCGAACCATGGGCTGACCCAGGGTCCGCTCCAGCAGGGCCGCCGCCGTCCCGGCGATCTCTGGATAGAGCACGACGTTGAAGTCGGCGTCGCCCAGGCGGGCGAGGTCCGCCGGCGAGGCGCCCAGCGGCGCGGTAACATTGATGTCCACGCCCAGGGTAGTCAGCAGCCGGGTGATCTCGATCAGGTCGTCCCGGTGCCGGAAGCCCAGCGCCACGGGCCCCAGGATGTTGCAGCGCGGCCGGGCGGCGGGGACGCGCTCAAGCCGCGTGGCGAAGGTGCGGACCAGCTGGAAGAACGTCTCCGCCGCGCCCCAGTGCTCCTTCTTCTGGTAGGAGGGCAACTCCAGCGGCACCACCGGGATGGGCAGGCCCAGGGTCCGCGCCAGTCCGCCCGGATCGTCCTGGATCAGCTCCGCCGTGCAGGACGCGCCCACCAGCAGGGCCTGGGGCCGGAACCGCTCATAGGCGGCGGTGGCGGCGTCCTTGAACAGGTCGGCGGTGTCGCCCCCGAGATCGCGGGCCTGGAAGGTGGTGTAGGTCACCGGCGGGCGGGCGTTGCGCCGCTCGATCATGGTGAACAGCAGGTCGGCATAGGTGTCGCCCTGCGGCGCATGCAGCAGGTAGTGGACGTCGCGCATGGCGGTGGCGACCCGCATGGCCCCCACATGGGGCGGTCCTTCATAGGTCCAGACCGACAGCTTCATCCGTCAGACCCTCAGCATCTTGTGGCGGGCGATCGGCCGGGCGAAGAGTCCGGCAAGGTCTCCGGCCTGGTCGAAACCGTGGATCGGCGAGAAGACCAGCTCGATGGACCACTTGGTGGCCAGGCCCTCGGCCTCCAGCGGATTGGCGAGCCCCAGCCCGCAGACGGTGAGGTCCGGCCGCGCGGCCCGGCAGCGATCCAGCTGGCGGTCCACGTCCTGTCCCTCGGAGATCACCACGCCGGGGCCCAGCCGGTCGGTCTCGCAGCCCACCAGGGCGCGGTTCAGATAGGGCGTGCCCACCTCCAGCGCGCGCATGTCCAGTTCTTCGGTGACGAACCGGGCCAGCGACGGCTCCAGCTGGGAGTCCGGAAAGAAGAAGATCGACTTGCCGGACAGGGCGGCGCGATGACGCTCCAGCGAGCGGCGGGCGCGGTCCCGGGCCGGCGAGATCACCGCCTCGAACCGCGCCGGATCGACGCCGAACGCCTCTGCGGCGGCCTGGAACCAGGCGCTGGAGCCATTGGCGCCGAAGGGGAACGGCGCGCGGAGCGGACGGGCGCCGCGATCCTCGAGCTTCTGCGAGGTCTCGCCGAGAAACGGTTGCGCCAGCAGGAAGCGGGTCTCGGGCCCGATGGCGGGAATCCCGGTGGAGCGGCGGGGCGGGAAGAAGTCCACCCGGGGCAGGCCCATGGCCTCGAACAGCCGGCGGAACTGGTCCTCGACGATGTCCGGAAGGGCGCCGACCACCAGCAGGCTGGCCGCGCCCGAGCGGTCGACGGGCGCCTGATCCAGCAGGGCGGCCAGGCACGCATCCTCGCCCTGGGTGAAGGTGGTCTCGATGCCGCTGCCGGAATAGTTCACCACCCGCAGGTCCGGACCGTACCGGCCCGACAGGCGCTGGGCCGCGCGGGACAGGTCCAGCTTGATCACTTCCGACGGGCAGGACCCCACCAGGAACAGGATGCGGATGTCCGGGCGGCGGGCGAGCAGCTCGGACACGACCCGGTCCAGCTCCTCATTGGCGTCGGCCATGCCGGCGAGGTCGCGCTCCTCCATGATGGCGGTGGCGAATCTCGGCTCCGCGAAGACCATGACACCCGCCGCCGACTGGATCAGGTGGGCGCAGGTCCGGGATCCCACCACCAGGAAGAAGGCGTCCTGGATCTTGCGGTGAAGCCAGACGATCCCCGTCAGGCCACAGAACACCTCGCGCTGCCCCCGCTCCCGCAGGACCTCCCGGCGAACCGGGGTCTGGGGGGCGGTGCGGGCGGTGATGTCGAGGACGGTCATGCGGCGTGACCGGTCAGGGACGTCGCGTCCCGTCCGGCTTCAAGCCGGGCCTGGCGCAGCTTCCAGAGGAACTGTCCCGCATTGATCGCATAGGCCGCATAGGCGGCGATGGCGATCTGCATCTGCTGGAGGGGCGTGGCGAGGTGGAACAGCGTCCCGGCCAGGTAGGCCGTCTGGAGGGTCAGGACGAGGAAGCTGAACACGTCCTCCCAGAAGAACGCCGGCGCGAACAGCCACGTGCCGAACACCTTCTTCTCCCAGATCGAGCCGGTGATCATGATGGTGTAGAGCAGCAGGGTCTTCAGCAGGATCGAGGCGGTGGCCAGCTCATACCCGCGTCCGGTGACCAGAAAGCGGACCACCAGAGCCAGGCTGATGGCGAACACCAGGAACTGGATCGGCGCGAGCACCGCCTGGACCACGGTCCAGCGGGTCCGGTCGCGGCGCACGCGCTCCTCGGGGGTGTAGAGCGGAGGCCGCGCCGGCGCCTTCAGGTGCAGACCCACCGTCGCGCCCCAGGGCGCCGGGGCCACTGTCTCGAACCAGGTGTCCAGAAGCGTCAGCGGGCTGCGCGGCGCGGCGCCCAGGCGGGTGGCCGGCGCGTTCTGTGACCCAGGGTAGTTGCTGTGGATGCTCACGGCCGGTCTCCGAACGCATTGGCGTCGAGAGGATGCTATGGCCGCCCCAGATATGTGTCAATCTACCATGACGTCATTTCGAGTTGACACTTTTGACTTGACGGAGGTTTTACCCGGCTGCCATCTTAACAAACTACGAATTTGAGTTAGGCTTCTCACTGGATGGGTTCCGCAGGGCGCACAAGACGCCCGTGACCACGCCGGGAAACGCAACGGTTCAGGTACTTCGGGCCTCTCAGGACGCCCGGGTGACTGCATCAGATCCGACGGCGACGAAGTCCTGTTCAGGCTCCGCTGCTCCGTCCGGTGGAGGGTAATCATGAACGGACTTGCGTTCACATCGCCATTCAAGTTCCTGAGCCAGCTCAGCCGGGACGCCGGAGCGGCCCGCGCCCCGCGCCTCGAGACCAACCGGATCGGGACGGCGGTTCCCGAGGACCCGGAGGCGCGACACAACGCCCAGAACCTGCGGGCCATCGTGGAATACGAGATCATTCCGAGACTGATGCTGGCCCATTCCGACGGATCGGAGGCCGCGCCCGGCGAACCGGCGGAACTCCGCATCAACGGGGACACGGTCCGCTACTTCGCCGAACTCACCCTCACCCGTGACGCGGACGCCCTTTCGGCCTTCGTCGGGCGTCTGGTGGAGCGGGAATTCACGCTGGAGGCCGTCTACATGGACCTCGTCGTTCCCGCCGCCCGCCTGCTGGGCGACTTCTGGAATGACGACACGGTCTCCTACACCGACGTGACCATCGGCCTCGGCCGTCTGCAGCAACTGATCCGGACCATGGGCTGGCAGATTCCCCCGGGTCGCGACATTCCAGAGGGGTCCAGCTCCGCCCTGTTCGCGGTGACGCCGGGGGAAAGCCACACCCTGGGCCTCATCATCGTCGAGGACCAGTTCCGGCGGGCGGGCTGGCGCACCTGGCTGGAAACCGCCGTGGACGAGCCGCAACTGACCCATGCCGTCGCCCATCACTGGTTCGACGTGATCGGTTTCACCCTCAGCAACGCCGCCATGGCCAGCCGACTGACATCGACGATCACCGCGGTGCGCCGGGCGTCGCGCAATCGGGCGGTCTATGTCCTCGTGGGCGGTCCGCCTTTTCTGAACAAGGCCGTGACGCCTGAGGACGTCGGCGCGGACGCCACTGCAGCCAACGGCGCGGACGCTTTGACTTTAACGCTCAATACGGTATGCCACCCCTGAAATAGCGTCCATCTGATTTGACAATGCGTCGGTTGACGTCAGCTCATTGGAACCAAACCCAGTGCCCAACGCCCAGGTCTTTACCGACGTTTCGGAGCATCTGCCTTTTCGGCGAGGGCTGCTGGGCGCGTTAGACACCGATGTGGCCGAAACCGTCCTTGCCGCCAGCGGCGACGTGACCATGGTGATCGATTCCGAGGGCCGGATTCGCGACATCGCCGCATCGGCCGACATGGCGCGGGAGGGCGCGGACCGCTGGCTGGACCAGCGCTGGTCCGACATCGTCTCGGACGACAGCCGGCACAAGGTGGACGAACTGCTCCGCGACGCCCTCAGCAAGGGTCGCACGCGCTGGCGGGAAATCAATCAGATCTCCCCGGACAATGATCCGATCTCCATCCGCTACGTGGCCGTCGACGCGGGCAGAGACGGTCACGTCATCGCCATCGGACGCGACGACCGGGCCAGCGCGGCGATGCAGCAGCGTCTGCTCGAAGCCCAGCAGGTGATGGAGCGGGACTACGCCAAGCTGCGGGACGTGGAGTTCCGCTACCGCCTTCTGTTCCAGATGTCCGGGGAGGCCGTGATCATCGTCGATGCGTCCACCCGTCGGATCGTCGAGGCGAACCCGGCGGCGGAACGGTTGCTCGGCGTCGCCCACGGCAGTCCGCTGGGCGACACCTTCGCCCGGGCGTTTGACGACTCGAGCCAGGACGCCGCGGCCCTCCTCCTGACCGAGGCCCAGACCTCGAACCGTCCGCCCACGGCCGGCGTCTCCCTGAAATGCGACGGCCGCGACGTGGTGGCCACCGCCTCGATCTTCCGGCAGGAGCGCACCACCCAGTTCCTCGTACGGCTGGTGCCGGCGGGAACGGTCCCGACGCCGGAGCCGGATGCGGACAGCCGCCTGCGCGAGGTGCTGGAGCGGATGCCCGACGCCTTCGTCATGACCGACGCCGATGCGCGCATCCTGACCGTGAACAGCGCCTTCCTGGACCTGGCCCGAATCGCGTCCTCCGCCCAGGCGGAGGGTCAGCTGCTGAACAGCTTCCTCGGCCGCGCCGGACTGGAGCGGGACATCCTGATCGACAACATCCGCGCGCATGGGTCGATCCGCAACTTCACCACCACCCTCCGCACCCAGCTGGGCGAACTCGAGGACGTGGAAATCTCCGGCGTGTATGTGGGCGCGGACAACGGCCCGCCCTGCTACGGCCTGACCATTCGCGCCGTGCGCCGCCCCAATCCGACGCCGGGCCTGCCCCGCGCCGGCCTCAGCCGCTCGGTGGAGCAGCTCAGCGAACTCGTGGGGCGCGTGACGCTGAAGGAGCTCGTGCGCGAAAGCACCGATCTCGTGGAGCGCCTGTGCATCGAGGCCGCGCTGGAGCTGACCCGCAACAATCGCGCGTCCGCGGCGGAGATCCTGGGCCTCAGCCGCCAGGGACTTTACTCCAAGCTGCACAAGTTCGGCCTCGGCAACCTCTCGTCCGACGACTCCTAGGCCGGATCGGCGGGACGGAGGTCACGGGCCGACGATCAGTGGCCGGCCTCGACGGCCAGCCGGATGGCGTCGGCGCCCGATCGCACGTCAAGGGCCTTCAGCAGGGCGGCGCGGTGCATCTTCACCGTCCGCTCCGTCAGCTGCAGTTCGTGTGCGATCTGCTTGTTCAGCTTGCCGCTCGACATGCCGAACAGCACCGCCTTCTGACGGTCGCTGAGAGCGGCGATGCGGGACCGCGCCACATCCGCGCGGCTGGGTCCCGCCTCGTCCTCCGGCGCCTCGGTCTGGGACCCGAGGAAGAAGTCGAGTTCGCCGTCCGAATCAAAGATCGGCGCGACCAGGACCGCATTGCGGAACGGCGATCCATCCTTCCGGTAGTTGCGGATCTCCACCAGCACCGGCATTCGGGCGCGGACGCCCTGACGGATCTCCTCGGACAGGTCGCGTTCGGTGCTGGGCCCCGCCAGGAACCGGCAGTTCCGCCCGACCACCTCGCCCCGCTCGTAGCCGGTCAGGGCGAGAAACGCCTGGTTGCAATGCACGATCGGGTTGTCCGGCTGGCGCGGATCGCTCAGCACGGCGGCGATGGGACTGGCGTCTATCATCTTCGCGAGGGCGGTGAAGGACCGCTGAACCCGCGCACCTGGACCGGCTTCCCTTTTGGACATGTTGGCGAAGATGCGCACCGGCGCCAGATTTTACAAGGGCGGACGTCCGTACCGCCGCGAGGGTGGAGACGAGCCCGGATCCGGGTCGAGAAGGACGCGCATGAACTACATTTCCCCCGACTCGCGGCTTTTCGACGCCGACGGAAAGTCCGTGGTTCCCGATGATGTGCAGGACGCGGTCCGCACCCTCCTGCGCTGGGCCGGCGAGAACCCGGAGCGGGAGGGCCTGGTGGATACGCCCAAGCGTTTTGCCCGGGCCTGGCTCGAATACTGCCAGGGCTACGACGAGGATCCGGGTCTGCACCTGGCGCGGACCTTCGACGAGGTGGGCGGATATGACGAGATCGTGCTGCTGCGGGACATCCCGTTCCAGTCGCACTGCGAGCACCATCTGGCGCCGATCACCGGGGTCGCCTCCATCGCCTATCTGCCGCGCAACCGGGTGGTCGGCATCTCCAAGCTGGCCCGGGTGCTCCAGGGATTCGCCCAGCGCCTGCAGGTGCAGGAGCGGCTGACCGCCGAGGTGGCGGACTGCATCTGGGAGCACCTGCAGCCCCGGGGCGTGGCGGTGTTCATCGAGGCCCAGCATGGCTGCATGACCGGCCGGGGCGTCCGCACGCCCGGGGTGGGGATGGTGACGACGCGCTTCCGGGGCGTGTTCCAGGAGGATCCCGCCAGCCGCAGGGACGTCCTCGCGCTGATGGGGCGCTGACCCCATGCGCATCGCCGTCATCGGCGCCGGCATGGCCGGCCTGTCCTGCGCCACGGCCCTCTCCGCCGCAGGGATCGATATCCGGGTGTTCGACAAGGGCCGCGGGCCCTCCGGCCGGATGGCGACCCGCCGGCTCGAGACGCCCCTCGGCGAAGCCAGTTTCGACATGGGGGCCCAGTATTTCACAGTGCGAAGCCCGCCCTTCGCGGAGGCGGTCACGGGCTGGGTGAACGCGGGACACGTGGCGCCCTGGCCGGCTGCGGGGCCCGAAGCGTGGGTGGGAACACCGTCCATGACCGCGCCGCTCAAATCCATGGCGGAGCCGCTGGACATTTCCTGGAACAGCTTCGTCGCCGGGCTGAGCCGTGGGACGGAGGGTTGGCGGCTGCACCTGAAGGAGGGAGAGACCGAGCCCTTCGACGCCGTGGTGATCGCCCTGCCCGCCGAACAGGCGACCCCGTTCCTGGCCCTGACCGACCCGTCCTTCTTCAAGCGCAACACTCTGTCCCAGACGTCACCCTGCTGGACCGGCCTGTTCGCGTTCGCCGCCCCCCTGTCCGTGTCCGCGCCCATCTTCCGCAAGCAGGGCCTGGTCAGCTGGGCCGCACGCAACAGCGCCAAGCCCGGCCGCGGCGCGCTGGAGACCTGGGTCGTGCAGGCGGACCACGACTGGTCCCGAACCCATCTGGAAGAGGACGCAGACACCATCGCCGCTCGGCTGCTGGAGGCGCTGCTGGCCCTGACCGGCGATCCCGGCCGGCCGGCGCTGGCGCTGTCGGCGCACCGGTGGCGGTTTGCCCTGTCGACGGCGCTCGGGCTCGACTGCCTCTGGAACTCCGAGATCGGACTGGGCGTCTGCGGCGACTGGCTTCTGGCGCCGCGGGTGGAAAGCGCCTGGATTTCCGGCGCGGCGCTGGCCGGCCGGATCACCGCCGACCTCGATCGTCTTCATCGCTCCGCCTCGCCGGGGAAGCGGTCCGCGGTCCGCGTGACTCTCCCCGGCTGAGACCACGCCATGGGCCTTTCCCACCGCCGGCGCAGCCGCTATGAGGCGGAGACGCGAGCGGCGCGTTGCGGCGGAACCGGCCATGGCGGCTTTCGACACCGAAACCGAACAGGTGCTGGACGCCCTCTGCGCCCGCCTGATCCAGTGCGCCGAGGCGACCCGGCCGCTGCGGGTCGGGCTGACGGGATCGGTGGCGGCGGGCAAGAGCACCCTGTGCGCCGAGCTGGTGCGGCGGCTGCAGGGCCGGCTCGCGGTGGAGGCCGTCTCGACGGACGGCTTCCTGCTGCCCAATGACACGCTCAACGCCCGCGGCCTCGGGATGCGCAAGGGATTCCCGGACTCCTACGACCCCGACGCCCTGTTCGCCGTGCTCGACGCCGTCCGGTCCGGCCCGGTGCGCGTTCCGGGCTATTCCCATGTCACCTACGACATCGATCCGGCCCTCAGTCGCACCGTCGACCGGCCCGACATCCTGATCCTCGAGGGCCTGGGCTTTGCGCCGTTCGAGGACGGCCGCAGCATCGTCGACCGACTGGATCTGCTGATCTATCTGGACGCGGCGGAAGCCGACCTTGAAACCTGGTTCGCCGCCCGGTTCCTGGACTTCTGGCGGGCCGCCGAGCATGACCCCGCCTCGTTCTACGCCCAGTTCCGGCACATGGACGAAGCCCAGGCCGACCAGTTCGGGCGGATGGTCTGGACCCGCATCAACCTTCCCAACCTGCGGGATCACATCAGCCGGTCACGGGACCGCGCCGACATCCTGCTGCAGAAGGTCGAAGGCCACCGGCTCCGCGGCCTGCGGGGCCTCTGACACCCGCGTCCAGCTCAGGTCGCCGGCGTAGCGCCAGGCCACCCGTCCGTCCTCGTCCAGCAGCAGCAGATGGATCCAGCGGTTGTCGCACAGGGCGCGGACCGCGGACTGCCGCGCCAGGATGTCCGTGACCGCGGCCTTCGGCGCCTCGACGCACACCGACAGGCGCAGGGGCTCGTGGGCGTAGTCCTCGCCGTCATGCACCGACTGCCACGGCAGACCCGTCCGCAGGGGACCGCCATTGCCCTCGATCACGCCGATCCCGCCGGTGACGTTGTGCAGCAGCTTGTCGCCGCCGCCGAACACCTCTGGCGCCACGGCGGAGCCGTAGTACTGCAGGCTGATCCAGCTGGCGACCACCACCGGCGCGGTGAGGATCAGCTCCAGCACCGAGAACTGCGGATCCGCCCGCCAGTCATAGCTGTGCAGGAA
>Ga0075019_10000800_pt1 | contig 17785 bp, 17 predicted proteins | sample ColStrG_CSR_2013_FD_71473 | JGI IMG/M metagenome (GOLD analysis project Ga0075019, IMG submission 71473) | Freshwater sediment microbial communities in response to fracking from Pennsylvania, USA - Cold Stream Run_MetaG_CSR_2013 | ecosystem: Environmental > Aquatic > Freshwater > Creek >...
CGAAACGCATTGCACTCGATCATGGCGGTGATTTTTTCTATGATGAAACCTCTGTGAACACCCGTTTCGTTTTAAAAATCCCCGTGAAGCAGACGGGAACTCAAATCGCGGCCTAGTTGGCGGTTGGCCTTGTTGTAGGCTTTCAGCTGACTCTCGTTTCAGTGTCCCGAAAACAAAAAACTCCATTTGTCAGCAACAGGAATGAACAGATAGACCAGCACGCTGACATTCACCCACATAAAAAAAGCCAACCATCTTTCGCGGCCTTGGCTTTTGAAAAATCGGTAAAACTCAATTAAAACTTTGGCTCCAATGGGAATGACCAGTGCCAAATAAAACCAGTTTGCGTGAATAAAGATTGGCGCCGCACAAGCGACTCCCACATACAAAAATGTCCACAGACCCAAATGATAAAGGGCCCTGTCGATTCCCAGCGCAGTCGGCAAAACAGGAAAACCGCCTTTGTCGTAGTCATCCTTAAACTTGATCGCCAAAACCCAAAAGTGGGGCATCTGCCAACAAAACAGGATCAGAAAAAGAAAAACCGAATCACGACTGAAGATCTCGGATGAGTTGGCCACATACCCGATTGTGACGGGCAGCGCCCCTGGTAGAGCACCGGGAATCGCGGCAAAGATCCACTTGGGCTTCCACCAGTAAACATAGAGACCGTTGTAAAGAACCAAGGTGGCCAGACCTAAAAGCCCTGCCAAAGCAGAGGCCTCGAATAGCAATTCAGATCCTGCGACCAGAAAACTCAGAGCCAATATTCCCGCGGCCGCTGGCTTGATCTTTCCAGATGCGATCGGACGTTTTGAGGTGCGGGGCATCTGCTGATCGCGCTTCCACTCTTGCACTTGATTGAGCGCCAAACTGCCGGAGCTCAGGAGATACAGCCCGCCCATCAGTTTGAGAAAATGAAACCAGTTGAAAGATGTTTCGACCGCGAAGCTCGTGGCATAGCCCGCCAAACCCGACAAAAGGACAAAGATCACGATGCCCAATTTGGTCAGGTCGGCGTAGAGGCGAAACATTCAACTTACAGCGTTGGCAGCTGCGGAATGCGATTGAAAATATCCAAAGCCGAAAAGATATACAGCAGGCTGAGGAAAATAAATCCGCAGGCAAAAATCAAACGATTCAAAGGGGCATCAAATTTCAAACCCATGAAATAGGCCATGACCAACAGTGCTTTCATCAAAGCGATCAAAAACGCAATGGGAGCTGCGGCCCAGCCCAAATGCATCTGTGCGGTGATGACTGTCAGTGCGGTGAATCCCAAAAGTGCAAAGGCAACATTACGCAAAGTTGCATAGGGCACAACAAAGTGTGGGCTTGCATGCGCTTCAGCTGGAACAGTCTTTTTGTCGGCCATAGTCACCCCACCAAATAGAGAAGAGGAAAGAGGAAGATCCAAATCAAATCCACGATGTGCCAGAACAGACCCACGCCCTCGACGGGTGTGTAATAGTGCTCATTGAAGTCGCCTCTGAGATTGCGCTTCAACAGCCAAACCATCAAACCCATACCGATCAAGACATGTGTTCCATGCAGTCCCGTCATGCAAAAATAGAATCCAAAATACATGGCCAAATTGGGTGCGGTGAATTCATGCGCATGAAAGAAATGGCCTGGCAGAAGACCGTGTTCAAACTTGGCTTTGTATTCAAAAAACTTCACAACCATAAAGATGGCGCCACAAGCAATCGTGGTCAGCAGCATCTTGGTCGCTTTGTCATTGCGGCCTGTTTGAATGAAGTGGATCGACAGCGCCATGGTCCACGAGCTCAAAATCAACACGACCGTGTTGAAAGCTCCCATGCGCCAATCCAAATGGCTCGCACCTTCGGCAAACATTTCAGGATAACGGTTGTGCATGAAAAAGTAGCCCACGAACAGGCCACCAAACATTAAGATCTCGGTCACCATAAACAGCCAAATGCCCTCTTTCGAAGTCACGAATTCATGATCCGCGTCGCGGAAATGGTGAGCTGTGTGATGAGTGTGATCGCTGTGTGCTGCTGGATTACCGGTACTCATAGGGCCCCGCTGTTACAATTGGTTCGACATCAAAGTTGTCATGTGGTGGAGGAGACGGAATTGTCCACTCCAATGTTTTTGCTCCCCAAGGATTGGCAGGCGCTGGTGCGCCACTCATCAAACACTGGATAATTGTGTACAAAGAAATCAGAAATCCAATTGCGATCAGCCACGAGCCCACTGTCGAAATTTGGTTCAGCGACTGATACGCTGGCAAGTATCCGTAGTAGCGACGTGGCATTCCCATCGAGCCCAAAATAAACTGGGGGAAAAATGTGACGTTGAAACCCACAAAGATGAAAACGAAAGACAACCGCGCCCAGAATTCGTTGTACATTTTTCCGAACATTTTGGGCAGCCAGTAGTAAAATCCACCCATCAAGGCCATCAGAGTTCCGCCCACCATCACGTAGTGAAAGTGCGCGATCACGAAATAAGTGTCATGGAAATGCACATCAAGTCCGATGACTGCGAGCATGATTCCCGTCACGCCACCGATCACGAACAAAAACAAAAATCCAAACGCATACAGCATCGGCGAACGGAACTGGATGGAGCCTTTGTACAAAGTCGCCAACCAATTGAACATCTTGATCGCAGTCGGTACACCTACCAACATCGTCAGGAAAGAGAAGATGATTCCGGCGACCTCGGACTGTCCCGAAACGAACATATGATGGCCCCAAACGAAGAAGCTGACCGCTGCGATTCCCAAAGATGAGAAGGCAATCGCAGTGTAACCGAAAATCGTTTTGCGCGAAAAAGCCGTGATCAGTTCTGAGATGATTCCCATGGCTGGCAAAATCATGATGTAAACTGCAGGATGGCTGTAGAACCAGAAAAAGTGCTGGAACAAAACGGGATCCCCGCCCAATGCGGGATCAAAGATTCCCACTCCCAAGAGTCGCTCAGCCGCGATCAAAAGAAGTGTGATTCCCAAAACAGGAGTCGCCAGTACTTGCAAAATTGCAGTGGAGTAAATTCCCCACACGAAAAGCGGCATTCGCAACATTGTCATGCCGGGAGCGCGCATTTTGTGAACAGTGGCAATGAAATTCAATCCGGTCAGGATGGAGCTCATTCCCATAATGAAAGCTGCGAAAACCATCGAAACCACGGCCGTGCTGGTTTTCAGAGAATACGGGGTGTAAAATGTCCAGCCGGTATCAATCTTGTTGGTAAACAGAGTCGAAATAGCCAAAAAAGCACCCGTCATAAAGACATACCAACTGGCTAAATTCAGTCGCGGAAAAGCGACGTCCTTAGCACCGATATGCAAGGGCAGCAGAAAGTTACCCAAGATCGCTGGGATCCCCGGAATGATAACCATGAAGACCATGATCGCACCGTGATAGGTCATCACTTGGTTGTAGACCGTGGCATCAAAAAGGGTGTTGCCCGGGGTCCAGAGTTCACCGCGGATCAGCAGAGCGGCGATTCCTCCGCACAAGAAAAATGTCAAAACTGAAATCATGTACATCAAACCAATGCGTTTGTGATCCAGGGTTGTAAACCAAGAGGCCAACCCTTTTTCAGCATTGATGTAATTTGAACCGTGTGCTGCCATACTTGCTCCCTACTTCAACGACTTGATAAATTCGATCAACGCATTCACTTCTTCTTCGCTCAGTTGTCCCTGGAACACAGGCATCACGCCTGCTGGATACGATTTGACGATTTTTGCGTTCGACAACAATATAGACTCACGCAAGTAATCATCATCAACGGTCAGCTTCAGTCCGCCTTCCATTTCGTGATCTTTTTGTCCATACAGGCCCTTCCAACTTGGGCCCACTTTGCGAGTGCCATCCAACGAGTGACAAGCGACACAGCTTTTTCCGCTGTAAAGCTTCTCGCCTCTTTGAGCCAAAGTCAGACCTTCATCGTTTTCCTGCAGCCACTTTTCATAATCTTCCTTCGAAACCACTTTCATCACTGCCAACATCGAGGAGTGATTCAAACCACAGTACTGAGTGCAAAAAACATGGTAGTCGCCAGTTTTTTCGGCTGTAAAACCAAGGGCCGAATAGCGACCCGGCACGACGTCTTGTTTGATCCGCATCGAGGGAATGTAGAACGAATGAATCACATCCTGGGAAGTCATAATCAACTTCACGGGAGTGCCAACGGGAACGACAAATTCGTTGGCCACTTTTTTGCCACTCTTGTAGGTGAAGTCCCAGGCCCATTGATGCCCATAAACGTGGACCTCAAGCGAGTTGTCCGGAAACGTGCGCATCTTGTTGTAGATCATCCAGCCCCAACCAAAGACGACCATGAAGATCACCAGCGGTATAAAGGACCACAAGAATTCCAAGAACGTGTTGTGGGTAATATAAGCCGTCTTATCAGTATTGGTCCGGCGCTTGTATTTGAGTGCAAAGTAAATCATTCCACCAATTGTGATGGCACACGAAATGACACTGGCCCACAAGATGAAGGCGTATAAATTGTCGAACTCTGCGGCAAGCAGTGTTCCTTGTGAAGGAAGTGCCATACTGGCCTGTGCTGGTGACATCAGTGCTGCTAACCCATTCATGAACATGTTCTCCTCATCTGCAAATTCAAACCTGGCTTTCCTTGCGCGATCGCCACCAAAACGGCACCAAAACTGCGGCCATCACCAAAACCATCAATCCGCCGCCCAACTGCATAATTCGCGAGGCGACAATGGCGTACTGACTTTTTTGGGCATCGTAGTGGTAGCAGTAAAATATGAGACGCTCAGTGACTGAGCCGATCTGTCCGCTGGAGGCCTCAAGCAAGGCCAGTTTCAAATCTCGGGGTTCAAATAAAATTCCATGCAAATAACGCGAGACTTTCCCCGCCGGAGTCAGAACAATGGCGGCGGAAGCATGGGCCCAATCTTTGTTGGCCTCGTCCCAGCGGTACTGAAACCCCACTTGTTTCGTCAACTGAGCGATGATTGGCGCCTCAGCAGTCAAAAAGTGCCAACCTTTTTCAGCTTCGGGCTGCCCGAGTTGTTGCAAATAGCTGGCTTTTTTCTGGCGGGCCATCTCGGCGCCTTCTTTGGGATCGAAACTCAATGAAATCAATTGAAATTTCTCGCCGACGGGCCAACCCAAAACCTTCAGAGCATCAGTCAGTCCATTCAAGTGAAAATTGCAAAGTCCCGGGCAAGAATAGTACACGAGACTCAAAATCACGGGCTTGTTGCCGACAAAGTACTGCGACAAAGGAACCATCTCACCAGCTTCATTGCGCACAGGCACGGTCAGATCCAAATTTGCGCCCAACTTTTCATCAATGCCGATTCCCGCAAACTCGCGCGGCTTTTCCGTTGCCGCCATTCCGCCCTCAAGCGGCGCACCTGAGGTGATTGCGGCAAGTGCGGACGTAGCCAGCACCAGAGTGCCGACCAACGCAATCGTTGAAAAAAAGAAGGACCGGATGGGTGAACTCACTTCGCGCTTGGACCTTTCGCAAAACTCGCAACTGCGGTCGCCTCTTCTTTGACCTTGGCTTTGGTGATCGAATCAATGAACTGAACCAAGGCCCATTTTTCATGGGTTTTCAGATGTTTAAAAGAAGCCATCGAGCTCGGCGGGAGCCCTTCTTGCAGAACCGTGTACCAACCGATGAAGCCGCCACCTTTTTTCCACGGACCTTCAACTAAGTTGCGTGGCTTGGGATTGAGTGCCATGCCGGCAGGACCATCGCCCTTCCCTTCAGTTCCGTGGCACATTGCACAGTTTTGCGAAAAAATCTTTTGTCCCGCCTTCACCATGTCGGCGTTTGCAACCCAAGGTTCCGCAATTTTACTGATATCCACAGCCGGGGCCTCCGCCAAGGTGCCCTTCAAAGAGTTGGCCACTTGGATGTTTTCTTTGAGGTCCACGCCCGGATGAAAAAAGGCGATGTAGACGAAAAAACAGAGGACAAAGATGAAGGAGAACAAAAAAGCAATCATGCCGCCCCGGTTGTAGGGGTCTTGATCAACGGAACTTTTTTCTGAATTGCTGTCTGACATAGAACTTCCTTAGGATATGGGTCAAAAACCCAAATCGAGCACTGGTTGGAGAAATGATGACTTGCCGAGCATAACGAAAAAATGCTGGTGGAGCAACAATTTGCAGTGAGGAGATCAATCGACTTGACGAATCGCAAGATCACGGTTGCACAAAAGCAAACATTCTGTCCGCGACCTTGCTCTAGCGCAGTTCTCGAGTGGTGGATTTACAACACGATCCCGCCATCAACACTCAAAACTGAGCCATTGATGTAGCGCGCCTGTTCGCTTGCCAAAAACAGGACGGCGTTGGCGATGTCTGTTGTTTCACCCAGTCGCGCCACGGGAACTTTGGCGGCCATTGCATCCAAAGTCTCCTTTGGCATTAGCTTGGTCATGGCTGTTTGGATAAAACCCGGTGCAATCGCATTGACGGTAAAACCTTTGCGGCCCAGTTCCTTGCCCCAGGTCTTGGTCATCCCGATAACACCAGCCTTAGCCGCTGCGTAATTGGTTTGGCCAAAGTTGCCATACAAACCCACAACGCTGGAAATGTTGATGATCCGTTTGCCTAAAGATTGGGCATTGAACTTTTCAAGCAGAGACTTGGTGACGTTGAACAGACCCGTCAAATTCGTACCAATCACAGCGTCCCACTCTTCGCCGGACATCTTGGCAAACGATTTGTCTCGAGTAATACCCGCATTGTTCACCAAAACATCAACTGGCCACGGAAGAGCCGCCGCCGCCTGATCACAGGATTCACGCTTGCTGACGTCGACTTTTGCTGTGTGCAACTGAGTCGCATATTTTTGCAACTCGGTTTTTGCCGACTGCAGGGCCTGTTCTGAATAATCCCAGATTGAAACTTTTGCGCCCGCTTGCAGAAACTGCAACGCAATTTGAAAACCAATACCTTGAGCGCCGCCGGTGACGACAACTGTTTGGGCCTGAAATTGAAAGCTGATTTGACTCATATTTTCCCCTTTGAAATGAAGCCCAGTTGTCGCTGGGCAGGTTTGCTCAAGTCAAATGTTTCAAGTTCTTTCAAATATTTAATCGACTGCAGCAAAAGAGTAAAAGCTCAAAATATTTGCGCTTGCAACACTCAAAGAGTTTCGCTTTAAGAAGATCCTGACTAAACAAGGATGGACTGAATATGGCGCAACGTTTTGCTACAATTGTCGGAACAGGAATGCACGTGCCTGAACGGGTCGTGACCAATCAATACTTCAATGATCTTTACAAAAAAGACATCGATACATTCTTGCGCACCCAACGAAATATTTTTGAGCGACGCTACATGCGCGCTGACGAAACGACTTCGGATTTGATCGTTCCAGCTGCACAAGAGGCCCTTCGCAATGCTGGACTGACAGCCAACGATATCGACCTTATCGTGGTTTCAACAGACACTCCTGACTACCTCTCACCCTCGACAGCAGCCGTCGTCCAACACAAACTGCAGGCCAAAAACGCCGGTACTTTTGATATTAACAGTGCCTGCGCTGGATTTGTGGCAGCGACCGACTTGGCCAGTAAGTACATTCAAGCTGACAGCCGGTATCGAAACATTTTGATCTCTGGAGCCTACGCGATGAGCAAGTGGCTCAACTTCGACGATTTCAAGATTGCCTCCCTGTTTGCCGATGGCGCAAGCGCTGCTGTTCTGCGCGCCACAGAAGGACCGAACCACATTCATCCCGCCGAACTTTACACTGATGGTCAATACCATGACTACATGGGCATTTACGGTGGCGGCAGCTTTCGCCCGATCACCCATGAAGTGCTCGAGAAAAAGGGCCACCTTCTTGATTTTGCCAAAAAGATTCCGATTGAAACGAATGGCACTCACTGGCCACGCTTGACCAACAAGCTTTTGGATCGAATGCAAAAAAAGCCCGACCAAGTGAAACATTTTTTCATGACCCAGATCAACATCAACAGCATCCGTGAGGCCCTCGACAATTTGGGCCAACCGCACAGCAAATCTCACAACGTGATGGATCGCTTTGGATACACGGGCTCGGCCGCTGTGGGTATGTGTATTGCGGATGCCGCTCGCCAAAAGAAGTTGAAAAAGGGCGATCTGTGCGTCCTCTTGGGCTCCGGTGGCGGTTTGTCGATGGCGGCACTTGCCATGGAATGGAGCTATGACACATGAACTATGAATTGGATTGGCTGAAGCGTTGGTCACTTTATGCTCCCGAGTCCGTGGCGATTGAAGACGGTGATACGGGCTTGGCGTTGACCTATTCAAATCTCTATCGGGCGGCCAGTTCGGGCGCCCGACTTTTGCAAACGCTTGGCGTCGGTCACGGCGATCGCATCGCGGTTTTGGCCATGAATGAATTGAGCTATGTGACACTGTTCTTCGCAGCACAGCGCCTGGGCGCCATTCTTGTGCCAATGAACTATCGACTGACTCAACGTGAAGTGGACCATATTGTCACGGATTGCAAACCGAAACTCATCGTCCATCAACCGCACTACTCGGATATCGTGCAAAAAACGCAAACCGTCTGGTCGTCGCAAACGATCCTGCTTGAAACGTTTGCCGAACAGTTGCAAAAACACGAGCCGCTTCCGATCTCTTTCGCCGCAGAGCCGGAAGATGCCGCGATGATTATTTACACCTCAGGCACAACCGGTGCGCCCAAAGGCGCCGTGTTGTCGCACCGGATGTTGTTCTGGAATTCCGTGAACACGACACTGCGGCTGAACATCAGCCAAAATGACTGCACTGTCATTTTCCTGCCTTTTTTTCACACCGGTGGGTGGAATGTTTTGACGACGCCTTTTCTGCACCGTGGAGCGAAAGTCATTCTCTTGAAAAAATTTGATGGTGATCAAATTCTGCAACTCTGCGAATCGAACAAGGCAACGATTCTGTTTGGAGTTCCGACAACGATGGATATGATGTCGCGTTCGCCATTGTTTGCGAAAACCAACTTGAGCACTCTGCGCTATGCCATCGTGGGCGGAGAACCGATGCCAATTGAGTTGATTCGCACTTGGCACGACAAGGGCGTACCTATTCGACAAGGCTTTGGCCTGACAGAATTCGGCCCCAACGTTTTTTCTCTCAACGAACAGGATGCCTTGCGAAAGATTGGCTCGATTGGCTTTCCCAATTTTTATTCGGACGTTCGCATCGTGAATGATGCCGATCAGGAGTGCCAGGTCGATGAGGTGGGCGAACTTCTTTTGAAAGGCCCCATGTGTATGACCGAATACTGGCAAAATTCCAAAGCCACGTTGGAAACATTGCAAAACGGATGGCTGCACACGGGTGATCTTGTGCGCCGGGACCCCGAGGGCTATTTCTATGTCATGGGTCGCAAGAAGGACATGTACAAATCCGGCGGAGAAAATGTCTATCCGCCGGAGCTCGAAAAAGTTCTACGCGGCCTTCCGGGCATACGCGAAGTCGCTGTGATTGGCGTGCCCGATGCCAAGTGGGGTGAGGTCGGCAAAGCTTTTATTGTTGTGGAAAACAATGCTCCTTTGAATGAAACTTCCCTGCTCGAATACTGTCAGAAAAACTTGGCAAAATTCAAAATACCGAAATATTTTCGATTCGTCCCCGACCTTCCGAAGGGTGATTCCGGGAAGATATTGAAACGCAAGCTCAATGAGGTTTATCCTGATTGAGCATGACCCAACTTCGCGCTTTTCAGACTTTGCTTGTCTTTTCTTGCGTTGCTTTCCTGGCCCTGCTTTCGGGTTGTCAGACCTTCAGTGAGGTGCAAGACTTTCAAAGTCTTCGCCTGGGAATGCTCAAGGGCCAGGTGACGGAGATCATCGGCTCGCCACGGACGTCACAACGCCGCCTCGAAAAAGACTGGTGGTATTACAATTTGCACGATGCCGATGGAAAAGTCCTCGAGCGCATGGTTGTTTTTTCGGAAGGCAAAGTCATCTATGCCGGACGTATCACGACACCGAAATTCATCAAGGCACCTGAAAAAGTTGATGATTACAATGCGAAGACGGACAAGGGCCTGGATCCGGCCACCGAAGGGGATCGCGCCAAGTCCAACACGCTTCCCCAAACGCCAGCCCCTGGCCCCGAGCTCGAGGTCAACCCGACATTCGCTCCGGAGCCTCCAGGCGCGCCCGTCGGACAGTAGTTTGGCATCACTGTTTCACTTCTCGATCAGATAGGTTTTAGTCTCGTCAATCGGCTTTTCAGTCTGCTCCGTGGTGTGTCCTTTGAGAGCACTGGAATCTGAAGCCGCTTCTTTGGATGGTCTTTTTTCGCCGGCGCGGTACTGTCGGCGAAGCTTGTCTTGATTGCGGTTCAAGCGACCTTCAATTCCCAATTCACGCTCGACCTGCTCCAAACTTTTGAGCTCAAGTTTTTCATAGTGTCGTTCGCCTTTGAGTCCTCGTTCCGGATAGCGAAAGCGCAAAATGACAATTTTTTTATTCCATTCCTCTTCGGACTTTTGCAACTCACGATTCTCTTTTAGCATTTCAGCCAAAACATCTTTTAACTCGGGTGAGTTCTCGGGCAATTTTCTTTTTTCTTCGATCAGATGCACAAGGTTTTCTCGCTTCTGAGAAATCCGGCCCTCCAGCATCGCAATGCTATTGGTCAGCTCCAACCACTCGGGGTCGCCTTGCTTCTTTTCACCTTCAGCGCCACCCTTTTCTTCTTTTTGACCTTCCGCTTTCTCCTCGGCAGCAAAGACTGGAATTGAAAGAAAAATCAAGAGACAGGTGACGAGAGTTCTAGACATTCTGACTCCATTCAAACTCAACATCCAGGGGCATCAGCCGACGAAAAATCACCGCCGCCACCGTCGGATTCAGCTTTTGAAATTGCAGGACACCTTTGCTGATTTGACTTTTGATCAGATCAATATCCCACCCAAAACGTGGATCACTCAGAAGAGTCAACGCCTGAGATCTGACATTCGAGCCATCCAAACCCGTAATTTTCAAATCATATGAAATCGGCCCAATTTGCGAAGTTTGATTTCCAAATTGGGCAATTTCATCTTGAAAGGACTGGGGGGGCATGCCGCCATTTTCATTTTGTGGCTCGCTTGTCGGTGGCAGTGCTGAGTCCTCGCCAAAAAGGCTGTCCATCGCCGCCAACGGATCGACGTCAGGTTGCGGATCCATTGGGATCGGCGGTGCAAAATCAGCGGCCTCAAGAGTGTCAATTGGTGACTGTGTTGATTGATCGATCGGAACGGCATCAAAGGCATCCAGTGGTGCCAACTCACTTTCGTTGAGCTCTCCCAAACCCAGATCTGAAAAATCAGCTGGAGAGACAATTTCCGCCGGAAGTTCGGGTGTTGAACTCACTGGGGGTGAAGATTCCACCTGACCTGCGATCGAAACATGGCCTTCCACATCCACCGACAGCACTGACGAACATTGAGGACACTGAATGAGTCCAAAATCCTGCTCGACTGGAGTGCCGCATTTGGGACATATCGCCGACAACTGGTTACCGCCTTTTTGCCTTTTCCATTCGCCGTCTTTCTTCGCGATTCATCGGGCGATCCGGTTCATTCGCGGGAGGCCCCGCGCGCATTCGCATGCGCTGCCGTCCCTCACCATTTTCAAGCTCAGCAGGGGATTCGATTTCAGCAGGCGGCGCTGGTCGCCGAGCCACTGGCGGCGGAGCGATCGCACCGCCCGCAGCGGTCTCGTCACCACCTTGATAGTTCAACTCTTTCAGATCCGGAGTTTGCAAAAGTCCTTGCATCGCCTGCTGCTGGTCCTGCGAAACGATCTGCACCTTGAAGAGCTTCTCAAGACATTCAGCCTTGATTGCCAAGTTCAAAGACTCAAAGGCCAAAAAGGCTTCTTTTTTGTATTCGATCAATGGATCTTTTTGCGCATAACCGCGCAAATTGATTCCCTCTTTCAAGCGATCAATCCGCGCCAGATGATCCTTCCAATGATGGTCAATGGCCTGCAGTAAAATCATTTTTTGAATCTGGGCATAGAATTGACCCAAAGAGGCTTGCTGTCGGTCGAAGCCGGCTTTGACAGCGGCGCTGACCAAAGCTGTCAGCTTTTCCCCTGTGAGCTCAGCGGTCGCTGGAAACTCAACTTTGACTCCGAACTGCTGTTGCAAAGCCACGTTCAGGGCGGTCAAATTCCACTGGTCTCGCTTCAGATCTTCAGATGCATGCGCTTCGAGCAAAGCCGAGGTCACATCGCCCAGCATATCCAAATAGGTGCGATCCAGATCTTGGCCTTCCATAACTTTGCGACGCATGCCATAGATGATCGAGCGCTGTTGATTCATCACATCATCGTAATCCAAAAGATGTTTTCGAATATCGAAGTTGTGGCCTTCAACTTTGCGCTGCGCCCCTTCGATGGATCGGCTGACCATGCCAGCAACAATGGGTTCGTCGTCCGGAACGTTCAACCGATTCATAATTTTCTGAATCATTTCGCCATTGAAAATCCGCATCAAATTGTCTTCCAGAGACAGATAAAAACGACTTTCACCAGGGTCACCTTGACGACCCGATCGACCGCGCAGCTGATTGTCGATTCGGCGCGAATCATGGCGCTCAGTCCCGATAATGTACAGTCCACCCGCGCCGATCACGTGCGCTTTTTCACTTTCGCAGCGAGCGCGAAACTCCTGGAGTGCTTTCTCAAATTCAGGGCCCTCAGCCGCGGGGACGGCTTTTTTCGCCATCATCTCGGCATTGCCTCCCAGAATAATATCCGTTCCACGACCCGCCATGTTGGTGGCAATCGTGACGGCCGCCTTGCGTCCGGCTTGGGCGACAATTTCAGCTTCACGTTCATGATGTTTGGCATTGAGAACGTCATGCCGCACACCCTCGTCTTTGAGATAGCGACTCAAAGATTCGGATTTCTCGATCGACACGGTTCCCACCAGAATAGGTTGGCCTTTTTCATGGTGCTCTTTGATATCCTGGGCAATCGCCTTGAATTTGGCTTTTTCAGTTTTGTAAACCAAATCATCTTGATCGGTCCGTTGCACATTGCGATTGGTCGGAATCACGGTCACTTCGAGATTGTAAATCTTTTTAAACTCGACGGCCTCAGTGTCGGCCGTTCCCGTCATTCCTGAAAGCTTTTTATACATCCGGAAATAGTTCTGAAATGTGATCGTCGCCAAAGTTTGATTTTCATTGCGAACTTCGACGCCCTCTTTGGCTTCGATGGCCTGGTGCAAACCATCGCTCCAGCGTCGACCTGGCATCAAGCGTCCTGTGAATTCATCCACGATCAGAACTTCACCGTCTTTGATCATGTAATCAACGTCGAGTTTGTACAGGTAATGCGCTTTCAGACCCTGGTAAATGTGGTGCAAAAGTTCAATGTGCTGAGGGTCGTAAAGGTTTTCGATGCCCAAGAGCTTTTCCACTTTGGAGTTCCCCTCCTCGGTCAGCGAAGCCGTACGGGACTTTTCCTCCATCGTGAAATCCACATCACGCACCAGATGCGGAATCACTTTGTTGACGATTAAATATTTATCAGTCGAAGCCTCTGCTGGACCGGAAATGATCAAAGGCGTTCGCGCCTCATCAATCAGAATGGAATCGCACTCATCGACGATGGCATAAAAAGGAGCCCGCTGAACCATCTCAGAGGGGTCGTACTTCATATTGTCGCGGAGATAATCGAAACCCAATTCATTGTTTGTGGCGTAAGTGATGTCAGAGCCATAGGACTCCTGTCGCTGCCGATCCGACATGTCGTGAATAATGATCCCGATCGACAAACCCAGCCATTTGTAAAGCCGACCCATCCACTCGGAGTCTCGCTTCGCGAGGTAATCATTGACGGTCACAACGTGCACGCCTTTGCCGGTCAAACCATTTAGATAAACCGGCAGCGTGGCCACCAGAGTTTTTCCCTCACCCGTGCGCATTTCCGCGATGCGTCCCTGGTGCAGAACAATTCCACCAATCATTTGCACATCGTAGTGACGCATCCCCAAGACCCGAATGGAAGCTTCACGACAAACTGCAAAAGCTTCGGGCAACAGGGCATCAACGGTTTCACCCTTTTGCAAACGCTCGCGAAACTCAGGCGTTTTGGCCTGCAGCTGTGCGTCCGAAAGGGCTTTCATCTGCGGCTCAAGCGCATTGATTTTTTCAACTAAGGGGCGCAGCAGTTTCATTTCCCGTTCGTGTTTGGTGCCAAAAACTGCCTTCAGAATGGAATTGAACATGCCAACCTCAAATTTAGATCTGTCGTATTGAACCCTAGAATCTTAAAGCTGACCCCAGCGAACATCAAGGTAAGCTGAGTCGAGCTCGCTTCGCATCTGCAACTGGCGAATGGCCTCGTAAAGGACCACGGCCACGGCTGTCGCAACATTCAGTCCGCGGGCCGGACCCAAGAGTGGAATCAGGCAGAGCTGCTCCTTGTTGCCTTGCATTATCGAGTCCGGAAGACCTTGGGTTTCGCGGCCAAAGACCAGCCAGTCGCCTTTTTGATAGTCCACCTCGGCGTAACTTTTCTCGGCTTTCGCCGAAAAGTAGTAGGCGCGTCGGGGATTTTGAATTTCCGCCTGCCATTCCGGGATGCTGGTGTGATGCTGCCAGCGCAAATGTTGCCAGTAATCCAGTCCCGCGCGTTTCAAGTTGGCGTCGGTAATTTTGAATCCGAGGTCTCCCACCAAATGGAGCTCGGCTGCCGTCGCAACACAAGTGCGCCCGATATTACCGGTATTTTGAGGAATCTCAGGCTCGATCAAAGCCACCTGAAAAAGGCTGGGCAACATCCCTGTTGGGCGGCCCGAGGAGAGTACCTTTTCAGACCAAGTATTGGCAGACTTCATGTCCGAGCTTGGATAGCGCAAGCCTTCGGCCTTTGTCGACGATTAATTCCAGCTTCATAAGCTCGCGATACAAAGACAGATCCTGAATCGGAACAATCTCACGTCCAGTGATCGCACCAAGCTTCGCAATGTACTCGCGCTGACGAGCGGTCAGTTTGGCGACGACAGGTTCGTCAACACGAAGGGACTCTGGCCAATTCCCATCTTCGATCAGTCTGGCGGATTTCGGCAACTTTTGCGGATTCAAAAAGTAAGTCCATGCCGTGGTTGCCTCGCCCCCGACTTGAATTCCAGTTTCCGCCCGTTGATACAGAGACAGCTCGGGCTGAAACTGGTTGATCCCATGAAATTGATCCAAAAGCTGCAAAAGCAGGTCGCTGGCCTGCAACGACATCAAGGTTCCAGGAACGCGATCTTGGCCTGTTGCCAAAACCACCGGAAAACCGACCGCCAGCCGGTAGGCCGTACCACGGATTTCCGCGGGCCGTTGCTGCCGAATAAAGTGCCGAAGCCTGTCGTAGTGAATGAAACCTTCGGTCCACGAGCCATAGAAAAAAAACTGGACTTCTGTCATCGATCCCCCCTCCGAAATCATGACTGAACGCGTTTTTTTGACGGACTGGATAGTTACCAAAAAGACACAGTCGGGGCAAATGAATATAGAGTTCAAACACCAGAAAGGCTGCCGAGAATCGACACGACGTGAAAATTTTTCGGTTCTTGAGGTCTTCTCGGACTCAAGTCAAACTCAGCCGTGATTCAGAAATTCAGCCAGTCAACGGAGGACATCAGTGGCCACGACTCCCAATCAATACCGCAACTATATGGGATACCTTTGGATTTTAAAGGAAGACGATGTCTACACGATCGGGATCAACGAGGAAGGCCTGGAAGAGATCTCGGAGATTGAATCCGTCGAGCTCCCCCAGGAACAAGAGGAAATCGAAGCCGACGTGATGATCGGCAGTGTCGAGACCAGCGACGGTCCCTTGGATATTTACTCCCCCGTCTCGGGCCGCGTTTTGGAAGTGAACTCAGCGGTTGTTGATGAACCCGATTTGATTCAGGAAGATCCCTACGAATCTTGGCTGGTCAAAATTGAGTCCGAAGAAGAGATGGATGACGTCGAAGATGATGACGAGGATGAGGACGACGACGACGATGAAGATGAGGACGAAGAAGAACCCGAAGATTGATCGATTTTAAAATGACCTTCTGGCAGCTCCTGCGGTCAGAGGATTTACCCACACCCCTTTCCCACAGCCCGCTTGAGTTGTGTGAGATGGACAGAAAGGAACACCATGTCCCACGAAAGAACGATCGCCTTTAAGAACGCCGTGACCTCTCCGATCCGCAAAATTGACAAACCAAAAGACAGCACGGGTCGCGAAGAGGCAATTTCCGAATATTTTGGTTGCAATACTTTTGGCCTCTCGCAGATGCGCGAAAAACTTCCCAAAGAGGCTTACAACAACCTGCTCAAAACTCTCGAGCAAGGAAAGAAATTAAACAAAGACACCGCGGACGCAGTTGCCTTGGCGATCAAAGAGTGGAGCGTCTCGAAAGGCGTGACACATTTCTGTCACTGGTTCCAACCGATGACGGGTTTGACGGCTGAAAAACATGACGCCTTCATCACCATCCAGCACTCTTATCATTCTGAACTTTCTGTCATTGAACGATTCACAGGTTCGCAGCTCATCCAAGGTGAACCCGATGCCTCAAGTTTCCCCAGCGGCGGAATGCGCTCCACTTTCGAGGCCCGTGGGTACACGGCTTGGGATCCCTCTGCGCCTTTGTTTATTGTCGAAGACGAACAGGAAAAAACTCTGTGCATTCCGACTGTGTTCTTTGGCTATCACGGCCAAGCCCTCGACAACAAAACGCCTCTTCTTCGTTCTGTCGAAAGTGTTTCCAATGCGGCTTGTGAATTTCTGAAGCTGCTGGGCGATATCGACGTGAAAAAAATCAGCTGCACCTTGGGCGCTGAACAAGAGTATTTCCTTATCGACCGACATTTTATCTCTCAACGCCCTGATATTTACATGACAGGTCGTTCTCTTTTGGGCGCGGTCTCGGCACGCGGACAGCAACTGGAAGATCACTATTTTGGTTCAATTCCCTCACGCGTGAAAAACTACATGCAGGACATGGAATTGCAACTGTACAAGTTGGGAATTCCCGTCAAAACACGACACAATGAAGTGGCTCCGAGCCAATTTGAAATTGCACCCATTTTTGAAGACGTAAATATTGCAGCTGATCACAACACCCTCAGCATGGAAGTGATGAAGCGGGTGGCTTTGAAACACGGTTTCGTTTGCCTCCTTCACGAAAAGCCTTTTGCCGGTATCAACGGCAGCGGGAAGCACAACAACTGGAGTATCGCCAACGACAAGGGCGAGAATCTTCTCGAGCCCGGTCACACTCCCCACCAGAATCTGCGCTTTTTAGCTGTCTTATCCGTTGTCCTCAAGGCGGTTCACGACCATTCTGGAATGCTGCGGGCTTCGATTGCCTCACCCGGTAACGATCATCGTCTGGGTGCCAACGAAGCGCCACCGGCCATCATTTCTGCTTTCTTAGGAAGCCTTTTGGAACAGATTCTTAACAACATCGAAAGTGGCAAAGCCTTGAAGGCCACGGAACAGCAAATCATCGATTTGGGCGTGAGCAAGATTCCGGACATCTCACGTGATTACACCGACCGCAACCGCACCAGCCCTTTTGCATTCACGGGCAACAAATTTGAATTCCGTGCCGTCGGATCTTCGGCCAATGTCGCTGTGCCCATGACCATCCTGAATGCGGCGGTTGCGGCGGCATTTCAGGAGTGCACACTGACGTTGAAGTCGATCTTGAAAGCGAAGCCCAATCGAGATGAAGCGGTGATGGAATTTATTCGCCAGACCGTGAAGGAAACCAAGGCCATTCGTTTTGATGGCAATGGCTATTCAGATGAGTGGAAAGTCGAA